>WNGC01003001.1_pt1 | contig 14893 bp, 10 predicted proteins | sample 5400051 | NCBI WGS metagenome assembly WNGC01 (sample SAMN13153368, study PRJNA577476) | soil metagenome | isolation source: 20 cm soil or saprolite under grassland replicate 2 | place: USA:California | collected 2016-06-15 | reverse complement strand
CGGGGCCCGACTTCGACGTGTTTCTCGTCACGGGCACTAGCCCCTGAGCCCCACAATCTGATCGGTCAGGTGCGCCGCGAAGGGGAGGGCGCACGTGAACCCCGGCGACACCGCGTTGAGTACGTGAAATGACCGCTCGTCGCCCTCGTACTTGAAGTCCATCTCCAGGCGCCGCTCCCGCACGTCCACCAGCTGAGCGCGAATGCCGGCCTGGCCCCAGCGCCGGAAGTCCGCGACGCGGAGGCCGTCGGCCAGCTCGGTCGCGAGCCCCACGATGCGGCGGCGCCGGTACTTGCGCAGCTCCTCCCACGCCAGCGCGCGGAAGCCCGCGTCGTTGCGGAGCCAGAGACTCGCTTCGCGCGCGAGGATGGCGGCGCATTCGGCCAGGTTGAAGCCGCCCCAGCCGCCGTAGTGCTCACGCCAGAATGCCGGGATCGCCGTGGGGCCGAGCGTGGCCCCACCCCTGACCCCGACCGTGACGTGCACGCCGAGGAACGGCTGGCGCAGATCCGGGACAGGATAGATGTGCGTGCGGAACCCCGCCGCACCGGGCTCGGCCTGCAGGAACAGTCCCTTGAACGGCACGATGCGCCACCGCTCCGAGAAGCCCCAATCGCGCGCCACGCGGTCGGCGTGGAGGCCCGCGGCGTTCACGACGTAGCCGGGACTCAGCGTCCCGGTCGACGTGCGCACGGCGGACCCGGCCCGGCCCAGGTACGCGGTGCCCGGCAGCAGCGTGATTCCCGCCGCCGCGGCGTCATGGGCGAGCGCGTGGAGCACGGCGACCGGGTCGATGGAGGAGGTCGTGGGCGAGAACAGCGCCCGCTCGAAGGTCTTCGCCCGGGGCTCGAGCGCGCGGGCCTCGTCCGCGGTCACCGGCTCCAGGGCCACGCCGTTGGCCCGTCCGCGGCGCACCAGCTCGCCAAGCGCCGCCAGGTCTCGGGCGTTACGGGCGACCACCAGTTTGCCGCAGCGGTTGATCGGGAGGCCGCGGGCCTCGCAGAAGCTGGTGAGCTGGCGGTTGCCCTGGACGGTGAAGCGAGCCTTGAGGCTCCCGGGGTCGTAATAAAAGCCGGCGTGCAGCACGCCGCTGTTACGGCCACTGGCGTGGCGGCCCCAGGCCGGCTCCTTCTCGAGCAGGGTGATGGCGTCGCGCGGGTGGCGGCGTCGCAGCTCGAGCGCGAGCGCGAGCCCGATGACGCCGCCGCCGAGGACGAGAAAGTCGGGCTGTGGGGGGGGAACCTTCAGGCCTGGGCGAGCGTGCGGGCGGGCGCGAAGTCGTCGCGCCGGCGCCGCGGCGCGCTGAACGTCTGCTTCAACGCCTGCACGTTGTGATACATCGGGCCACAGAGAATTGTGGCTCGAAGCCGAGTCCCCGCCGGATCTTCTCGAAGCTGACGCGGTAGTCGCGCGGGTCGGGAGCGTCGCCCTGGGTCACGACCTCGACGTCGCCCACGATCCGCGCCACCATTTCGCCCAGCTGGTTGATGGTGTAGTTCTGCGAGTCGCCGCCCAGGTTGAAGGTCTCGCCGGCGACGTCGGCCCCCGGGGCTTCGAGCGCCAGCGTGAAGGCGCGCGCTGCGTCGCGGCAGTGCACGTTGGGGCGCCACTGGTTGCCGCCCATGACGGTGATGCGCTGGTCCGCGACCGCGCGCGCCGTGAGGGTGTTCACGACCAGGTCGTAGCGCATCCGGGGAGACAGGCCGAACACCGTCGCCAAGCGGAGGATGACCGGCTCGACGTCGCCGCGGCGGTCGAGTAGGATGTTCTCACTCAGCACCCGCGTGCGTGCGTACAGCGACACCGGGTTCAGGCGCGAGCGCTCCGTGAGCCAGCCGTGGCTGTTCGACCCGTACACGCTGCAGCTGGACGCGAAGACGAGCCGCCGCACGCCGTAGAAGTTGCACGTCTCGGCGAGGATCTTGGTCGCGGCGTAGTTGAGATTGATCGTCTCCTCGGGATCGAGGTTGCACGCCGGATCCCCCACGATCGCCGCCAGCGCGATGACGCCGTACACATCCCGCGCCGCGCGGCTGACGTCGCGGCTGTTGCAGATGTCGCCCTGCACGATCTCGAGCCGAGGGTGGTGCAGCGTCGCAATCCCCACGCGCCCGTAGTCGAAGCGGTCGAGGATGCGCACGTAGTAGCCGCGCTCGAGCAGCATCCGCACCAGGTGGGAGCCGATGTACCCGGCGCCCCCCGTGACCAGCACGCGCCGCGTCGCCGGCTCCGTGCCGTGCGCCGTTCGCTCGCGCGCGGGCACGCCGTCGAGCAGCTCGTGCAACGTCGTGGCGCCCGGCCGATGCAGCTCGTGGCCGGTCATGAAGCGCATCACGCCCCGCACCGCGCGCGCCTGAACCCCCGCCGCCTCGAGGCGGCGCACCAGGGCGCGCACGAACGCGGGCTCGGCCCGGGGCATCGCCACGATCACTTCGCTCACGTCGTGGCGCTCGGCGATCTCGAGGGCGTCGCGGATCGGCCCGAGCACGCGCGCGCCGTTGCACGCCGCGCCGACCTTGGCGGGATCGTCGTCCAGGAACCCCACCAGCTCCACGCCGCGCGACGCCATCTGCTTCAAGTCACGCGCGATGGATAAGCCGTGCTCACCCGCGCCCGCGATCAGGACGCGCCGCGCGGCCCAGCTGCCGCCGCGCAGCGGCGTGATGTGCGCCCGGGCCTTGGCCCCGGCCACCTGCCAGCGGCGCAGGGCCCGCAGGGTGATCCGGCCGAACACCATGAGCAGGCCCATGAGCACGACGGTCGCCATGGGCATCTCCAGCAGGTCCAAGGCCCGCGCCACGGCCAGCACGGTCGGCGCCAACATGCTGGAGACGAGAATCTCGATCGCCTCGTGGATGCTCGTGTAGCGCCACAGGTCGCGGTAATGACCACCCAGAGCGTCGGCAGCCACGATCAGGAGACCGGTCGCCGCGCCGAGCCGCCACGAGGCCAGTCCACCCCCTTGCACCATCGCGACCGCCAGTACCACCGAGACCACCCCGCACGCAAAGTCGAGCATGGCCTTCGCTCCCCACCGCAGCCGCGGATCCCGCAGCAGCTCGGCCTCGATGCTCCGGCTCCAGTCGGCGAGCGGCCGGGCAACAGGCCACGCCAGACGGTGCAGGGACATCGGGGTGGCTCGCGGGGGTGCGTCGGACATCCGGTCTCGCTCGGTTAGCGTCGCCCGGCTGTTAGTCACGTTCCGTGCCGCATGCCGCCCCCGGTGGGCGTCACAAGTCACTGCAACACAGTGTCTTAGAAATGAGGGCGTCAAGGATGCCCCTGCCGCCCGGGGCGAATGCAACAGGACGGCAACACTTTAGCATCAGGCGTGAGGCAAGGAAACCGTGTGACCGGCGCCACCTTGACCTATGTCACAGACGCCACACGGCAGCCGGCCTAGCTTGGCGGCCAAGCTGCTCAGAGCAAAGCCGCCGAAAGGCGGTGACGCAGAGCTTGGGGACTACGGCGACCTGGACGGTCGTCATGTCAGCCCGGCCGCCAGCGACTCGAGAGGGTTTCGAGCGTAGGGCGGCCGTTTCGTTTCTGGGCCGCGGCACCACTGCAGTTCGGCTGGATCGCCCCTCCCGGCAGGGAGAGACGACAAAGGCAAACCCGGCGAAAGCCGGCGACGCAAAGCCCCGAGGCTACCGCACGCGTTTCAGCGTGCCACGCCAGTCGAGCCGCCGAACCTCACTCTCCTCGCGCCGGAGGGGTTCATGCGTTTACCGACCATTTGGTATCGTGCGGCACTTCTGGGCGTTGCGCTGTTCGCGGCCTGCGAGCAGCTGCCCAACGCGCTCGACCCCGATTTCGGGGTCCTGACCATCGCGCTTGCGCCGCACATCGACACCGTGTTGGTCGGTGACAGTATCCGGCTTACGGCGACCGTCGTCATGAACAACAACCAGGCGCCGCGCGCGCTCAATTGGACGAGCGCCATGAGCGCCCTCGCCAGTGTGAGTCAGACCGGCATGGTGCGCGGGTTGCACGCCGGCTCGGGGTTCATCGTCGCGTCGAGCGGCAACAAGAAGGACTCCGCGGCGGTGACCGTGTTGTCCCAGACGCCTCCTCCTCCGGTGCCGGTGGCGATGGTAGCGGTGAGCCCGGCGTCCGAGACCGTTCGCCTCGGCGCCACCGCCCAGCTGACGGCGACACCCAAAGACGGCAGCGGCAACCCGCTCACGGGGCGCACGATCACGTGGGCCAGCAATAACGCGGGCGTCGCGACGGTCAACGGCAGCGGGTTCGTCACCACGGTGGCGGTGGGCGCCGCGACGATCACCGCCACGAGCGAAGCGGCGAGCGGCACGGCGGCCGTGACGGTGGCAACCGTCCCCGTCGCGTCGGTCACCATCAGTCCCGCCACGGTGAGCCTGCTCGTGGGCGTCACGGCGCAGCTCTCCGCCACGACGAAGGATTCGGCGGGCAACGTCCTGACCGGACGGACGGTCACGTGGGCCAGCAGCAACACCGCGGTGGCGACGGTCAGCGCCACCGGCGTACTCAGCGGCGTCGGCGTGGGGTCGGCGACGATCACGGCGACGAGTGAGGGGAAGAACGGCACGGCGAGCGTCACCGTCACGGGCGTGCCCGTGGCGTCGGTGAGACGGCGCAGCTCTCCGCCACGACGAAGGATTCGGCGGGCAACGTCTTGACCGGGCGGACGGTCACGTGGGCCAGCAGCAACACCGCGGTGGCGACGGTGAGCGGCGCCGGGCTCGTCACCGGCAAGGCGGCGGGCTCCGCGACGATCACGGCGACGAGCGAAGGGAAGAGCGGTACGGCGAGCGCGACGGTCGCGAACGTCCCCGTGGCCTCGGTCACGGTCAGTCCCGCCACGGCGAGCCTCCAAGTCGGTGGTACGCTGCAGCTCGCGGCGACGACGAAGGATGCGGCGGGCAACGTGCTCACGGGCCGGTCGATTGCGTGGAGCAGCTCGAGCACGGCGCTGGCGACGGTGAGCGCGAGCGGACTCGTGACCGCGGTGGCCGCGGGCCCGGTGACCGTGACGGCGGCGAGCGAAGGGAAGAATGGGAGCGCGAGCGTCAGCGTCACCGCCGCGGGCGGCTCATGCACGCCGACGTACGGCAGCTTCGGCGTGGGCACGTGGCCCGCCGCCTGTTATCAAGTGTACGATGCCAACGCCTGGATCAACCGCCCGCTGTCCGCGGGTCTCCAGGTCGATCCCAGCTCGGCGGCGATCGTGGCCGAGTTCAACCGGGCCGGCAGCGGCTGGTCGGACGGCTTGCCCGAGGACAAGTGCGCCGGGTGCGCCAACGATTACGACCACCCGATCTACTGGTCCAAGGTGACCGACCTGATCTATACGCTCACCGGGTGCGGGTACAGCGGGGCGCTGAACGGGATCAAGATCCACGCCTTCAAGGGCATGGTCGCGGGCGGCGGCTCCGACGCGCACGTCGTGGTCATGGATCAATCCAACGGCATGGAGTACGACTTCTGGCAGGCCACGATCAGCGATGCCGCGCAGACCATCGGCGGGCATTCGTGCGGCCGGCTCTCGATGACGGGCGACGGGCGGATCATCAACAGCGGCGGCGCGGACGGTGACGGCGGCAACGCCGCCAACAGCGGCCTCTTCAGCGGCCAGATTCGCGCCGTCGAGCTGATGGCCGGCGCGATCAATCACGCCATCGCCATCGACACGAAGTGCACCAACGGCACCCACGTCTATCCGGCGACCGGCAACGCGCTCACCTGCGGCGGCGCGAACGAGCCGGCCGACGGCCAGTTCTTCCAGCTGACCTATACGGACGCGGAGATCGACGCGCTCCCCGTCCCCGCGTGGAAGAAGGTCGTGCTGCATGCCATGCATCAGTACGGCTTCTACGTGGACGACACCTTCGGGGGCGACCAGCACAGCTTCGCGTTGCACTTCGAGTCGGACAAGATGTACCAGGCGTTCGGATTCGAAGACCCCTTCGTGACGTATGCCAGGGCGCACGTGGGCCAGGACATCACCGGGTCGGGCAGCACGTACTACTACCAGCTCGCGCCGGGCGTGGATTGGAGCCGCATTCAGGTGGTGAAGCCCTGCTCCATCCAGGGCACCTGCTAGCGTCATACCGTCTCAGGAGCGTTACACAGTAGCCGCAGCCCTGCCGCAGGCCGGCGTTTCCGGAACCGGGCCTGCGGCGGGGTTGACGGCATGCTTCTTGGAGAGAGGTTTGTCGTTCCAGAAACCTGCGCTCCGGAGGCTAAGGTGCGGTTTGTCGTGTGTCTACTGGCCGGTGTTGGCTGCGCGCAAAGCGGCGCTGCACCGGTCACCAGCGGAAGCTTCGGCGTCGGGAACTGGCCCCCCGCCGCGTATCGGGCCTACGCCTCCGCCGCGTGGATCAACCTTCCGCTCCCGGCCAATCCCCAGATCGACCCCAGCTCCGCCGCCATCGTCGCCACGTTCGACTCCGTCGCCAGCGGGTGGTCGGACGGCAAGCCCGAGGACAAGTGCGCCGCCTGCATCAACGACTACGACCATCCGATCTATTGGACCACGGCGGCCGATCCGGTCTTCACGCTGGCGGGGTGCGGGTACAGCGGGCGCCTGAACGGGATCAAGATCCGCGCGCTGAAAGGGATGCTCAGAGGCGGCGGGTCGGACGCGCACATCGCGGTCATGGACCAGTCGACCAACATGGAGTACGACTTCTGGCAGGCCACCCTCGATGACAACGCGCTCACGATCGGCGGCCACTCCTGCGGTCGGCTCTCGATCATGGGGGACGCGCGCGTCGTGGGCCTCGGCGGGCCGGACGGCGACGGCGGCAACGCGGCGAATACCGGCCTCTACAGCGGCCAGATTCGCGCCGTGGAGATCATGGCGGGCAAGATTCAGCACGGCATCGCCGTGGACGCCAAGTGTACGAAGAGCGCCCACGTCTATCCGGCGACGGGCAACGCGCTCGTGTGCGGCGGGGCCAACGAGCCCGCGGACGGGCAGTTCTTCCAGCTGACCTACAGCGACGCGGAAATCGACGCGCTCCCGGTCGCGGCGTGGAAGAAGATGATCCTCCACGCCATGCGCCAGTACGGCTTCTACGTGGACGACACGTTCGGCGGGGACCCGCACAGCTTCGCGCTGCACTTCGAGTCGAACAAGGGATACAAGGCATTCGGGTTCGAGGACCCGTTCGTGACGTACGCCAAGTCGCACCTCGTGGGTGAGGACATCACGACCGGTCCCGACGCCGGGTCGTACCTCTACAAGCTCGCCCCCGGCGTGGACTGGACCCGCATCCAGGTGATCAACCCCTGCTCCATACAACGGACTTGCTGAGCGACGCCATCCCGCGGGTGGCACAGGCCGCAGCGCAGCGGTTTCGCACCTTCTGGTCCTCGCCGGGGGACGTGTTCGAGGCCCAGGAATGCGAGCGGCACGTACTGCGGCTGCTGGACCGCCGCGGCTACCTCCCGCTCGCCGACGCCTCGATCCTCGAGGTGGGATGCGGGACGGGCGCGTGGCTGCGCCAGCTGGTGCGCTGGGGAGCGCGCGCGGAGCATCTGACCGGTATCGACCTGCTCCCCGACGCCGTGGGACGGGCGCGGCAACGCCTGCCGCCAGGGGTGCGAATCCAGATCGCCCACGCCGCGCGGCTGCCGTTTTCCGGGGGATGCTTCGATATCGTCCTCCAGGCCACGTTATTCACGTCGGTCCTGGACCCGCGCATGCGCCGGCAGATGGCGGCCGAGATGCTGCGCGTCGTCAAACCGGGCGGCCTCATCTTGTGGTACGACTTCCACGTGAACAACCCGCGCAACCCCGACGTGCGCCGGGTTACCGGACGCGAGATCCACGACCTGTTCCCGGAGTGCCGCATCGAGCTGCGACGCTGCACGCTCGCGCCCCCGCTCGCGCGCCTGGTGGCGCCGGGGTCGTGGCTGCTCGCTCATCTGCTGAACGCGGTCCCGCTGCTGCGCACGCACTACCTCGGCGCCATCACGCCGCGAACGCGCGCATCCACATCTCCAGGCTGAGCACCCGGAACAGCCCGAGGTAGGCCTCGGTGTTGGCGCCGAGCGCGGCGGCGGAGCCGTACCATTCGCGCAAGCGCCGGGGATCGACGTAGCGGTCGGCGCGCAGCGGCTCGTGAATGAGCCCCGTCACTTGGGGACGCAGCTCCTGCGCCAGCCAGCGGCGGCTGGGCGCCGCGAATCCGAGCTTCGTCTTGCGCCAGCGGACGGCATCTGGCACCAGCCCCTCCATCGCCCCGCGGATCGCGTACTTGCTCCAGCCGTTGTGCACCTTGAGCCGGTCGGGGAGCGACAGGCCGAGCTCGACGACGCGGTGATCGAGCAGCGGCACCCGCGCCTCGAGCGAGAACGCCATCGACGACCGATCCTCCATCCTCAGCAGCTGAGGCAGTGTGTCCACCACGATGTCGTCCACCTGCATCCGCTGCATGACCGTTCCGGCGGCGCTCGCTCCGCGCCCTCCCGCCGCGCCGGATGCGTGGCGCCACCAGCGGGTGGCCGGCGTGCTCTCGTCCGAGACCGCGTGATCCCAGTCGCCGTGGACGATGCGTTGCAGCAGGGCGTCCACGCCCAGCGCGCGCCGCAGCCGCCGGGGCAGGTAGCGATGGCCCCGCCGCAGGTCCAGCACGTACCGATCGCCCTGGAGCACCGTGGCGCCCAGCTCACGGGCGAAGCTGGGCAGCCTGCCGGCGCGCAGCAGCGTCATCAGGTAGGCGTAGCGGAACTTGGCGTACCCGCCGAACGCCTCGTCGCCGCCCTGGCCGTCGAGCAGCACCTTGACCCCCGCCTCCCGGGCGGCGCGCATCACGCGCCACTGCGCGTAGAAGCTCATCTCGCCGAAGGGCATGTCCTGGTGCCAGGCCATGCGCGGGAAGGCCTCCCAGAAGTCTTCGGCCGTGGGGAAGACCAGGTGCGGCGTCGCGCCGCTCGCCCCCGCCGCCGCGAGGGCGTACTGCCGCTCGTCGAACTCGGGGTAGGCATAGCTGGACGTGAAGGTGAAGAACCGGTCGCCCACGGCGGCAGCGGCGTCCGGTTGCTCGCGCCACAGCTTGGCGATCAACGACACGACGGTCGATGAGTCGAGCCCGCCCGAGAGGCAGCTCCCCACCCGCACGTCGCTGATCAGGTGGCGGCGCGTCGTGGCGAGCAGCAGCTCGCGCAGCGCGGCGATGCGGGCGCCATCGCCGGTCCCGTTCCCGTTGGTCGGCTGGGGGCGCAGCTCCCAGTAGCGTCGCGTGGTCCACGCGCCGCTTGCCAGGTCGAGCGTGAGACAATGGGCCGCGGGGAGCGCCTTCACGTGGCGGAACAGGGTGCGCTCGCCGTAGTCGCAGTTGCCGTGCGTCAGGAAGCCGAGCACCGCCGTGTCGTCGAGGGTCCGGTCGAGCTCGGGGAACGAGAGCACCGCCTTGATCTCGGAGGCGAACACCAGGTGGCGCGGGGTCGCCGCGTAGTAGAGCGGCTTGATGCCCAGCCGGTCGCGGGCGCAGAACAGCCGGCCGGCGCGTCCGTCCCAGATGGCGAAGGCGAACATCCCATCCAGCCGGTCCAGGCAGGCCTCGCCCCAGCGGCGATAGGCCTGCAGCAGCACCTCGGTGTCGGTGCGGGTCGTGAAGGCGTACCCGGCGCCCTCCAGCTCGGCGCGCAGCTCGAGGTGATTGTAGATCTCGCCGTTGAACACGATCCAGACACCGCCGGCGCCCATGGGCTGGATGCCGCGATCGGAGAGGTCGAGGATGGCGAGGCGACGATGGCCCAGGGCCAAGCGAACGGGAGCGGCGCGGTCCCGCGCGGAGGTGTGGCGCACGAAGACATCGTCGAGCAGATAGCCCTCACCATCGGGGCCGCGGTGCGCCTGGAGATCGTTCATCCGCTGCAGCGCGGCGACATCCACGGGCGCGCCGTGCAGGCCGACGATCCCTGCGATGCCGCACATTACGGGCTCGCTCCCGCAGAGCCCTCGGCGGGGGGCGGCGCGGGGTCGCGGATCGAGCGCGCCACGTACGCGCGGTACAGCGGGCCCATGGCACGCTTCGCGAACACGGTCAGCTCGCGGCGCGCCCGCGCCCGCGTCCAGCCGCGGAACTGCGCCAGGTTCGCGACGCGCGCCGCCGGCGTGGTCACCTTGGGCGCGAACCGCCCCAACACCCAACACCCGTTCACGCGCCGTGGGGCGAGCCACGCCTCCGAGGTGAACAGGTAGCGCAGGCCGGCGTCGGCGGCGGACTGCAACACGGCGGGCGAGATGTCGCCGCCGGGCACGGCGCCGGCGAGGCACGGCTCCCCCAGCAGCTGGGCGAGCCGATCGCCGCTGACGCGCCACTCTTCGATCATCCGGGCGACGGGCAGGTCACGGAAGATGTCGGGATGCGTGTGCGAGTGGCTCCCGACCAGGTGCCCGGCGACGCGGAGCGCGCGGATCTCGCTCACGTCGAGGAAGGCCGGGTCCCCGATCTTGTCGGTGACGATGAAGAAATGGCCCCGCCAGCCGCGGCGGGACAGCTCGTCCGCCGCCCAGCTCGCGCTCTTGCCGCCGTCGTCGAAGGTGAGGCACAGGTTGCGGCTGAGGCGGGTCCAATGGACCTCGGTCACGAGCGAGGGTTCGTACGGGCCCGCGGCGATCAGGTCGAGCTGCTCCCGGAACGCGCGGCGACTGAGCACGTAGGGGAGGGCACCCGCCCGCTGGAACCCGGACGTCGTAGGCTGGTCGGTGACCTCGTGATAGGTGATCGTGGCGATCTCGGCTCCTGCGACCACGGGGGCCTCCTTGTTCACGGGTTAACGAGACAGCGGCAGGGTGCTGCCACGCCGAGCCCAATGCGCCGCCGGTTTGTGGATGGCGGCGAGTCCGGTCAGGAATCCGAAGCCGTAGCTCACGTGCACGACGGGAAACACAGCGGCGAGCATCGCGCCGCAGCGCACGCCATGCCGGGGCACGGCGGCCGCGGCGACCGCGAGCGCCATCGCGCCGTAACTGGCCAGGACGACGGCGAGCAGCAGCCCGGCTCCGCGAACCCACAGGCCCGCGATGGCGCTCACCGCCAGCGTGAGCAGAAACAGCGGGGGAACGAGCTGCCGCAGCGTCATGACCCGCCCCGCCTTGCGGGCGACGAGCGGCTTGAAGGTGCCGTACTGATAGAACATGCGGGCGACCTGCCGCAGCGTCTTGCGCGTGCGGTAGTGGCACCGCACGGTCGGGACGAGGAGGATGCGCCCGCCCTGGTTGAGCAGCCGGAAGTTGAATTCGTCGTCCTGATTGCGCGCCAGCTCTTCGTCGAACATCCCGATGCGGTCGAACACCTCGCGCCGGTAACACCCGAACGGCACCGTGTCCACCCAGCGCCGCTCCGCCGTGCCGATCCGGTAGTACGAGTTGCCGACGGCCAGGGGATGCGACAGCCCCAGCGCGATCGCGCGTGCCGTAGGACTGTCGTCCGCGGGCTCCGCGACGAACAGGCCGCCGACGTTGTCCGCGCCCGATTGTCGCAGCTCCGCCACCAGGCTGGGGACGTACTCCGGCGGATAGGTGGCGTGAGCGTCCATGCGCACGATGACGTCGCCCCGCGCGGCCCGGATACCCGTGTTGAGCGCGGCCGGCGTGATGCGCGCGGGGTTGTCGAGCAGCCGGATGCAGGGGTGGCGCGCCGCGTACTCCGCCACGATGCGGCGCGTATCGTCGTCACTCCTCCCGTCCACGACCAGCACCTCGAGGTGCTCGTGCGGGAAGCGCGTCGCCAGGATCGAATCGAGGCACGGGCCGATGTGGCGCGCCTCGTTGCGGCACGGGACGACGATCGAGACCTCGGGTCGCCCGTTGGTGGCCGCGGCGGCAAGTCGCGCGGGCTCCGCGGGTCGAGGCTTGGGCGTGGGGATGCGCCGCGGCGGCCAGCGACCGAACGCGTAGTCGGCCAGGCCTTTCAGGTACCCCGCCCCGTAGCTGAAGTGAACCAGGGGCGGGACGGTGAGGAACGCGAGGCCGCAGCGCCACCCTTCCCGCAGCGCCACAGGGACGGCGCAGCCCACCACCAGCGTGGCGTACGTCCCGGTGAGGGCGAGGCACACGATGGCGGCGGGGGCCGACCAGAACGCCGCCACCGCGGAACCCACGAGACCCAGGACGTAGAGCGGGGGCACGAGCTGCCGGACCGTCATCACCCGGCCGACCTTCCGCGCGACGATCGGTTTGTAGTAGCCGTACTGGTAGAACATCCGCGCCGCGCGCCCCAGCGTGGCACGAGCGTAATAGCGGCACTGCACCGTGGGGACGAGCAGGATGCGGCCGCCCTGGCGGCGCAGGCGGAAGTTGAACTCATCGTCCTCGTTGCGGGCCAGCGTCTCGTCGAATCCCCCGATGCGGTCGAACACGTCGCGGCGGTAGCAGCCGAACGGCACCGTGTCCACCCAGCGCCGCCGGTTGGTGCCGATGCGGAAGTACGCGTTCCCGACGCTGAGCGGATGCGCGAGGCCGATGGCGATGGCGCGTGCCGTGTGCGTATCGGCCCCCGGCATCGTGACGACGAGGCCGCCCACGTTGTCCGCGCCGCTCGACCCCAGCTCGGCGACGAGCGCGGGCACGTAGTCGGGCGGATACGTGACGTGCGCGTCCATCCGCAGGATGATCTCGCCGCGCGACTCGTGGATCGCCGTGTTCAGAGCGGTAGGCACGATGCGCGCGGGGTTGTCGAGCAGGCGCACGAACGGCAACCGCGCGGCATAGTCCGCGACGATCGCGCGCGTGCCGTCCTCGCTCCGCCCATCCGTCACGAGCACTTCGATCCGGTCGGTCGGGTACGTCGTGGCCGCGATCGAGTCGAGACAGGCCGCGATGAAGCGCTCCTCGTTGCGACAGGGGAGCACGATCGAGACGAAGGGCCGGGCGCCGTCAGACATCGGGCTGAAGACGGCTTGCGCCGGCGGTCGTAAAGCCGAGCACGAACCAGAGCGGCTTGTGCAGCAGCATGTCGATGCTCAGGTTGGCGACCAGCAACACGCTGAGCAGGGCGAACGGCAGGATGCCGTAGTCGCCGCGCCGCCCGCGCCAGGCGGCGGCGACGCACAACCCCAGCGCCACGAAGAACGGCACGGTGCCGACGAGGCCGGTGGCGGTCATCACTTCGAGAAACAGGTTGTGCGAGTCGCGGTACTCCTTGGCGATGTACGGGGCGCGCAGTGCGATCTCGTGGTGGTTGAGCTGCGGACCCCAGCCCGTGAGCGGCCTCTCGAGGAACATGTCCCACAGGGCGGGGAAAATCTTTTCGCGGCCGGCGAGAGACCCGCCCTGCGTGGTCGCCTCGACCCGACCGCGCATCACCTCGGTGTTCATCGCGCCGAAGCCGAGCGCGGCGATCGCCAGGACCCCCAGCAGCACCTGCCGCATCAGCGCCGTCACCCGTTCCGTATAGCGGAGCATGGAGCCGAGCAACCCTGCCGCGAGCGCCAGCATGCCCCCGCGCGATCCGGAGTCGAGAATGGCGAGCGCGATCAGCGTGACCGCGGGCCACGTGAGCAGGCGCAGCCAGCGCGGTGTGCCGGGGCGGGCATGCGTCAGCCAGATCAGTGCGATCGCTCCCGCCGACAGCAGGGTCGAGGCGAAGTTCGGGTCCTGCCCCCAGGCGCTGACGCGCTCGCCACCGGTCCAGTGCTCCTGATACGTGGTCCGCCCGATGCCCAGGAACGGGAGCGCCGCCCGCACCACCGAGGCGGCGGCGAACGCCCACAGCACTTTGCGGGAGACCCGCTCGTCGGCCAGCAGGTTGGCGGCCGCCCAGAACACGAAGATGGCCTGGACGAGGAACAGGATCATCCGTCGCATGTCCCAGGCGATGTTCCAGCCGTGCAGCAGCGTGCAGGCGCAGTACGCGAACAGGAACGCGATGGACCAGAGCAGTGCGGCGGGCAGCCGCCGGTAGCACACGCGTGGCTGCAGAGCCGTACAGGCGGTGAACAGCGCCGCAGCCATCGACGGCAGCTGGTAGTGGAACCGTCCGTCGGGCATCTCGAAATGGAATGAGGCGACCATCAGGCAGAACGACGCCACGATGACGCGGTTGGGGGCGTTATCCAAGGGAAGACCGCCCCAGCGCCAGACAGCGCCGCACCACGGTGCGCCGCGCCGGGGCCGCGAGTCCGGCGACGAGCGCCACCGCGACGAACACCCCGCCGCTCACTGCCACCACCCCGACCCACTCGATCCAGTGGTGCACCACCAGTCGCTCGCCCAGCGCGGTGGCGAGCGCGAACAGGGCGAGCGTCGTGACGAGGGGCCGCAGGATGCGCCGCAGCGGCACCGTGCGGGGCTCGTGCAGGACGGCCGCGACGAGCAGCGGGTACGCGAGGAACTGCGTGGTTCGTCCCGCCACGATCCCGAGGCAGAGGCCGACGATGCCGAGGCGTCGGGTCAGCAGCAGGGACGTCACCACCATCACGACCGCCGACACGGCGGTGACGACGACGCGCGGCCGCGGTCGCAGCGAGGCGTCGATGATGTGCTGATGGCTGCGGATGAACGCCACCTCTCCCGCGATGCACATGATCAGCAGATTCGCCCACGTGCCCGCGTAGTGCTGCGGCCCGACCCAGAGGTCGAGGAACGAGCGGTTCCAGACGAGGATCGTCGCCCCGGCTCCGGTGACGAACAGCCAGGTCAGCAGGATCAGCTCGGTGCGCAGCCGACCCGCCCGCTCGTACTGGCCCGCGCCGATAACGCCGGCGACGCCTGGGATGGCCGCACCCACCGCGAAGTCGAAGATGCCCAGCACCGTGCGCGCCGCGGCGCAGGTGAGCACGTAGGTCGCGACCACGGCCGGCGACAGCACCACGCCCAGGATGATGACGTCACTCGACGCGAGCAGATGACTGATGATGGTGCCCCCGGTCAGCCAGGCGCTCATGTTCAGCAACGACT
>WNGC01001801.1_pt1 | contig 14926 bp, 12 predicted proteins | sample 5400051 | NCBI WGS metagenome assembly WNGC01 (sample SAMN13153368, study PRJNA577476) | soil metagenome | isolation source: 20 cm soil or saprolite under grassland replicate 2 | place: USA:California | collected 2016-06-15 | reverse complement strand
TCCCCAAGTATCCGCTCAAGGTACGTTCGGATGGCGTTACGGGCAGTGGGGTTTGCGTTGTGTCAGTTGACCAGGCGAGCGGCCGTGTAACTGGAGTTTCAATGGAGCAAAGCACTGGAGACTCAACCTTGGATAAATCTGCGGTCAGGGCGTTTCGAAAGTGGCGATTTAAACCTGGAACAGTCTCGAAGGTTAGAATTCCCATCGAATTTACCATGACTGGTGCCTCGCATTAAGCTTGGGCGTTAGGGTCGCAGCCCGACCTGCCTTGCTCGCTGTTGGCATACAACGCAACTTTACGGCGTATGAACCGCGCGAAAGATTCTCGCATTCAAACGGGAATCAGAACAAATCCGCTGGTTTCAGTGGCAATCCCGGTGTCTGAATTTGTCCGAAGACTTAGCGTGAGAGATAACAGAAATGAAGGAATTAGCCTAAGGTAACTGGCCGGCTGGCTACGTGCGCTGCGCATTAAAAATTTCCGACTGTCGGTGCTCGGGTACAACCCGAGACCGAAGCCACCGACTGACTTCCAAGTCTTTTTTGTTCACCCCGTGTTATCTAACAAAATGAGGAAGCGACCCTAACGGGATTCGAAACCGATTTCAATATTTCGCGACTTTGCGCGATTCCGTCACAAACATGCGCGAGGCTGCGTGTTAGAGGGGGAAATGCAAATCAGAGAGTTTGCACGAATCGCGCAGAATTACGCAGTTCGAGTGTCCGAATTTGTCCGAAATCCCTTGCCTAGCGCGTAAGAGGCAATGGAAATGACGGAAATTTCCATCTCGCGCGCGTGTGTGTAATTGTGTGACAATCGATTCGGGAGGGTAGTCGACCACGGCTGCTCTCTCGTCAGGCCAGATGAATCTCCACAGACGAATCCTCCTTACTGTTCTTGTGCTGTGCAGTGGTGTTGCGCTTGCCGCGTCGCCGTTAGCGCAAGCTCAAGATGCGCCCTCGAGGACTCTCCAGGAACCTTCAAAGACGGCGGAGGCAACGCCAATACCGAGCCCGGAAAAGCTAGCGTCAAAACCAAGCCTGGAAATTTCAGCTGGGACACCAGCTCAAAAACCCGCTCCGGCCGAGAAGCAGACGCCCGGTGCAATGTCGCTTGGTTATCGTATATTTTAGATGTGAGGAACAAGATCAACTCAAAAGAGCGTCTTACGAGTCGGATCATTCCATTGACTATTCCGCTCGATCCCGACGAGCAAACCGGCTGGAAGCCATATCATCAGTTTCGCGGAACCGCGGACAACGCAGACGACTTTTCGTGTCATGTCTCAGTGCTGGTTCAAGGGCATTGTCCGCATCCTCCCCACACCCATCCAGAGGAAGAGATTTTGCTAATGCTCGCGGGCGAAGCGAACCTCATCCTGCCGCAGATGCCTTCCTCTGATGGAAACCAGGAGTTACCATTGCGGCGCGGACAATTCGTCTATTATCCGTCCCACTTCCCCCATACTCTCCGGGCCGTTAGCCCGAAACCAGCCAACTATCTAATGTTTAAATGGCTCGCCCACTCTGGCGTCCGAAATGGCCAGCTCGGTTTCGGATGTTTCGATGCTCTGAAGCCCCGCAACGAAGGTGCCGCCGAGCACGAGTTACCGCTCTTGTTCGAAGGGCCCACCGGAGGTATGCGGAAATTGCACTCGCATGCCACAACTCTGCCCCCCAGCGCCGGGCATGCATCGCATGCCCATGCATACGAGGCCGCCATCGTCCTTCTCGAAGGAGAGCTCGAAACTCTGGGACGGCGGGTGGGAGCGCACAGTATCATTTTCTACGCCGGCGGAGATCCTCACAGCATACACAACCCCGGGGACGTAACTGCCCGCTACGTGGTCTTCGAATTCCACGGCGGAAAGGCCGAATCTTTTTATCGCAAAATCACTGACCTCCAACGCTGGAAAGGTAAATTGAAAGGGATTCTCCGCCTCTCCTAAAGCGACATGAAACTGGTCGGCGTCTACAGTTCTAGCCATGAAACTTTCAAGGATGAGTGGTTTTTGCGCACACTGAAAGACGATTACGAAGTTTGTCTTTATCCATCCGAAGCGCGCGGGCACGGGAATTACATGGAAGCGGATTGGCAACAAGCCGTTCGCTTTAAAAGCGCGAAGATCATCGAGACCATTCAGAAAAACTGGGGAGAAGTCTTTGTCTATTCAGATATGGACGTCCTCTTTGTCGGGCCGACCAAGACGACGATTCAAAGCTGCCTAAACGGCAAGGACATCGTCTGTCAGCTTGATGATCCCGGGGGCAATTTGTGCACGGGCTTCTTCGCCATCCGAGCCAACGATGTGACACTCAAACTTTGGCAGCAGGTTCAGCGGGCGACCGCGTGCGAAGGCCGGGATCAGTTTGCCTTCAATCGTTTGGTGCGAGCCATGAGGGAGGTGCGTGCGGGCTATCTTCCTCCTTCATTCTTCGGCATGGGGACTTTTACGGGGCGTCAATTCCCCGAAGCGAGTCGTATCTACATTCCGGCGAACCCGGTCATGTTCCACGCCAACTTTACCATAGGTGTGGAGCAAAAAACCGCCCTGCTTGATCGAGCCCAACGCATCATCACGCGGCACAGGCCGGGCCGCGTCGCAAACAACTTATTCTTCCGACTGCGGCACGGCATGATAACACCTGAAGTCATAAAGACCCTGACCCGAGGGGATCGGATTACACAACATTACGATTGCAACGCGTTTGTCCGACCGTCCAGCGTGGCGCTAGATCTGTCCACGGCGTGTCAGCTCAGGTGTCCCTCGTGTCCAACAGCTACGGGCGTTATCGCCAAGTCGATCGGCACCGGCATCCTGCCTCTCGCCAATTTCGAGAAATTCCTTCGGGAACATCCATGGGTGTCGGACATCGAGCTATCCAACTGGGGAGAAGTATTCCTCAATAAAGATCTCGAATCGATCCTGCGCCATGCTCATGACCGACACGTCGCGCTTCGGATCGATAACGGTGCCAACCTCGACCGGGCTTCCGATCGCGTCTTGGAAGCCGTGGTAAAGTATAACCTGCGCAGTCTGACCTGTTCGATCGACGGCGCTAGCCAAGAGGTTTACTCGATCTATCGGGTCAACGGAAATTTCGACCGAGTGATCGAACATATCCGCCGAATCAACGCCTTCAAAAAACAGTATCGCAGCGAATACCCGGCCTTACGTTGGCAGTATGTCGCCTTTGGTCACAACGAACACGAGATCGCGAGGGCTCGGGCGATGGCCGGCGAGCTGGGGATGGAGTTTTATGTAAAACTGTCCTGGGACGACCTCTATGGCGAAACTTTCTCGCCGGTAAAAGATCGTGAGTTAATCAGGAAAGAGTCGGAGCTGGGCGTAGCGGATCGGCGAGAATACGAGCAGAAGTTTAATCGCAATTATATTGCGCATGCTTGCCACCAGCTCTGGCAAAGGCCGCACATCAATTTCGACGGCCGGGTGCTGGGGTGTTCGATCAATCATTGGGACGACTTCGGTAATGTTTTCACGAGCGGCGGGCTGGAGGTATGTCTTAAAGGTGAAAAGATGCAGCGAACCAAAGACATGCTAATGGGAGTGACGGAGGCAGATACGGATTCTCCGTGTGTGAAGTGTCAGGTCTACGCCAGCATGGTTAAAAACAACGCTTGGATAAGACCGCAAGAGCTGGTCGGTCCGTCCGGAGGGAACGGGCGCAACGCTTCATCTCTTCTCTCTAGATCGATCCGTCTCGTCGGCAGGCTCTATCGAAGGGCGCGTCGATTTCAGCGGCAGGGTCGGAAGTAATTGTCCCGCCAAAGCGGGTCGCGATGGGATCCAGATCTTTCTTAACCTGAAACGTTTTTAGGAAAATCCCGTAAATCTGTCTAGTCAGGCGGCGCCTGATTTTTATACAGAGTATCGCCTGACACGGTGAATCGCCCATTCAAGTTCCACAAACGCCGTCAGCTTTTCATCCGCACGCACGAATGCTGTGATTCGCGTTTACGATGAAGCGGGCAACGTGATTGAAGACGCACGAGCATGCGGGCGATTTCAGAGAAGCGTAGAATAATCTGGCGTCTCTAAGATCGCGCCAGAATCGTTTTTGATTGCCGGACGGCAAATGATGCGGCCATGATGTCATCGAAACGTGCCCGGGGGAAAATTTGAGTCGCAGGAGGATTACCGCTTAGTGACTTTGAGTTCCCTCACCAAAAAAGCCACGATGGCAACTATAATGACAGCCACGGTAAACCAGTTCACGCGGATCCAAGTGCTGCGATGTAGATGGACGCGGAAAATCGGATTGTATAGCGCCGCTAACACGCCAAAAATCCAAACCCAAACCACGCGATCCCGTTCATGCGCTGCAAACGCCGAATACGCGAATACCGGACAGCAAATCCACAGCAACAGTGTGTAGAAACTGTATGGATTATTCCGCTCGACGGCAGCATAAACGAGTAATGCGGCAGCAACCAGCCACGCGCAATATAAACCAGCAAGGCGCTTCATCATGCGGTTACGGGGCGGATTCTGCCTGTTTTGCTCTCCCCACGGCAATGACAAAGTGATCTAAACGTAAACGAGCACCAGGGCGATTTCCCCGGCGAAGCGTCCTAAGCGCTCGGGATTTTCATGCTTGACCGGTCGCTTGCGTTACGATTAAAGAATTGGACCGTGGGCTGCCTCGGGTGAGGATAGCTCATGCCTTGTCCCATACGAAGGAGCGCGAGCGGAGGTTAGGGCTCGCGCTCTTTTTTTAAGCAACACCGCTGAGGAACGCGTTGAACCGCTCGACCGATTCGCCGATTGATTCGAACTCTTGGACGACCGCAGAAACGTCGCTCTCGGGAATGTCTTGATACTTTGGTCCTTGACCCGGGGATTTAATCATAAGCGACGCGGCATCCGGCTCAACGCGGAGCCGCCGATGCTATTGATTCGCGTTTACGATGAAGAAGGCAACGTGATTGAGATACACGAGCACGCGGGCGATTTCAAAGAACCGTAAAGGGAAAAAAACCGCCAACCCGGTGAAGCGTGACGGCTGATTGGGAAAAGGTCTTGTGCTTGCCTAGGGAGATCCTCGCTTTCCATCAAAACTCTTTTGGCAGCTTCCACTTCTTACCGAGTAAACGATCGAATTTCTTGTCGGGAAAACGCCGCATGCCTGCCCCTGGGGTCATGGTCAGCTCACCAACCAGCGGTCCGCAGGGAGTCGAATAAAGATCGACTCGCACAAAATCAATGCCTCTGGCCACGTCTTCGGCTAAAGCAATCATCGCTCTCAAGTCCGCTGGCGGTTCAAGCGGCCCTTCTGTCCAAGGGAAAAGCCCTAGCGTTAGAGGCATTGGTTCCCAGGAAGGATAATATAGATTTCTTCTTACCGACGGAGGTCTCCCTATGTCGACGAATATCAATGCGCATTGACCATCGAAAACCAAAAATCTGAAGTCCGCGGGAATCCCTTGTTTGTCTTTATATGAACTTTCGACAAATTCCTCAACCATGACGCATCGCTTCAGTCCGAGGTATCCCCACTCGCTATAACACTGTCCATAATCGATATTAAGCCAGCCTTGGCACTCGGAGACTAAGGATTGTACATCAATGGTTTTTTTGTCCGTCACGACTCTTACAAAAGCAGACCCATGATTAGCTTTAACTACAAACTTGCTCGGCAGCGTATCAAAGGGGATTGATTGAGGGTCGTTGGTAACACAATACAGTCGAGGCAAATAACGCTTTCCAACCTTGTTCTCTACGTAACGCCGCATTTCCATCTTGTCTGCTGCTTGTCGAAGTATATCGCGCCGATCAATCGCGATGCGCAGCATCAGCTTCTCGGTGAATAAGGTCGGAAATAACAGCAACGAAAACCTGCGGTGAAGTTTCATATAACGCAAGGCGAACCGAAGGCGTATCGGCAGTGCATCAAGAATCCTCTGACGAAGCTTGTTCAATAAAAATGCTTCTTTATAAGTTTAAGTTCCCGAAAGCATTTCCCTTTTATCCGCCCAAATTGGTTGTCGTCTGCACGATTTTTAGTCTTTTGCCAAATGCCTTCTGCCCGCCTTAAAGGCGAAAAGCTTTTTGCGAAAAATCTCGCCAGCCTGTCAAGAAAGCAAACCGCAACATGGAATCGCCGATTCTAGTTCCAGAAACGCCGTCAACTTTTCATCGGCTCGCACAACGAAGCGCTTTTCATCGTCGCGATGCGCGGCAGCAACGAAGATCGTTCGCCCACAAGAATCCACGCCTGAGACACAGCCCCAACTCCACCGGGCTTTGCTGAGATTGTCAGCAATGATTTCATCAAAAAGTTGCGCTCATCGCAAACGTCGTTGACATGGTTGGACGTCCTGACTACAAACTCTGAACACTTATGGAAAATACTTGTGGCCGGCCGCGTACGCGTATCGGAAATTCCTCATTTTTTTCATCTAGCGTAACTGGCATCCGCCTTGCCTACCTTTACCCATGGTCTTGTATGCCGGTTCGCCGAGCATCACAACCCTTCACCGAGGACCGCGAAGGACCGCAATGACTCGAACCGCGAGCTATCCCGAAACACTCGATCTCACCCGCGTATTGACCGTGTTGGGACCTGCTGCAGCAGTGTCGTACGCACCGCCGAACATCTATCCGATGTCGGCGCCGCGATTCACCGCCGGCAGTGGCGTCGAACGCCCGCACCCAGTCGGCCGCGACCTCGGAATTTACGTCCACATTCCCTTCTGCAGCTATCACTGCACGTTCTGCTTCTACGCGACCAAAATCGGCGCTGACCTCACGCAGAAGCGCCGTTACATCGATTCACTGATCACCGAGCTTGACTGGGTGCGCGAGGGAAGCGTGCTGACTCAGTTGTACGTGGGCGGCGGCACTCCCACCGCCCTCCCTCCCGGGCTCCTCGCCCGGATCCTCGAGGCCGTCTTTGAGAAAATGGCCTCTGGTAGCAGGCACGTGCATACGGTGGAAGCTTCCCCGGAAACGCTCACGCCAGAGCACGTCGCCGTGCTGCAGAGTCACGGGATCGGGCGCGTGAGCATGGGGGTCCAGAGCTTGAATGACGGCGTACTGGATACCGTCCGGCGTCGACACACGCGGGAGATGGTCGAGGCGAGCTGTCGACTCCTCGTGGAGGCCGGCCTGATGGTCAATATAGACTTAATCTACGGCCTGCCAGGCCAAACACACGACGGCTTTCGGCGAGACTTCGAAGCCATCGCCGGGCTCGGAGCCCAATCGATCACGACCTACAACCTGCGCGTCAACGAGCGTACGCCCGTGGCTCGATCTTTGGCGGATGACGAGCGCCTCGATCTGGCCAACTTGGTGCGCTGGCGCTCGACGGTCGCGAGCGCCGCGCGCGAGCTCGGATTCGTTCCGAAGCGCTGGCACACCTTCCATCGCCACCCGGTAGAGGGGCCCGCGGCCGAAGTTGTCCGAAACTTTGAAGACGTGACCGGACACGGAAACCAGTTCAGCGTCGGAATGAGCGCACGTTCGCGCCTCGACAACGTGGTTTTCCGGAATCACGCGGGCTTCGAGACATACTTAGAGCGGGTCGAAACCGGCCGGAGCCCCGTGGAAGAGACCCTGGCGCTGTCTGAGCACGAGCGGAAGCTGCGATTCCTGGCCCTGACGCTCGGGGACGGCAAGACATTGCCGGTGGCGGCGTACCACGAGAAGTTCGGGTGTTCGCTGGATAGCGATTTCGCGGAACCCCTCACGCGGCTCTCGGAAGCCGGGCTCATCCAAGAACAGTGCGGCTCGATCAGCCTCACCGAAACTGGACAGCTGCTTTACGACCTCGTCACCCGGACTTTCTACCCGGAGACCGTCCGCCGCTGGATGGAGGAGCGTCAGTCGCTGGCCGCTGTGTCCGCCAATCTGCGCTCCCGACCACAGCAGACCGAGCATTTTCGCCCGTGACTCGACTCCGTGCACTCAAGCGGGCGGTGAGGCTGAGAACTCGGCTCGTCGACGCCAGGAGCTGGCTGCTGCTCAGGCGACACGACTGGCATGTTAACCGCCGCTGGCGGGGCGAGGCGAAGCGCTTCCTGGTTGTCCGGCACGCCAGTAAGGATCCCAAGTTTTACGACGTGATACTGCACTGGGTAGAGGAACACGTCCCTGAGATCCGGGGACTGTTCGAGCTGAGGCTGCTGCCGTGCTGGATCTTCGACTGGTCTCCATACGCGCTCCACGTGCCCTGGCTCCAGGATCCTGTCGAGAACTGGTCGCGGCGGGCCTACGCCCAGGCGTGTCGCCTGGCCGCCGCGTGCGATCGGCGAAGCATTCCCGTAATCAACCGCGTAGACCGGCTGAGCAACGCGACGAAGTTCGACGCGGCCAGCCGGCTGTCCCGCGCGGGAATCCGCACTCCTGTCATGCGGGTCATCGGCGATCATCGCGAATTCCGCGAGACCGGCTGTGGGCTGGCGTTACCACTCTTCGTAAGGGAGGACGCCGGCCACGGAGGCCCGATGCTCCGGGCCGACACCGAGCGGGAGCTGCGCGCGATAGCGCTCGAGCGGTTCCGACGCCCGATTGCCGTGGAGCTCGTCGACGTCCGTAGTCCGGAGGACGGCCTGTTCAGGAAGTTCCGCTACGTAGTAGCCGGGCGCGTGGGCGTCCCTCACCACATGCAGGCGACCCAGGATTGGATCACGCGCGGCGACATCCGCTTTCACAACGAGACCACCCGGAGCCAGGAGGAGTTCTATGTCAGCGGGCCGGACCCCTATCACGAGGTCTTCCAGCGGGCACGGACGTGCCTGGGGCTGGACTTCGTGGCTTTCGACTACGGGTTTGACCAGCGCGGTGAGCTGATCATCTGGGACGCCAACCCCTACCCGCACTTCCACATTCCGAAAGGGCGCTTGTCGTATCTGAAGCCCGCCATGCATCGCACGCTGGCCGCGGTCGTCCATTTGTATGTCGAGCGGGCGGGGATGGCGATTCCTCAGCGCCTGCGGGACATCCTCTTCACCTCTCCAGGGGCGTCATGCCCTGTCACTGAGGACACGGGCGCCGACCGGCGCGGGATCGAGGCCGCGATGACGACCGGCTCTCCCAACGGCGCGGATCCGGACAGAGCGCCGCGCCCTTGTCCCGCCGAAACCGCCGGATAGGAGAGGGCGGATGGAACGCATCCTCATGTCACTGCTGCGGGGTATCTGCCAGATGCCGGCGTACGTCGCCAAGGAGAAAGGTTTCTTCTTTGACGAGGGCCTCGACGTCGAGATCGAGATCCAGCCCACTGCGTGGATGGTACCGGAGCGGTTGCGGAGCGACGCCGTCCAGTTTGCCGTGATCCCCTGGACTCGTGTCGCGGCGGCCAGCGCTCGGGGCGACGAGCTCATGCTGATCTGCGGAAGCGGTTACGAGGAAGCGGCCGTCGTGGTTCGAAGCGGGCTCGCGCTGGATCAAGTGCGGACAGTAGCCGTTCCCCAACCCGGGGGTATTAAGGACCTGACCGCTAACGGGCTTATGCGCAGCCTTGGTTGGGACGACCAGGTGAAGAAGATCCGCCAGCCTTCTGGCGACGGCGCGATCCTGACCCTGGTCGGTCAGGGCGCGGATGCGGCCGCCATGGTAGAGCCGTACGCGACGATGCTACAGGAGTTGGGCATCGGTTACGTGGCACGACGCACGGGGGACCTCTGGCCGGGAGCGCCGGGGTGTGCCCTGGCCACCTCGCGGCGATTGCTCCGGGAGCGGCCCGACTTGGTGAAGCGGGCCGTGGCTGCCTTCGTCCGGGGAAGCCAGGCGATCGATCAGGCGCCGGATGAGGCTGCCACCATCGGGGGCGCCTACATCGGCGTCAGCCCGGAATTCGTCCGTGCCGCGTTGAAGCACAACCGGCCGAATGTGGAAGCGCTCGACAACCAGGAGGCCATGAACCGACTCCTCGATTTCATGAAGGAGCTCGGATACATCGCAGGAAGACCGACCGACTATGCTGAGCTGAAGTACCAGCGCGAGGCGGTGCAGGCGCTTCGCTAGCTCCGGCGGCGTCAGGCCGGCGGCAATTCCGCCCGGCGCACCAGCGTCAGGCCCGGCCCGAATGGCAGATCGAACACCTGAAACTCGGGCTGTTGCTTGAGCCGATCCATGAAGCGACGCACCGTGCAAGTATAGGCCCGGTCGGGGCCGTAGACCGGCGACACATCCATTGCCACGCTGTCGTGGAACAGGACGATTCCGGCGGCCGTCAGCTTCGGCCCGATCGCGTTGAAGTCGAACTCGGCCTGCTCTTCGGTGTGCAGGCCGTCGATGAGGGTCAGGTCGACCGGCCCGAGCACGTCGTATTCCCCGGTACCGACGAAGTTCTGCGTGGTCATGAGGAAGTGCCGGATGTTGGTCACGCCGAACCTGGCAAAGTGCGCGGCGACGGCGTCCGCCTGTTTCCAGAAGTTATCGACGAGCGACGGGTCGATGAACCACACCGAGCCCTGCCCGCCATTGTCGTGCAGCGCCTTGCCGAACACTAGCGGAGCGAAGCCGCGGTACGAGCCGATCACGACGACCCGCTCGGGCCGCAGCAGCCGGGCCAGCGCATAGTACACCCATCCGAAGCCGAGGTTCCGGTCTTCCACCCGCTGGCCATGTCCCATGCGGAGCATGTTCTCGTCCCGAAACAGTTGTGCGATCCAGTCGTACATCGGTGACCTTGGGTCAGCCATAGAGCTCCGTTAGCTCGCGGGCGATTGTTTCGGCGCCGTTGGGCCCGAGCGAGTCAAAAAATGCCCGCTGGCGAGCCGCCAGCGCCGGTCGGTCCGTCGCCGCCGCCGCACCCAGACAATCGACGTACGCTGCTTGCGCGGTTTCGTCGGTGACAAGCCGATCGATGATTCCGCGAAGCAGCGGTCCACGGGTCGCTTCCGGCATTCTCTCGATAATGGGGCTCTCGGCCAACCGATCTTGCCAGTGAAACGAGGCCGGGGCCAACCCGCTTCGACGGAGCACGTGAAGGCTCCACCAGTGACTGTAATATTGCGGGGGGAGGAAGAACGTCGGGACCGCGAGTTGAAAGCATTCCAGAGTGGCCGTCAGACCTGGCGCCGTCAGCACCATCGCCGCTCCTGCAAGAAGGCCGAGACCCTCGTCGTGCGACAGCGACGCGAATTGAAGACCTGTCCGGCCGTGACGGCGGGTCAGATGATCGATGATGCCGCGTCCGCCCAACACCGTCCCGCGGCCGCAAAATCGCGCAAGGAGCTCGGACCGGAGCAAGCCGTCGACGACGAAGTCCGCGTAGGTCATCGCGTCCCCGGCGTCGCCGTTGGGCGACTCCATCCCTCCGAGATTGAGCACCAGGCCCGCGTTGGGGCCGGGTTTGGCGCGACTCATAGTAGGCACAATGGGGCCGACGACCGTCGGAGTCGGTTGGATTTCCGACAGCCGGATTCGGACGCCGGGAAAGTCCTGCACCCAGTAGCGGTGGGCCGACAGGAACACGTCCGGCACGCGGTCGCGCATCCAGAGGAGACTGTCAACAACGCAGTACGGACGGCCGGACGCGCACGCGACGGCGGCGAAGTTGCGGTCCATTACCGAAAGAAGCGCCGTCGCCGCGTCAAGCCAGCCGCGAGTCTCCGGTTCGGCCGGCTCGGCCTCTACGACCTGCGCGAACACGTTGCTGCGCGCTGCGAGCTCGCGGGCAATACCGGTTCCCAGGAACACCGGCTCCCAGCCGCGATCGCGCAGCGCGCGCGCCAACACGATCAGCTTCGACGCCGGGCCGTAACCGAACGGATAGGCGCAGCAGGCAATCACGGGACAAGGCATGGGATTTTACGCGCAGCGGTTCCGCCCGGCCGCAGCGGAGTCGAGCAGCGGACTCGCAGCCGGCACACACAGGCAACGGGCACCGTCCTGATACGTCACGCGAAACCCGGCCCGTTCCAGCTCGGCCCGCAACAACTCCGGGCTCAACACGTATCGCCGCCACGGCACCAACCATTCGGCCCCGTCGCGCACGGCCGCTTCGCGTGTACCGGAACTGGCCGGGAGGCGTCGGTAGACGATCCCGGTCGACGGGTCGAAGCGATCCGTGCCGAAGTCCCGACCTGCGCGATAAAGGACCGTGCCGATGACGAAGTATCCGCCAGGCTTGAGCAGACTCCGCGCCATCGACAGGACGCTGCGGCGCTCGCCGTCGCTGACCAGCTGCTGCAGGCAGAAGTTGTCGACGACCAAATCGTACACTCGTCCGGGCGGTGTCATCGAGCGGATGTCGCAGACCGTGAACGACACCGTCAGGCCGCGCTCGTCGGCGAAGCGGCGCGCCAATGAGATCGCGGTCGGCGAAATGTCGACGGCGTCCACAACGAATCCCCGCGCCGCCAGAAAACATGCCCCGGATCCGGTCCCGGTCCCGTACTCGAACGCGCGCGGGTGGCGTCCCGAGAATGTCATCAGCGAAAGCACCGCCTCCAGAAACGGCCGCAGGTCGAAATTGTCGAAGCTTCGGCCAGCATAGTCGACTGCCCTGTCGGCCGTCTTCTCTAGACGCTGGTAGCTAGCCTCGTTCTCTTCGTATCGGTAGTCCATGCACCCAACCCAGCAACGGCCGACGATGCGGGGCGACGGCCCCGGCTATTCTGGAGCGGCGCGCAGCGCAGGTCAAGGAGCGGGCGGCTAGCAAAGGAGCAAGTGCGAGTAGCGGATTGAGACATTAGCGGAAATTAGCGAATTTCAAGTTATCGCGAGTCCGCAAAGCGCAAGCAAAAGCTCGGTCCCTCCTATGTATTCACACCCATCCCTCACTGGAAGTAGATCGCCAGCCTCTCGTCGTAGCGGCGAATTACCTCGTGGAAGAGTCTCTTCGATCGGCGGAACTCGGCAGGCATCGCCATGCCGATGTCGGCCAGGATGCGGCTGTTGAAGCCGAACATGGCGTCGACGGCGGAGTGCATCGCGTTGATGCTGCAGACGGACCACGTGCCGGTGAAGTACTCCCAGTAGAACACCTCCAAGGGGCCGTATCCCATGTCCACCGGCGTCGCGAAGTCGATCCGTCCGAGCATCACGGCTATCTCACGCAGGACGAACTCGCGATGCGCGAAGGTGGACGGTGGGACGGGCTTGCGGAGATAGAAGTTCAGCAGCGTCCCCGGCTTCAGGTCTTCCAACCACAGGTGGGGTGGTGCGCCGTAGATCGTGCCGGAGCCCTGCCCGGGGAGCCACAGGGCGCCGGGGATCGTTCCGAACAGCCTGGCCATCCCGGCCACTGCCGGCGAGGGCGTGCGGTAGTTGCCGCTGTTCCGGGCGCCGAGCAGCGCCTCGTCGTTGATCCGGTCGTTCGTCTCGTCGACCCAGCTGTGATCGTCGGCGAGGTAGGCGACAATCTCCTCGACGGGCCGAAGCTCCCACGCCTCGAAGTTGAATCGTCTCCAAGTCACCGTTCGCAGCGACACGTCGTGGTGCCTGAGCGCGGCGATGAGCGTCCGTGAATCGATGCCGCCCGTAATCGAGACGATCGGCTGCCGACGCGCGAGAAATCCGGCCATGCCGCGAAAATAAGCATCGATGGCCGCGAAGAACTCATCGAAGGTGGCCGCGGAACGCCGCCGTTCGTGTCGCGGCCAGTAGCGGAACAGGTGCTGCGCCTCGACCTCGTAGCCGTGGTTCGGTAGGAGCGCGAGAATCCCCTCGTGCAGCGTGGCGTCGGTCGGCAGCAACGCCGGATTCCTCCGGCGGAACCAATCCGAGCCGACGAGGCGCTTCATGTCCGGCCACGGCGAGTCGCCGAAGGTGTGCGCGAAAAGCTCCGGATGCGACGCCAGACCGAGCGCCCCCGACTGGCGGTAGAAGACTGATCGCGCGCCGAACGCGTCGTGGTAGAAGCGCGTGCGGCCGCCGCAGCGGGTGATGACGGCGAAGCGACCGCTCAGCTGGTCGAGGACGTCCAGGAGCCGGTCTCCATCGGCGGCCGCAAGAACCTCCAGCGGCGTCCGATGCAGCGGCTCGGCCGTGAAGAAAGCGTCACCGACGAGCACCGTGATACGGTCGCCCTGCTCATGCCGTGCGACCCGGGTTTCCGGATGCGTCACGAGGACGAACGGGCCCAACGTGTTCGTGACCCACGAGCGGCCGAGCCTCGACCAGAGCTCGCTGCCTGCAGGCGGGGCGGCCGCAGCATAGAAGAGGAAGCCGAAGCGGAAAAGGAGCCGGTCTTCCGTCTCCGGGAGGACCACGTGTGGCGCAGCGATCGCTCGGCTGATCCTGCCGAGTAGGGACCGGAAGGGGACCCGCACCCGTCCAGTCTCTCCAGAACGCCGCAGGGCGCAACTGCTCCTTTGGCCCTCCGAGAGACATCCATTTTCACTCGTCCTAACAAGTCGCCTCGGATCGAGGTTCGAAATGGGGTTCGATTCCCGTTGCCCGCTCGCCGCGTTTTCATAGGTAAATGCGCCTTGTCCGAAAGTTTTCACCTGCCAGGTCGAAACTCACCCCTAGAGCGGACGCGATTTTGACCGCTTCCAGCACACTTGCCGCACCTGCCAGATTACTTCACGCTGACACTATCGCAGTAGCACCACCAGCGTGGCCCCTCGCGGGTTTCCCAAGGTCTTAGATCCAACCGCGAAATATCGACCACATCACCGTAGATGATGTACCGCTGAGTGAGTTTATGCAGTACAAAAAAGAAGGGCACCATGTCTCTCTCGTTCCAGCAGCGCGCGTAAACGTCTATCTTCATTAGGGGCGGGGGTTGGGTTCGTCTCAGCTGTCGACTTTTAGCGAGCGAAAAACCTTCATTCCTGGAGCGTGACGACGGAAAGATCCAGAAGGCGAGTAGCCGGCTTTGAACTGAGCAAGGCCCACTCCAAACGACTTAGTTTCGAGGTTTGAGTCGTGCTTTAACTCGAGACTTCACCTTTGCTTTAAGCTTGCCTGAAACGTAGCCAAGCGGATGGCGGTGAAAAAAACGA
>WNGC01008370.1_pt1 | contig 14927 bp, 13 predicted proteins | sample 5400051 | NCBI WGS metagenome assembly WNGC01 (sample SAMN13153368, study PRJNA577476) | soil metagenome | isolation source: 20 cm soil or saprolite under grassland replicate 2 | place: USA:California | collected 2016-06-15 | reverse complement strand
ATGGACGACGTTTGGGGTCGTCCGCAGCACGAGCCAGATGAGGGCGACACCCAGCAGGGGGCCGGCGCCGGTGGCGAGGAAGGCGAGCGGATACCCGCCACGGGGCAGCATAACGCCTGAGATGAGCAGTGAGAACGCGTAGCCGAGCGACAAGCTGGCGATCAGCCAGCCCACCGCGCCACCGCGGCGCTCGGGATCATAGCGGTCGGACAGCAGCATGATGGCGGTCGTGTAGGTGCCGCCCAGCGACAGGGCGACGAGCGTGTAGAGGAGCAGCCCGGACAGGTAGGACCGCGCGAACAGCGCGAAGATCAGCGACGTCGCTGCGCCGAGGACGGACGAGAGCAGGAAGATGCGGCGCGCGCCGATGCGATCGGCGAGCGACGAGAAGACCATCAGCGAGATGGCATAGCCGAGCTGAAAGCCGGAGGCAATCGAGCCGGCGGCGGTGGCCGACATGTTCCACTCCACGCGCAGCACCGGCAGGCAGGCCGCGTAGGTCATGAAGATCAGCGTCGTGAACATCCGGGCGGTGCACAGCCAGAGCAACCAGCCGTCGACGCGGGCCATCGTTTTTCCTTTCCTTTACTCTCGGCCGTTGTAGTTTAGTATCCGTGCCGAGAGCCGGAGCGCCAATCCAGTCGACGCGAGGTCGTGCCATGGCCAAAGCGATCCGCAGGGACGAGCCGATCGAAGCCCTCCTGCAGGAGGGACGGAAATTCCCGCCCCCGAAGGCGTTCACGAAGTCGGCGCGCGTCCGTTCGATGGCTCTCTACCAGGAGGCCCGGCGCAACCCCGTGCGCTTCTGGGAGCGCGAGGCGAAGGAGCTCGCGTGGATCAAGCCATGGACGCGCGCCCTCGAGTGGAAGCTGCCCTACGCGAAATGGTTCATCGGTGGGCGGCTCAACGCCTCGGCCAACTGTCTTGATCGCCACGTCCAGGGCCCGCGGCGAATGAAGGCCGCGCTCATCTGGGAGGGCGAGCCCGGCGACAGCCGTGTCCTGACCTACTGGGATCTCTACCGCGAGGTCAACCGCTTCGCGGCGGCGCTGCGGAAAGGCGGCGTGAAGAAGGGAGATATCGTCACCATCTACATGCCGATGATCCCCGAGGTGGTCGTCGCGATCCTCGCCTGCGCCCGTATCGGCGCCCCGCACTCCGTCGTGTTCGCCGGCTTTTCGCCGGAATCGCTGCGCGACCGCATCAACGACGCGAAGTCGCGCGTCCTCATCACCGCGGATGGCGGCTACCGGCGCGGCGGCGTCGTCGCGCTCAAGCTCAACGCGGACGAAGCGATCAAGCAGTGCCCGAGCGTGCAGACGGTGATCGTCGCCCGGCGCACGAAGCAGGACGTCCCGTGGACCAAGGGGCGGGACGTCTGGTGGGACGACTTCATCCGGGACGCGCCGGCGCGGTGCGCGCCCGAGCCGATGGACGCCGAGGACATGCTGTACCTCCTCTACACGTCCGGCTCCACCGGCAAGCCGAAGGGCATCGTCCACACGACCGGCGGCTACCTCACGGGCGTCACCACCACCATGAAGTACATCTTCGACCTGCGCGAGGACGACACGTTCTGGTGCACGGCGGACATCGGCTGGGTCACCGGGCACTCGTACGTGGTCTACGGCCCGCTCTCGAACGGCGCCTCCGTGGTCATGTACGAGGGGACGCCGGACTGGCCCGACAAGGATCGCTTCTGGCGCATCATCGAGAAGTACGGCGTCACGATCCTCTACACGGCGCCCACGGCCATTCGCACGTTCGTCCGCTGGGGGGACCAGTATCCGAAGGGCTGTGACCTGTCCTCGCTCCGGCTGCTCGGGACCGTCGGCGAGCCGATCAACCCCGAGGCTTGGGTCTGGTACTGGAAGGTCATCGGCGGCGGGCGCTGTCCGGTGGTCGACACGTGGTGGCAGACCGAGACCGGCCACATCCTGATCACGCCCCTGCCGGGTGTGACGGTCTGCAAGCCGGGCTCGGCCACGCTGCCGTTCCCCGGCATCGAGCCCGAGGTCGTGAACCAGAAGGGCGAGCCGGCGCAGGCCGGGTACCTGGTGCTGAAGAAGCCGTGGCCGGGCATGCTGCGCGGCATCTACGGCGATCCCGAGCGGTACACGCAGACGTACTGGAGCCAGGTCCCGGGGGTCTATTTCACCGGCGACGGCGCCAAGCGGGACAAGGACGGCTACTTCTGGCTGCTGGGCCGGATCGACGACGTCATGAACGTCTCCGGCCACCGCGTGTCGACGATGGAAGTGGAGTCCGCGCTCGTCGAGCACCCGACCGTGGCGGAGGCGGCGGTGATCGGCAAGACGCACGAGATCAAGGGCCAGGCCATCGCCGCGTTCGTGACGCTGAAGCACGGCCATACGATGACGCCCGAGCTCCAGAACCAGATCAAGGCCCACGTGGCGCACAAGATCGGCGCGCTGGCGCGGCCGGACGACGTCATCTACGCCGCCGAGCTCCCGAAGACCCGGAGCGGCAAGATCATGCGGCGCCTGCTGCGCGACATCGCGGAGGGCCGCGCCCTCGGCGAGACCAGCACGCTCGCCGACCCGACAGTCGTCGCGACGCTCAAGAAGGCGTACGAGGAGTAGGCGTGCCCGTGACGGTGTGGATCCCGACGCAGCTCCGCCCGGTGACCGGCGGCACGATGGAGGTGCAGGCCGCGGGCGAGACCGTGGACGACGTGCTGCTCGACCTCGAGCGTCAGTTCCCCGGGTTCAAGGAGCGACTCCTGGACGAGCGGGGAGAGGTCCGAGGCTTCCTGAGCGTCTGCGTCAACGACGAGGACATCCGGTTCCTCCAGTCGGGGAAGACGCCGATCAGGGAAGGCGACGAGCTCTCGATCATCCCCGCCGTGGCGGGAGGCTGACGGCCGAATCGCTTCCGGCAGGCGGTGGATCGCTTGCAAAATGCGTCGACGGCCGACGATCGGACGATGCCCACCACCACCAGAATGACGCCCAGGAGTTCTTGCCGATCCGCGCCGTGAGGCGGAGCGCGGAAGGGCGGCCCACCCAGAAGTCCCGCGAATGATGAGATCCTTGGTGACCCACTCGACGATGTGGTCGATCATCCCATGCTCGGCCGGTGACGTGCTCCGCGCTGGCTCAGAGCAGGGTGCCGTGGAGGATCAGGTAGGCGACGCCGAAGTAGATGATCAGCCCCGTGACGTCGACGAGGGTCGCCACGAATGGCGCCGACGCGCTGGCCGGATCGAAGCCGAGCCGTCGGAGCGCGAAGGGGAGCATCGAGCCGACGAGCGAGCCGAACGCGACGACGCCGACGAGCGCGGCGCCGATGGTCACCGCCACCAGGCCCCAGTGGGCGCCATAGTCGAAGAGGCCGAGCAGCTGCCAGGCGGTGATGCGAAGCATACCGACCGCGCCCAGGATACCGCCGAGGACGAGCCCGGCCGGGAGCTCGCGCGCCGCCACGCGCCACCAGTCGCGCACCCGCACCTCGTGCAGCGCCAGCGCGCGGATGATCAGCGACGTCGCCTGCGAGCCCGAGTTGCCGCCCGAGCTCATGATGAGCGGGATGAAGAGGCTGAGGACGAGCGCTCGGCTCAGCGCCGCTTCGAAGTGCTGCATCGCGGTCGCCGTCAGCATCTCGCCGAGGAACAAGGCACAGAGCCAACCCGCCCGCTTGCGGATCATCGTCGAAAGGGCCGTGGTCGGGTAGGGCTGATCCAGCGTCCCGAGGCCGCCGAGCTTGTGCACGTCTTCGGTCTGCTCCTGGGCCAGCGCGTCCATCACGTCGTCGACCGTCGTCGTGCCGACGAGCCGATGGTCGTCGTCGACCACAGGAACGGCGAGGAGGTTGTACTTCCCCAGCAGGCGGGCCACCTCCTCGCGGTCGGTCGTCGGCTTCACGGCCACGAGACGTCGATGCTCGCCCACAGCGGTGATCGGTGTGCCCGGCTCGGCGGCGACGAGCTCGCGGAGCGAGAGGACACGGACCAGGCGCTGGTCGGGACCGACGACGTAGATGGCGTAGACCGGCTTGCGACTCGGGCCGGTCCGACGGATGTGCTCCAGCGTCTGGCCCGCCGTCCAGTCTGGTGGGACACGGGCGTAGTCCGTGGTCATGATGCCGCCCGCGGTGTCCCGCGGGTAGCGCAGGAGCTCGTTCAGCGTGGTCCGCGCGGACGGGTCGAGCAGCGCCAGCAGGCGGGAGCGCTCGCCGGGTGGTAGCTCACGGAAGAGGTCGGCCTGTTGGTCCGGCGACATCGCTCGGATGAGAGGCCCGGCCTCTTCGGCGGGGCGGCCCTGGAAGATCTCGGGGCGCCGGTCGAGCTCCGGCTGCTCCAGCACGCGGACCGCGAGACCGAACGGAAGCGACGAGAGTGCCCGGCCCGCCACGCGAGGCTCGAGGAGGTTCAACGCCTCCGCGATGTCCACCGGGTGCGCCTGCGCGAGGTCGTCGGGCGCTCCCAGATGACGCAACCGATCGAGCAGCGCAGCCTGCGCACTGATTTCAGTCTGGGCCATGGCTCCTCCGGCGAGCGGGGTCTCGTCGGAGTGTGCACCACGCTCGCCCGTCTTGTGAAGCGTTTCCCATTCGTGGCGGCGAGGGCGCCGACGGTCTATTGACATCGCGAGAGGCGTGATGCTTCATAAGGGCCGGCCGTTTCTGGGGAGCTCTCGTTCTTCACATCGGAGGGGAGAAGCGATGACTTCAAAGCGCGCGTGGTGGGGGGGAGCGGTCTCGACGCTGCTGGTCCTTCTGTTGCTAGGTCTGGCGCCGGCCGGGGCCCAGAACGCGGGCTCGACGCGGCTCCAGAACGTCGACGCGAACGATTGGCCGATGTACCACCGGACGTACGACTCGCACCGCTTCAGCCCTCTGGCGCAGATCAACAAGTCGAACGTCAAGGACCTGAGCGTCGCGTGGGTCCACCAGCCGGGCGCGGTCGTTCAGGGGCTGGAGTCGACGCCGGTGGTCGTGGACGGGGTCCTCTACTACATCGGCTCCTACAACCGTGTGTTCGCCCTCGACGGCGCCACCGGACGCGAGATCTGGCACTACTTCGCGAAGCTCGACCCGGTCGTCAACACGCTCTTCTTCCAGCCCTACAACCGCGGCGTCGCCGTCGGGCACGGCAAGGTGATCTTCGGCACCCTCGACGGCCGCGTCATCGCCCTCGACATGAAGACCGGCAAGGAGCTGTGGGCGGTCACGGTGCTCAACACCAAGAAGTGCAGCTGCAACTTCACGGGGGCGCCCCTGATCGTCAAGGACAAGGTCATCCTGGGCCAGACCTCGGGCGAACTGCCGATCCAGGGCAAGATCTGGGCCCTGCACGTCGCCAACGGCGAGAAGGCGTGGGAGTTCAACACGATCAAGAACGATCAGAAGAGCTGGGGCGGCGACTCCGGGAAGTTCGGGGGCGGCGGCGGCTGGATGACGGGCTCCTACGACCCGGCCCTGAACCTCGTCTACTGGGGCACGGCCAACCCGGCACCGGACTACGACTGGGGCCAGGCGCGCCCGGGCGACAACCTCTACACGTCGTCCGTCCTGGCGCTCAATCCGGATAACGGCGATCTGAAGTGGCACTTCCAGGAGATTCCGCACGACGACTGGGACTACGACGCCGGGCTCGGCGAGAGCCTGGTCCTCGACCGCGACGGCAAGAAGCTGCTGGTCCACCAGAACAAGAGCGGCTTCGTGTTCGTGTACGACCGGACCAACGGCAAGCTCCAGAACGCGTGGCCGATGAACCACGTCTACAACTGGGTGCAGCGCGTCGACCCGAAGACGGGCGAGCTCATCGGCCGCAACCCGCCGCGGCTCGGCAAGCCGGCCTTCATCTGCCCCTGGATCGCCGGCGGACGCAGCTGGAACTCTGGCTCGTACAGCCCCAAGACCGGCCTCTGGTACAACACCGCCATGGAGGTGTGCGAGGAGGTCACGGTCGAGAAGCAGACGCCGGTGACAGAGCCGGCCGCAGGGCTCTTCTTCGGCGGCGATCAGGTGGCGACGTACGGCCATCTGGATGCGCGCGATCCGGTGACCGGCGAGCGCAAGTGGACCGTCAACTTCAAGTACCCGCCGATCGGGAGCGTCCTCTCGACCGCCGGCGGGCTGGTCGTCCACGGGGATGTCGAAGGCGTGGTTCGCGCGTACGATGCAGACAGTGGTGAAGAGCTGTGGCACTTCCGGACCGGCTCCGGGCACCGTGGCGGGCCGATCAGCTACTCGGTCAACGGCAAGCAGTATATTGCCGTCCCCAGCGGCCTCGGGTCGCTCGTCCTCGGTCTCTACCCGGCGCTCTGGCCGGAGGTGGCCGACTTTCCGCCCGGAGGCGCGCTGTTCGTCTTCACGCTGAAGTAAGAACGCAGCGAGACGTGGTGTGGGGGGCATGACCGGCCCCTCACACCCGGCTCGGCCGCGGACGCCCGGCGCCAGGGGAGACAGGGCTGTCAGACTCGCGTGGCTCGTCTTCTTGCTCGCGACGAGCCTGCTGGCCCCACCGGCCGCTGCCCAAGGCATGCGTCAGCCCCCGCCCCTGCCGACGGAGCCGCCGTTCAGTCTGTCGGACCCGACCGTCGTCCAGGCGGGCCAGAACCTGTTTCGGCAGACCTGTACCGGCTATTGTCACGGCGCGGAAGGTCGTCTCTCCCGCGCGCCCGCCCTGCGCGGCCGCGAGTTCGAGACCGGGTATCTCTACCAGCGCATCGCCTATGGCTTTCCCCCGATGCCCGCGTTCCAGACCCTGCTGAGCCCCGAGGACATCTGGAAGCTCGTCGCGTACATCAAGTCGCTCCAGGGGGCCAAGGAGTGAGCGCGGGACGCCGGGCGATCCTCGTGGCCATCGCGGGCGCGGCCGCGCTGGCGATGGCCGCGGGTGGCGCGGGCGGCGTGACGCTGGCCGCCCTCCGCGAGAACGGAACGCTGACGGTCTGCGCGCACCCCGACGCGCTGCCCTTCTCGGCGCAAGGGCAGGCGCAGCCCGGCTTCCAGCTCGAGATCGCGGAGGTCCTGACCAAGCGCCTCGGTGTCCGGCTCGACGTGCACTGGATCGTCTTCACCCGGCACGCGCGGCGCGCGAGCTGCGATGCCGTCATGGGCGCGATCGTCCAACCCGGCGCGCCGTCCGAGGGCAGGGGCGCGACGCGCCTGACCCGGCCGTACATGGGGAGCGGCTACCTCCTGGTCGCTCCCGGGGGCCGTACCGAGATCCATCGGCTCGAGGACGTGAAAGCCGGCAAGATCGGCGTGGAGCATACCTCCTGGCCCCACGTCGTCCTGAGCCAGCGCGCCATCCCGACCTCCTCGTACGGCAGTCAGCTCGATATCCTCGACGCGGTCGCGGGTGACGCCGTCGTCGCCGGCTTCGTCACGGGGCCCTACGTCGGCTGGTATCTCAAGCATCACCCGGGCTCGGTGCGCGTCGTCGAGACGGTGAGCCCCGACCCCGAGTTCCAGTGGAACGTCGCCGTGCGGCTGCTCAACACCGACCAGGCGCTCGTGGACGCGATGAATCAGTTGATCGACGAGCTCGTCTCCGCCGGCACGATCCCGAAGATCCTCGAGAGCTACGGCATCCGTTACGTCGCCCCCCAGCCCGAGCCCCAACGACGCCCTCAGTGAGGACGCTCGCGGTGGTCGTCCTTGCCGTGGCGCTCACGTGCCAGGCGACGGCGACGTCCCAGCCGCGGGCTCGGCCGATCCTCCTGATGGTGACGTATTCGGGCGCCTACCAGCACGACGTCGTTCGGCGGGAGGCGCCGGACCGCCCCTCCGTCGCCGAGCGCACCGTCGTGGAGCTTGGCCAGCGCTCGGGCGCGTTCGACGTCAGCCGGTTCTGTACGAGTGACGAGCTCGCGAGCCTCACCGTCGAGGCGCTGGCCGGGAGTCGGGCCGTCCTCTTCTTCACGACGGGCAGCCTGCCGCTCCGCCAGGAGGTTCGGCGGGCGCTGTTCGACTTCGTCCGCAGGGGCGGCGGCTTCGTCGGCGTCCACAGCGCCACGGACACCTGGTACGAGGTGGGGGACTACGGCGCGCTCGTCGGCGCCTACTTCGACGGTCACCCCTGGCACCAGCGCGTGCGCGTGGTGGTCGAGGATCCTGCCCACCCCTCGACCCGGCATCTGGGAGAAGGCTTCGAGATCACCGACGAGATCTACCAGTTCCGAGCCTGGTCACGCACCAAGGTCCACGTGCTGCTGAGGCTCGATCCTCGATCGGTTGACATCGGCAAGGGGAAACGCGCCGACCGCGACTATGCGCTCGCCTGGCTCAAACGGTACGGAGGGGGGCGGGTGTTCTACACGGCTCTCGGTCATCGCCCCGAGGTCTGGGAGGACGAGCGGTTCCGCCGGCACCTGCTGGAAGGCATTCGCTGGGTGCTGGGCTTGCGCTGACGCCGACCTTCACGCCGGCGGATCCTCCGCATCGATGGCGGAGATCCGGTTATAGGTCGCCACGACACGCTCTCCACCCTCGAGCTGGATGAGCAGCCCCTCCTCCGTCAGCTCGGTCAAGGTCCCGGTGATCGGCCGCGGAGAGTTCATGACGGAGACGGCCACGGGTCGGCCCTTGTAGGCCGCGGCCTCGGCTTGCCACCGCAGCGCCGTGGCCCGGCGGAGGTCGTGCACCTCCCGGATCGCACCGAACCCAGGGACCGTGTGGTCTCGGGCAGGTGGACGCGAGGGTGGCAGGTGCGCCGGAGCGTCGGGGGCCTCCATGGCGTCGGGGCGTTCCGCGTGGGCCGGCGACGCGGACTCGGCCGACCGCCGGAGGCGTGGGGGCGCAGCAGGGACCGACGACGGTGCCTTTTCCGGCGGCTCCGCGCTTGCCTTCGGCCCCGCAGGCGAGCGCTCGAGGACCTTCCCGATCACCGCGATGAGGTCGGACATCTGGCCGATGAGCCCACGGAAGACGTAGTAGCCCATGAGCGAAGTGGCCAGGGCGACGCCGAGACCCACCTGAGCGGACAGTCTCGAAAGCGCGCCGAGGTAGTACACCGTCCACACGAAGAGCAGCAGAGGCAGGATGGCGGTGACGGCGAACACCAGGGAGGCGGCTTGCCGGAGCGTCTTGGACCGGGTCTTGGGCCTCCCTGCTTTGGAACCCCGGGGCGATGTCGCCATCGGCTTGATCTTAAAGAACAAACCTTTGATTCACCCCAAGAAACCGCACGCGGCGACCAAGGGATCTTCCTTGACCCGATTCAGGTGTAAGCCTCATGGACATCGTTTGGACGAGTTTTATGCTGCGAGTGGCCTATGAACGCCGCCGGCTGCCATCACCGCCCGGAAACCAGCATGCTCTGCCCGGCCTGCGAGATCGAGGCCCTCCGCCGTGACCTGACCGAGGCCCAACGCCGACTGAAGGGCTGGGCCAATCACGCCGAGCTGGCCGAGCACGTCATTGCGGAGTTGCGTGAGAAACTCGCCGACCACGACCGGCAAGCGCGCGAGCTCCTCGAGGACGCCCGCCAGCAGATCCAAACCCTTCACGACCTGTTGCAGGTGCCGACCACGTCCTGCAACTGAATGGACCGGCGGCGCGGCTGGTGCGTCCGCCCCGCGTAGGCTGCATACTACCGGGTGTGCCGAAGCGGGTCCTGATCGTCGACGACGAGCCGTCCGTACTCGAGGTGCTCAGGGATTTCCTGAGCCATCCCGCGCCGGGACTCACGTATGAGGTCGAGGCGGTGCCCGACGGCGCCACCGCGATCATGAAGCTGCTCATCGGCCAGTTCGACCTCATGCTGCTCGACATGCACATGCCACGGATGGGTGGCCTCGAGCTCTTGAAGCAGATGCGGAGCCTCAACATCCGGGTGCCGGTCGTCATGATCACCGCCAACCAGGATATCCGCAACGCGGCCGAGGCGCTCCGCGCGGGTGTCTTCGCCTACGTGCCCAAGCCGTTCGACTTCGCCCGCCTCGAGCACGTCATCGCGCTCGCGCTCGCGCTCGCGCCCACCCCTCCACGTCCGGGCGGCGCGGCCCCGGCGACCGGCGCTTAACGCCTCCCCAGGGCCTCCCGGATGGCGCGCCACACGCGCTCCGGCGTGGCCGGCATCTCGATGTGCTCCACGCCGAGCTCGCGCCTGCCCCACGCCCGCCGCGATGCCGCCGTGCGTCTGGCCCTCCAGGATCAGCGGATTGACGGCGCGGCCGACGTCGTCGACGGAGGTGTAGCGCACGACCTCGACGGCGCCGGTCTCGGGATCGACCTCGACCTCGCACACGGCCGAGCCGAAGGGGAACGACGGCACGCTCACGGTCTCGTCGCTCACGCCGGCGAGCGGGCCGCGCAGCGTCTCGGGCGCGTCCGGCCGCTCGGCGGCGGCCGCCACCTCGAACAGGTCGACGGAGCGGTCGGTACCCTTCACCACGAAGCGTCGCCGCGCGAAGTCGACATCCGCGGGCGCCGCCTCCAGCAGCCACGCGGCGAGGCGCTTGCCCTTGTCGGCAATCTCGTCCGACGCCCGGGCCAGCACGAGGGCGCCGAGGCGCATCGAGCGGCCGGAGTGCGAGCCTCCACCGACGGCCGCGACGTCGGTGTCGCCGGTGATGAGCCGCACGTCACCGAGCTCGACGCCGAGCCACTCCGCCAGGAGCTGCGCGAAGCTCGTCTCGTGACCCTGGCCGGCCGAGAGCGTGCCGAGCACCACGTCGAGACGGCCCTCCGGGCGCACGGTGATCTCCGCGCGCTCGCGCGGCGCGCCGGTGTTGAGCTCGAGGTAGTTCGCCAGGCCGATGCCGCGATAGCGCCCACGCCGCCGCGCCTCGGCGCGGCGTGCCTCGAAGCCGGCCCAATCGGCGAGCGCCACCGCGCGGTCTTGCGTCGCCGCGTAGTCGCCGCTGTCGTAGAGGAGGCCGACCGGGTTGCGGTACGGCATCGCGCCGGCCGGCACCAGGTTGCGTCGCCGCAGCTCCACGCGGTCCCATCCGTGACGGCGCGCCGCGAGGTCGATCAGCCGCTCGATGACGAACATCACCTCGGGCCGGCCCGCGCTGCGATACGGATACGTGGGTGACGTGTTGCTGAGCACGGCGCGGCCGCGCAGCGAGGCGGCGGGGATGTGGTACACGCTCGGCAGGACCGCGATGCCCTTGGCGAGCGGGATGAACGACACGGCGTGGGCGCCGACGTTGCTCGTGTTGACGCCCCGGAGGGCGAGGAACCGGCCGTCGCCGTCGAGCGCGAGCTCCGCGTGCGACACGAGGTCGCGGGCGTGGTAATCGGTGAGGAACGCCTCGCGTCGCTCGCACGTCCACTTCACGGGCCGGCGCAGGCGCTTCGCCGCCCACGCGACCAGCGCGAACTCGGGATAGAACGCGTTGCGCGTACCGTAGTTGCCGCCGACCTCCCGCGCCACCACGCGCACCGCGCTCTCCGGCACGCCGAGCGTCGCCGCGAGGTCGCTCTTGATGCGCACCGAGCCGCCCGAGCCCGCGTAGAGCGTGTGGCGGCCGCTCGCCTCGTCGTAGACGGCGACCGCGGCGCGCGGCTCCATCGGCACGCCCGTGACCCGTTGCACCCACGTCTCGAGCCGCACCACGTGGGCGGCGCGGGCGAATGCGGCGTCGGCGGCCGCCGCATCGCCCGCGTGGGAGTCGACGCACACGTTCGAGGTGGTTTCCTCCCAGCCGCGCGGCGCGCCCGCGGCGGCCGCCTCGACGGTGCCGGTGACCGCGGGGAGCGGCTCCCAGTCCACCCTCACGCGCTCGGCGCCATCCCTGGCGGCCGCGGGCGTCTCGGCGATCACGAGGGCCACCGCCTCGCCCACGAAGCGCGCGCGGTCCACTGGCAGCGGGCAATGCGGGGCGATGAAGAACGGCGCGCCGTCGCGGCTCCTCAGCGGGACCTCGTGCGGATTTGCGGGCACGGGGCGGTGCGGGATCGGCCCGAGACCGTCGCCGGCGGCGTCTTCACCGGTCAGCACCGCGACCACGCCCGGCACCGCCAGGGCGGGGATGCCGTCGATCCGTCGGATACGCGCGTGCGCGTGGGGCGAGCGGACCAGACAGGCGTAGGCTTGGCCCGGCAGGCTGACGTCGTCGCTGTAGCGCCCCTGGCCGACGAGCAAGCGCGCGTCTTCGGTTCGCGGAACCGGCTTGCCGATGCCCTGACGCGCCGAACGGGTGCGGGACTGGAGGAAGCATTCTACGGGACACGCGCCGAGCGTGCCGGTGAGGCTAGGCCGCGACGCAGAGCCGGTTGCCGCCCTCGCCCTGGGCCTTCGCCATCAGATCAGCCGCCTGACGCAGCATGTCCTCCGCGCGGATCGCCGTCTTCGGGTAACAGGAGCCGCCCGCGCTCCAGCCGACCGCCTCGAGCCCCGCCGTCAGCCGGCGGAGGATCAAGGGCAGGTGGCTCGTCTCGGCGTCGACGAGGAGCACGCTCAGCGACGTCGGAGTCCGCGGTGCCACCAGGTCGGTGCTGCGTAGGTGCCGGGTGACGTTCTCGGTGAGTGAGGACACGGGGGGCTCCCATGTCTCGGTGGGGACACCTGCGGTCGTCAGATACGCCAGCGAGATGCAATAACGCAGGCGGTGCGCCTTCTCCACCTCGAGGTCGACCAGGAGGCGGAACATCTCGTCGTCGACGACCCTCGCGCCAGCCTGGAAGGGTCGGTTGAGGCTATGCTCGTCGCCCATGTCTCACTCTGATCAAGCCTGGAGCCCGGGCCGGAAGGGGGCAATCCGGTGAAATCCAGAATCGAACCGAGGGAAGTCACTGACGCTGATCGGGGAGGCCACGGACGGCCAGGCAGTCAGCGGGAGCTGAGGATCAGCTCGTGGAGTTCCTGGAGGCGCTCGGCGTCGTGGCGCCGGGTGACCAGGACCACGTCGTCGAAGCCGAGCCCACGCAGACGAGCGAGCCGCGCGCGGGCGACCTCCAGCGGGCACTTGAGGTCACACGGGTCGTCCGGACCGTCGGGGCTTGCGACGGGGCTCTCGAGCTCGGCCACGACGTTGGTGGCGACGGCGCGCTTGCCGCCAAGGTCGCGGAACCGCGCGATTCCCTCGCGGAGCGCCCGCCAGCTGCTCCTGGCGCCCGACCCGACCCAGCCGTCGAACTCCCGGGCCGCCCGCTCGATCCAGCGCGAGCCCGCCCACGAGCCGATCAGCACGGGCGGGCCGCCGAGCGCCTGGGGCCAGACCGGCGAGAGCGAGGCCCCGTTGACGCGCTCTCCGGCCCAGAGCCGGCGCATGATCCGCAGCGACTCATCGAGGCGACCGAAGCGCGAGGCGAAGTCTAGACCGAGCGCCATGAAGTCGGTGGCCGTCGAGCCGGCGCCGACGCCGAGCCGCAGCCGGCCGCCGGACACGAGGTGCGTTGTCAGCACCCGCTGGGCGAGCTCCACCGGGTTTCGCAGAGGGACCTGGAGGATCCCGGTCCCCAGCTCGAGGTCGCGCGTCACGGTGGCGGCGACGGCGAGGGCAGTGAGGGGGTCGGCCTGAGGGAACCCGCGGCCGATCGCGTCGAACGCCCACGCGCTCTCGAAGCCGGCGGCCTCGATCCGCCGGGCGGCGTCGGCCAGCGTCGCGGCCGTGAGCCCGCCCCCGGAGGGCAGGGCGATCCCGAAGCGCGTCACCCGGAGCTACTTGGGGTTGAACCCGGACGTGCCGACCCAGCCCGTCTCCGAGACGTCGAGCATGACGCCGTCGGGGCCGCTGTACTTGACCTCGACGTTGCCCTCGTAGCGGCGACCGTGCCCGACGCCGAGGGCGTCGTTGACGTCGTCACGGGGCTTCGAGCCGGCGGCCGCCAGCTTGTCGGCGATCTCCTCCAGGCTCTCGACCGCGAAGCCGATGTGGTGGATGCCGTTCCAGTGCCGGCCGCGCTCGACGCCGGCCACCGCGTCGTTCTTGAAGTTGAGGATCGCCAGGTTCAGATCGCCGTCGCTCAGGTAGTAGCCGGTGGCCCCCGGGCTGTCGACCCTGCCGATCTGCTTCATGCCGAACACGTCGATGTAGAACTTGGCGGTCGCGTCGACGTCCTGGGTCGAGATGGCGATGTGCTTGATCTTCGGCATGGCGCGTCTCCTCCTTCCACGCAAGGTACGCCAAAGTCGCGGGCAAGACCAGCCCGTTGCGATAGTATGGCTCGTCCGCGGGGAGGAGAGAGACATGCGCTTCGGCCTGTTCACGAGCATGGGCGCCCAGACCTGGTCGGGGGTGCTGGAGCTCTGGCGGCACCTCGAGGCCACGGGGTGGGACATCGCCTGCGTGACCGACCACTTCATGCCGAACACGAAGGACCGCGAGGGCGCGATGCTCGAGTCCTGGAGCACCCTCAGCGCGCTCGCCGCGCTGGTACCGCGCCTGCGCGTCGGCACCATCGTGCTGGGCAACACGTACCGCCACCCGGCCGTCGTCGCGAAGATGGCCGCTCAGGTCGATATCATCTCGGGCGGCCGGCTCTTGCTGGGTCTCGGCGCGGGCTGGCAGGAGAACGAGCACGAGGCCTACGGCATCCCCTTCTACACGATGCGCGAGCGGCTCGAGCGGCTGGACGAGGCGTGCGAGGTCATGCGCTCGCTCTGGACCGAGCGCCGCAGCACCTTCAAGGGACGCCACTACCAGCTCTCCGATGCTCCGCTCGACCCCAAGCCGGTGCAGACGCCGCATCCCGAGCTGATGATCGGCGGCGGCGGCGAGCGCGTCACCCTGCGCATCGTCGCGAAGCACGCCGACCACTGGAACGTCTGGGGCGGACCTCAGGTCTTGACCCGCAAAGGGGCCATCCTCGACGAGCACTGCGCCGCCGTCGGGCGCGACCCGAGGCGCATCCGGCGCTCGGCCAACATGGCGCTGCTCATCACCGACAAGAAGGACGAGGTGGAGCGCCTCGCCGAGACCATCGCCACCCGCATGGGCCGCCACGCCGCCGACGCGCGCGACACCTGCCTGGCCGGCACCCCCGACCAGATCCGCGAGCAGCTC
>WNGC01005089.1_pt1 | contig 14932 bp, 14 predicted proteins | sample 5400051 | NCBI WGS metagenome assembly WNGC01 (sample SAMN13153368, study PRJNA577476) | soil metagenome | isolation source: 20 cm soil or saprolite under grassland replicate 2 | place: USA:California | collected 2016-06-15 | reverse complement strand
CGGAAGCTCTCGATAAAGATCGCGGCCGAAGGAATGAGCTTCACCAGGAGCTCGATCGCCTCGGGGCGGCGCAATTCCAGGCACAGGCTCTTCTTGCTGCGCGAATAGAGCTTCCAGGTGACCGGCACGCCGCTCGTCTGCCAGGCGCGCAGCGTGTCGCCCGCCGGCGGCTCGACCTTGATCACCTCGGCGCCGAAGTCGGCGAGCAGCTGCGTGAGCGTGTTGCCGGCCACCAGGCGCGACAGGTCGAGGACGCGCACGCCTTCGAGCGCGCCGCGCGCCTGCGGGGCGTAGTCGCGTTTTTTCGGTTGCGCTTTCATCCTTTCATTCCGCCCTGGCGCCGGATTCCTTCACGACGCGGCTCCACTTGGCGTGCTCAGCCTTGAGGAATGACTCGAACCGTTCCGGCGAGCCGCCCAGAGCCTCGCCGCCTTCGGCTGCGAGCCGCTCGCGCACTTCTGCCGTCTTGAGGACGCGGTTCACCTCGGCGTTCAGCATTGCGATGATAGTTGCAGGCGTCCGGGCGGGCGCGAGCAATCCGTACCAGGTGTTCGCCTCGAATCCCCTGTAGCCGGATTCGGCGATGGTGGGAGCGTCGGGCAGTTCGGGGGCGCGCTTCGCGGAGGTCACCGCGATCGCGCGCAGCCTCCCTGCCTTGATCTGCGAGAGCGCCGAAGGGACCGAGGACATAAACGACTGCACCTGGCCGCCCAGAGTATCGGTCAGCGCCTGCGACGCGCCCTTGTAGGGCACGTGCGTAAGCTTGACCCCGGCTGCGCGCTGCAGAAGCTCGCCGGCCAGATGAGACACCGTTCCGTTCCCCGGCGATGCGAACGTGACCCCGCCCGGATCGGTCCTTGCCGCCGCGAGCAGATCGCCCAGCGATGCGTAGCGCGAGTTCGCTGCGACGACGAACACCACCGGTGCTGAAACGATAAGCGCGATCGGACTCAGGTCGCGGAGAGGGTCGTAAGGCAGCTTCGCGTAGAGCGTCGGATTGATCGCGAGGTTGCTGGTCTGCCCGATCACCAAGGTGTAGCCGTCGGCCGGAGACTTCACCGCCTGCTCCACGCCCAGGTTGCCTCCGGCGCCGGGCTTGTTCTCCACCACCCAGGTCCATTTGACGCTGTCGGAGAGCTTGTTGGCGATGGTGCGCGCGGCGATGTCGGTCCCGCCGCCGGGCGGGAACGGCACGATCATCCGTATCGGCTTCGCCGGATAGGCTTGCGCCACCGCGGCTCCGGCGAAGAGCGCGAACGTGGAGGACAGGAAAACGGCGGTCAGGAGGGAGAAGCTAGGCGGCAACCTCATCGAGAATATACTACTACGCCGAGCCGGGAGAGAACCGATGAGCCGCGCACTGATCCTGTGAAACTGGATTGACGTTCGCGACTCAAGGCGGAACGAGCCGCCAGGCCGTTTCGGGCACCTCGCGGCAGGCGCCGTAGCGGAAGGGCTGCGTGGCGCGGCCGGGGGTGTAGAACCGCAGGTCGATAAACCACGCGCAGGTCGAGCCCGCGCTTATTCCGTCGAAGGCCGGTAAATCGGCGAACCAGCGATACACCGCCATCGCGGGCGAATTCCATGCTTCCTGCGCGAGCGCCTTCGCGGCGCCTTCTCCGTAGCGTGTTCGCGTTTCCCAGCGGGCCGCCGACAGAGGCTCATAGACTGAGTCGAGCATCGCGATAAAGCCGTCGCCCGGACGATAGCTGCGCGGGTCGGTCCGGTGGAGGTTCACGTGCGCGAAGCGGTGCGCCTCGGCGTCGGAGACGAACACCGTCCAGTTGAAAGGCGAGACCGGCCGCGGTTGCACGTTGACAGTCGCACCGCCCAGGCCGAGCGAGTGAGCGTAACGCTCGCCGAAATCGACAGTCTTTTCCTTTTGCAGGTACTGAAAGCCGACATAGGCGAGGAGCACCGCGCTCGCCGCGACCGCAGGCCAGCGGAAACGGGGAAGAGCCGCCGACGCGGCGAGACCGGCCACGATGATCCCGCTGAACCACGGGTCGATGATGAAGGTCGTGCCGATCTGCGCTCGCCAGTCGGAAAACGGCGCGAGGATCATGGTGCCGTAGCTGGTGATGACGTCGCCCGCGATGTGCAGCGCGAGCCCGAGCGCAGTGACGCCGTAGAGCGCGCTCCAGCCGCGCGGCTCGCGCAGGATCTTCGCGAGCACCCATGAGAAGACGAGCGCCCACAGCGGCAAGAGCGCGAGCGAATGGGTTACGCCTCGGTGGTTCGCGAGATACTCGACCGGTCCGAAAAAAACCGCGACGAAGTCGAGGTCGGGCGCGGCGCAGGCGAAAAACCCGGCCGCGATGCGGCGCGGGAGCGAGCGCGGGGACGCGTCCTTGGGCGCCGTGGCGCGGGCGAGGAGCGCTCCGGAGAGCGCGTGGGTCAGGGTGTCCACGACAGGATCGAGGCGTTCCTGTCGATCCGGCGACGGGCGGCTAATCCACCTTGACCTTCGCCTGCTTCACCACCTCTCCCCAGCGCGCGACCTCGTTCTTGAGGATGACGGCGAATTCCGCGGCGGAGCCCCCCGCGGGCTCGAGGCCGTCGCCCGCCAGAACCTTTTCCACGTCCTTCGATTTCAGCGCCTCGTTCGTTTCCTTGTTGAGACGCCCGACGATGTCCTTCGACAATCCCCTGGGACCCACGAGGCCGTGCCAGTTGGTGACCTCATAGGTCGGATACCCCGATTCGCCCACCGTGGGGACATCCGCAGCCGCCGCAATTCGCTTGGGCGTGGTGACCGCGAGGGCCTTGAGGCGTCCGGACTTGACGAACTGCAGCGTCGTCGCGACGCTGCCGAAAATGAGCTGGGTGGTTCCCGCCACCGTGTCGTTGAGAGCAGGTCCTGTTCCCTTGTAAGGAACGTGCGTGATCTTGATTCCCGCCGTATACAGGAAGTACTCGGTCGCCACGTGCACATGGCTTCCGTTGCCGGACGACGCGTAGGCGAGCTTGTCCGGGTCCTTCTTGGCGAGCGCCACCAGTTCCTGCAGAGTCTTCGCCGGAACCGAAGGATTCACCGCGACCACGTAGGGCCCGCGCGACAGCTGCACGATGGGGGTGATGTCGTTCAGGGGATCGAACGACAGCTTGTATACGTTCGCATTGACGGTGTAGCTCGCGGGGGTCAGGAGCAGCGTGTAGCCGTCCGCGGGCGACTTCACGGCCACTTCGGATCCGAGCACGCTGCCCGCCCCGGGGCGGTTCTCCACGATCACCTGCGTCCCCAGGCGCTCGGTCAGCTTTTGCGCGATCACCCGTGCGATGAAATCGGAGCCGCCGCCCGGGGCGAAACCCACGATGATCCTTACCGGCTTCAAGGGGTAGGGCTGCGCTCCCGCGGCGCCGGCCGCGAGCGATGCGACGAGGATTGCGAGCCAGCTTGCGATGCGTCTCATGGTCATTCCTCCGTTGAGGCGCGATCTTAATACGCCCGCGGATTTTCAGGGAGCGATCCAAAGGCCCGGGATAGAATCCCGGCAGGATGGTCCTGCCATGATCTCCGGCCTCGTACAGATCCTGCTCTTTCAGGGCTTGGGCGAACTCATCACGCATTTCCTTTTACCGTTGATTCCGGGACCGGTCATCGGCCTCCTCCTGCTGCTCGGCTTCCTCGCCCTGCGCAAGAGCGTGAACCCCTCGCTCGATGACGTGGCGATCACCTTCAGCCAGCATTTCGGGCTGCTTTTCGTTCCGGCGGCCGTCGGCGTCGTGATGTTCTGGCCGCACCTCAAGGCTCACGCCGTCGCAATTGCGGCGGCGCTGGTGGTGAGCGTGGTCCTCACCATCGCCGTGACGGCGCTCGTCCTCAAGGCATTGTCCCGGAGCTCGCGCAAATGACCGGGCAGGTCACATCGGGTTTCCCCAATATTTACGAGATCTGGGTCTACCTCTCGGGCAGTCCGCTGCTCGCGCTCGTTCTCACCCTCGGTGCCTACCAGCTGGGCGTGATCGCCTACGAGCGAGCGAACCGGCATCCGCTCGCCAACCCGGTGCTGATCGCGATCATCCTCGTTGCGGCGACGATCACCCTGATCGACATGCCGTATCCGAAGTATTTCGAGGGTGCGCAGTTCGTGCACTTCCTGCTCGGAACCGCGACGGTTTCGCTCGCCGTGCCGATCTACAAGGGGCTCTCCGCGATGCGCGGGCGGATCGTGCCTTTGCTCGCGGCGCTGATCGCCGGCGGCCTTACATCGATCGCGAGCGCGGTGGGAATCGCGCGCCTGTTCGGCGCCGACGCCGCGATCGTGGGCGGTTTCGTCGCCAAGTCCGTGACCGCGCCGATCGCGATGGGCATCGCCGAGCGGATCGGCGTCTCGCCCACGCTGACCGCAGTCTTTGCCGTATCCACCGGAATCCTGGGTGCCGTTCTCGCGCGATTCGTTCTGGATGCCGTGCGCAGCCGCGAGTGGTGGCAGCGCGGTTTCGCGATCGGAGTCGCCGCTCACGGCCTGGGCACCTCCAGGGCGTTCAGCGTCAATGCGGAGGCGGGGGCTTATTCGAGCCTGGCGATGGGACTGCACGGCGTGCTCGGCGCCGTGCTGATTCCGCTGGGGGTTCGCATTCTCGGGTATTGAGGTACCCCGACGCCCGCCGCAGACATATACTGATTCATCTGAATCGATTCAAGGAGGCGGTCGTGTCGAAGATTCTGAGCAAGATTGTCGGAGTCGCTGCTCTTGCCGCGGCGGTGTTGGCGCCGGCGAGCCCGGCCCTGGCCGGAGGCCTGCACCGCTTCGTCGTATTCGGCGACAGCCTGTCCGATCCCGGCAACGCGTTCGTGTTGCTGAGGGACGTCGAGGTTCCTCCGTTCGACAGCTTGATTCCCGATGCGCCCTACGCCCGCGGCGCCTTTCACTTCAGCAACGGGCCGACCTGGGTCGAGCAGCTGTCGCTTCTCGATCACGCGCTGCCGAGCGCCGGCCCGGCGCTCTTCATTCCGCTGCTGTTCTCCAACTACGCGGTGGGCGGCGCGCGCGCCCGGCGCGAAGGGCCTTTCGATCTCTCGACGCAGGTGGGCCTGTTCGTAAGGGATTTCCGCGGGCAGGGGCCAGAGGCTGCGCTCTACATCGTGTTCGTGGGCGGAAACGATCTGCGCGACGCCTTGGATGCGCTCAGGCTGGATCCGACGTTTAAGACAAGCCTGACCATCGTGGCGTCGGCGGTGGCTGCGATCCGCGACAACCTCCTAAGCTTACACGCGGCCGGCGCGCGCCATTTCCTCGTTCCGAACGCTCCGGACATCGGGCTTGCGCCGGCGGTCCGTCTGCTGGGGGCGCAGGTCGCCGCCACGTTCCTTGCCGGTCAGTTCAACGACGGGCTGGAGCTGACTCTGAAGGGTCTGGAAGCAAGCCTCGGGGTGAGGATCGTGCGTCTGGATGTATTCGAGGCCCTGAACGACATCGTCCGCACTCCCAAGGCCTTCGGGCTGACGGACGTCACCGATCCGTGCATCGTCCTGAATACCCGAGCGCACGCCTTCTGCGCGACCCCGGGCAAGTTCCTCTTCTGGGACGGAATCCATCCGACTGCGGCTGGCCATCGGATCGTCGCGGAACGCGCCAAGGCTGCGCTGCGCGCCGCGGCGTCGCTGCTAACGCCTTGAGCGCTCCCGGCTGAGCCGGGCGCTCAGCTATCGCAAGTCCGGATCGCGCTGGCGTCGCTCCAGCCGCGGCTCCGGGATCTGCTGATCAGACCGATTTTCCGTCTCGAGCCGATTTTTCAGCCACTCGACGGCTTCCTCCGCCGTCTTGAAGCTGCGAAGGTTGATTCCCTGTTGGCGGCCGAGCAATGAGACGTAGTCGTGAGACATGCCCAGTTCCAAGGTATCGCCGAGAAGGGCGATTCTGTGCAACGGATCCGATGCGATTTTCTTGAACAGCCCGAGAACTCCGTGCCTTTCGACGGTGAACAGGGGATTCGACAGGCGCACGTGCACGAGGATGCGCGAGCAACGGTGGTTGACGCTCGCCAATACCACGGACTGAAGAAACGCTCGCGTCTCTTCAGCGGTTTCCCGTTCGAGCAAATCCGCTCTCAGGAAACCGCCTTCCATCGTGATCTGGTATTTCATAGCCCGAACGGTAACCCGACGCGACCGTCCTCCTCGATTTCCCCCCTTGGGCCGGCAGGCGTGTCGGACCTGACCATGGCCTAATATGACAATAGTATAAATTCGGCGGCGTTGTCTACCTCGGCGGCAACAATTTTTCGTCGGCCCCAGATTGACCGTTTGGTCGAGGTATTCAGCGCCGGCGACGCCTTTAGAAGGAGGATTTGCGCTGGACGATGGTGTAGCAACAGCATCAGTCAACCTTGAGTCCGACCGCCTTGACCACCTTCGCCCATTTCTCGATTTCCGAGCGGACGTAGGCGTCGAATTCTTCGGGTGAATTTCCCACGGGCTCGAGACCCATCTCGCCGAGGCGCAACTTGAACTCGGCCAGTCGCAGGACCCTGACGAAATCCGCATTGAGCTTGCGCACCACGGGCCGTGGCGTGGCGACCGGTACGACGATGCCGTTGATGCTGAGCACGTTGAAGCCGGCGAGTGTTTCGGAAACCGAGGGAATGTCCGGGGCCGTCGGTGCGCGCTTCGCACCCGTCACGGCGAGCGGCTTGAGTTTCCCCGCTTTCACATAGGCCATCGATGCGTACAGCGGATCGACGAGCAACTCGATCCGCCCCGAAATGACCTCGGGGTAGGCGGGACCGCTCCCCTTGAACGGAACGTGCAAGATATCCATGGCGGCTTGGCTCTTCAGGAGTTCCGCGGCGAGATGCATCGCGCTGCCGCTGCCCGGGGAGGCGTAGCTGAGCTTGCCCGGCTCCTTTTTCGCCAGCGCGATCAGCTCGGCGAGCGAGTTCGCCGGAAACGCGGGCGAGGCGGAGATCAAAATATTCGAAACCGCGGTCATGGTGACGCCGGCAAAGTCCTTCACCGTGTCGAAGGGAAGCTGGCGGATGCTCGGGTTGATGACGTGCGCGGTCACCACCATCCCGACCGTATGCCCGTCGGGCGCGGACTTGGCGACGAAATCCGTGCCCACGGCGTTGCTTGCGCCGGGCTTGTACTCAACGATCACCGGCTCTCCCCACAGCGTCTGCAGGTGCTGTGAGAAAAGCCGTGCGAGGATGTCGATCGATCCGCCGGGCGCATTGGGGACGATGAGATGCACCGGCTTCGCGGGGAAGGATTGCGCCTGCGCCGCCTGGCACGCGAGCGCGCCCGCCAGCACGAGAGCCCGCCAACCGTTCCTCACTTCTCTCCTCGCGATCTGAGCATCACGGCGCCCCGCGGCAACGGCTGCACCGTGCGCTCGTAGATGGAGAGCCAGCCGCGCTCGTCGGTGCGCGAAAAATCCTTCATGCGCCCGCGGCGCGCTTGAAGCGCGCTCTCAGGGACCTCCAGATTCGCGACGCGGGCGTCGACATCGATCGTGATCGCGTCGCCATTCTCGACGAGCGCAAGCGGTCCGCCCTGCGCGGCTTCCGGCGAGGCCTCGCCGACCACCAGGCCGCGATTGACGAGACCCGAGAGCTGGCCGTCGGTGACGACTGCGACTTGTTCGCCGATTCCCGCGCCGTCGAGCGCGAACACCAGGGCCGAGGCCATCGCCATGCCCGGGCCGCCTCGCACGCCCATGCCGCGCAACACCACCACCTGCCCCGGTCGGATTTCGCCGCGCGCGAGCGCCTCGAGCGCTTCTTCGCGGGAGCCGTAGACGTTGGCGGGCCCGGAGAATCGCCGGATGCGGTCCTCGCCGAAGCCGAGCTTGACGATCCCGCCCCCCGGCGCGAGCGAGCCGCGCACGATGACGATCGCCGGCCGGTTAGAATACGGGCGGTCTAATGGCCGGATGACCTCGTCGTCGCGGACCTCGGCGCCAATCTCATCACCGCGAGCGCGCCGCCTGCCGCTTCCAGATCCTCGATAAAGTGCCCGCCATTCGGCCGGACGGCGCAAAGCACCGGGATCCTGGAGGCGAGCCGCTCGAAGAGCGCATAGACGTCGATCTCGCACGCGGCTTCCTCGGCGATCGCCTGCAAATGCTTGATGCAGTTGATCGAGCCGGCAAGCGCAAGCACGACGGCCGCTGCGTTGGCGAACGCGCCCGGCGCGAGGATGTCCCGGGGTTTCAGGTCTTCCCGCACCATGTGCACGATGCGCTCGCCCGAGCGCCGCGCGAATTCCTTCATGCGCGCGCCGTTCGCCAGCACCGGCGCACCGCCCGGGAGCGACATGCCGAGCGCCTCGCACACCGCGTGCATGGAATTGGCCGTGCCCATGCCGGCGCATACGCCAGGCCCGAGCACGGCGTTGTCGCACATGCCCGTGAGCTCTTCGACGGTGACGCGGCCGGCGGCGACGTGTCCGGCGGCGAGAAACACCTCCTCGATGTCCACGTGCCTCCCCCGGTACTCGCCGCTCGGCTGGTAGCCGCAAATTACGACGATCGTCGGGATGTTGAGCCGGCCCGCCGCCATCAGCTGCCCGGGCGTAGTCTTGTCGCAGGAAGCGAGACACACCATGCCGTCGAGGAGCGCGCCTTCGACCGCCACTTCGATGTCGTTCACGATGAGATCGCGCGTGGGCAGGATGTAGCCGCCGCGGTGACCGGCGCTCGTGATGAAATCGCTCGGTGCGGCGGTGCGCACTTCGAAGGGCACGCCGCCCGCGGCGCGGGTCGACTCCTTGACCAGCGCGGCGACGCCGTCCAAGTGACTGAAGCAGCTGGAAAGCTCCGAGGAGCTGTTCACCACGGCGATCTTCGGCTTTTCCATGTCCGCGTCGGAAAGGCCGAGGGCGCGCCACTGCGCCCGGCGCACCGCCCAGCGCGAGCTGCCCTTGTCGAAATTGCTGCGTAGCGGCCTGCTCAAAGGGAAAGGGGCCTGGCTTACTGCGCGAGCGAGCCGACCAACTCCTTGCCGAGATAGGCGCCGTCGCCTTCGAGGCGGCGCTGCAGCGCGGCGACGTCGATTCGCCTCGGCGGGACGCCCGCCTTCAGCGACATATCGGCGGCGACGCCGGCGGCCTGCCCCATGACGAAGCACGGCCCAGAAACCCGCGCCGATGATTGTCCGTCGTGCGTCATCGACGCGCAGCGGCCGGCGACGAGGAGGTTGTCCACGCCCTTCGGCACGATCATGCGGTAGGGCATCTGGTTGAAGCCGCGTGAGCGCGGTTCGGGCCAGCGCAGATCGACCCTGCCCGCCGAGTGCTGCTCGACCGGCCAGCCGTTCACGCCGATCGTGTCCTCGAAATCGGCACAGCCGAGTATGTCCGCTTCGGAGAGCACGTATTCGCCCTCGATGCGGCGCGTCTCGCGGATGCCGATCTGCGGCGCGATCTCGACGATGTAGGCACGCTCGAAGCCGGGACTCACGTCGCGTATGAAGCGGAACACGTCCCAGCACTGGCGGCGTCCTTCGATCTCGCCGTAGCTCATCTCCTCGACGTCGATGCCGCTCACCGCCGTGCCGTCCGGATTTCTCACCTGCGTGAGATTGGCGCGCCACTCGATAGGATTTCTCTGCGGGCGCACGATCGCGCTCTTGCGCGGGAAGCGCTTGCCCTGCTTCTCCGCCTCCTCCATCAGCTTGGGGATCGTCTCCCAGGCCCGGCCGGCGCGTTCGGGATCGACGCCGTTGATGCGGAACATCGTCGTGGGATAGAGCATGTTCCCCGCGCCGTCGCCGACCGCGTAGGGCGCGCCGGCCCATGCAGCGAGGTCGCCGTCGCCCGAGCAATCGATGAAGCTGTTGCCGACGATCGCGCGGCGCCCCGATTTGCATTCGACGATGAGCGCGTCGATCTCGCGCGGGGAGCGCATCGCCGCGCCCACGCCGAACGCGTGGAAGAGAATTTTGACTCTCGAGCCGAGCAGCAGCTCGTCGGCGGCGATCTTGTAGGCCGAGATGTCGTAGGCCTGCGCCTGGATGCGGTTGCCCAAGGAAAGGTGCGGAGCGGCGAGCGCATTCATGCGCTCCAGGCGTTCCAGGATTTCGCTCGCCAGACCGTGCACCACGCGGCGGTGCTCGCCCGCCGCGTTCGCGTGCAGCCCGCAGAAGGTGGAAAGGCCCGCCGCCGTGCCCGCTCCGCCCAGAAACCCGTAGCGCTCAAGCAGGATCGTGGAGCGCCCGGTGCGCCCCGCGGCGGCGGCAGCCGCGATGCCCGCCGGCCCGCCGCCCAGCACGACCACGTCGAACTCGCCGAGGACCGGTGTGGTGCGCTGCTTTTCCTCGATCGCGAGTCTTTTCACGCCTCGTATGGTGACGCCAGCTCAGGCCGGCGTCAATTCGCGTTCCCTACGCGGCGCGCGTCGGTGTCAGCGCAGCTTCGCTCGTGCGGACGGTGCTCGCGATCGAATCGGCGACGTAGTCGAGGTTGCGTGAGTTCAAAGCCGCGACGCAAATCCGGCCCGACTCGAGCGCGTAGACGGAGAAGCGCTCGCGCAGGGCGATCATCTGGTCCCGCGACAGACCCGAATAGGAGAAGATCCCCCGTTGTTTCAGGATGAAGCTGAAGTCCTCGGGAATCCGCCGCTTCAGACGATCGACCAGCTCACGCCTCATGAGGCGCACGCGGTCGCGCATGCCGACGACCTCTTTTCTCCACAGAGCACTCATGTCGGCCGATCCCAGTATCGAGGTGACGATCCTCGCGCCGTGTGACGGCGGGTTCGAATAGTTCGTACGGATCATGCGCTTCAGCTGGCTCAATACCCTCGCCGCCTCGTCCTTGTTCGCGGCGACGACGCTCAAGGCCCCGACGCGTTCGCCGTACAGGGAGAAGGACTTCGAGAAGGAGTTGGCCACGAGCAGCAAGGGCATCGCCTCGGCGAACCGGCGGATCACTTCCGCGTCCTCGTCGATGCCTTCTCCGAAACCTTGGTACGCGAAATCGAGGAAAGGAATCAGCCGGCGCCCTGAAACGAGCTTGATGACTTCACCCCACTGCTCGTCGCGGATGTCGACCCCCGTGGGGTTGTGGCAGCACGCGTGAAAGAGGACGACCGAGCCCTTCGGGGCGGTCCCGAGAAAGGACATCATCTCGTCGAACTTGATCCCGTGGGTCTGCGGATCGTAATAGGGGTACATTTCGATCCTGAATCCCGCCTGCTCGAACAACGGCCGGTGATTGTCGTAGCTCGGGTCGGAGAGATAGATGGACGCGTCGGGGGCGAAGCGCTTGATGAAATCGGCGCCCACCTTCAGCGCTCCCGTGCCTCCGACGGCCTGGACCGTCGTGATTCTGCCCTGCCCGGCGGCGGGGTGGTTTGCGCCGAACACCAGGGCCTGGACGGCGCGCACGTACTCCGGAATTCCGTCCATGGCCAGGTAGGGGCGGGCTGCGCTCGTCTCGGTGAGCGCTCGATCGGTCAGGCGCACGCACTCCAGGAGCGGCACTTTCCCCCGGTCGTCGTAATAGACGCCCACGCCCAGGTTGACCTTCTTCGGATTGGCCTCAGCGACGAAGGCCTCGGTCATCCCGAGAATCGGATCCCGGGGAGCCATCTTCAGGTTGGCGAGGAGGCTTTCTTCCTTGTCGAAGTCCATACGGAGCGATCGGTCGACGGGTGAAAAGTACCGGCTGATTATACAATCTCGGGCATCGTAACGGCCCGCAATTCGCGCGCGAGCGCGGCTACACCATGCCCCGGCCCATCCAGTTCCAATGGAACACGCCGCCGAGTACCATCGACACCGTGGCCGCCAGGACGATGAGGATGATCATGGCCGGTATCGCCGCGATCGCCCACTTGACGAGCAGGATCACCATGGACCAGAACGGGATCTTGACATCGACGACCACGACTTCTCTCGTTTCGCTCATTGGAGGCCTCTTGCGGGAAAATCACAGGGTACACCGCCATGAATAAGCCCGTCGCAGTGCGCACGCTCCTGGGGGACTACCCTGTGACCCTTGCGCTGAAGAAAGGCGAGCTGAAGTCGACCCTGGTGAGTCTCGAGTTCGCCGACGTCAAGACGCCGAGCACGGCGTTCAAGCGGGTGGTGCGCAATCTCGAGTTCGACTGCGCTGAGTTGGCGATCGTGACCTTCCTCATGGCGAAGGCGGCCGGCAAGCCGCTGGTGCTCCTGCCCGCGGTGGTGCTTGCGCGCTTCCAGCATCCTCATCTCGTGTACAACATCGAGCGCGGGCCGCTCGCGCCTTCCGATCTCGCAGGTCGCCGCGTGGGCACGCGTTCCTACACGGTGACGACTTCGACGTGGCTGCGCGGTATTCTCGCCAACGACTACGGCGTGGACATCGACCGCGTGAAATGGATCACTTTCGAGGAAGCCCATGTCGCCGAGTTCCGCGATCCGGCTTCGGTCGAGCGCGCGCCCGAGGGCAAGGAGCTGACGGCGATGCTTCTTGCCGGGGAGATCGACGCGGCGATCCTGCCCGCCGTGCCGACCGACCCGCGCCTGAAGCCGCTCATCGCCAACCCGGCGGCGGCGGCCGAGGCCTGGCACAAGAAGTACCGCGCGCTGCAGATCAATCACATGGTGGCGGTGAAGGAGACCCTCGCGAGATCCGAACCGGAGGCCGTGCGCGAAATCTACCGGCTGCTGGCCGAGAGCAAGAAGGCGGCGAGGCTGCCCAAACCGGGCGAATTCGACATCCATCCCTTCGGCCTAGAGGCCAATCGCCGCAACCTGGAAGTGGTCATCGACTACGTCCATCAGCAGAAGATGATTCCGCGGCGCTTTGCGGTGGAGGAGCTGTTTGACGACGTGACGCGCAAACTCGGCTGACGGAGAAGACATGATCATCGATTGCCACGGCCACTACACCACCGCTCCCAAGCAGCTCGAGGAATGGCGCAAGCGCCAGATTGCCGCGCTGGAGGATTCCAAGCACGCGCCGGTCAAGGGAAGCCTCGGGATCAGCGACGAAGAGATCCGCGCGAGTGTCGAGGGCGCGCAATTGAAGCTGCAGCGCGAGCGCGGCACCGACCTCACCATCTTCTCGCCGCGCGCGATGGGCATGAGCCATCACATCGGCAACGAAACCACCAGCCGGCACTGGTCCGAGCACTGCAACGAAATGATCCACCGCGTCTGCACGCTCTACCCGGAGAACTTCGTCGGCGTGTGCCAGCTGCCGCAAAGTCCCGGCGTGCCGCCTGCGAACTGCATTCCGGAGCTGGAGCGCTGCGTAAAGGAATTCGGCTTTATCGGCTGCAATCTCAATCCGGACCCTTCGGGGGGCTATTGGAAGGAGCCGCCGCTCACCGACAAGTGGTGGTATCCGCTCTACGAGAAAATGGTCGAGCTGGAGGTGCCGGCGATGGTGCACGTGAGCGCTTCCTGCAATCCGAATTTCCACGGGACCGGCGCCCACTACATCAACGGCGATACCACCGCGTTCATGCAGTTCATCACCGCGGACTTGTTCCGCGATTTCCCCACGCTGAAGTTCATCATTCCGCACGGTGGCGGCGCGGTGCCGTATCACTGGGGCCGCTACCGGGGGCTCGCGCAGGACATGAAGCGTCCGCCGCTGAAAGAGCTGCTCATGAACAACGTCTTCTTCGACACCTGCGTCTATCACCAGCCGGGAATCGATCTGCTCCTGAAAGTCATCCCCGCGGACAACATCCTGTTCGCCTCCGAGATGGTCGGCGCGGTGAAGGGCGTGGACCCGGAGACCGGGTTCAACTACGACGACACCAAGCGCTACATCGACAAGATCGATTGGGTGAGCAAGTCCGACAAGGAGAAGATCTTTCGGGGAAACGTGGAGAAGGTGTACCCGCGCTTCACAAGGACCGCGAAGCTGCTAAAGACCGGGCAACGGGCGTGAAAGCCGTGCGCCAAACGGCATGTCGCTTTCAGGCGACATCCGCCGCGTTAAAAAATAATCAATAGGATCAAAACAGTTCCGAGGGGTCCGCCTGCATGCGAGAAATATTGCCTCAAATACGCTGGCGCGCCGTGCCCGGCTGTTCTATCTTATGCCGTTGTCCTGACAACCGGCCGGCAGGCTGGTATGGGGAGGTCATATGAGCAATCAGTTCTGGATGATCTGGCCCGGCAACGCTGTGGCTTCCGCATTGATTTTGTTCGCCATCGCTATGCCCTTCCTGTACGCGGCGCGCAGGCTCGTCCACGATCTGCTCCACTCGGTCGGCCGCATGGCGGGGGGGCCTCTGAGGCTGGGTGCACGCTGGCTCTTCGCTACGGCGCGGGACATGAAAGAGCGCAACAAGGCGGTCCTGCTCGCGCACGGGCGCGAGGAGGTGGGCCAGCACATCGAGCGCGAGTTCGAGCGCATCAGCGCGCTCGTGACGCGCGATCTGGAAGGCTATCCGGCGCTGCAGCGCAAGCTCCTCGAGGAGATCACTCGCGTCGAGGAGGACTACAAGAAATGCGGGGAGGTGCCGCCGCCGCCGCCCGAATGGGTCGACGCCGTCACCGCGATCTCGAAGGTCAAGTCAGACAGCAACGAGATGGTTCAACGCATACTCGAGGAGATCAAGCGCTCGGTGCATGCGATCCACGACAAGGCGCTGGGCGAGTACCGCCGCGCCTACGAGTCGCGCCACAAGATACTGAACGGATTCATGCCGTTCTGGCGCTCGCTCGACAAGACCTTCGGGCAGGTGGACCAGAAGCTGACGGGGCTGCAGCAGACCTCGTCGAAGATCGACGCACAGATGGAGAAGTACGAGCAGATCAACAAGAAGACCGACAAGGCCGAGCACGCGCTCACCGTGTCCGCGTTTACGCAGTTTGCAATATCAACGATGGTTCTGCTGATCGCGGTGGGCGGGGCGCTCGTCAACTTCAAGCTGATCGCCCTGCCGTTCTCCGAGATGGTCGGCTCCGGCGACTACCTGACTTCCACGCTGCGCATGTCCGACGTGGCCGCGCTCGTCATCATCTTCCTCGAGGCGACGATGGG
>WNGC01002653.1_pt1 | contig 14944 bp, 14 predicted proteins | sample 5400051 | NCBI WGS metagenome assembly WNGC01 (sample SAMN13153368, study PRJNA577476) | soil metagenome | isolation source: 20 cm soil or saprolite under grassland replicate 2 | place: USA:California | collected 2016-06-15 | reverse complement strand
GCAGTAAGCTTCGCCGTCGCGGGTCGTGACCAGCACCACTTTTCCTCCGCGAGCATATAGATCGACATTGTCTCTGGCGCCGGCAGAACGCAGGGTGCCGGTCAAGTTTTCCTGACCAATTATTCGCAGCCCACGGCTGAAGGAGAAGAATGGGGTCTCGCCGGAAAAATAGATATTCCCACCCAATCCGGACTCGAAAAGCGCAGCTTGGGACCGTGGGGCGAATTCCGGATTGCCAAAACTACTTTGCTCATCTGCTGGTAACAAAGCAGGCTCCGGTTCGTTCCACGGCGAAGACTCGACCGCCGGCGCCTCGTCCTGCTCCGGCCCCACTTCACTGGTAAACTCCGAATGCACGGCCGGCTCGGCTCCTTCTTGTCCCGGGACTTTCAACAGGTTTTCCTCCACTGTTCTTAATAGACTATCAGTTGTAAACGGTTTGTTCAGAATTCCCAACACATTCTCGGACCGGTCTTGTGCATTTTCCAGATCCCCGCCGAAGCCGGACATAAAAACCACTGGAACATCTGCCGTTGACTCGTCTGAGCTCAACTGCTTACTCAATTCATCACCACGCAGGTCGGGCAGCAAATAATCGAGCAGGATTAAATCCGGCTTTTGCTGGCGGGTAGCTTGCAAGCCCTCCTGCGCAGTTCCGGCCGTGGCCACTTCGTAGTTCGCTCCCGTGAGAATTTCCCCCACGAATTTCAGCATCATGAGGCTGTCGTCGATCACCAGAACGCGCTGCCGTCTCGCCGCCTCCTCGCCCGGCCGCAAGAGTGTCTGCGCAAGATCCAGGAAATCTGAGGCGGCAAAGGGCTTTTCTAACAAACTAGCGTCATCCATTCCTTCGGATTTGGCGTCCGCCGAGGTCAAGACAATTGCCTGCGCCTTCGGATGGCGGGCTCGCAAGTCACGCACAACATCCGGCTCCGAAGCGGCATCAAGGTCGAGGACGAACAGTGCCACAGGATTATCGGCCGCGATCCGATCGGCCTCGTCCACGTCGCGGGCCACGTCCACGACCGCGTCCGGAGCGAGCTGGTGGAGGCCGGACAAAATCGAGGAGAGCAGCGTCTCGTCCGATTCCAAAACGAGAAAGCGCTCTTCGCTTTTATACTTTCGGGCGGGAGATTTTTTCACGAGGCAAAGAGGCGCGGCCGCTGACAGCCGGTGGACTACGCGCCTCCCCTAACAATTTATGGTTCTCGACAAATGAAAAGCATTTTCTCGCTCGACTTAGCGGTTCGGAACATAGACTTGCAGTCAATGTGCTTAGCGGGTTTGCAACCCGTTGAGACCCCAACAGCCGAAAGCTTTCGGGGCCGGGCGCACGCGCGGGACAACTCGATGTTCCGAGCCGTTTCGCGCACGTCAGTTATGTTTTTCAAAAGTCCATTAGGCTGAGCGAGAAACGGGATACCGCAGGGCCAGCTCGCGCCGGCTGGTCTTGCCCCTTTCATTGACTGGAATCGCTTCGACGAAATAAATGCGGCGCGGCACCTGCCAACTGCTTAGCCGCGCCCGGCAATGAGCCAGTAGTTCTCCCTCGGTGAGACCTTTCGCGACCACGCAGGCTACGACTTCCTGATTCCGGCGCTCCGATTCACGGCCGAAAACGATCGCCTCCCGCACTCCTTCGCAGCGCAGGATTTCCGCTTCCACCTCCGCAGGATGCACCTTTTTGCCGGCAACATTAATTAAGTCGGAGCTGCGTCCGACGATCCGATAACCACGCGCTGTTTTCTCCAGCAAATCGTCCGGGACAAAGATGCCGTGCCCTAGTTTGTCTTCGTCCGGGACGGGGGAATAACCGTCAGCCACCGCCCGGCTTCGCACCCGGATGAGCGAATTCGAGACTTCGGGATCGACCAATTCGAGCACAACGCCACACATCGCTTCACCCACAAATCCTGGGATTGCCTGCGCTTCGCGGACATAACAAATCCCCCCACATTCCGACGCACCGTAAAACGAGTGAATTTCGCGTCGGAATTTTTCACGAAACGCTTGCTCGGTCTCCACCGGCAATGGTGCGCCCGCCGAAATGCAGAGTCGCAGGTCCGGCAATAGCGGCGGCTCATTCATCTCGCAAAAGGATTGGTAGAACACTGGCATTCCCGGAAAAACGGTGGCGCGATTCGCAGCCAAGCCATCGATGATGGCACGCGGGATTCGGTCGTTGCTAAGCGCGAGGGAAACGCCACGCACAATCAGCGGCGTCAATAAATTGCTGAAGCCATACGAATGCGAAATGGGAATAACCCCGAAGTTCACGTCGCGATCGATGATCCCCATCGTCTCGCAAATGTTCTCGCAATCTGCCAAGAGCTGCTCACTGCGAAAACGGATTGCCCGTGCTGCTGCTGTCGTGCCCGAGGTCAATTTCAACAACGCAAGTCCGTCATCCCGAGCGAAGTCGAGGGATTCGGCTGAAGTTACCTTAAAGATTAGACATCGGCATTCCTCGGTCCGCGCCGGACTGGCATTTTCCGCTCGGGATGACAGAGTTGCGAAGCCGGCAACCTGACACAATCGAAACGCGTTTTGCCGTTGCTCGTCGCTGATCGTTTGCTCCAGTGGTAGAACGACGATCCGTTTTCGCAAGCAAGCCAGAAACAGTGATGGCCAATCCGGATGGTTCCCGATTTGGATGGCAAGAACCTGACCGGGCGCGATCCTTTCCAACTCGTCCGCAAATTGACGGGCACGGTCTTCGATTTCGAGAAATGTGCGCGCGACTTTTCCCTGTGAATCGAAGATGGCAGCGCGATCGCGGTTGTTGGCGCGCGTCCTTTCCCAGGCCGTTAGAATCGGATCTTTAACTGTCGTCATCACTTGCGAATTAACGGTTTTAGGACTACTTTTTGCGCTCGTTTTTCAATATGAAGGCGGACATTCATCCCGATTATCAAGAGACCGATATCGTTTGCGCGTGCGGCGCGGTTTATCACACTCGCTCGACCAAACGAGACATTAAAATCGGCATCTGCGCCGCCTGCCATCCGTTTTTCACTGGCGAGCAAAAATTCGTCGACACCGCCGGGCGCGTGGAAAAATTCGCCCGCCGCTACGGCAGCACCAAGGCCGCTCGTGCGGGTAAAGCTTAGCTGAGTGTAGCCGGGGTCGTCGACCCCGGGGTTTTGCCGCGGCCAGCGGCCACGGCTACAACACATGGACTTTAATCTTCTCATCCAACGTAAACGCGAGCGCTTCGAACAACTCGAGCGCGAGATCGCCGACCCCGCCCTTTTTGAAAATCGGAATCGGGCCGGCGAGATCATGCGCGAACACGCCAACGTAAAAGCGTTGCTCGCGAAATGGACCGAACTGTCGAATGCGCGAATGCAGCTGAGCGACAATCGCGAACTCGCCAATTCCAGCGACGCCGACCTTGCACAAATGGCGCAGGAAGAAATTCCCGCTCTCGAGAGACGCGTCGCCGATCTCGAACGCGAGATGCAGGTCGCGTTACTTCCGCCGGACGAAAATGAAAATCGCGATGCGATCATCGAGATTCGCGCCGGCACCGGCGGAAGCGAAGCAGCAATTTTCGCGGCTGATTTGTATCGAATGTACAATCACTATGCGGAGTCAGCCGGGCTAAAACTCGAAAGCATGGACTCGAGCCCATCGGAGCTGGGCGGATTAAAGGAAATCATTTTCAAAGTCAGCGGCGAATCGGTTTTTCGAAAGCTGCGTTACGAGAGCGGAGTCCATCGGGTGCAACGCGTGCCCTCCACGGAAGCGCAGGGGCGGATTCATACCAGCACTGCGACGGTCGCGGTTCTACCGGAAGCAGAGGAAGTGGATCTCGAATTAAAACCGGAAGATCTCCGGATCGAAGTTTGCCGTTCGGGCGGACCGGGCGGCCAGGGGGTGAACACGACCGATTCGGCGGTGCAGGTCTTGCACATTCCGACTGGCACCATCGTTCGTTGCCAGGACGGTCGGAGCCAGCAGAAGAACAAGGAGAAAGCGCTTAACGTTCTGCGGTCGCGTCTCCTCGAAACCAAACAACGTGAAGAAGCGGAGAAATATGCCGCGCATCGCCGGAGCCAGATCGGATCGGGTGGCCGCGAAGAAAAAATTCGCACCTACAATTTTCCCCAGAACCGTGTCACCGATCACCGCATCGGACTGACGCTTTACAATCTGGACCGATTTATCGAAGGCGACCTTGAGGAAATGATTTCAGCCCTGCAAGCGGCGGATCTGGCGGAGAGGTTAAAAGACAGCGCGCTGAGCGCTTGATGAAAATCCATCTTGCGTTTTCATTGATCGTCATTCCGAGCCGCGCAGACAGCGAGGAATCTCACATTGTTCGCACAAGCCTACTTCGTCGGAGAGATGCTTCGCCGTCTGCGCGGCTCAGGATGACGGCGTTTGGGGTGTGGGGCTTATGACTGTTCTCGAAGTGCTGCAATCGACGACCGCGTATTTCCAGAAACACGGGATTGAAAATCCGCGCTTGAATGCGGAGCATTTGCTGGCGCATTCGCTCGGGCGAAAACGGCTCGATGTTTACCTGGAATTCGAGCGCGATCTGGCCGAACCGGAGCTGGCGCCAATCCGCGAACTGGTGCGACGACGGGGACAAAACGAGCCGCTCCAGCATTTGCTCGGCACGGTCGAGTTTTGCGGGAATGTTTTTCTTTGTGACAAACGCGCGCTCGTTCCGCGACCCGAGACAGAGGAATTGGTTGAGCTTCTTCTTCAATCAAACATCGACCGTCAACCATCAACCATTCTCGACGTGGGAACCGGCTCGGGCGTGATAGCGTTGAGCCTGGCACAAAAATTTCCGGAAGCGAAAATTCTCGCGACCGACGTCTCCGACGACGCCCTGTTGCTAGCGCGTGAAAATGCGGCCCGGCTCCAAATCGATCAGGTGGAATTTTGCAACAGCGACTTACTGGAGAACGTGGATGGGAATTTCGACCTGATCGTCGCCAACCTGCCCTACATTTCACGCGATGATCGCGACCAACTCGCGGCCGAGGTCTTGCGGGATCCGGATGTCGCGGTTTTCGCCGGAGAGAAGGGCGATGAAGTTATTCGCCTATTGATTGAAACCGCGCCGGCACATTTGAAGGCCGGCAGTCTGCTCGCGCTCGAGATTGGCCTGGGTCAGGAACCGGCCCTGATCGAAATATTGCGCCAGAAAAATTACCGCGACATTGAGGCGAAAAACGATTATTCAGGTAGAACGCGTTTTCTCTTCGCCCGGTATGGATAAGATTCTTGTGCATGGCGGGAATGCTCTCGCCGGTTCTATCAAGATCAGCGGCTCGAAGAATTCCGCTCTGCCCATCCTGGCCGCGACGCTGCTGACGCGCGAGCCGTGTATCATTCACCGCGTGCCGGACCTGAGCGACACGAATTACATGCTGCAAATTTTGAATCATCTCGGCGCGCAGGTCGAACGCGCCAGCGGCACCGTCACGGTTTCCGCAGACAAGACTCAATCGGTCGCACCATATGACGTGGTTCGAAAAATGCGGGCGTCCGTTTGCGTCCTTGGACCCCTTCTCGGGCGCTGTAAGGAAGCGACTGTTTCCCTGCCGGGCGGTTGCGTTATCGGCGACCGGCCGATCGACTTGCATTTGAAAGGTTTCGAGGCGCTCGGCGCAGCCGTGCGGGTAGAAGGCGGGAACGTGAAGGTTTTCGCTCCGAAATTGAATGGCGCTGTCATTAATTTGCGCGGCAAATTCGGACCGACCGTTCTCGGCACCGATAACGTAATGATGGCGGCGGTTCTCGCCGAAGGCACAACGGTGATCGAAGGCGCAGCGCAGGAGCCGGAAGTTTGCGACCTCGCCGATTTTCTCAACAAAATGGGCGCGAAAATCCAGGGTGCGGGCACGCGACACGTGATCATCGAAGGAGTAAGCGAATTGCACGGAGCAGAGCACGACATCATTCCCGACCGCATCGAAGCCGGCACATTTCTGGTAGCGGGCGCGATTGCCGGCAGCGGCGTGACCGTGAAACGAGTCGAGCCAAAACATCTCACGGCGATCACTGATGCGTTGAGTGGTTGCGGATTCAAAATCGAAGTGCAAAAACAATCAATCACCGTTTCACCAAATGGTGCGCCCAAGCCGTTGGAAATTACGACCGAACCCTATCCGGGATTCCCGACCGACATGCAGGCGCAAATGTGCGCGTTGCTTTCTACGACTGAGGGAATCAGTGTAATCACGGAAAATATTTTCCCGCAGCGTTACATGCACGTGGCCGAGCTCAAACGCATGGGTGCGCAGGTGCAAATGGAAGGCGCAACGGCTGTAATTTCGGGCGTGGAAAGACTGACTGGTGCGCCGGTGATGGCGAGTGATCTGCGTGCGTCGGCCGCGCTGGTGCTGGCAGGATTGAAGGCCGAGGGTACGACGAAAGTGAGCCGCGTCTATCACATCGATCGTGGCTACGAACATCTCGACGAAAAGCTGAGCGAGCTCGGCGCCAACATCGAACGGGTGAAAGCGTAAGTTGGAGGATAGGCATCGAACGCCAGTCCGGCTCGGATCCTCTCTCGGCCGGCGGACATTTTGCCCGCCGATCATTGCGAGAAGCACGACAAGCTGGAAGCATGTCGGCCGAGGTCCGAGCCGGACTGGCGAATGGCTGGAAGCCTAACCTCCAGGCGCACTTGCGTTCACCGAAAACCGGCAGACGCTTATTGGCACTATGGAAACGACTCAACCTCCTTCCGCTCCGATCTCTTCCGCCGATGTCCGGACATGGAATGTTCTCTGTCACGCCAGCGCACTTCTCGGATTCTTCTTCCCGTGGGCTGGTCATATCATCGCGCCCTTGATCGTTTGGCTGGTAAAACGTGGCGACTCGCCCGAGATCGACGCACACGGCAAGGAATCGATCAATTTCCAGCTCTCGATGCTCGTTTACTCAGTTATTTCGGCAATTCTCTGCCTCATTCTCATCGGATTCGTTTTGCTTGCGATTCTGCATATTGTGAATGTCGTCCTCGTTATCATTGCCTCCATCCGCGCGAGCGAAGGAAAGTTTTACCACTATCCGATCACGATTCGGTTTTTAAGTTAACAGACTCCCTCTCATAACGGGTCATCCCAAGCGTTAGTCGAGGGATCCCGTTGAAGTTACCTTAAAGTTTCCGCGGCAGGATCCCTCGACTCCGCTCGGGATGACGACGAATCCGTCACCACGGAATCACTTTTCTGTCTTGCAAGAATTTGCCGGTGAGATTTTGCGGAGCATCTGCAGCTAGCCAGACGATTCCATCGGCGCCTTGTTCCACTGAGCGCGGCGCTGTCGCACCACCCATATCGGTGCGGACCCAGCCCGGACAGACGGAGTTCACTGCGAACTTCGGTAGCGCGGCGGCGAGCTGCGACGTCACTCCATTGAGCGTCGTTTTCGAAATGCAATAAATGGGCGACCAACCATCCGCTCCATCGAGGAGTTGTCCGCCGCTGCTTGAGACATTAACAATCCGCGGAGCCGACGACTTCGCCAGCAGCGGTTGAAAAGCCTCGGCCGCCATTAGCGGCCCGAGCGCATTCGTCCGCATCGTTTCTTCAAATTGCTCGGGGGTCGCCTTCAGAATCGCGTCATCGCCGTCAACGATAATGCCGGCGTTATTCACCAGCACGTCGAGATGATCGACCGCTTTTGCCAATTCCTTTGCCGCTTCCTGGATGCTCTTCCGATCTGAAACATCAATCTTCAAAAACGTCGCCGTCGCTCCAATTTTCTGCGCGGCAGCTCGTCCGGCTTTCTCGTTGCGTGCGCCGATGAACACGCGAAAACCTTTAGCCGTGAGCTGCCGTGCAACTTCGAAGCCGATTCCTTTATTCGCCCCGGTAACGAGCGCGATTTTTTCTGATTTCGCCATCGTGAAATTTTGCGCGGCAAACGAACAGTCGCAATGCCGGGCGCGCGTGTCGTCCCGAGCGAAAGCCGTGCGTCCGAGTCGGACTGGCATTCCCGCTTCGCTCAGGAGGACGGCGTAATGAGCTTGCGCAGCGTCCGCAAATTCACCACGTCTTCCTTCATTTCCTTCCCTTTCGGTGTCTCCAGAACCTTTGGGATTTTGCGGAAACGGGGCTCGTTCATGATGAAACGAAATACCGCCAGCCCGATTTCGCCCTTGCCGATATGCGCGTGCCGATCGACCCGCGAAGCACGAGCGCTTTTGGAATCGTTCAGGTGAATCCCCGCCAGCCGTTGGCGCCCGATGACCCGATCGAACTCGCGAAATGTTTTTTTCACTGCACTCTCCGAGCTGATGTCGTAGCCAGCGGCGAAAATGTGAGCGGTATCCAGGCAAACGCAAAGCCGCTCGGGTTCCCGCACTTTGTTAATGATTTGCGCAATCTCTTCGAAACGGTGACCGAGACATGAACCCTGGCCGGCGGTAGTCTCGAGCGCGATTTTCGTTTTCACTTTTGGAATGACGCGCCAGATCGCGTCGATCGAAGCGGCGATTTTCTCCAAGCCCGCTTCCTCGCCAGCACCAAGATGTGCGCCGGGATGCATCACCAGAAACGGCAGCTCGAACTGATTGGCCCGAATTAGTTCCTCGGCCAGGGCCCGCAATGAATTGGCGTGAAACTGTGGATTAGTCGCCGCCAGATTGATCAAATAATTGGCGTGCGCAAAAACGGAAGCCAACTGGCCGCGCTGTTGATGCTCCAGGAAAGCGCGGACTTCCTCGGCCGACAGGGGGCGAGCAAACCATTGCATGTTGTTTTTCACGAAAATCTGCATCGCCGTGCATTGGATCGAGCAGGCGCGCTCGATCGCCATGTGCGCCCCACCCGCAATCGACATGTGGGCGCCGAGCAGAACCGTGTTTGTCATTTCAAGCTGGATTCAGCCACAGATGAACGCGGATGAAACACGGATTCAGAAGACCTGGCGCTTGTACTCCACCTTGCTTCGGCCGAAATTCACAAGCATCCCGACCTTAAGACTGGTAGCCTTCAATTCATTTAATAACGCCGCCTCGTCGCGCTTGTCGTAATGCGACTTCAACATTTTGCTATCTGTGTTTAATCCGTGTCGATCTGTGGCTAAATATCAGCTCCGTTCAGCAGTCCTCAGCTATTACAAAATCTTCGGGTGCCAGTCCGGCTTTTTCAGGCTGCCTTCAGCTTTGTATTCGAAAAATTTGTACAGTGGAGTGAGAACGATTCCCGCGCCGCTGGCGTCGATGCGAACATCGAAGTCGATTTTATCGTCGAGAAAATGCGCGTTGCCCTGTCCCACCATCCCGAAAACGCCGGCGTCGACGTGAAAATCGGATGTCCGAATTACACCATCCTTAATCGTAAAGGACATGTTTGCCTTCCGCGCCACCCGATAGCCGATCCCGGGCATGAGCTTGTTCAGAATGTCTGACAGCGGTCCGAAAAGCGGAATGGCAAAGACATCGCCGTTGTGCACATCCACTTCCCCTTTGCCGGACATAGTGCGGGCATCGCTCCCGTTCCCCGTCCAGTCGTACCGGCCATTCATCGATCCGGTCGAGGTTTTGTACTTGAAATAAAGGTCGGTCAGTCGCGGGAAATCGACCCGATCGACCGTCATAGTCGCCTGATAGCGTTGATCGTTTTTCGCCAGAGAAATGTCCGCATTGCCTTGCAGCGTCCCGGAAAAAATCGCGCCGTTTAATTCGGAAATTTGCAACCGATCATTCGTCAAGAGCAACTTCGCTTTGATCCGATCAAAAGGCAGCGTCTTACCGAGGAACACATAATTCATCCCTGCCGTAGAATCGACATTGATTTCCAGCCGGGTGTTCTTGCCGCCGCGGAATTGATAGACCCCGTTGGTCGTCACAGTCGGAGGCTTCTGAAATTTGTAGGGCGTGACGACTTTGAACAGACTTGGATCGACCCAGGAAATGGCTTCGGTGGTTCGCAAATTCGAAACCACATTGGACATGCGGGTCTCGTGATGGGCGAAATCGTAGATGAAGGTGCCGGTAACAACGCCTTCGTCCCGGATGACGCAAAAATTTTCATAGGCAACCGCGCCGTCTCCAAAATGAATATTTGTGGAAGCGCTATTGAACCCGACGGTCCGGAAACGGCCCCGCTCCATTTTCAGTGTCCCGTCGCCGTTCCATGTCGCTGGGGCGGCGCTCGACCCGCGAATCACGAGCTGCACGTTAGCGACATGCGGCCAATCCCAATCGTCGACGAAGTCGCGCATGTCACCCGGGGCGAGAGTCCGCAGCGCGTTCGGATCAATCGTACTGGAGAGATCAATCCGAAAGTCGTTTGGCGCATCAAGCAATCGCCCGGCCAGCTCGCCACTTTGATGCCGCACATGAATATCGCGCACCATTGTGCGCTCGCCATCCCATGAAAATTCGGCATTCGCGCCTAGAAACGAAATTCCTTTGTAGGTAAAGCGATCCAGCGCCGCGTGCCCGATTGCCTGCCAGCGCGGCTGCCCTTCACCCAATCTCGCTGTTCCGGAAATCTCGAATCGTGGCGGGGCCAAAAAATTAACGTCGAAGACAACACTGCCGAGGCCGACGCTTTCGAGCAATGGACGCAAGTTCAGACTGCTGCGCGCCCGAAACTGGATCTCGTTCGCCGGACGCCGCCAGGTCGCGTTCGCGCTGAAGGCGCCGAGGTCGTCCTGCAATTCGCACTGGCGGATGCTCAACGTTTGATCAGCGTTCCTTCCACCCGTGCATTCTCCAGCTCTGCGACATCGCCACTGAATTGGATCTGCAAATGTGGTCGCTCCGAGAATTTGAACTGGTACAGCTCGGTCACCACGCGCTGCAGAATGCTGAGCCGCTTCATCCATTCCTCCTCCGTTATTTCTTTCGATTGCTGGTAGTCGTTGCGCTTGATCAGCTGCCCCGTCGCGGAGATCTGAATCCCGCAAAAGATTCCGTCTGCCTGACTGACATAAATCTGTTCCGGCGGAAAATAAATGTGCGCGTGCAAATTTCTGATTTCGGCGTGTGGCGCGTTGGGATCCGCCCCTTCGGGCAGGGGGAGCGAAACCTGAGCATTCCGGATGTCGATCGCGTTCAAGAATGGCTGACGCTGCAGCAACGCGGCATAATTGACGTCCAGGGAAATGCGACTGATCTGCGCGATGGTGTTCTCGCGGTTTTTGTAATCGAAAATGCGAACGTCCTGCGCCACCAGTCCGCGAAATGGATCGAGGGTGAGCCGGCGAACAGACGCTTCCACCCCATGCTTGTGCAATTCTTCGACCACCAGGCCCCGCCATTTTCGGCCGAAACCTTTCTTCGCCAGATACCAGCCGCCGCCAGCCATCGCTCCGAGGGCGAGCACTGCCAGAAGGCGCACCACGCTAACGAGGAGCCGTCGCGTAAAAGAGCGCGGCCGATGTCTATCGGAAATTAAAGTTTCTTCTGGCGGTTCCAGAGTGGGAGGCATGGTGTATTCTTTGAAACGTTAAAGCGTTGAAGAGTCTAAGAGTTGCACAGACTGTCGCTTTAAGGCTTTAACTCTTCAACGCTTCAACCCTGCAATCCTGCAACGTGCTCTCCACCTCCGATCTTCCCGCCGTCAATGCCTCACTGAATGCCATCAGCACGATTTTCATTTCAGCGGGCTGGTACTTCATCCGCCGGAATTTTTGGCAGCGCCACGTCGCCTGCATGATCACGGCGATCATTTCCTCGACCTTGTTTCTCGTTGGCTACGTCACTTATCATGCCCAGGTCGGTGAAAAATCTTCCGGGTACCGCGGGTGGCTGGCGGCGATTTACTTCCCGATACTGGCCAGCCACGTTTTGCTCGCCTTCGTTACCCTTCCGCTCGTCATTCTTACCCTCGTGCCGGTATTTCAGCGTCGCTGGGACAAACATCGTCGGATCGCAAAATGGACGATGCCTATCTGGCTGTATGTCTCCGTCACGGGCGTCTTCGTTTACCTGATGCTTTATCACTGGTTTCCGCCGCCGAGTCTTGCACAGCCGCGCTGAATGTTGTTTGCTCATGACGCGGCCAGGCCGCTCTCAAACCATGGTCACGATCGCAACCTTCAACGAACAATCGAAAGCGAAACATCTGCGCAACCGGCTCCAACAAGCCGGCATCGGCGCCGAAATCATCGGCGACAGCCATCTGCAACGCGTCGCTTTCATGGCGAAACCTCAGGCCCATGTAAAAGTGAGAGTAGAAGAAGATAACTTCGGCAAAGCGCATCAATTGATGCGGGAATGGGAAGCGTCTGATCCCGATGTCGGGGCCGCATTGCGTTGCCCGCAATGCGATTCCTCCAACATCGAATATCCGCAGATGACCCGGAAATTTCTCACCCCGGCAATCGCGAGCGTTCTATTTGCCATGAAGATTTTTCCCAAAGGCTTTTATTGTCACAATTGCCACTTCACTTGGACAACCGAGCCCGAAGGACAGATTTCGCGCCTCTGGCACATGATTTTCCCGGGAACGAATCCCTACCGGGAGGATGATGTAAAAGGTTAACGCCGGCGGCGTGTTTGGCCCCACGGCCTCGCCACGGCGAGTGGGTCTCGCGGCGGACACGGTGGCTGCGTACACCGGCCAAGTACGCGGTAGTGATTTCGAGAAAAAGGGTTGGATATCGACGAAGCGGCACCTTCCCAATGCACGCTGGACGGACACGCTTCGTCGTGTCCCAACTTCAGGCGCGGCGCGCTGTGCATCCGACCCCGACTTGGGGGAGTGTTCGAGCAAAATCGCTGTGCCGCAAATATTTCATTTTCCGTAATTGGAGGGCGGAACCGTTTCGACAAGCTCAGGTCCCTGAGCAGGTGGAAGGGCTCTGCAATGCCGCAAACGTCAACCCGTCTCCGACCGCGGGCTCGCGGAGCGCGCCCCTCCAAGTATGATGTCTTAGGGTATAGAATTGTCGTTCGCATGAAGTGGCTCTTGGCATTGTTACTAGCACTCGCCATCTTTGGCGGAGCCGCTTATTTCAGCTACAACGTTCTCTTCAAACAGGAGATCGCCGTGCAAAAGGAACAACGCGGCGAGATTCCTTCCACCCCGGCGCCAGATCTAAGCCTGCCCGAATTTCAGGAGGCGGCGAAGCTAAGGCAGGAAGGCAAACTGGTAGAGGCGCGAAACGCCCTGATCACGTTCATTCAAAAATATCCCAACGGCCAGCATTTCGAGGAGGCGAAGGACCTGCTGGGTGCGATCAACATCGATATTCTCTTCTCGCCCGTGCCCGGGCCGGAAAAACAGGAATACATCGTCAAGAAAGGCGACGTCATCGCCCGGGTCGCGCAGAAAATGAAAACCACGCCGGAACTCATCATGCGGATCAACAACATGAACAGCACCATGCTCCGGATCGGCGAACGACTGCTCATCTCCAACCCCGATTTCTCGATCTTCATTCAGACCAAACAGAATGTGATTGTGCTGATCAACCACGGTCAGTTTTTTAAGCAGTACCATGTCCAGGAAGTAAAATTGCCGGCGAAGCAGCCGCCACGGATCAACACCAAGGTGGCTGAAGTTTTAGCGTGGAAAAATGGCAAACGGGTCGGGTTCGGCAGCCGTGAATACCAGATCAGCACCCGTTGGATCCGTCTGGCCACGCCCGGCTACATGATTTACGCTATCGCCGACGCCTCCCATCCGAGCTCGGATCAGCCGCCTCCGCCTACGGGCTTAGGCATTTCCGCCAGCGATGCCGAGGAATTAAGCAGCCTTGTCAACGGCAAGACCCCTGTCACCATTACGGAGTAACATGAAAGAGCCCCAACCGCTCGACTTCGAAAAGCCGATCGTGGAACTGCAACACCGCTTGCAGGAAATCCGCGATCATTCTGACGAGCACGCCCTCGATTTTGATGCCGAAGTCGAAGCGATGGAGGCCAAGATCAAAACCACCCGGCGCGAGATTTACGATAACTTGAACGCGTGGCAGCGGGTTCAGATCGCGCGGCACGTGCAGCGGCCCTTCGCCCTCGATTATGTGGAGCGTTGTTTCACGAATTGGAACGAACTCCACGGCGACCGTTTATTCGGCGACGACAAGGCGATGCCTTGCGGAATCGCGATGCTGGGCGAGCACCGTTGCATCGTGATCACAAACCAGAAAGGTCGCAATACGAAGGAAAACGTGCTGCGGAATTTCGGCTGCGCCCATCCCGAAGGTTATCGCAAGGCGCTCCGCCTGATGCAGCTCGGCGAAAAATTTCATCTGCCGGTGATTTCGCTCATCGATACTCCCGGCGCTTTTCCCGGGATCGGCTCGGAAGAACGTCATATCGCTGAAGCCATCGCGGTCAATCTTCGTGAGATGATGAAACTGCGCGTACCCATTCTCGCCGCCGTAATCGGTGAAGGCGGCTCGGGCGGCGCTCTTGGGATCGGCGTGGCCGATCATGTCATGATTCTGGAGAACGCATATTATTCAGTCATTAGTCCTGAAGCCTGTTCCGCAATCTTGTGGAAAGATCGGCGCCATGCCGCCGAAGCTGCGGAAGCCCTCAAGCTCACTGGGCAGGATTTGATGAGACTTAACGTGGTGGATGAAATCGTCTCGGAGCCGGATGGCGGCGCGCATCGCGATCACGAGAAAGTTGCTGAGATTCTGGGCCACGCACTTCGCTCAAACCTGGAGCGCCTCCTGAAAATCCCGATCAATCAACTGCTGAAAAAGCGCTACGAAAAATTCCGTCGCCTCGGCAATTTTGCCGAACCGCCGAAGGGCAACGGCGCTACCGGTTGATCCGCCGGCGAAGCGCTGTGCAGAATCATGGCTCGCGAAATCACTTCTACGATTGTCTCCGCTTTGGTTCTGAGCGTCGCCTGCTGCGAGGCCAACGCGCTTACCCCGCCGCTGCATTTCAAAGACGACACGGTCGGATTCGCGAACATGACCGTGTTCGAATACGAAAACGGCATCGCGCACGTGCGTCGCGGCGAGTCGGCGAAGCAAAAGCGTTATATGCGGCGATGCT
>WNGC01003039.1_pt1 | contig 14947 bp, 11 predicted proteins | sample 5400051 | NCBI WGS metagenome assembly WNGC01 (sample SAMN13153368, study PRJNA577476) | soil metagenome | isolation source: 20 cm soil or saprolite under grassland replicate 2 | place: USA:California | collected 2016-06-15 | reverse complement strand
CCAGTTGGCTGAACCAAATCGAAATCTATTTCTCCATCGTCCAACGAAAAATCTTGACGCCAAACGACTTCCGTTCCTTGCAGCAGTTGGCGCAACGCTTACTCGCCTTCGAACGGCACTACCAAACTGTCGCTAAACCCTTCGAGTGGCGGTTCACACGAAAAGATCTCCACGCATTGCTTCACAAATTGAACCGCCCCCTGGCAAAGGCTGCCTAGAAAATACGTGACCGAACATATGAACCGGAGCACTAAGTCGTTTGTTTAGAGAGGCAGGGTGCCGATTCGTAACTGGCAGGTCGTGGGTTCGACTCCCACCCTCGGCTCCAGAATTTGTTGGTCCAACCCGTCCGGTCTACGAGGAAGAGAATTCAGACGCTTCTCAAAGTGCGCGGTGAAGATGATCACGTTCACTATCTTGGCTACCTTCTGACTGACAGGCGTTCGGGACAAGGAAATGCGCCCATTGAGCGAGCTCATACCTAACAGGCAGCGGCCCACATTTGCTACCAGCCGCGAGGAAAGCTGACTTCTTTCCCAAAACAGGAAAAGGAATTTTGGATGCAGCCCATAAGGCTTGGTAAGCTATTCCCAGGCCTATGAAGATTTCCTTGAGTCCGGACGTTGAGCAACTGATTGCTGAAGGGGTCAAAAGTGGCCGCTATCAGTCCGCCGATGAAGCAGTGCGCGAAGGCTTAAAGCTGCTGGAGGAACACGAGAAAGAGACGCGTCGCGCGCCTTCAAACGGCACGCCCAATTTCATGGCAGCTTTTGAGAGCATCGCCAATGATGGCCGAGTAGCCAACGCTTCCATCCGCGAATGTTCGGAGCCCAGACACTGCCGTCCGGCGAGGCCAGACCGGGCACATCCACCGCAACGGCGCGCGCTTTTTGCTGAGGCAACTGCCGCAAAAGACGTAGGACCACATCCGCAATCCACAACAGCACGACCGCCTTCCGCCGGGGCGAGAACTTCGCAGCGACAAGAGATTTTTCCGGATCGGCTGACCCGGGCGGCAGCGATCTTGGTCCCCCCGATATCGGCAGCCAGAATGCAGTCAGACATGCCCAAGAACCCTCACCGTGCAATGCTAATCATGAGGCCCGGTTTCGCGCGAGTCAGGTTTTAAAAGGAAAATTCAGTTGCTTTCCGGCCTCTCCAGTTGAAAAACCCAAATCTCTTCCTGCGCTAGTGATCTTTCGAGAGTGATTCTTTGTTCGCGGGATTGGAAGTTAATGAGGCGGTCATCTGTCACGTCACGGGCCCGCCGAGGTTCCCAGGGTAGACGAAGAGCCAATGTCAGGTTGGCGGGTTCCTTCGAATGATTGAAGACGAAGACGGTCTGCAGGTCGTTAGCAAGGAGGCGCCGTACCTCAATTTCTGAAGTTCCGGGGCCGGAGACTTCGACTTCAGGCGTAACCCCGGCTACTTGCGCCAGGGATAACAGCAAGCGTTTCGTCGAGGCGTCATGCTCTCTCTCATACGACAGAGCCAAGAAGGATCCTAAGAGAATCGCCTTGCCCTTGCCAACGGTGTTTTGGACTATAGCAGCTTCGCCGTCGCTGAAACGTGCAAGTATCCGCGCCCCCGGAAGGGGATCGAGGCCTTCCGCGAATGCGGCGCTGGTGACGGCAAGAGGAGTTGGCAAGCCCGGCAGGTTGGATGAGACCTCAGTTAAGAAAGAGGGTTTCTCGAGAGGGCGGATGAATTTCTCCCTGGCGCCAAAGATTTCGTCCAGACCAAGACCAGGAATGATCGAGCTGGCAAAACCGCGGTCGTCGTTCCAAGCCAAGCGAGCTTCGGCAAGTGCGGTGCCACCGTTGCGCACGTAGCGGGCCAAGCCATCGGCGACGTCCTTCGAGAGCATGACTGGATAAGGAAGCAGGATGAGTTTGTACTGATTCAGTTTGTCTTGAATGAAGTCTTCGGGATGGACGAAGTCCACGGGAATCTGCTGCTCAAAAAAGACTTTATAAGCCCCCAGCTGGGAGTCCCGCTCCGCATTTCCGAGTTTCGAAAGCGATGGCTGGGAACCGCCTACCATGTAGGAAAGACGGTTATAGAGAATTGCCACCTGGGCCGGTGCGGGTTTCGCAAGCAGCAGTTCGGATCCGTGGCGCGCGAGAATCTTGGCTACTCTCCCCGCGGCCCCCACGCGATCCGTGAGGGAACCATCGAGGTTGACGAGGCCGTATCCGTTCGATTCGAATCCAGAGCTCATTGGGTACCACGCGTAGATGGCAAGCGCGCAAGCGCCGTGGGAAACCACTTGCCACATCCAAAATTCTTCATCGTGAGGAGTGACGGGTTCCGCGATGCGCATTCCCGTGACGCCCTGTCCGGCCTGAAGTTCGCCGATCCAGAAGCCCTTGCCAGAGCTGTGCCCTGCGGAACGCGTGAAATCGAGCCCAGCCGCGAGCATCGGATAGGGCCACGGGCGAGTGGACTGCGAGTGTTTCGGATAGATCGAAGTGCCGAAAAAATCGGCGGCTGCGGACATCTTCCAATCATCCGGATTGCCGAAGCCGTCGGTTGGCGAAGTGAAAAGGCCCGGAACAGCGGCATGACTCGTGATGGGATGCAGAGAGTCAACTTTCCGGATTGCGTCCACGCGCGTTTTCAAGTCGCCTGCCAGCTTATCATCAATGAAGGCACGCCAATCGAGGTAGTCCGTGTAGGAAAGTATGGTCGGAAAGCGGGGAGGGGAAACCCGATCCCAGGAGTCAAAGTTGCGATACCAGGCGGCGTTTAGCGCTCCGAGGGTCTGATACTTCGCCTTCAGCCATTCACGAAACCGTGCCTGCGTGTATTGGCAATAACAGAACTCTGGATTCGCGAGATAGGGGAACTCCGCCCAGTTTATGACGTGCGGCTCGCTCCAGACGTCCCAGCCATACAGAGCAGGAGAACGATTCGCATCGCGGGACAGTTGCCGGAGAAACTGAACAATCTCCCTGCGCACGCCGGAATGGTCTGCGCAGAATCCCGGTGCGGACTGCGAATTGATGACGGCGCCACTGCGATCCACGAACCGGCCATCAGGAAATGTGAGGCCGACCCAGTCGGGAGCGGAGTCAAGATAGATTTGCACAATGACGCGAAGGCCCCGCTGCTGTGCCAGGCGCAGCAGAAGTTCCAGATTTGCAAAAGAAAACTCACCGGGCTTTGGTTCCGCAGTGGCCCAATCCACCCAAGTCTTGACCGTGTTGAAGCCGGCGGCTTTGATGGCATCAAGATCCTTGCCCCATCGCTCGGCGCTGAGCGCATCCACGGGTTCCAGCATAGGCGCGCGGGCTTTGCCGCCACTGTACCAGACAGCCGCAGGATAAAAGGAGCTGTCGTCCTTCGCGACATCCTGAAGTCGGGCAGCCGTAACCGCGGACGAGAATGCCAAAATCACGCACGCACCTGTGGAGAGAGAGCGGGAGAGTTTCATCTGCGGCCTTCTCCGAGAACAGTGCGGATATATTCCCGGTATACCTGTTCGTTGTGGTCGGGAGCCAATCCAACATTAGGCGAAACAAAGGTTGCGGGCCGCACACCGCTTTTTGCTAACCGAACGCCTACATCGGCGACCTGCGCCATGGCGATCGAAACGGAGGCCACCGTTGAGCCCGCGGCAAACTTTTCCGGAATTCCGTCCGCTCCGACCAAGGCATCCTCCGGAGGCACGCAATTGTCTATGGCGATGTCCGAGACATCGGGAAGTTTTTTGCCGCTGGAACGTGTTGCTGGCGCCTGGCGGTAATTCTGGAGAGAAGAAACGGAGACAACGGGCAAGCCCTTGCTGCGGGCTTCCATTGCCATTTCTACCGGCGCAGCGTTGAGGCCACCATGCAAAAAAACCAGCATCGAATCGCGCGGTTCGAGGACGTAACTGGAGAGCACAACCCGCACGTAGCCTTCCTGACGTTCCAGCCAGAGCAACTCCCGCGGCCCTCCCGGTCCGATGATGTTGAACCACATCAGGGGCGGATCGTAGATGGGATAGAAGCCGATAAACCTCCCGTAGCGGGGAAAGATGTCCAGGACGGGGATGACGGGGTGCCCGCTGCCAAATATATAGACTCGGCCGCCCGAAGCAATCGAGCGGGCAAACACTTCTCCCGCACTTTCAATCTTATCTTTCTGTGTCGATTGAATGGTCGAGATGATGGCGCTGATCTTGTTCAAGTACTGTTCGACGGACACTTCGGCCCGTCCTCTCGTTTCCTGAAAAGCGGCGTGATCAGGAGACCTTGTCAACCGGCAAAAGTTCGCGATTGACGCGCGTCAACCGATTCACGATCTTATAACGGTCGGCCCGATAAACGGACGTCACAAACTCCACTGGCTGTCCACTTTGAATAAAAGAAGTTCGAGTAAAGTAGAAAACTGTGCTCTCCGTCGGGATCTGGAGGAGGCACGCCTCTTCCGATCCCGCGGGCCCCGCTTCCACAACCTCATCGGTGACGGCGATTTGTATCCCATACCGCTCGGCGAGGGTCTGATACAGGGAGGTGCGCGGGTCGAACGTCTCAAGGAGATCGGGACAAAGGCGCAACGGCAGGCAACTGCGCTCAATACCCATCGGGAGGGAATTGGCGAGACGAATGCGTCGAAGGCTGACGACCTTCTCTCCGCGCGACAACTGAAGAGCGCCAGCCGTCTCCCGGTCGGGGCGAACGAGTTCGAACGAAAGGACCTTCGATCCCGGACGCGCTCCCCGCTCCTCCATTTCTTCCGTGAAAGAAAGGACGCGGCGAAAGCTCTTTTCAAGCTTGACACCAGTCACAAAAGTGCCCTTGCCCACCTGGGTGTTAGCGACACCCAGATCGCAGAGTGATTTCAGCGCCTGGCGGACGGTCATCCGGCTAACTCGCAATTGGGAGGCGATGACGTTCTCGGAGGGCAGGAGTTCACCCGGCTTGAGCGCGTCGGAACGGATCTGTTCGAGGAGGCGCTGGCGAATCTGGTAGTAGAGGGGAACGACGCTGGTGCGATCGAGAGCGGGCCAGATCATTTTGCGATTGCCATCTTGTCTATACAACTAGCTATATAGTATGCTCCCGCCACCTTGTCAAGCCTTCACCGGGGGGAGGGAAACAAAATGAGTAAGAAATGGATCAGAATTTTGTTCTTCGCCGTCGCGGCACTTTCCATCGGCGTTTGGGATACCTTCGCTCAGACAGTCACGGGAACCTTGAGCGGCCACATCACGGACAAGAGTGGCGCTACGGCACCGCAGGCAAAAGTCACAGCGGTCCACGAGCAGACGGGAGCGATTCGCGAGGCCACGCCCAACAACGATGGCTTTTACCAGTTTAGTTTTCTCCCCATCGGCAGCTACCGGGTGACCGCCGTTCTTACCGGATTTCGCACGGTGGAAAAGCACGGCGTGGTGGTGGAACTAAACAACAATACGGTTTCGGATTTTGTCCTGGAGCCCTCCGCGGTTGCGGCCACGGTGGAGGTCCGTGGCGGAGAAATCCCTTTGATTGACATGACCAGCGGCGAGGTGAAAACTACGCTCAACGAATTACAGGTGGAAGCGACGCCGCTGCCCGGCCGCAACTATATCTCTTTGGTGGAGCAGGTCCCCGGCTTTCAGCCGGCCGCTTTCAACGGCTCTTCCAACAACCCGACGAATTCGACGGGGTCCTACGCTGCTTTCGGCGGCCAGGGCACGCGCTCGTCCACATTTCAGATTGACGGCGTGAACAACGACGATTCCTCGGAGAACCAGAACCGCCAGAATGTGAACATCAGCACCATCAAGGAGTTTCAAGTTCTGACAAATGCTTATTCGGCGGAATTCGGGCGGGCAGGCGGCGCGGTAATTCTGGTGCAGACCAAGTCAGGCACAAACGAATTCCATGGGGATGCATACGACTTCATCCAGAATGACATCTTTAACGCCAACGACTTTTTCCAGAACCAGGCGGGAGGCAAACGGCCACCAGTACGGCGAAATCAGTACGGGGGCACGATTGGCGGGCCGATCCTGAAGAACAAGCTGTTTTTCTTCGGCAGCGGAGAGAAGGTATCCAATGTAGGTAAAGGCAGCATCTCGCGATTTACCTGGCTTCCGACAGATGGTCCCCGGGCTTGTAACCCCGGCGAAACACCGCACCCAGGGGGACCGTATTGCGTCGACCCGAGCATCCACCCCAACCTGCAGCGCGACCTGGATTTCATCAAGTCGGTGATGAATCTTTGGAACACGCCGGAGCTCCAAGGGAAGACTCCGAATGATCCGGCAGCTTGCGCGCAGGTGATCCAGAGCGGGCGGCCGGACCGGTGTGTGCTGGTTTCTGGCCTGGGTTTTACATTCCCTGACTCGGATTACACGGGGAGAATGGACTGGAACACCAATTCAAGCACAACCATGACCGCACGTTACCAATACAGCCGCCAAATCCGAACCTCGCCGCGCGTGATCCTGGGCGATAATTTCGGTACGAACAACAACCGCCAGTACAACCTCGGCTATACGCTCACCCACGTGTACGGCCCGCGGCAGACGGGTGAATTCCGGTATGGTTTCGGCAACCGAAACACTAATCAGAATGTTACCGATAGCAACGGAATTCCTATTATCCGCTTTGGGACGACGCTGGTGTCGCCTGGGGCTTCCAGCGACACGATACCCTTTGGTGGGACGATCATCGGCACTTCCACGAACGTGCCGATCAATCGCTTCCAGCGCGACCACCAGCTTGTTTACAACCATACGATCATCTTCACGCGCCACACCCTGCGCATGGGCATCGACCAGCGCTTCCAGGCGCTCGATGACGTGGCCAGCGGTACGCAACGCGGTTTCTGGACATTTGGCAGCATCAATACCGGTGCTCAGGCATTGGCCGGAACGGGCTTCACCGGCTGGGAGGACTTTCTCGACGGGGTGCTGACCGGCTTCAACTTGGGATACGGCCAGCCGAAAGCAGAGAACCGCTTTGGCGAGACCAATCTTTACGCCCAAGACGATTTGCGGCTGAGGCGCAATCTCACGCTGAATCTGGGTCTGCGCTGGGAAGGCGTCAGGCCGCCGCACGAGCTTAGGGACCGCTTCAGTTACGGCTACGGCGGGGACTACAGCAACATTGGGCCCCGCATCGGTTTCGCTTGGACACCCGAGGCAAACAACTCGTTTCTGAGAAAAATCACTGGCGGACCCAGCGATTTTGTCATTCGCGGTGGCTATGGCATCTACTACGACCGCATATTTCAATCCATTTTTTCACAGAGCGGCTTGAACTTCCGCTTCCAGCCGCCCAATGGTTTTCTATTAACTTCGTTCGCGAATCCCTGCTCGGCAAATCCCGGCGCGAATGTCACAAATCCAGCAGGAACGGTATTCGTTAGCGGAGGCCAATTTGAAGTTTCTGATCCTTCCTGTGGGTTCCAGTTCACACCCGGCGCGGCGAGCCGCTCTGTGGAGGCTGCCTGCAGCATAACGGCTTCTGGTTGCAACGGCGTGAAAGAGGCGGGAGGTCAGCTGCAAACTTCTCTGTTGATTCCCGACAAGAATTTTCATTTGCCCTACGTCCAGCAGTGGAACCTGACGGTCGAGCGCAAATTGCCTTGGAACACGGCCCTGCAAATTGGCTACAGCGGAAACCGTGGGATAGGGCTGCCTTTCTTTCGCGGAATCAACGACGCGCGCTTCCCAATCACATCGCCTCTGGTCACCGTTGACGTGGGCGGCGGAAACTTTCAGCCCGTGGTATTCGACCGTGTCTGCGCAGACTTCAGCGATCCCATCTGCGACACATTTGATAGCAGCGGCAACTTGGTGCCGGGTTCGAGCGGTGCTCTTAGAGCATTCTCCTCGCTGACCAGCGCGTCTGCCACATTGGCACAGAAAGGCGTCGTGGTCGCTAATGGCGTGCCTCACGGCTACATTTCTCTGGGTAGTACTACGTCCGAACGCATTGCGGAGCGGCGGCCCGACGCGACAAACGGCCGCAACGTCTTCCTGAGCAACTTTGCCTTCACCTACTACAACGCGATGGTGCTGAAAGTGACAAAGGCAATGAGCCATGGCCTCACTCTCTCGGGCTGGTGGACCTGGAGCAAAACGATGGACACGGGATCAGAGGCCACGTTCACAGGCTCGGACGTTAACGCCCCTGTCGGGGCCGTAAATCCACAAGCCTCTCTACGTGGGCTTTCCAGCTTTGATCAGACCCATCGCGTCGTGGTTTCTGCCTCTTACGAATTGCCGTGGATGAAGAGTCGGCAGGGCGCTTTCAGGCCGCTCTCGGTCGCCTGGTGGGTGGCTGATTGGGAAATCAGCGGCGTAGCCACCTTCGCGTCTGGACTGCCGTTCACGGTCCTTTCCGGATATGATGCCAATTTCGACGGGGTAGGTGGCGACCGGCCAATCCTTATTGATTCTATGCTGCTCTACACTTCCGTGGATAATGGCCGCGCCCAAGCAAACTGCCCAACGCCGCTGGTGCCTCCCGGGCGCTGCCTGGACACAAAATCGGAAATCCAGTTGTCGGGTACAGCCTTCCAGCCATCCCAGACGAACTTGAGATCTGGCGACCAGTTCCCGGTCGCCCCGGGGCAGGATTTTCCTGGAGGGGCGATACCCCGCAACTCCTTTTTCGAACAAGGCCAGAAAAACATGGATGCAGCATTAATGAAGACTTTCAAAATCCGCGAGCAGATGGGTTTGCAGTTGCGGATGGAGCTCTATAATGCGTTCAACCGCGTGACCTTCGGAATTCCAGCACGAACTGTGAATAACACAACTCCGTTAGGTCAAATTTCCGGCACTATTAACTTGCAGAACTACGTCAATTCGGCCCGGAGCACGGGCGCCCGTATGGGCCAGTTCGCGGTGCGCTTCGTGTTTTAGCTTCTTGGCTCCGCTCGGTTTGTATGCAGGCAGGTGCCCCGTTTCTTGTTTGATGGCACCGGCAACACGGATTTCGACTGCCGCCCCTGCTCTCGACCTACAAAACGATCTGAATTCTGAGTTTGGCAAATTGTCCCAGGCATGTTCACGCGCGTGCTCGCTAAGCACACCAAGCACGTCAGTCTTGTGGACGTGCTTTCCGTTGGAGTCGACCGAATGCGGCGGAACTTCGAACCCATGCGGAAACAAGTCGAAGCATGGAAGAGAACGCGCCTTTCGGATGAAAGCGCAAAGCTGATCATTTTGCACTCGTCTCGAAGCCTTGGAAAGTGAGGCCTCCGAGAAAGGATTAGGGCTGGTCGCTCGGTAGGCCGCTGCCAAGGCCCCACAAAACCGTCACGCATTTTGAAGGAATTGGCGCGCAGTTATCTTTCCACGGCCGGTTCGGCAAGCAAATCCTTCCTTGTAGGAGGGGGAAATCTCGCCGTCACGGTTTCCCTCTGCAAGCCTTGATTCTAAGCCAACATTGTCTCAGGCACGTTCACCCCCGTGCTGGCCAAGCACACAATGCACCTTAGCCTCGTGGACACTCTGTCGGTTGGAGTGGACCGCATGCAGCGGGATTTGAAAACAAGTGGACGCGTGGAAGAGTGTGTTCATGACCACATTCAAGGAACTCGATCCAATCCCCTAGTTCGAGATAACGGCGAAGCTCGCATCGTTCCTCGAGCGGACGACTACGAGTTTGGACTAATGGCGTCCTTGCCGAGGAAGAGGTGTTTCGGCGCCATTGGACGCAAACGGAATAGGAGGGAGTCGCGTCGACTCCCCCGCTTCCTGATTCGACGGGAAAGGCAAGAGTGGGCGGTGGCTGCGCCAACTATCATGGGACCGAAGCTTGCGCCGTCAGAACCGATAAATTACGGCCAACTCCATTCTGCGCGTGTTGGTGAGTGTGGAAGTGTAATTGCCAAAGGTGCTGGATACATCATGCTCATCCTGCATCGAGAAAGCGTCGAAGCGGACAGAGTTCGTCACATTAAAGACGCTCCACCGCGCCTGAATGCTCTGACTCTCTGAGTGGGGAATCTTCCGCTGCTTGGCAAGGTTCATGTCCACTGCGAAGTTTCCATCACCTTGGATTGTGTTCTTAGCGTCGCTCTCCCCGGTAAAGGCATAAGCGAAGCCATTCGCCGCGCAGGGGTTCGAAGTACTAGAACAATTTCGACAATTTCGGAGCCGCCTTGTAGGAGGCTTCAGCATGGAAGGGACCTACTTACTGGCCATGCGGGGTCCGGCGTATAGGCGGCATGACTCTTATCTGGGCTTTCGTACGGAACTTGAGAACCGGCTCGGTGATGCTAAGGGAAAAGTACAAAGTGGACACCCACGAGGCTGAAAGTACCGATGCATTGATCAGGGGCGCACTGCTCCGTAGTAGCGTGGAAGCGGGGTAATGCCCGTGGAGCAAAGGGAGCAGGTTACCCACATCACGTGGAGTCAACGGGAAACCGGAGGAACTCCTTGTCTTGATGGAAGGCGGTAGCCTTCACTGGGTGGCACGAGCCGGATGAATCGAGAGATTCACGTCCGGATCCGTGGGCGGCTCGGGGCGCAATTCCCCGGGCCGACCCGGCAAACCGGAGCTTTTTCCGGAACGATACCCGGGCGGCCGATTCTCCGGACCGCGAACGTTGCGCGAATGGGACGACGCAATTACGGCACCGGAATGGGGCTACCGGGACGCGTCCGATTATTATCGTCGAGGGAGTGCGTTGCACGTGACAGGGCAAATCCGCGTGCCGACGCTGGTCGTCGCAGCCCAGGACGATCCGTTCGTTCCCATCGCCTCGTTCCGCAATTCGGGAATTGAAGGGAACCTTTCATTGCGCTCATCGCACCCAAGTACGGCGGGCACTGTGCCTTCATTTCGAGCGAGGGCGGAAATGAGCGTTTCTGGGCCGAGCAGTGGGTGGTTGAGTTTTGCACGAGCCAGTCGCTGTCGTAATCGGCGAATGGCGTCAGGATAATGGCGATCGGTATGTTGAGAGACGACGAAAGAGCAGCGTGGCGTGGTTCTCTCGCAGCCGCAGGTGCGGCATGCGCTCGACGAACTCCATCTCGTTTGGCACTACTGCGACGAAGCACTCTTGTATAACACGCTCCCGGGAGCTCCGGAGTTTGACTTCGCTGCCGTAGCATCGAGAGTAGCCAACGTGCTTGCGAATGACCACGGAGTCTTCAATCGCATATTCCTTTTCAATCCGTACGACGCTCGAAAGGTTCTGCAGGTCTATCCTGTTGGCACGGAGGGTGGAGTTGGAAAACAGGCCTCACTGCACAAGCGCGCTGCGGAAGTCAGGTGATGCACAGACAGAACAGTCCGAGAGTTGGCGGCGTCTGCCAAAAACTCTCTGTTTTCGCCGGCGATGTTGCTGAGTTCGCAAATTCGCATCGCCAATTTCAGACTCTTTTGCATGGGACCTTAGGAACGTATATTCAGTTGTTTACGATGGACCTCCAAACTCTCCAAACTTTGGAGACTTGACAACAAAAGCGTTTTGCGTAAAATTGGCAATCGCTAAGGGAGAGTGCTAACCACAGCCTTAGCCCTCCTTCCTTCGCAATTCCAGTTTTTTGTGCAGAGGTTCGAAGCGATGCGGGCCAAAAATCGTCTTTTGGGTATTCGTTTTGTCGTTCCCGAGGGCACAACCTGGAGACGACGGAGGACGCGCCGCTTGAGATCTATCGAACGGGCGTTCTTCAAGGGCCGTTCAAGCGAAAGCGCGCCGGCAGTCGAGAAGCAAACTCTCCGATCATACGCGGCTAGGCTCTACGCGGCGGTGGTAACGTGAGCGTGTGTCCGCGTTAGGACGACAAGGTCTTGATTTCGATCAAGGACATCTGACAAGGGAGGTTAGAGAGAAATGGCACTTACCGTAACACCGCTACACGATCGAATCCTCGTGAAGCGGATTGAGGAGAAGGAAACCGTGAAGGGCGGCATCATCGTCCCCGACACGGCCAAGGAGAAACCGCAGGAGGGAGAAGTCGTAGCCGTCGGTACAGGCAAACTGCACGAAGGCAAGCGAATTCCCATGGATGTGGAAGTCGGTGATCGCATCCTCCTCGGGAAGTACGGCGGCACCGAAATCAAGATTGAAGACGAAGAGTACTTGATCCTTCGCCAAGATGAGGTGCTCGGAAAGATGCAGCGGGCCGCCAAAGCGGCTTCTGGGAAACGATAACTCCTTCCTCTCTCTGCCGAGCGAAAGCCGCCGGGGGAGTCTGAAAAATCTTAGAAAAATCATAAGGAGGAACAGTAGTCATGGCAGCAAAGCAGATTGTGACGGGCGAGCATTCCCGCCAATCCATTTTGCGGGGCGTCAACCTCTTGGCCGATGCCGTCAAGATCACGCTTGGTCCGAAGGGCCGCAACGCGGTGATTGACAAGAAGTTCGGCGCACCGGTAATCACGAAGGATGGCGTCACCGTAGCAAAAGAAATTGAATTGAAGGACTCGCTGGAAAACATGGGCGCGCAGATGGTGCGCGAAGTTGCTTCTAAGACCTCGGACGTTGCGGGCGACGGCACGACCACTGCTACTGTGCTCGCGCAGGCCATTTTCCGCGAAGGCGTAAAGACAGTGGCAGCCGGCGCAAGCCCGATGGCCCTCAAGCGCGGCATCGAGAAAGCCGTCGAAGTTGCCGTCGAGGAGGTCAAGAAACTCCACAAGGACGTTAAAGGCGACATGATCGCGCAAGTGGGCACGATCAGCGCGAATAACGACAAGCAAATCGGCGGCATCATTGCCGAAGCCATGAAGAAGGTCGGCAAAGACGGCGTCATCACCGTCGAGGAATCGAAGACGATGGAGACGCAGTTGGAAGTAGTCGAGGGGATGCAGTTCGACCGCGGCTATCTCTCTCCCTACTTCGTAACCGATCCCGAGCGCATGGAGTGTGTGGTCGAAGACGCGCGCATCCTCATCCACGAAAAGAAGATCAGCTCGATGAAGGACTTGCTTCCCTTGCTCGAAAATATTGCTAAGGTCGGCAAGCCGTTGCTGGTCATCGCCGAAGAAGTTGAGGGGGAGGCCCTGGCAACCCTCGTGGTCAACAAGCTGCGTGGCACGTTGCAATGCTGCGCCGTGAAGGCTCCTGGCTTTGGTGATCGGCGCAAGGCCATGTTGGAGGACATAGCGATCCTCACGGGCGGCAAGGCCATGACCGAGGACCTCGGCATCAAGCTCGAGAATGTCAAGATTGAGGACCTCGGATCAGCGAAGAAGGTGACCATCGACAAAGACAATACGACGATTGTCGAAGGCTCCGGGAAGAGAAGCGCCATTGAAGGGCGTGTGAAACAGATCCGTACGCAAATCGAAGAAACCACATCTGACTACGACAAGGAGAAGCTGCAGGAGCGCCTTGCCAAACTCGTGGGCGGCGTCGCGGTGATCAAGGTCGGTGCGGCAACCGAAACGGAGCTGAAGGAAAAGAAAGCCCGCGTTGAGGACGCCATGCACGCGACCCGTGCCGCCGTTGAGGAAGGCATTGTTCCTGGCGGCGGCGTGGCTCTCCTCCGGTGCATCCCGGCGCTCGAAAAGCTAAAGGTCGAAGAAGACGAGGTGATCGGCGTGAACATCGTCAAGCGCGCTTTGGAAGAACCTCTCCGGCAGATTGCGCAGAACGCTGGAGTGGAGGGAGCGATTGTCGTTGGTCGCATCCGCGAGTCGAAAGACGAGCATTTCGGTTACAACGCCGAGACAGGCGAATATGGCGATCTCGTGAAAATGGGCGTCATTGACCCGGCGAAGGTCACACGCCTGGCCCTGCAAAATGCGGCTTCCGTCTCAGCACTAATGCTCACTACGGAAGCGCTCGTGGCTGAAATCAAGGAAGAAGAGAAGAAAGTCGCGGCCGCCGCAGGGGCTCCGGGCGGCGGTATGTACTAACGAGATGTCTGGGCATGAAGGGGCGTCGTGATCGATCGGCGTCCCCTTTTGCTCGCAATATTGCAACCAAACGAAACCACTAACCCTGTTATCTGCTGGCCTGCCAGACGGGATATGGTTTCTGCGAGCGCACACTACTGAGTGCTGAAGAAGCTAAGCAGATTGGGCTTGACCCGTCTTCATAATTCCTACGTCAATCACATCCCCAGAAGCGATGGCGACTTGGGCCCGTCCAATCACCTCCAAGCAATTGCGAATACCGCGGGATTTCATTTCGCCACCATCGAGCAAGGAGGCACTAGTCTCTATTCATCGCTGGCCCAGCGTGTGAGCAGTTCGGAGGTTCTACAGATTGTCCTCAGCATCGGTGGAACCGAGGCAATGCACTTTCAGACCTGGCATGACAAAGCGGGAAATGCCCCACCATTGACTGATCCCAGCGATTCAACACTTGTATTTCCCGACCTCAATGCCCCTCCGTTTGGCGGAGAGGATTTCCAAACGAACCTGATCATGCCTGAACCAACCGTATTCTTGAGCAAGAGTCTGCCGGCGTGCTCCATTATTCGTCCGACCAACACTACAGGCGCGGCGACTGGAGCACTCAATTTCCTGACGGCCATGGGACTTTTTATTGGGCAGTCGCCAGCATTTTTCGCGTTTCTGCGTGACTTGGCCGAAGTGGCAGACGCGGCCAGACGCGAAGCAACGATAAACGGGACAACGAGCGAGGCTCGATTCCCTTTGATTTGACGGTTTGTCGGGGGGGGGGTGGAATGCATGCCGCAATTGGATGCCTTCCGCCCTCGCAAGTAAAAGCAACCGCGTGTGGTCGAGCCTCAGGTTGTTCCAATCGGTCCGTTTTCCACCATTTTCCAATTACCAGGAATCCTGCTTGGGCGAAATGCCGGTCGTGAGTGCAGCCGCAAGTCGCGGCTCTTACATAATTAAGAAACTGGCGCAGTCTGTTAGACTCCAGTTCTTGTCGGTCATTTCCTGATATCGCTTCAGCGCCCTTTCAAAGAGCAGAGTTGTCTGCGGGATGATAACGATCTCGGATGCATCCCGAAGCGATGCGACCGCCCTTGCTGCCGCTTGCCGCAGTCGCGGCCCGTAATCGCTGAAGCTGTTGAGGAACT
>WNGC01001335.1_pt1 | contig 14956 bp, 11 predicted proteins | sample 5400051 | NCBI WGS metagenome assembly WNGC01 (sample SAMN13153368, study PRJNA577476) | soil metagenome | isolation source: 20 cm soil or saprolite under grassland replicate 2 | place: USA:California | collected 2016-06-15 | reverse complement strand
TGAGGGAAGAATGGCGTTTCCAGTCCGTAAGCGACGCCAAATAGGGCATTTAGCATTTTTACTCTTATGGCTACGAACCAGAAGGTCGGGAGTTCGAGTCCCCCCGGGCGCACCACTCTTTGAATCTAAATGATTTAATCAGCGTGAACTTCACCTTGACCGTCTGGCGTGGTAACCAGAAGGTCGGGAGTTCGAGTCCCCCAGGCGCGGCATTCTTCTCTCAAGTTTTCAATCACATAGGCCACGTTCACTACTGAAGGTTGGTCGACTTCTTGGGTGCATAGGGTGCAACAACGTTGCTTTGAGCCGGGAGCTCAAAGCCAATGCCACCTCTTCTACTACTCCTTTGCGGAACGTCACGTCTTCCTTAAGCCTCGAAAAGTCGTCAGTGACGGGTCTTATTCGCATAGCCTAACCAAAAGCGCTCCCTCTCCTATTGGGCCTCTACGAATTCCTGCTCAGAGGCCTAAATATAAGGTGGATGAACAGAACGAGCAGATTGCACATCGCAGAATCGTAGCAGGACGGAGAATCTTGAGGAATCATGCGCGAAATAACAATTCCCAGAGACAGGTTCAATCCAGACGGAAGCTCGGTCTGTGGCAAGGCTGCCACGAAGTCGCCGAGAAAAGTTCTAAAATCATCCCCTTGGGCGCGCCAGCTCAACCCATTACTTCGGCCAATCGCCACGGAGGAATGCGGTGGCCTTCTCAGCAAAATGCAGCGCGTTCGGCCCGAATACCGGGCCATGTCCGCCGTTCGGTACGACCCACAGCGATGAACGCGGAATCGCCTCGCGCAACTCGAGCGCGAGTCTGACCGGATACAGCGGGTCGGTATCCCCAAACACGATCAACGTTCTCGCGGTGATCGTGCCGAGTATTGGTGGGGTGAAATTTATGTCGTCATAGGTGGTCGCCATGGCGCGCGTCTGCTCCATGAGCCAGTCAATCTGCTTCTGGCCGCCTCTGGAGCGTTCGCGCATGGCCGTCTGCTCCGTTTCGGGTAAAGATGCAAACGAGAACTGCCTCTGGATTGCCCGTGCCTGAGCAGGAAAGTATGGCGGTGCACTGATTGCAATCATCGCGATGATGCGATCAGGTTGTTGTGTGGCCATATGCAGCGCTGCGATCCCGCCGCCGCTTAAGCCGATTGCTTTAGCCCGCCGGATGCCCAGATGATCGAGTAAGGCGAAAATGTCTCGCGCGGACTGCCGAAATGAATGTGTCCCTTGAAAACCAGTCGAAGCTCCGTTCCCCCGCATATCCGGTCCGATCAACCGAAACCCAGGAGGCACGTCTTTAAAAATGTATTTCCAATCAACTCCGGTCCCGCTCCATCCATGCAGCCAAAGCAGCGGCTCATCGGCGGCGTTGCCAAAACCGCTGTAATGCATTCGATATCCATTGACCTCGAATTCCATCGTTTCCCGCTCCCGTGCCCCCGCACTGAATGACGGCAGCGACGAGCCACTAGTGTCGGTGGCAGCCGCACTTAAACTCCCACTAGAATTGGACAGCGACCCTGCCATGACTAGGACCGATTGAAGGAAGGGCCTCCGGCTTATCAACGAAGGAGTCTCCTGCCCTTCAGGCGCCATTTTCGCCCCGACTCGCGACATTACCACAACCAAGCAGTCAGCAGCTCGGCGCCTACAGCCGTAAATGGCCCTGCTGCGTTAAACCCGAGGCTGCAAGAGTTCTAAAATCGTCTCCTAGGGCGCGCCACTTTCCCTTTAAAAACGGCGTTTTTCGGAAGTCCCTCCGGCTCGGAGGCGGCTCGGTTTAAGCCTAGTTTAAGCTGAGCGCTTACTTCTTCTCGCGCGTTTCTCTATGAAATCCTTCCAGATCAAGTCGAGCCGCGCTTCCCGCGTCGCATGCCATCGCACCTCCAATCTGGTCGCGTTCTGTGGGCGCAAGTCCTTTCAGAAAGAGATTTTGGGAAGTACCATAAAGAGCGGCGCGTCAAAGCCCACGTGATGGTAGCGTTTCTGGGGTATGCGCTTTGGGTCACCTTAAAACATCTGCTGCAGCGCCGGCCAGCTGGCGGGCGGTGAGGTGAACAGGATCCTTCCCCCTTGACAGTCTAGGAGAGCGGATTTATATTCCTAGGTCATCTAGGAGAGATTGCTTCGTGGACAAGCAACTGGACGTTCTGCAAGGCACGCTGGACATGTTGATCTTGAAGGCCGTTTCCCTTGGACCCTTGCACGGCTACGGCATTCTGCTGCGTATCCAGCAGATTTCGAAAGATCGTCTAGAGATTCAGCAGGGCTCGCTTTATCCCGCGCTGTATCGCCTGGAACATCAGGGCTGGATCACCAGTGGGTGGGGCGAGTCGGAAAACAATCGAAAGGCGAAGTATTACCGCCTCACCGCGGCCGGAAAGCGCAGGCTGAAAAGCGAAGCCAAAAAGTGGAACCGCATGGCAGAGGTCATCGCTGGAATCCTGCACACGACACCAGAGGAAGTATGACTTTGTTGAGTCGTTTTCGCTCCTGGTTGCGCGCCATTGTGCGGCGCTCTCGCATGGAAAACGAGATGGATACGGAGCTGCGATTTCACGTCGAGGCATTCGCGGAGGATTTCGTGCGCAGCGGCGTGCCGCGCCAGGAGGCGCTACGGCGAGCGCGGATGGAGTTTGGCGGATTTGAGCGAGCCAAGGAGGAGTGCCGCGACGCGCGCGGCGTGAACCACGTCGAAGGCTTGCTCCAGGATTTGCGCTATGGCCTGCGCACGTTGCGCAAGAATCCTGGCTTCACTGCTCTTGCGGTACTGATCCTCGGGCTCGGTATCGGTGCCAATGCTGCGGTCTTCAGTGTTTTGCGCGCGGTAGTCCTTCGTCCGCTACCCTATAGAAACCCTGAACAATTGACGATGCTCTGGGTTACGGACTCCCGCCCCCGCGGTTGGGCCGTTACCGACGGAAGCACGAGTTATCGCGACTTTCTCGAATGGCGCCGTCAGGCACATACCTTTGAGGATCTGGCCATCTTCTACAAGCGAGGCTGGTCGGTAGTTACCCTGACCGGCGAGGAGCCAGAGAAGGTCCAAGGGGCGTTCGTCTCGACGAATCTCTTCACGCTCATGGGCGTTCAACCGCTCCTGGGTCATGCCTTTACGGAAGAGGATTTACAGCATCGCGAACGCGTGGTCATTCTGAGTCACGGACTCTGGCAATCGCGCTTCGGCGGCTCGCTTGAAGCCCTAGGCCACGATATCTATATTGACGGCAAGCCTTGGCGAGTTGTGGGCGTGATGCCGCCCCAGTTCCGCTTTCCTTTTCTCGCGGGCAACTGGGAGAACCGCGTTGAGGGTGAGGTGCAACTGTGGGCGCCCCTGACAACGAACCCATACGAAGATCCCTCGTCCAGCGATCCATTCAACCTGACGCGTCCGCAAGGTGTTGCCAGATTCCAAGTCATCGCACGATTGAATCCGAAGATGCCTCTCCAAGCCGCACAGGCGGAGATTGACACGATCGCGGCACGCCTAGCGCTTCAGTACCCCGACTCCGACAAAACGCTGGGCGTTGAAGTGCGCCGACTTAATGAGTATATCGCTGGCGAAATGCGCAGGCCCCTGTTGTTGCTTTCGCTCTGCGTCCTACTGCTGCTGCTTCTCGCCTGCACGAATCTCGCAACACTCTTTCTCGCACGCGGCGTCGCGCGTGCGCGGGAGTTGGCAGTGCGGGCGGCCATTGGCGCCACTCGCTGGCGAGTCATTCAGCAGCTACTGACGGAATCCGTGTTACTGGGGGTCATCGCCGGCGGCGCAGGCGTGCTACTCGCAGGTCCCGCACTCCATCTGATCGTGGCACTCTCCCCGATCACAGTTCCGCGTCTTGATGAAACCCGGATTGATACCGCTGTGCTGGTCTTCAGTTTTTTGCTCTCGCTGCTTTGTGGCCTCGGTTTTGGTTTGGCGCCGGCGCGCCGATTTTCCGCCGCCGATCCCCATGAGTTGCTGAAGACCGGCCAGCAAATCACCGCAAGCAGCACACTTGGAAGGCAGGGACTGCTGGTTGGAGCTCAGTTTGCGCTCTCGCTAGTCTTGCTGGCCAGCGCCGGCCTCCTGATCCGCAGCTTTGTCGAAGTGCTTGCACTCGATCCCGGGTTCCAACCCGATCACATACTCACGATGAAAGTGCAATTTGCCAATCCGGACGCAACTCCTCCAGCCCGCATGGCTGATTATTACCAGCAGGCATGGGAGCGACTGCACAAAATACCCGGGGTGCAAGCCGTGGGCACAGCGGGCAACATCTTCTTTCTCGAGGAGAACCAGAATCATGCGCTGCGCCAGGTCGAAGGACATGCCCCAGAGCCCGTCGACAGTTGGACACCGCTGGTTTGGACGCAGGTTAGCGGCGATTATTTTCGCGCCATGGCGATCCCCCTGCTTCAAGGCAGATACTTCACGGCACAGGATGGGCCGGAATCCCCTCCAGTGGCGATCATCAATCAGACGTTGGCGAAACGGTATTGGCCCGGCGAAGACTCGATCGGCAAGCGGTTAAAGGGATTTGATCCGCGAGGCCGCAATGACGAGTGGGTGACAGTTGTGGGCCTCGTCGCGGATATGCGCAGCCATGGTCTCGAACGAGTGCCTATGGCAGAGATTTACGAGGTTCAGGCACAAAGGGGAGAAGCCACGCCTAACTTGATAGTGCGAACCTCTGCTGACCCGATGCAACTCGCGCCGACCATCCGTAGCACCCTCCGTTCGCTCGATAAGAACGTCATCCTCTCCGGTATCACAACCATGCAGGACGTGTTGCGTGAGCAGACCGCGGCGAGGCGTTTTCAGTCTTGGCTGATGGGACTATTTTCGGCGCTTGCGCTGCTGCTCGCCGCCGTGGGTGTGTACGGGGTAATGCATTACTTCGTCACTCAGCGCATTTCTGAGATTGGCGTACGGATGGCTTTTGGTGCCTGCGGCAAAGATATTGTTTCGCTCTTCATGCGACGAGCCATGCGGTTTGCTGGCGCTGGACTCGCCGTCGGATTAGTGCTGGCGCTTTGGTCGGCATCGCTGATGAAGGGGATGCTGTTCGGCGTGACGAATACCGACCCGCTGAGTTTTCTTGGGGCGCTGTCGTTGCTCATCCTGGTCGCGCTCTCTGCAACTTACTTCCCGGCCCGCCGCGCGACCAGGGTCGATCCGATGGTGGCGCTGAGGTACGAGTGATGGAAATCCTGCAAAACAAGCCGGAGGAAGTATGAGGGTGCGGAGTCGCGTGCGTTCGTGGCTGCGCGCAATGCTGCGACGCTCTCGAATGGAGAGCGAAATGGATGCGGATCTGCGCTTCCACATGGAGGCGTACGCCGAGGATTTGGTGCGCAGCGGAGTGCTTCGCGATGAGGCTCTGCGTCGGGCGTGCATCCAGTTTGGCGGCATCGAGCGCGCCAAGGAAGAATGCCGCGACGCCCGCGGCGTCAACTTCATCGAACACCTCGTGCACGATTTGCGCTACGGCCTGCGCATGCTGTGTAAGAACCCGGGGTTTACCTCCATCGCGATTCTGACAACAGCTCTCGGGATTGCGGCAAATGTGACCGTCTTCAGCGTTGTTGACGCACTGTTTCTCCGAAATGTGCCGGCAAAGAATCCCGAACGGCTCGTCCGAATCCTGGCGCCTGAAAACGACGGGGAAGGTTACTTTAGCGTTCCCGAATTCACCTACTTACGGGAGCACTTGAAAACGGTTGAGGACCTGACTACGCATTATTCGACTGCTCCACTTTACATTTCCGCCAACGGCGAAACCGGTGAGGTGCAAGGCGCAGTCGTCTCAAGCAGCTACTTCCCGATGCTCGGATTGCGGCCTTACTTTGGCCGCTTTTTTACGACCGACGAAGACGCCGTGGCAGACCGCGACGCGGTTGCCGTCATCGGATATGGATTCTGGCAGCGAATTTACAACGGCGATTCGGACGTCATCGGTAAGACTTTCCTCATCAACGGGCACACTTTCACCGTCGTCGGCATCATGCCGCGGGACTTCCACGGCGTCGAAATCGGCGGCATGCCCAATGAAATCTGGATACCCGCGATGATGATTCGCGTGGGCTATCGTCATTGTGATGGTTTCCAGCCCAGTTGCACAATCCTGAGCTTGATGGGCCGCATCAGGCCGGGGACTAGCATGTCTGAAGCTCAAGCGGAAATTGTCACGCTGATGCAGCAGTTGCGCGCTTCCGATTCCACGTTCGATCAGCGGCTCGGCGCTTCAGTGACGCCCGCCATCGGCATGTCTGGAAACCGCGAGTACAATTTGATGCTTGTGCGCTTGCTCGCCACGATCGCAGGAGTCCTGCTTCTGATCGTGTGTGCCAATCTTGGAGGATTGCTGGTTGCACGAGGAACGGCTCGGGGCGGGGAAATCGCGATGCGGCTGGCGCTGGGCGCTGGGCGCGGGCGCATTGTGCACCAGTTACTCGTAGAAAGTCTGCTGCTCGCTTTTACGGGTGGCGCCGTGGGATTTCTGCTTTCAACGTGGACCAGCCGGCTACTCGTGAACTTTTACAGTGTGGACGATGAGGGTTACAAACACCTTTTCGACGTCAGGCCGGACGCAACTGTCCTACTCTTCTCCCTCGCTGTGACCGCTGCCGCAGGCGTGTTATTTGGCCTGCTTCCAGCGCTGCAGGCAAGTCACATTGACATAAACCAAGCTTTGAAGGCTGGTGGAGGCGTCTTAGGTTCGAGCCGGAGACTGAGCCGCGCAGGGCTGGCCGCAGTGCAAGTCGCTTTTTCGTTAGCGCTGCTCGTCGGGGCCGGGCTTCTGGCGCGTAGCGCCGCATTCATTCAATCCGGCGCCAACATGGACTTGCGCCACGTTCTCGGATTGCGGTTGCCTGTCAGTCTTGTTCACTACCCGGCGGACAAAGCGTACACATTCAAGCAGGAAGTAGTCCAGCGGCTCCGCGAATTGCCAGGAGTCCAATCGGTTAGCCTTGCGAAGGGGCAAGGTCTCGTTTGGATGTCAGGGCAGAGAGCCAGGGTAACACTCCCAGGAAAGACGTACGCGAAACCCGAGGAGGAACCCCTCGTCTCTGTTAAGCCGATCGCGCCGGAATACTTCACCACCCTGGAAATTCCGTTTATCTCAGGGCGCGATTTCAACGATTCCGACAAACCTGGTTCTCCGCAGGTAACAATCGTGAACGAAACATTCGCCCGTCAAATCGCGGCGAATCGGCTGCCTTTGGGTCAGACGGTTCTCATTGACAACAAACCGTATCAAATCGTCGGCCTCGTCAAAAATGCCCAGATGCGCAGCGCCATTGAAGGTCCTCTGCCGGTTGCGTATGTACCGTTCTGGCAGGACGAAACGCTGCTCGAAGCGCGCATGTGTATCCGCGTGGCCGGCGACCCCGCCGCGGCATTGCCCATGGTTCGCAAAGCCATCGCCAGCATTGACCCCGAAGTCCCTGTCACGGAAGCGATGCCATTGATGGACCAGGTCCGCGGCGCATACACCGATGCGCGTGTTGCAGGCACCGTGCTTAGCTGTGCTGCGCTGTTGGCGCTGATGCTGAGTGCGATGGGACTCTACGGTGTCGTTTCGTATGAAGTGGGCCGGCGCACTAAGGAAATCGGCCTGCGCATGGCGCTTGGAGCCGGCGCTCGAGACGTGGTTCAACTTTTTCTCCGGCAGGGATTCGGCGTGGTACTGACCGGCGTGATGTTCGGCGGGGCACTGGCCTTTGCAACCACGCGATTGCTGAGCGCTTGGCTTTTTGGAGTCGGCTCGGCCGACCCACTGAGTTTCGGCGCCGCGTCTGCAGTCCTGTTGGCGGTAACGCTGACCGCAGCTTACTTGCCAACGCGGCGAGCGACGCGAGTGGATCCGATGGTAGCGCTGAGATACGAATGAGCACGGAGATTATCACGGGAAGCTTGCGCATTCCACTAGAGAAAGTATGAGGCTGTTGAATCGGTTGCGGTTCTGGTTGCGCGCCATGCTGCGGCGGGCTCGCGTGGAAAACGAGATGGACGCGGAACTCCGTTTCCACACCGAAGCCATGATAATCGGACCGGCGTTGGCTCTGGCATGCGGGCTGGTTGCAAACCTGTTGTTGAGGATGATAACGATTAGTCTGAAAACCTTGTCGACAGTAGCGGCAACGGTGATGCTTCATCAGGCGCTCCGGGGGAGAATGGAAGGGGCTCATTCTCTCCGGAAGCACCATTAAACGCGGAGCAGCTACTCAGAGAATTCAGTGCCTATTGCGCTGTTGCCGTGCCTCCACCGATGTGGCCCCCTGTTTATCGCTGCCAGCCTTCGAAGGAGGGCATGACGTCCGAGTTCGAGCGGCGGGTCTGGAGTCGGCAAAGGCCCTACGATTATGCGGTGCAGTCTGATCTGCAAAATCAGCAGATCATCCAGCTGACAATCGGGATAGGCGGTTCCTCGGCTGCGCAGCTCCGCGTAACAATACACTCTGCATTACAGCCTTTACGCATTTAAAAGCGTAACGGATGCAAGATTGTCGTCGGGCTACGACTGAAGCAGTCGGGAATGCGCTGGACAGTCAACCACGCCAACGCCATCATCGCCCTGCGCTGACAGCTTAGCCGTCGCTGGGAGGAATTCTGGGAGCAACGCGCCGTCGAGTGATATCTGGCCAGTTTCCACCTACGATTTTGACGCACACCTAAATTGCGTTGAGATGTTGACATGACACCTAGGACGTTTTTAGGATATTGTTTCGCAGTCGGACGGTTCGAAGAACTTTTCAGCCGACTAGGTAGCGTCAATACAGGAAATCTTGCTTTCAAGAAGAAAAATCCATGATTAGCGTGAACGAACTTTCAAAGAGGTACGCTCGTAACACAGCGGTGGACCATATCTCGTTCGAGGTCGAGAAAGGCCAGATCGTCGGCTTTCTGGGACCGAATGGCGCCGGCAAGACGACCACGATGAGAATACTGACGTGCTTTCTGCCACCCAGCTCCGGCAAGGCGACCGTTGCCGGTTTTGATGTCCTCGGGGCGCCGCTCGAAGTCAAGAAGCGCATCGGCTATCTCCCGGAGGCGCCGCCGCTTTATCTCGAGATGCGAACCGCAGAATACCTGGCGTTCGTTGGAAGGCTGAAGGGTCTTTCCGGCCCTGAGCTGCGGCAGCGCGTCGATATCGTTTGCGATCGCTGTGCGGTCGGCGACGTAAAAAACAAGCTGCTCGGAAAACTATCCAAAGGCTATCGTCAGCGGGTCGGCTTGGCCCAGGCCATCATTCACAATCCTGACGTGCTCATTTTGGACGAGCCGACGGCCGGACTCGATCCCAAGCAAATCAACGAGACGCGCGACCTAATCAAGGGCCTGGCCGGCGACCACACCATTATTCTGAGCACGCACATCCTGCCGGAAGTCGAGCAGACCTGCGAGCGGGTCATCATCATCGACAAGGGCAAGCTCGTCGCCACGGATTCGGTGAACAATTTGCAGAGCCGGGCGCGCGGAGCGGAATTGGTGCTGGTCGAAGTGGCTGGACGAAACGGCACGTTGGACTCCGCCACTGTTCAACAGCGGCTCGAAAAAGTCGCGGGTGTGGGCCGAGTGGCATTCAAGGAAAAGAAGCAGACTGGCGCTACATTCGAGATTGAGAGCATGAAGGATAAATTCGTGCGCGGAGACCTGGCTCGCGCCGTCGTTGAAGCAGGCTGGAATCTCAATGCGCTGCGAACGGCAGCCGTCAGCCTGGAAGAAATCTTCCTGCAGCTTACAGGCGACCACGCTGCCGCTCCATCGCGAGATGCACAGACAAAGGAAGCGGGACAATGAGAAACATCTGGATTATTTGCGGAAGGGAACTACGCAGCTATTTTGTCTCTCCCGTCGCCTATGTTCTCCTGGTAATGTTTGCCCTCATCTTCGGCTGGTTCTACTGGAACATGCTAGGCGCTTTTGTTTTCTACAGCATGGCCTCCCAAATGCGCGGGGAGATGATGCCCATGAACGTCAACGAACAAATCATCCGCCAACTGCTCGGCAATATGAACGTGGTTGGGCTTTTCTTCATACCGGTGATTACCATGCGCCTCTTTGCCGAAGAAAAGCGAAACGGCACCATCGAGCTACTCGCGACTTCACCAATCCAGGACTTCGAGATAATTCTCGGAAAATGGCTTGCCTCTGTTGCGCTTTACGCAGGCATGCTCCTGTTGACGGGACTGAACCTTACTTTCGTCTTCAAGTATGGCAATCCCGATTGGAAACCGATGGCAGGGGGCTACCTTGGGCTGCTCTTGCAGGCGTCGGCCCTGCTGGCAATCGGAACGTTTATTTCCAGCCTGACCAAGAACCAGATCATCGCCGGAGCGGCATCGTTTGGTGCCTGCCTCCTGATTTTCGTTCTCGGATGGGCGAGCGGGTACGAAACCTCAACATGGGCGCAAACGCTCTCCTATATGTCCGTTACAACTCATATGGAGTCGTTCGCGAAAGGCGTCTTGGATTCAAAGGACGCCGTCTACTACGTGACCGTAATTTTTCTGGGGCTCTTCCTAACAGCGCGCTCGCTCGAATCCCTCCGGTGGAGGTCGTAGGTGAATCTACAACTTCTCAAGGCGCGGCAAACAAAATACGTCGGCTATTCAACGCTATATATCGTGGTCGTGGTGGCTATTGTGAGCACGGCAAACGTCCTCGCCAATCGATACGACAAAACCTACGACCTAACCTCCAACAAACGCTACAGCCTTTCGGAGCAGACCGCGAAGATCGTTAAAGGTCTCAAAGAGGACGCAAAGATCACCTATTTTGACCAGGGCACCCGCTTCGAGCGGGCCAAGGATCAGCTGGATTTGTATGCGAATCTCTCGCGCAAGGTCCACGTTGACTTCGTCGATGTGGATAAGAAACCACAATTGGCGCGGGCAGCTGGAATCAAGAGCTACGGCACAACCCTCGTGCAAATTGGCAACAAGCGAGAAGAGGCAAAGAGTACGAGCGAGGAAGACATCACGGGCGCATTCATTCGCGCCCTGAAGAACAATCCGCGAACTGTCTGTTTTGTCTCCGGAAGCGGCGAGCACCAGATCGACGATACAGATCGAAGCGGCTATTCGCGCCTACGGGATCTCCTCGCCAAAGAAGAATACAACTCAAGGTCGATCAGCCTTTTGCAAAAAGCGGAAGTCGCGGCCGACTGCATGGTCCTTGTCCTTGCCGGACCGACCAGGGATTATGAGCAGGCCGCCGTCGATGCTGTCAAAAAGTACGTTGAGGGCGGCGGACGAGTGCTCTTCCTCCTTGATCCCCCCTTGAAGATGGGCCGCCCAGAGATTGCGGATAACGAAGCGCTGGCGAGTCTGCTCCAAAGCTGGGGTGTAACGTTGGAGAAAGACTTGATACTCGATCTCAATCCTATCGGCCAGCTTGCCGGGCTTGGCCCTCAGGTAGCGCTTGTGAATCATTACAACCGGCACACCATCGTCGACGATCTGAAAGGGTCCGCCACAGGATTCCCGCTGGTACGCTCCATGGACGTGAAGAGCACGGACAAGACCACCATAGATAAGCTGTTTGATTCATCCGAAAGCAGCCTGGCCACCAACAAATTGAATTCTCCGGAAGTCAATCCGAACGATCCGAAAAACAAGAAGGGGCCGCTGACCATTGCTGTGGCCGGTTCCTACCGAACAGGAAAGGAAAACTCGGAAGGGCGCTTTGTCGTGATGGGAAGCTCGGCGTGGGCCGCGAATTCGTTTATCAGCTTTAATGGCAATCGCGATTTGGCGATGAACACCGTGAACTGGCTAGCCTCGGATGAGGATCTGATCTCCATTCGCCCGAAAGACCGTGATGACCGCCGCATCACCATGACCCGCGGCCAATTGAATTGGGTCGGCATCACCAGCCTTGGACTACTGCCCTTGGGGATCGTAATTGCAGGAGTCTCGGTATGGTGGCGACGGAGGTAAGTCACATCATTCGGCGCTTGATAAAGTTTTCAGGTACATCGCTATGAAAGCTCGCGGTCTGCTGGTGGCTGCCATTGTTCTTGCCGCACTGACTAGCACTCTCTACTGGTCCAATCATCACAAGTCGGTTGCAACTTCTGCAGACTCCACCCTCGAATCGTCGCCGAGGATTCTGACCGTCACACCGGCGGAGGTCACCGGACTTTCGATCCGGAAAAAAAGTGGCGATCGCGTGATGCTGGCTCAAAATAACACGGGCCAATGGCAAATCACAGCGCCCAAGACTTTCTCGGCCGATCAAGACGCGGTTTCGAGCGTCCTATCCGCTCTATCTTCTCTGAATTCAGACCGGCTTGTCGAAGATAAGGCCACCAACCTCGATCAGTACGGCCTTGCCCAGCCGTCCATCGAAGTGGAAATCAAGAGAGGGGATAATAAAAGCCAGGACCTTCGGATCGGGGACGACACGCCAACGGGCAACGGTGCATACGCAGCGGTGGCAGGAGACCCCCGCGTGTTCACCATCGCGAGCTATAACAAAAACGCTTTTGTCAAAAGTGCCAGCGACCTGCGCGACAAACGCTTGCTGACTTTTGATTCAGACAAAGTTTCCAGCCTCGAATTGACCGCCAAAAAACAAACGATTGCGTTCGGGCGCAGCAAAGACGAGTGGCAAATCGTAAAGCCGAAACCGTTCCGCGCGGATCGCTCTCAAGTGGAAGACCTGCTTCGGACTTTGCGCGATGCAAAAATGGATTTGAGCGGAGATGAAGATGAGAAGAAGGCATCTGAGGCGTTCGGCTCGGGCACTCCCTTTGCAATTGCAAAAGTGACGGACGTCTCCGGCGCGCAGGAACTGCAGGTTAGGAAGAGCAAAGGCGACTACTATGCAAAGTCCAGCGCCGTCGCCGGAGTTTATAAAATCTCGACTGGGACCGGTCCGAGACTGAATAAGAGCCTCGATGATTTCCGAGACAAGAGGCTCTTCGATTTCGGCTTCGCCGACCCCGACAAAATCGAGTTTCACGACGGTCCCAAGAACTATTTCCTCATGCACAGCGGCGGCGATTGGTGGTCCAATGGCACAAGAATGGACCCTGGCGCGGTGTCCGCGCTGGTTGACAAAATCCGCGATCTCTCCGCAAGCAAGTTTCCTCAGACTGGATTCACGGCACCAGAGGTGGACTTGACCGTAACTTCCGATGGCGGCAAGCGCGTGGAGAAAGTAATGGTTGCAAAGAATGGTGACAAATACTTGGCGAAGAGGGAGAACGAACCCGCCCTCTATGAGCTGAACGTATCTGCCGTTTCCGAATTGCAAAAGTCGGCCGCTGATCTGAAGCCTGCTCCACCGCCCAGCAAGAAGTAATTCCGAATAATCCGCATGGCGTTCGTCCGCTGCCGGAGAATCTCCCAACTGCCGCAATCCCGTGTCTCTGGCGAATTGATACGGTGGCAAGTTTCGCTGAATGAAGTTTTCGGTATGCACAGGCCAGAGGAGATTTTCGGTAGGCACAGCCTGCTGAAGTGCTACGAGAGGGAAGCGGCATAAGCGTCGACGGGACAGCGGGCCATGGGCTCACGACCAGTACATATACTAAGGATGCCGGGAGTCTCCCCCGGAGTCTCCCCCGTAATCGAAACGTTTCATTCTGAGCGACAGGAATTGCATAAGACACCGATCGCGCTTTCCACATCTCGAACGGCTTTCAGATTCTTTTTCATTATGGGTTGAAAGTTACTTTCCGCTTCGGGGCCAAGCTCAACCAAAGTGTCGTCCACTCGCTTTGTGACTTGCAGGAGTCCTTGGAGCGTCTTCGCATCGCGCTTACTTCCCGGCTTCCAATTGGAAAGCTCTTCCGAAAGCTGCGACAGAGCGCACGATTGAACGTACAGAATCTCACACCCCGACCCGTGGCCCCTGCCCAAAGGAAGCTGTTCGTCCCAAGTGCCATGCGCTTGATAAAGAATTAAGTAGGTACGCAAGCGTGAGGCTTGCCGTTTGGCAATCCCCGCGAGCACTCTGAGCCTGTCGTCGGCATTGTGAATACTGTCGAGCTTCTTTTGGTCCTTGGCCGGGAGACAGGTGTCAAGAGTTCCACGTTGGGATCGGGGATTAAGTCGTTTGGATGCTCTGGGATAGAGGGGCTGATCAAAACTCAGGGACAAAAGACGCAGGCACAGAAATGCCCACCTTTTCAAAAACCAAACCCGAAAAGGTGGGCACCCGGCGAGGGTCTGCGTGTGTGGTAGGGAAATGCGCTCTGTTACTGGTGTAGGACGACGTAGACCTTATTGTCAAACCCGTCGACAATGGCGAAGTCGAGGCGGCCATCCCCGTTGAAGTCCGCGGTCACGATCACGCCTGGCTGGTTCACGATGACGGGCGATGTTGCGGTAGAGAACGTTCCATCTCCGTTCCCGAATAGGATCGTTACCGTGTTGTCGTTGAGGTTCACGACGGCAAGATCAAGCTCGCCGTCGCTATTGAAGTCGCCCAGAACCTCGGTGAAGGGTCCGTGTCCCACAGGGATCGGGGAGCCTAAGGCGGGCCTGAACGTGCCATCGCCATTGCCAAGGAGGATGCTGACGGTGTTTCCGATACCATCGCTCACAGCCAAATCTGCCTTGCCGTCGCTGTTGAAATCGGCCGCGACAATGCCAGTTGCAAAAAAACCCACGGGAATTGGTGAGCTTTGCGCGGGTGTGAATGTGCCGTCGCCATTGCCTAGCAGCACAACCACTGCACTGGGATGGGAAACAGTGACCGCCAGATCTAGGTTTCCGTCGCCGTTGAAGTCTCCCACGGTGACCGTCGCTGGATATGTTGCCGCTGCGGGTGGGTTGGGTGCCTGAGTGAATGTTCCATCGCCGTTCCCAAGCAGGATGGTGAGGTTGTTGGTGTTAGATACCGCTACATCCAGCTTGCCATCGCCGTTGAAGTCGCCGAGCGCGAGATAGCTCGGGCTCTGTCCCGCGGGGATCGGGTTACCCGCAGCAGGGGTAAACGTGCCGTCACCGTTG
>WNGC01001492.1_pt1 | contig 14959 bp, 15 predicted proteins | sample 5400051 | NCBI WGS metagenome assembly WNGC01 (sample SAMN13153368, study PRJNA577476) | soil metagenome | isolation source: 20 cm soil or saprolite under grassland replicate 2 | place: USA:California | collected 2016-06-15 | reverse complement strand
TCGTGGTCGATGATTACTTTGGCGCGGCGAAAGCGGCGCCCCTTCGGGCGCAGGTTGACGCACTTGTGTGCCAGGGCCGGCTTGTTCCGTTTGGATATTATGGATGGGGCACGTGGGTCGGCCAATGGCAGTAGGAATGACTTCGGTTACCGCATGGCGGCAGGTCCGCCTTCGCCGCGTCGCTCGAAATCACTTTGTGCTCTCCCCGACAAAAAGCGTTGACAAGGAGCCGCTTCATTCGGAAAGTCAACACTCATTTTTACCATGCTTGCACCGCAACTTATTCCATCCGCGCTTACAAGCAGCGTGTCGACTATTCTTCAATTCCCGACCGAGGCGGTCCGCCCCGTTCGTTCCTTGCGCCATATGACGACTCAACTTCTTCAGGAAGCAGCACAGGTGATCCCGAATCAGCAACTTCTGATTAATGTTGTCTCCAAGCGTGTGCGTCAGCTTGGCTTGGGACATCGGCCGTTGGTAGAGACAACGCCGCGAATGTCGTTAACGGATGTTGCGCTAAAGGAAATCATTGCCGGCAAACTGACTTACGAATCGCTCGAAGCTTCCGGCGACGGCGCGTAGCAGCGCCGTTTTCTAGAAACTGCTGTAGTGTGCGCTGTCCTCAGCGCATAAATTGAAGGGAGATGTGAGGTCATTGGGCGCTGGATTTTCCGCTCATGACAGCGGACGCTTACAAAAAACAGCGAATGATGGGCAGAATCCTTTGGCAATATGACAGCTGAGTCCATCATCAATCGCAAAGCGCTGCGAGATTATCATATCGTTGACCGCTACGAAGCGGGCATCGAATTGAAGGGCAGCGAGGTTAAATCGATCCGCGCGGGCAAGGCCAATATCAGTGACGCGTTCGCGCGAATCGAGAATGGCGAAGCTTTCCTTTACAACGCCGACATCCAGCCCTACGAGCGCGCCAGCCACGAAATTCCAACCGCAAAACGAATTCGCAAATTGTTGCTCCACCGCGAGGAGATCGACAGGCTTTACGGCGAAACGCAAGTGAAAGGCCGCGCGCTCGTGGTGCTGAAGTTGTATTGGAAAAACGGGAAGTTGAAAGCCGAAGTCGGCGTAGGCATCGGCAAGGTTGCGGGTGACAAGCGCGCCGATTTGAAGAAGCGCGCTGTCGATCGCGAGACGGCGCGTGAAGTCGCGCGCTTCAATCGCAAACACGCGTGACTGTTCCAACAACTGGCGCGCCGTACGTGGTTGTTCACGGCCGCTTGCTCCGAACATTTCGTATCTGATTGTAAGGTCGTGCAATGAATACTCGGGTTTGCTTCGGAGCAGGCGCTTTTTTAGTCGGTGGTTGCATAGCCGCCCGCGTGATTCGCACGGCCCGATACACGTTGCGCGATAAAGTTGCCCTGATCAGTGGCGGGTCGCGTGGACTCGGGCTCGTACTGGCGCGACATATTTGCGATCAAGGCGGGAAGGTTGCCCTGCTCGCGCGTGATCCGGAAGAACTCGCCCGTGCAAAAGCCGATCTCACTGCCCGCGGCGGGAAAATTCTCACTGTCGAATGCGATCTGCTCGATCGCGATCAGATTCAGGCAGCTGTCCGCAAAGTCATCGATCACTTCGACAGGATCGACATCCTGATCAACAACGCCGGCATCATCGAAGTCGGTCCGCTAGATCACATGACCTGGGAAGATTACGATCGCGCGATGAGGCTGCACTTTTGGGCGCCGTACGAATTGGTTTCGCAGATCGTGCCAGAGATGCGTCTTTGGGGTGGGGGACGTATCGTGAACATTTCCTCCATCGGCGGCAAGGTTGCGATGCCGCATTTTGCGCCTTACAGCGCTAGCAAGTTCGCGCTAACTGGTTTCTCTGATGCGATTCGGGCTGAACTGGCGCGCGATAATATTCAGGTGACGACCGTGGCGCCGGGACTCATGCGGACCGGGTCACATGTGAACGCAAAGTTCAAAGGCAAACACGACGCTGAATTTGCCTGGTTCTCTGCTGGCGCGGGTGCTCCGCTGATCTCAATGGACGCGGATCGCGCAGGGCGGAAAATCGTTGCGGCGTTTAGGCGCGGGCAGCCATCGCTTACCCTCACGTTTGGTGCCCGCGGCGCGATCGCCGGGAACGCGCTGTTTCCAAATCTCACCGGCTACGCCATGAAAATTGTAAATCGGCTTCTACCGGATGTCGCCGACGAAAGTGGCCAGCAATCGCGGGCTGGTTCCGAGCTCCCACGATTGACGCCGGAATGGATAACACGCCTGGCCGACCGTGCAACGAAAGAGAATAATGAAAACGCGACGTCGTCCGTGAATCGTTAAAACGTTGCATCGTTACATCGGATTTGCTTGTTTCCCATTCAACGATTCACGATTCAACTATTAACGTGGCGAAGCCATGAGCAAACGGCTCTTCGTCGCAATCGATCTGCCGGACTCAACGCGCCAATTGCTTGCAGACCTTGATCCGCACATTCGCGGCGTGCGTTGGACGGAACCTGAGCAGATGCACCTGACGCTCGGTTTTTTCGGAGACGTACCAGAGAATGTTGAACTAAAGCTACGGGAAAAACTCAGCGCAATCGAGTTCGGCGCGTTCTTTCTAAACGTGAATGGCATTGGTGCCTTCTCCTCAAAAGGTGCGCCGAAAATTATCTGGATCGGCGTCGGCAAAGCGCACCCGCATCTGTTCCAAATTCATAAGCGTGTGCAGGAAGCCGCGCTGGCCGTCGGTATCGAACCGGAACTTCGTCCGTGGCATCCGCACATCACGATCGCGCGTTGCCGCGATGTCTCCGCTCAAGCGCTCCGGAAATTCTTACAATCGAACGCCGAGTTCGACGTTGGAATGATCCGCGTCGACGCGTTCTATCTTTATTCCAGCAATCTGACGCCCGCCGGGCCCATTCATACTCGAGAGTTAACGGTTCACTACCGCGAATAGCACTGTAGCCGCTTCGCTGTGCGAAGCGCGACGCTAATGTATTTGCGCCAGAAATCCCCGCGCGTCTCATAGAGACGCGGCTACAGATTACAGCCCTTTGCTCGACAACGGCGCGGCGATTTGCTCGAGCGAGCGTCGCTCGGCGGAAACGCCGATCCATGCTTCCATCGCCGCCGCAAAAACCATCGCCGCCGCAGCCATCAAATACCCCACGAATAATGCAGTGCTCGATCCTGTTCCGATGATCCAACCGAACAGCAGCGGCGCACCCACGCCACCGACCAAAGTTCCGATTGCGAAGAAGAGTGCGATCGCCATTCCGCGAATTTCCAAGGGAAAAATCTCGCTCACGGTCAGGTAGGCAGAACTGGCGGCGGCCGAAGCGACGAAAAAGATAATTGTCCACGCAAGTGTTTGCGTTTGTGCGGTCAGCAACCCGGCGTGAAAAAGCCAGCCAGTCACCGCGAGCAATATTCCTGCGAGGGCATACGTTAGGGTAATCATTTGTTTGCGCCCGATCGTATCGAACAGATGCCCAAGCAGCAGCGGCCCGAGCACATTTCCAAGCGCGAACGGTAAAAGATAACCGCCGACGTCTTTCCCCGGCACGCCGTAGAACCGCATCAACACAAGCGCATACGTGAAAAAGATCGCGTTATAGAAAAATGCCTGCGTTGACATGAGCACGAAACCAAGAAACGAACGTCGCCGATGTTCGTGCACAATCGCGTTCCAGATTTCGCGCCAGGGCGTATGCGTGCGCGTTCGCACGCGAACAGGAGTAGTGGAGTAATGGAGTGATGGAGTAATGAATGCAGACGTAGATGTATTACTCCAATGCTCCAACACTCCATCACTCCGCCTCCACGCCACGATCTTTGTTTCGACTTCAGTCACGATCTTTTCCGCTTCTTCATTCCGCCCGTGAATCATCAACCAGCGCGGACTTTCCGGAATCCATTGGCGAAAGAAAATCACGATCAGTCCCAGCGTCGCGCCGATTCCAAATGCGAATCGCCACCCAAGCCACATGGGCAGATAACGTGGATCGAGCAGTACGAGTGTGGCAGCTGCGCCCATGGCCGCGCCGATCCAGTATGAGCCGTTGATGATTAAATCCACGCGTCCGCGCACACGGGCCGGAATCAATTCGTCAATCGCGGAATTGATGGCCGCATATTCGCCACCAATGCCCGCACCTGTAATTGCGCGAAAGAATGCATAGCTCCAGAAGTTCCAGGAGAAAGCGGACAGAGCAGTTCCGATGAGATAAACCGCAACCGTAATAAAGAACAATTTCTTGCGGCCGAACCGATCGGTCCCATAACCGAAAAGCAGCGCGCCAAGCACTGCGCCCGCGAGGTAACAGGTCGCGCTTGCGCCGACCTCCGTATCGGTTAACCCAAGCGTCTCACGGCGCGTTAAAATTCCGCCTACTGCTCCAGCCAATGTGACTTCCAAACCATCAAGAATCCATGTCGCGCCGAGTGAAAGCACGATCAGCCAGTGCCATGAGCTCCACGGCATCCGGTCCAAGCGCGCCGGGACATACGACTCGATCGTTTCGCCATCTGCCATGCTGTCAGTCTTTCGCCCAAAGAAACGCGGCGCGCAAAATCCGATGTTGCCGCTTAATGCACCGAGAGATTTGCGCGGCGATTTTGAATGTAGCGAGAGTACCGTTCTCGGATGCGCCACTGATATAAAACCAGAGGAACAGCGATGGTAAGCTCGAGAAAATGACGTAGAGAGCAATCCAGTTCGTCGGCTTTGGCGCCGCGACGGATCAGCAACAGCGCTAGTGCCGTGATGACTGCACTGAGCCCAAAGCCAACCTGCCAGGCGAAACGCGATCCTAGCAAATAGAGAACGAAGAACACGGCTTTGATGACGATGATCAGGATCCCGAATTCAGACAGATCACGATGAATGAGATAGGAATCGTAATCGAAAGGCAGTGTGATGACGAACGTGGCAACGACGAGCCCAAGCGGATTCTTTTCTGGCGCGTTATCCATGCTTTGGAATCTAACGACCCACATCACCTGCCGGCGGAAGCGGGCGAAGCCCGCTGTAGGCGGTCAGGTGCATTCGGAGGTTAGATCTCTCTAAGTGAACCAATTCCGCTCTCAACTGGAGGCAATCGCTTCGCACTACAAAGTGGGTCCAATGTCTTTAGTAGTGGCTGCACAGCCCAGCGGGGTACAAGAGGTGAGATGCGGATGCGATGCACTAGCCGTCTGAGGTCCACCTTGAGGTCGCAAGAAACCACACGCTTCTTTGACCTGACGAATACTCGGAACTCGTTCTCCGGTGAATACTGTGGCGACTTGATCATGAAGGCCGCGTAGCTCCCCATTGTGTCCTCCAACTTCTCTCTAATCAGCTGATCTCGGGTTGGGTATACGACAAATCCACATCCAACTTTCCTCAGATCGAGGCCCGCATCGCGGATCGAGTAAACAAGGTCTTGGACGGATGACACAACGGCGAATCCATACTCATACTTTCCGTAAATCCTCCACATGAAGTCGGAGTCAAATACGTTTGTGTGCCATGAGCTGATGTAGATAGCATCGTTTTCGTTGTCCCAGTGCTTCACTTTCTCTCGGAACTTTGGCAGCTGCTCAGAAAGCGGAATCCGCAACTCCGCTTGGATTCCTTCAATCTCCTTCCGGTTCTCCTCATCGATACGCGGGTCAGGTGGTGACACCATAACACTCGGCTGGATCGGGTCATTCACCACATTGATCAGGAGACCTCCAGTACCTTCGTGGGGGTCATATCGATACAGATCCATGATATGTGTGAAGTGGATCGTCTCGTTTTGGAGGATTGCTAGCAGGCTCAAGAGATCCATGTATCGCCAGCACGTAGGATCGCGGGCCCATCTGGTTCCAGAATGAGCAAATGTGTTGAAGAACTTGGCGTCCTCCAATTCGTCATTTGTCATGGTGAGATCTAACGTTGAGGTGAGCGGCGTCGGCCACGAACCGAACCGCGAAGCGCCGCGATGTCCCCCGGCGTCCGCTCGACCGCAATGTTAGGGCTCACGCTTTCACCAATACCAGCCATGTGACGACACCTGAACTTAACAACATTACCGCCAAGAGAAGTTGATGCACGTCGTCTTTTGGTTTTTGAATTGTCCAAGCGTCATTAAATGGTTTTCCGAAATGAGCACGCACTCGCTCTAAGCGAGTGCGGCGGCCAAGTATTGAACCTTGTAAACGCTCAACCATTGCAAGGCCCGCAATGCACACCGCCCAAGTTAGCACAATGAGTAGCTATAGCTGCCACATTACAAGGGGCGAGGCTAAGAGTTGGTAGGCAACGAAAAGGAAGGCGGCATGGAGCGCCAATGCGTGGTTGGTAACAGACCATTGCTGCTGTTTGAAGGAAGCAATATCAGAAGCCGATACGTTATAGAGAAGACGGAGTTCCTCTCTATCCCGCTCGTTCAGGTCAACGTTCGTGTTTTTTGTTTCCATTCGGATCAGCCCTAACGAGAATTAGACGAAACGTCGCAATTAACGGCGAACATTTTTTCGTCTAACTCGGTTGCAATTCTCCGCGAAGGGAAATCATGCAAGCTGCGCGTCGTTTCGAGGTCGAACCTCATAATACATCAGTCCAGCACTTCGACCGGATCGCCTTTGTGCAGCATGCCTTCTACCATGACCGCACCATAAACACCGGCCATGCCCTCGTGAGCTTGCGCTACTTTCTTCAGTATCTCTGGCGTTTTCTCAGTAGTATCGGGATCGAGTGTGATCATCACGCAGCGTGCATCGCGTTCCAAGATCCTGACCACGACTTTTGGTCCGATCTGCAGCGATCGACCAACAAAATCATTTTCGGCGAATCCGCCACCGGACGTTAAGTCCACGTAAACGTTTGCGCGGAAACGCCGCTTGTCGATGGGCACGCCTGTCTCTTCAGCTAATTGCCGCGCCGATTGCAAACTAAAGATCGACACCGGACGGCAATCAGTCAGCGCGCGTTCTGATCGCATTAAGGAGAGCTGATGCTTTCGATCGATGTCAGTCCGGAGCATGTCCATGAGATCGGGATCATCGATCCCGAGCGTTTTTCCATTCGGAGTTTCAACATAGACCATTAACTCTGAAGGATCCGCCGACAGCGGATTCGCGCCCATTTTCTCCGCCTCACTCAAGTTGATGGGCCGCGCTGCTTTGTCGGGATAACGGAAGTTTGGACGATATTGCAGAAGGCTTCGCTGCTCCCGCGCTGTTAGATAGGGGAACCCCTTTGGGCTCGCCGAACTTTTGAACGCGAAGAGGCGATCGCCATAGACCCCCGAAAAACCTGCAAACGCTTCATCCAGCTCTTCGCCGCGCATGCTCTTGACGGGATAGCGCCAAAGGCTGTCCACCTTTCCGATGATGCTCATAATTACATTACCCTGTAATACAGGCTGCTGTCATGTTGAGCGAAGCGAAACATCTCTGGTTTGTTTCCATTGGGACAGCGGGCCAAAATCATCCGAGATTCTTCGCTTCGCTCAGAATGACATGAGCAGGTACGTCCAATTACGATTTCCCAATGACGATGTCGCCGTAAGTGCTGTTGACGATGGCCTTCAATTCCGCCTGCTCCGCGGCAGGAACGCTGAATTTGTCGAGTGATTGTTGAAAATCATCCATGAACGCCTCCCATTCTTTGGGCGTGATGTTCAGGTGTTCGTGAGATTCGCGCATGGGGCGTCCGGTATATTTCTGCGGGCCGCCGCTCGCCCAGCCAACCATTTCGGTGACGAGATACTTGAAGCCGGGAGGTGGAACCTTGTGATGCGCTTCGTTCACAAGTGGGTTGGCATTGAGCCGCGGATCAGTCATGACGCGGTCAATGAGATCGTCAACGACGCACGCAATGCTATAAATTCCGCCGAGGCGTTCGTAAAGCGAAGGCTGGGTTCCTTCTGCTGACATAGGTCGCTCCTCATATTTTTAACAGTACGTAACCGATCATACAACTACTGGCTCGAATCAGCGCGTTCCATCAGCGCGTTCGCTGGCAGAGTCGGGTCGAGAACCTTTCGCGCGCTTTCAACACCCGCTACCGGCAGCTTACTCGGATCAATCAATCCGATCTGAACCAGCACCGATGCCTGGTCCCAGTAAATGTGCTCATAAGCCAACTTCCCATCTCTGAATCGCACGATCGCGACTAACGGAACCTCGACGCGCTTTCCCGTGGCAGGAATTCCTGGCAACATCCAATCCATGGGGATCGTGTGGGTGAACTTGAAAACCATCTCGTCCACCAACTGGTCTTCTCCGATCGTTCGCGAGACCGGTGTCATTTCCGTGTCCGGCGGCATTTGCGGAATGAACCGTTTCGAATAGAACTCCCGCAATTCGCTCCGGCCCACGCCGCCGGTCAACACCGGAATATGATTGACGTACGCATCCTCGACCATCGTGGCGAGCGTGTCCTCGGTATTACGCGTGGAAAACTCATACTGCACATGCTCCTCCCAAAGCTGACGTAGAGTTTCCTGGGCGCGGGTGAGATTGGTGTTTGCATCATTTTCTTCGGGTTTGGCCATGATTTCCTCCTCTTGGTTTTTTCATCGAACGCGGCAACAAGACATCGAGCGTGCGATGCGCTCAAGTGCGAAGCGACAATCCAAGGTAGTTAATAGGCGCCTTACCGCTCCGAATCGTCGAGGCCCTACGGGAAAAGCCAGTGCGAGCACGGCGGTTCCGAATGGCTGAGATAGAGACAGCCCTCAGTCGGGCAGGAACGTAACTTTACCTGTGGAGACGTCGTAGATCGCTCCGACGAGACCGACCGTACCGGCGTCGAGCTGATCCTTTATCGTCGGGCTCTTCTCGCGAATCTCCTTCATCGCCTGAGACACGTTAGCCTGGGCAACTTTGTCGACGTACGCGTCGTCTTTCGCGCTTCCAGGGCCGGATGCCGACACGGCGGGCCGGATCTTCGCTAAAAGCGCGGTGAGATTACCCAGCTTCGCGTCGTCGATGGCGCCCTTCACAGCCCCGCATGAGGTGTGTCCGAGGACGACTATCAGCTTCGATCCGACGACCTTCGTTGCATATTCCATGCTGCCTAGCACGTCCTCGTTGACAATGTTGCCCGCGATGCGGATCCCGAAGACGTCGCCAATTCCCTGATCGAAGATGATCTCGATCGGAGCGCGAGAGTCCATGCACGCGAGGATCACTGCAAACGGATACTGACCGCCCGCAGTCGCTGACACCTTAGCCAGCCAATCGCGACTCTTCATGTTCTTCTCAACGAAGCGAGCGTTACCTTTCTTCAGCTTTTCCAAGGCCGAGGCCGGCGTCAACCCGGCCTGCGATTCCGACGTCTGAACGGAAGAAGCCTTCTTGCCCGCGGTGTCGGTGGAAGTTTGCGCCAGGGCCGATGCCGGGACGGCAAAAGCAAGAGACACGAGCCCGATCGCGAATGTTGTTTGTCGCATGAATCCTCTTTAGATGGTTAGCTATATCACAGCACGCCTCATATGTGCGGTCAATCACTGCCACCAAGCTACGACTCGTAGCGTAGCGTCCTTACCATTACACGTCGTAATACATCGCGAACTCGTAAGGGTGCGGGCGGAGACGAAGTGCGTCGTATTCTTTTTGTTTCATGTCGAGCCAGTTGGCGATGAAGTTTTCGTTGAAGACGTCACCGCGCAGCAGGAACGAATGATCGGCCTGCAACGCTTCGATTGCCCCGCGAAGTGAATCGGGCACACTGGCGACTTGCGCCAATTCTTCGGGCGGTAACTCGTAAAGGTTTTTGTCGAGCGGATCGCCGGGGTCCATTCGGTTTTGGATTCCGTCAAGCCCTGCAAGAAGCATCGCCGAGAAAGCGAGATATGGATTTGCGGCGGCATCCGGCGTGCGAAACTCGACGCGCTTTGCTTTGGGGCTCGGTGAGTAGGTTGGAATCCGAATCGCGGCGGAGCGATTGCGGGCAGAGTACGCGAGATTGACCGGCGCTTCGAACCCGGGAACGAGTCGTTTGTAGCTGTTGGTGGTGGGATTCGTCAGGCACGTGAGTGCCGGCGCGTGTTTTAAGATTCCGCCAATGAAAAAAAGGGCGATATCACTGAGTCCGGCGTAGCCGTTCCCGGCGAAGAGCGGTTTGTCGTCTTTCCAAAGCGAAATGTGGGTGTGCATGCCGCTGCCGTTGTCACCGAAGATTGGTTTCGGCATGAAGGTCACCGTTCTATTGTGCCGCTTGGCGACATTCCGCAGGATGTATTTGTAGTACTGCATGTTGTCGCCCATGCGTTTGAGCGGCGCGTAACGAATGTCGATCTCTGCCTGACCGGCAGTTGCGACTTCGTGATGTTGGCGCTCAATCGGCACGCCCGCTTTCTCGAGCTCCAAACACATTTCATTGCGGATGTCCTGCAAAGTGTCCATCGGCGAGACAGGAAAGTATCCTTCCTTGGGTCGAATCTTGTAACCGAGGTTTGGAAATTCCTCTCGCGCGCTGTTCCAATGTCCTTCGACGCTATCGACAACGTACGAGGCTGCGTTGCCGCTATTGGCAAATCGAACATCGTCGAAAATGAAAAATTCTGCTTCCGGACCAATGAACGCCGTGTCTGCGATTCCGGTCGATTTGAGGTAAGCCTCTGCTTTTTCGGCAACACCGCGCGGGTCTCTATCGTATGGTTCCCGAGTGATCGGATCGACGATGGTGCAAATGAGGCTCAGGGTGGATTCGGCGTTAAAGACATCGATCCACGCCGTGGCCGGATCTGGAATGACGAGCATGTCCGAGGCGTTGATTACTTTCCAGCCGCGGATGCTCGAGCCGTCGAACCCCAGTCCGTCCGTAAAAATGTCCTCGTTATACTCGGTAAGCGTGGTGGTGAAATGCTGCCATGTTCCTGGCAGATCGGTGAATTTGAAATCCACAAGCTTTACGCCGTGGTCTTTGATCATTTTGCTGACGTCAGATGGAGCTTTGTCTTTGGCCATTGTTTTGCCTTAAGTGGTTAGCAGGTTGAAGGGTTGAAGCGTTAAAAAGTTAAATTGTTAAAATGTCACATGCCATGCCGTCAAATTCTTGAACCGCTTCAACGTTTCAACGCTTCAACGGTTTAACGAACAACAGCGCGCCAGCGCCGTCACACCGCTTTTTCGCCGATCTCTTCCGTGCGGATGCGCACCGCGTGTTCGACTGGGAGCACGAAGACCTTGCCGTCGCCGATTTTGCCGGTCTTGGCCGCGGCCACGACGACATTAACCGCCTTGTCAATCAAGTCGTCTGCCATCACCACTTCCACTTTCACCTTCGGCAGAAAATCCACCGTGTATTCGCTTCCCCGGTAAATCTCGGTGTGCCCTTTTTGCCGGCCAAAACCTTTGACCTCAGTGACGGTCATCCCTTCGATGCCGAGCTCTGCGAGCGCTTCCTTCACCTCTTCGAGCTTGAACGGTTTAATGATGGCCTCCAATTTTTTCATTTCGCAGTAAGCTTGGCATCGCGCGGCGCTTTCCAATCGAAAGCCAACCGCAGCACGCGCTCTCATAACAATTGCCCGACGTGAATGCAATCACGAATTTTTGAAATCGCATCGTCGTCTGGAGCGGAGCGAAGCCGCGCGGAAAAATCCGGCGATCGGCACGTCCGTTTTGCGACCGAATTGAAAGCCTAACCTCGCCCCAAAAGCGTTCGGGGCTGCATTGCAGCATCGATTTCCGCTCGGAATGAAAGGTCAAATGCGTGGCAGATTTGCCAATTTTTCTTGACGTTTAATACTCAAACCTGATGTCCCGCGACTCTTTCGTTCATCTTCATCTGCACACCGAATATTCGCTGCTGGATGGAAGTATTCGAATGAAGGAGCTGATGAAAAAAGCCGCCGAATTCAAGATGCCTGCCGTGGCGATCACCGACCACGGCAATTTATTTGGCGCGATTGAATTTTACCAGGAAGCACAGCGCGCCCGGGTGAAACCGATCATCGGCTGTGAGGTTTACGTAGCCCCTAGATCCCACAAGGACCGGCCGCCATCGCGGAGGGAATCGGCCTATCACTTCACGTTGTTGGCCGAAAACGAAACTGGGTACCGCAACCTCGTAAAGCTGGTGACCGCAGCGCATCTGGATGGATTTCATTATGCGCCCCGGATTGACAAGGAGATGTTGGCGTTGCGCTCGGAAGGGTTGATAGGATTGAGCGGCTGTCTTGCGGGCGAAATCAACAGCGCGATTCAGTCAAATAATATCGAGAAAGCAAAGCAGAGTGCCGCCGAATATCGGGATATCCTCGGTGCAGAAAATTTCTTCGTGGAATTGCACGACCATGGAATGGAAGAGCAAAAGATGTGCAATATCGCGCTGGTGCAGATTGCGCGAGATCTGGGCGTGGGGTTGGTAGCGGCGAATGACGTGCACTTTCTCCTCCGAAGCGATCACGAGGCGCACGACGTGATGCTGTGCATCGGCACTGGCAAAATGGTGCAGGACGAAAGCCGGATGCGTTATCTGCCGGAATTGTATTTTAAATCACCGGCCGAGATGCGGCAGGTGTTCCGTGATTTTCCCGAGGCGATCACGAACACACTACATGTTGGCGAACGTTGCCATCTCAATCTCGAGTTTGGGAGTTCGAAATACCCGGAATATCCGGTGCCGGCTGGCAAAACGCGGGAAGGATATTTGCGCGAACTTTGCTACCAGGGTTTGCGCGCGCGCTACGGCGAACGCGCGATTTCCGATTCGGAGCTAACCCGGCGACTCGAGTACGAACTCGGCGTTCTGGAAAAAACAGGATTCGTGAGTTATCTCCTCATCGTTTGGGATTTCATCCATTTCGCGAAGGAAAAAGGAATCCCTGTTGGTCCCGGACGCGGCTCAGCTGCGGGCTCGATCGTCGCGTTTGTCCTTGGCATCACGGACATCGACCCGCTTCAGTTCGGCCTGATTTTCGAGCGGTTTTTGAATCCTGCTCGCGTTTCGCCTCCGGATATCGACGTGGATTTCTGCGAAGCGCGCCGCGGCGAAGTCCTCGAATACGTTCGACAAAAATATGGTGAGCGCCGCGTGGCGCAGATCATTACATTCGGCAAGCTCAAGGCAAAAAGCGTCGTGCGCGACGTCGCCCGGGTGCTGGGATGGAGCTATCGCGACGCAGATCGCATCGCCAAGATGATTCCCAACGAGCTGAACATTACGCTCGAAACAGCAGCCGGAAAGAACGCGGAGCTGAAACGCGCGATTGCCACCGAGTCGCCTACACGGCAGCTGTTTGAGCACGCGAAACTTCTCGAAGGTTTGTCGCGCAATGCTGGCGTGCACGCGGCAGGTGTGGTCATCGCAGATCGGGATTTGTCCGATTACATCCCGCTTTGCCATGACGTAAAAGGCAGCGACGTGATCAGCCAGTACGCCATGGGACCGCTCAACGATCTGGGGCTCCTGAAGATGGATTTCCTTGGATTGAAAACGCTGACCGTCATCGAGGATACGTTGACGCTGATTCGCAAACGCGACCCAGATTTTTCGCTAAAAGACATTCCGCTGAATGATGCCGCTGCCTTCGCGGTCTACAACCGCGGCGAAACGATCGGCCTCTTCCAGATGGAATCCGGAGGCATGACGAGTCTCTCGAAGCAGTTCGACGTCAAAAGGCTCGACGACATCATCGCATTGATTGCGCTGTACAGGCCCGGCCCGATGGAGCTCATCCCCGAATACGTGAAAGCGAAGAAGGGGATTACGCCGATAAAATATTTGCATCCGCTGCTCGAGGATATCTGCGCCGACACCTATGGCGTGATGATTTACCAGGAGCAGGTAATGGCTGCTGCGAGCAAACTTGCCGGTTACTCGCTTGCGCAAGCTGATCTTCTCCGGCGCGCCATGGGCAAGAAAGACAAGGAGAAGATGGCCAAAGAGCGCAGAAACTTCATCGAGGGCTGCGCACGCACGAACAAAATTCCTGAGAAAAAGGCGAACGCTATTTTCGATTTGCTGGAAAAATTTGCCGGTTACGGATTCAACAAGAGTCACAGCGCGGCGTATGGCGTGATCAGTTACCAAACCGCTTTCCTCAAAGCGCATTACCCGGTGGAATTCATGGCCGGTTTGCTCAGCAACGGGCCGGTTTGCTCAGCAACGAAATCAATAACACGGAAAAAATTTCGGTCTTCGTAGGTGAATGCAAGCGCATGGGGATCTCCATTCTGCCGCCGGACATCAACAAGAGCGGTTTGAAATTCACACCGGAAACGTGGGAAAGACCTCAACGTTCCGACAGTCGCGGCACTGAGGCCGCTACCGAGTTGAATGCCATTCGTTACGGCGTCGCCGCGATCAAAAATGTCGGCGAAGCAGCGATGGCTATGGCCATTCGCGAGCGGGACGAACGCGGCGAGTTTGCGTCATTGGAGGACTTTTGCAGCCGGCTCGATTCGCGCGTGGCTAATCGCAAGATGTTAGAAACCCTCATCAAGGCCGGAGCGTTTGATTTCACCGGGCGAGATCGCGCGGAACTCTTCGCCTGTATCGAAGATGCACTCGCATCCTCGGCCGCTCTCCAGCGCGATCGGGTGGCCGGACAGGTTTCGCTCTTCGATGAACAAACGCACGCAGCCACCGCAGCGAGGCGACAAGCGAGCAGGCCGTGGAACGAGCACGAGAAACTTTCGTACGAGAAAGAGCTTCTCGGATTTTACGTCAGCGGCCACCCCTTAGATGCGTATGCCGACGTTTTTGCAGCGAAAAATTATCGATCGATTGCCTCGTTAGGCGAACTGGAAGATGGCGCGCAGTTTAAGATTGCTGGAGCGATCGTAGAGGTCGAGAAAAAGTTTACGAGGAAAGAAGGCAAGCCATTTGCTGTTGTGTGGCTCGAAGATCTGATGGACATGCTCGAGGTGGTCGTGTGGAACGAGGTTTATCTGAAGATCTCGGAGATTCTCATGCCAGGACGCGTCGTTGAATTGAAAGCAACATTGGATAGACGCGACGAGATGCTTCGCGCTACGGCTGTGGAAATTAAGCCGTT
>WNGC01002103.1_pt1 | contig 14965 bp, 16 predicted proteins | sample 5400051 | NCBI WGS metagenome assembly WNGC01 (sample SAMN13153368, study PRJNA577476) | soil metagenome | isolation source: 20 cm soil or saprolite under grassland replicate 2 | place: USA:California | collected 2016-06-15 | reverse complement strand
TGGAATGGGAGCCGACGCAGTTCCCCGGCATCTCGATCAAGACCCTGTACGAGGATAAGGAAAAGGGCGAGTTGACGTGCTTTTTGAAATGGGAGCCGGGCGCGACTCTGCCGATGCACAAGCATCCCGAGATCGAGCAGAGCTACGTCGTTGAGGGCTCGTTTTACGACCATGAAGGGATCTGCCGCGCCGGCGAATTTGTGTGGCGGCGGGTCGGGTCGTTTCACGAGACGCATTCCGACGAGGGCGCGATCATCCTTGCGGTCTACCGCAAGCCGAACATTTTTCAGCACAGCGCCGGCTATTCCCGAAAGAGCGGTTGAACCGCCCAAAGACCTTGGCGAAATAGGCGTGTCGGGGTGGCGCCGCGCTGCCCAGAGCAAAGATGCCGCAATTAATGATTGTTACGCCAAGGTGACCGATTAACGACGAATTTGCATGACATTTTAGACGCATTCGGCGATACCGCTGGCCGCCGGGTTGAAGTGCAAAAAGAGGTCACGCGATGTTTGCGATGTTGGTGAAGCTGCTGCGCGACGAAGGCGGCGCGACCGCGATCGAATACGCGATGGTTGCCAGCCTCGTATCGGTCGTCGCGTTCTTCTGCATCTCGTCAATCGGCAACAGCGTCAGCGCGCATTTCGAGAGTGTGGCAAACGCGCTCTAAAGTGACAGCGGCGGCAAGAGCGCGCGGGTCAGCGTATCTCGCCGAGCGGCGGCATCCGCAACACACCAGGGTCCTCCAAGACGCCGCCCAATAACAGATCGAGGGGAGAAGTCAGTGCCGCGAGAGCCGTCCAGGCGCGACCCAACGTGCCGGACGGCGCCGCGTCGCTGTCGCGCTCGCGTTCGAGCAACCGGTCGAAGAGGATCTCGGCCGTGCTTTTCTGGTGCGGAAAGGTGACGAGCTTAATCGGCGCATCGGGCGACAGCTTGGCCGCCTCGCGCGCGAGCCGCAGCGCCACGGCATAGCCGCCGAGCTCGTCGACCAGCCCATTCTTTTTCGCGTCCTCGCCCGACCACACCCGCCCCTTTGCGACCGCCTCGACCGCCTCGTCCGACAAATGGCGGCCGGCCGCGACATGCGCCTTGAAGCCGCGATAGGTCTGGTCGAGAAAGGCGTCGAGCCGCTGCCGCTCGGCCGGCGAAAAATCCCGCAAGGCGCTGAACATGCCGCTATTGGCGCCGCGCTCGATCGTCTCGACATTGACGCGAAGCTTGTTGAGCAATTCGGTGATGACGAGCTTGCCGGCGACGACGCCGATCGAGCCGGTCAACGTCGCCGGCTCGGCAACGATCTTGTCCGCGGGCGCGGCGATGTAGTAGCCGCCCGAGCCCGCGGTATCGCCCATCGACACGATGACCGGCTTGCCGCGCTCGCGCGCCCGCACGACCTCGCGCCAGATCGATTCCGACGCGACGGCCGAGCCGCCGGGGCTGTCGATGCGGAACAGGATCGCGCGCACATCGGCGTCCCGGAACGCGTCGCGGAACGCGCGCGCCACCTCGCGCGCATTCATCTCCGCGGTCCCGGACAGCGGGCTTTTGTCGCCGCCGCCCTGCACGATCAGCCCCGCGCCATAGATCAGCGCGATCGCCGGGCCCTTGGTATGCGGCCGGCCGGCGCCCTCGATATAGCGCGACAGCGACAACAGCTCGGCGCCCGAACCGGCGCGGCGATGCGCCTCGGTGAGCGCCTCGTCGCGGTAGCCGATGCGATCGACGATATGCGCCTCTTTCGCCTCGTCGGCGAAGAGCGGTCCCTTGTCGATCAGGCCCTGCACCTCGCTCTCGGAGAGATGGCGCGTCTCGGCGATGCCGTGCGTGATCTGACCGGCCATCGCGCCGAGCAGATTGTCGAGCTCTTCGCGCTGCGGCGCGGGCATCTCGGTTTCGGTCAATATGTTCGCCGCGGATTTGTATTGCTCACGATGCTGGAAACTCGGCTCGATGCCGATCCGGTCGAGCAGGCCCCGCAGAAACGGCGATTCCGCCCGCAGACCCGTGAGCCCGACCGCGCCCAAGGGCTGCAACCAGATCTCGTCAAACGCGGTGGCGAGATAATAGGGCCGCGTGCCGCCGCCGAATTCGCCGAAGCTCTCGGAGAAGGCGATCGCGAACTTGCCGCGGGCGCGGAACGCCTGCACCGCGTCGCGCAGCTCCTGGACCTTGGCGAGCCCGAGCGAATCACCGTCGATATGGGCATAGAGGCCGCGGACGCGCGAATCTTCGGCGGCGCGCTCGATCGCATCGAGAAAGCCGCGCATCGTCTGTTTGCGGCCGGTGAGCAGCTCGCTCACCTCGTTCTGGCGTGGGCCTTCGAGGAGGTCGCGGCCGAGCTCGGCGGTCAGGATGATCGATTTCGGCAGGGCCGGCCGGCTCGACGCGATGCGCCAGACCGCGATCCCGGTGCCAAGGACCATGAGCGCGGCGATAATGCCGATCGCGGCAAAGATACCCAGCACAATGCGACGCATGACGAATCCACCCCCAGCTGCAACGATGACCGGCGCGCCTGGAGGGCTGCTCCGGCCGTGTCGAAGGACGCCTCAGCCTGAGGTCATCCCGTTGATCGCATTAATCGATTTTCCTCATCCCGAGGGGCGCGCCCAGCACGCGCCGCGACCGAGACCGGCCGCGCCTCCCGTCCAGACTGAGCCATTGCAGGAGGGCGTTCAAGATCGCGGCGGGGGGTGCTACATAAAGGACACAAGAGGAGGTGGGAAGATGGAAGACAAGACCCGCACCGAGCTCGAAGCGGCGACGTTCCGCGCGCTGGTCGCGCATCTGCGCGAACGCACCGATGTGCAGAACATCGATCTGATGAACCTCGCCGGCTTCTGCCGCAACTGCCTGTCGAAATGGTACCGCGCCGCGGCCGAGGAGAAGGGCGTCGCGCTCAGCGATCCCGAAGCGCGCGAGATCGTCTACGGCATGCCCTATGACGAATGGCGCAAGAAGCACCAGAAGGAAGCGAGCGCCGAGCAGAAGGCCGCTTTCGCCGCGGCGCAGCCGAAGCATTGAACGGAGCGGCGCTCAAGGCGCGGCGCCGGTCTGATTTTTCGTTTTTTTTCAACGGGGGGATTGGATGCCCGACATCGGGGGGATTGCCGGCGAGCGCTTGCGCTCGTTCATCGAGCGGATCGAGCGGCTGGAAGAGGAAAAGCGCGCGCTGAGCGGCGACATCAAGGAGGTCTTTGCCGAGGCCAAGGGCAACGGCTTCGACACCAAGATCATGCGCCAGCTGATCCGCATCCGGCGCATGGACAAGGACGATTTGGACGAGCAGGAAACCCTGCTCGACGTCTATAAGCGGGCACTCGGCATGCTGCCGGAGCAGCCGGCCAGCGCGGCGGCGGATTAAGCGAAGGCGATGGGTATCCCGGCGAAAGGCCGGGATTCCATCCTCAGCGTCCGTGAAGCGACATTGACGGTTCCGGCCTTCGCCGGGAACCTCAATCTCGCCGCATCGGGAAACAGGGTTAACCTAAGGTAACAATCCGCATTGCCCGGTGTTCATCTCGTGCGGTTTCCGCGTGCACGAGTAGGGACTTCTCGCGATGAACGACATAGGGCGCCAGGTTTTCCGATCGGGCGCCTACGCCTTACTGGCGGCGGCGTTTGTTCTGGCCTGTTCGCTGTCGATGCCGGCCGAGCAGGCGGGCACGCAGATGGCGAGCCGGTTTCACCCGACGGATCTCCCCGCCTACTCCGGTTCGGCGCGATATACCGTGCCCGAACCGGGCGCGGGCGATGAATAGTGGCGGCGCCGCCAACCGCGACGGCGCGAGCCCGGACGCGCCCGAGACATCCGCCGCCTTTCTGCGCCGCTTCGTTGCACTAGCGGCGCCCTATTTCACCTCTGAAGAGCGCTGGGCGGCGTGGCTGCTGACGGCCGGCGTCATCGGCCTGACGCTATTGCAGATCGCTTTCGCCGTTCGCCTCAACATCTGGAACCGCGATTTTTTCAACGCGCTCGAGGGGCGCGACTGGGACGCCTTTCTCTATCAGATGGGCCTCTTTACGCTGCTTTGCGCGGCGACGATGGGGGTCGCAGTCTACCAGACCTATGTCAAGCAGCTGCTGCAGCTGCGCTGGCGGAAGTGGCTGAATGCGAAGCTCGTCGAGCAGTGGCTCGCTGACGGGCTGCATTATCAGCTCACCTTTATCGGCAGCGGCATCGACAACCCGGACCAGCGCATCTCGGAGAACGTCAAGCACGCGACCGAGAAGGCGGTCGAGTTCTCGCTCGGCTTTTTCGAAAAGGCGGTTACCCTCGCCTCCTTCATCGGCATTCTGTGGACGGTCTCGGGCGCGCTCGACGTCACGCTGATGGGGCAGAATTTCGAGATCCCGGGCTACATGGTGTTCGCGGCGCTTCTCTATGCGGGGGTAGGCTCGGCGCTGACCTTTTTTGTCGGCAAGCCGATCGTCACCGCCAATATGCGGCAGAACGCGACCGAGGCCGATTACCGCTTCTCGCTCGTGCGGCTGCGCGAGAACAGCGAGGCCGTCGCGATGATTCGCGGCGAGCGCGACGAGAACCGAACGCTCGCCCGCTATTTCGGCGATGTCATGAGCTCGACCATCGGGCTCATGCGGTCGCAGCGGCGGCTGATGTGGCTGACCAGCTTTTACGCGACGGTCGGCATCGTCTACCCGACGCTGGTCGCGAGCCCGCGCTTCTTCGCCGGCGCGATCACGCTGGGCGTCTTGATGCAGATCACCGCCGCCTTTGGGCAGGTGCAGAACTCGCTCAACTATTTTGTCGACAATTATCCGCGCATCGCCGAGTGGCGCTCGCATGTCGAGCGGCTGCTGGAATTCGAGGACGCGCTCAATTCGAGCGGCGAGGCGACGCATGAATCGGGCGAGGTGACGACGATCGTACTGACCGACTGCGCTGCGGAGGAGTGCGAAGAGCAGCTCGATTTCGAAAACCTGCAGATCACGACGGCCGAGGGCAACATCGTTATTGAGGACGCCAACACGAAGATCGCCAAGGGCGAGCGCGTGCTGCTGACGGGCCCCTCGGGCAGCGGCAAGAGCACGCTGTTTCGCGCCATCGCCGGGTTGTGGCCGTGGGGCGCCGGGCGGATCATCGTCCCCGAGCGTCGCTGCATGATGTTCATGCCGCAGCGGCCGTATTTGCCACTCGGCCCGCTGCGCGGGGCACTGACTTATCCGGCATCGCGGCGCCGCTTCCCGACCGAGGCGCTCAAGAAGGCGCTGCGGCGCTGCCATCTCGAGCATCTCCTCGACCGGCTCGACGAGCGCGAACGCTGGGACCGGGTGCTGAGCGTCGGCGAGCAGCAGCGCCTCGGCTTCTGCCGACTCCTGCTGCACAGGCCCGACTGGGTGTTCATGGACGAGGCAACCTCGGCGCTCGACGAGGAGACCCAGCAATCGATGATGACCCTGTTCGACAAGGAGCTTGCCGGGACGACGGTTGTCTCGATCGCGCACCGCCCCGGCATGGAGGCGTTCCACAGCCGCACCATAAAGCTCGTCATGGCGGCCGAGGGCGCCCGGTTGGTAACAAAGCGCGTTCCCCGCCTGCCGGGCCGGGCCAAGACCAAACGCCGCCGCCGGCAGCCGCTGACGACGATGATGCTGCGGCCGTTCCGCTCGGCGCGCTGAGCGCGCCTCTCAGCTCGCGGCGCTTTCAAAGGCCAAGCGCTCACCCGGCCGGCCGAAAATCGGGATCCGGCGGCGGCGGCAACCGTCGAGCACCGGGGAGGCGCTCTTTAGGCCGCCTATCGAGCGGAATTGACCAAATCTTTACCCGGTGGGGATTAAGTCGAATTCAGCACAGATTGCCGAGATGCCGGCAGAAGTGCGGGATTTCAAACGGAGTCGTCATTGCTGGGTGTGCCGAAACGGCTCTCGCGTACCAGCCGCCGCCTCTCCCTGACCGGGTTTCTGCTGATCGGCATCACGCTCGGCGGCGCCGCGCTCGTGATCTGGGATCGCTACGCCGACACGCTGGCGCACACGACCGACGAGACCGACAAGCTCAGCCTCGTGCTCGGCGAGCAGACCGCGCGCTCGATCCAGGTCATCGATCTCGTTCTGCAGGAAGTGCAAGCCAAGGTATTGGCCGCCGGGATCAGCAACGCCGACGAGTTCCGCCGGATGATGGGTACGGAGGCGATACACGTTTTCCTGTTCGACCGACTCAAGAACCTGCCGCAGGCGCGGGGGATCGGCCTCGTCAGTTCAGATGGATGGCTTGTGAACGGCTCGCGCTTGTGGCCAATCCCAGCAGTCGAACTGTCCGATCGCGACTACTACATGCATTTTCGCGAGCATGACGACCATGGGCTGTTCATCAGCGTCCCGGGGCGAGAGCTCCTGTCGGGCCGCTCGACCTTTTTTCTCGGGCGTCGCGTCAATGGCCCGGACGGCACCTTTGCCGGGATCGTTTTAGCCCTCGTCGATGCGCAGTACTTCGAGGATTTCTACCGGGCCATTTCAACGAGCGACGGCGATGCGATCGCGCTGTTCCGCCGCGACGGGACGCTGCTGACCCGGCACCCGCACCTCGAAGAAATGATCGGCATGAAGATGCCCGGGCAGTCACCCTGGTTTGCAACGATCGCCAGAGGCGGCGGCACCTATCGCACGCCCGGCTTTATCGGCGGCATACCAATGATCACCTCGGCGCGACCGTTGGGCGAATACCCGCTCGTCGTCACGGTCGGCGTCACCGAAAGCACCGCCTTCAGCGCGTGGCGCCGCGAATCCGTCCTGATCGCGATGGCGGCGCTGTGCGCCTCGATTGGCATTGCGATCCTGTTCGCGGTGTTGGCGTCACGTTCGCGCCGGCTGGAGCGGCAGGCGGCCGAGCTTGGCCAAGTGGCGCAGGCGCTCCGCAAAAGCGAGGCGCGGTTCCGCGATTTCGCGACGATCACCTCGGACTGGCTGTGGGAAACCGACCCCCAGAACCGTTTCACCTACGTGTCTGAGAGCATCCGCCGCTTCGGGCAGAACCCCGACCACACGATCGGCCATACCCGTTTCGAGATGATCGCCGAAACCGACCGCGATCCCGAAAAATGGGAAAAGCATCGCGCGATGCTCGAGCGGCGCACTCCGTTCCGCGATTTTGTGTACACGCGGAAATTCATGGGAGACCGCGAGCAGATCGTGTCGATCAGCGGCATTCCGGTGTTCGACGACAGCGACACGTTCGTCGGCTATCGCGGAACGGCGCGCGACGTCACGGCGCAAGTTCTGGCCGAGCGCCGCCTGCGCGACGCCAAGATCGCGGCAGAGGCGGCCAATGTCGCGAAGTCGCAATTCCTCGCGAATATGAGTCACGAGCTGCGCACGCCCTTGAATGCGATCATCGGCTTCTCCGATATGCTGGCGCTCGGGCTGACCGGCGAATTGCCGGCGCATCGGCTGGATCACGCGCATCAGCTCGAATACGCCCGCATCATCAACCAGAGCGGCCAGCACCTGCTCGATATCGTGAACGACCTGCTCGATCTCGCAAAGATCGACGCTGGCAAGTTCGTCGTCGACGCCGGTGAGACCGACCCTTACCAGCTCGCCAATCTCTGCGCCGAGTTCGTCAGCGAGGCGGCGCAGGCGGCCGGATTGCGCCTCGTCATCGAATGCGAGCCGGCGCTGCCGCCGGTTATTGCCGATGAGCGCCGCCTCAAACAGGTGCTGCTGAACCTGTTGACCAATTCGATCAAATTCACTGGGTCAGGAGGATCGGTCGTGCTGGCCGTGCGCCGCGCCGAGGATGGCGGCATCGCGTTCGATGTGCGCGACACCGGCATCGGCATGACGCCCGAGGAGATCAGCATCGCGTTGCAGCCGTTCGGCCAACTCGACAGCGGGCTCGACCGGCGCCATGAGGGCACCGGCCTAGGCCTGCCGCTGGCACGCTCGCTTGTCGAATTGAATGGCGGCACGCTGGAGATCCGCAGCGAAAAGGGCCGCGGCACGACCGTGACAGTGCGGCTCGCGGCGGGCCGGAGCGGCGGAACCTCGGCCGCGACGCTGCCGATCGTGGCGAAGGCCGCGGCCGCGTAAGATCAAGAGGAAGCGGATCGCGCTAGCTCGGATCCGGCCAGCGCGCATCCCAGGCGAGATAGTCGGCGGCGCGGATCGCGGTCGCCAGTTCCGCCGGGCTCGCCATCGGCGGTTTCGGCCCGCCCTTCAGCCCGACGAGCGCCGCGCGGACCGCATGAACCGTGGCGGCAAGGATCTCCTGCGGATAGACGACGAGGCGGATGCCGAGCCGCTGCAACCCGGCATTGTCGGGCATGAAATGCTTGCCGGCAGGCGACGTTACGGCGAGCGCCGGCTTGCCGTTACAGGCCGCCACGCTCTCGCGCATCTCGGCCTCCGATTGCGGCGAGTCGAGAAACAGGATGTCGGCACCGGCCGCGACAAATTCCTTGAGCCGCGCCAGGGCTTCCTCGAAGCCGCGTGAGACGCGCGCATCGGTGCGAGCGAGCAGCAGGATGCCTTCCTCGCGGCACGCCTCGACGGCGGCGCGGCAGCGCAGGATCGCGGCGTCGCGCTCAATGACGAGCTTCGCCCCCTGATGCCCGAGCGGGCGCGGCCACGCCTTGTCTTCGATCAGCACGGCCGCGGCGCCGCGCCTTGCATAGGCCCGGATCGTCTTCTGCACGGCGAGCGCGTTGCCGTAGCCGGTGTCGCCATCGGCGAGCCACAGCACGTTCGGCGCGGCGGCGATGCAGGTCTCGACCGCATCGGCCATCTCCGGAAAGGTCAGGAGGTCCATGTCGGGCATCGCCAGGCGCATCGCCGCGATGCTCGAGCCGGAGATAAAGCCGATGCGGAACCCGGCCTCCTCGATCAGCCGGGCGCCCATCGCGTCGCCGCAACCGGGCATCACCTGCAATTCGGGCTTGTCGAGAAGCTCTTTCAACGCGGCAGCCTGCGGACGCATACATTTCTCCTGTTCACGAGCATGTCATTCCGGGATCGCCGAAGGCGAGGCCCGGAATCCATGAACACCGGCCTCTGGAATATGGATTCCGGGCTCGCGGCTGCGCCGCGCCCCGGAATGACGATATGTGACTGGTCGTCTAATACCCGCGGTCCCAGTCGATGACATTCTGGAGCGGCTTGCCGTCGAGATAGGCGCGCAGATTCTCGCAAAAGAGATCGACGCCGCGGTGACGCTCATCGTCGCTGGCGCCCGACACATGCGGCGTGATCACGACGCGCTTGTCGGCCCATAGCCGCTGTGGCGGCAAATGTTCGAACTCGCCCACATAGACATCGAGGGCCGCGCCGCGCAGACGGCCCTGATCGAGCGCGTCGGCGAGCGCGGCCTCGTCGACGATCTCGCCGCGCGCGACATTGACAAAGACGCCGCCCTGCTTCATCAGCGCGAAGCGCTCCTTGTTGAAGAGACGCGTCGTCTCCGGCGTCCATTGGCAGCACACGACAACGAAATCGCTCTGCGGCAGCAAGCGGTCGAGCTCCGCGGCCCCGGCTAATTCGCTGAAGCCCGGCGGCAACGGCTCGCCGGGACGCGGCGCTGTGCGGCGGGTGCCGACGACCCGCATGCCGAGCGCGGCACAGAGCCTGCCGACATCGAGCCCGATGCCGCCCGCGCCGACGACGCAGGCGGTCTTGCCTTCGATCAAGAGCGGGCGATAGGCGCGATGGTCGAAGCTGCCGGCGTCGCGGTCTATGACGGCGCGGTCGAGCCCTTTCGCAAAAAACAGGAGACCGGCGATCGCATACTCCGCCATCGCGAGCGTGTTGCCGGCGCCGCGCGAGGTCGTCACCGCGACATCGCTGCCCCAGAGATCGCCGAGCAAGAGATTGCTGGCGCCGGCCGGGCGCTGGTGAAACCATTTCAGCTTTGGCGCGCGGCCGCGCAGATCGAGCGGAAACGGCCAACCGCCAAGGATCACGTCGGCTTCGGCGAGCAGGCGGTCGCGCTCCTCGCGCGTCCCCTCCCCCATCGATTTCGGCGACAGATAGCGCGCGACCGCGTAAGCCGGCCAGGTCTCGCGATATTCGCCATCGAACCAGCCGCCGGCCTCGATGAGGCGCACCCGCGGGTCGACGGCTTTGATCTGCTCCAGATCGGCGGCGCGCAACCGCTGAATGACGAGGACGTTGATTCCTGCCATGTTCAGCGCTGGCCGGCGCCGATATGCGCGACAGCATTGATCTCGACCTTTAGCGACGGAGTGGCCAAAGCCGCCACCTGCACCAGCGTCGAGGCTGGAAAATTGCCGGTGAAGAATTCGCGGCGCGCCTGCCACACCTTCTCGCGCTGGCTGATGTCGGTGACAAAGATCGTCACCGTGGTGATATCCGCCATCGTGCCGCCCGCCGCCTCGACCAGGTGACGGATCTTTGTGAAGATCGCTTTCGCCTGGGTGTATTCGTCCGTCAAATCGCCGCCGCTTGCCGTCATGCCCGCAACATAGGCGATGCCGCCGGCGACAAGACAATTGGACCAGGTTTCCGGTTGCGGTTCCGGCACCGCGTTGGTCGTCGCGCGGGTGATGCTGCTCATCGACCGTCTCCCTTTCTCAACATTGCATGATTTCGATGCTGACCCCGTCGGGCGCCGCGACATAGCACAAGAGACTCCCGCCGACGCCCTCCTTCAATTCGACCGGAAAGTGGGCGCCCTTCGCGCGCAACTCGGCACAGAACGCGGTGAGATCGCCCTGGTACAGAAACCCGAAATGATCCGTGCCCCACGCATTGTGGCTGGAAAAATCGGCATATGGCCGGATCGGCCGCGCCGGCGCCGGATCCTCACCCGGGCGCTTGCCGCGGATCAGGACCGTCATGCCGCCCAGCTCGACAAAAATCTGCGGCGCGCCGCGCGCGACCGTATCGCGAGCGATTCGCGCGCCGAACATCTCGACATACCACTGGGCAGAGGCATGCGGGTCCTGGCTGATGATGTGGACGTGATCGAATTTGAAGGCAGGATTGCTCATCCCTTTGCCCCGATAGGAGGCCCAGCGGCCGCACGAGCCGGTATCCTGCCAAGCGCCGGCTATAATGACCACCACAACGCTTCCGACCTCGACGCCGGAGCCGAGGCCTTTGCGATCCAGTCGATTCTTGGCGCATGAAGGTTGGGAGCGGGACACCAGCATCGCCGAACCGGTGGAACCGAAGACGAATTGATCCGATCGGCCGCGAAACGTGGGAGTTGTTTTTGGGGCACACTGGGAGCCGATCCGATTGATCGAGGTTAGGTTTGCCTAACCTAAAGGTTGTAGACCCTCGAGATCATGTGCTCTTATCGGGCATCTGCGCACTTTTGCGCGCTAACGTCGGGGTCGACCGATGATCAGCGTGGGATCCCAAGCCCGCTTCGCGACGCCTTTCAAATCCTTCTTCCTGACAAAGATCGCAGCGCCAATCGGGCTAGCGGCTTTCCTGTGCTGGGCGGCGCCCGGCACCGCGATGTCTCAGCCGGTCTCGCCCGCGGTATCTCCGGGTCCAGCCACATGCCGGACTCCAGCCGTTGAAGCGCGAATACAAGAACTCAGGAAGGAAGTCGCCGATCGCGAGCAGGACGACGAAGGCGCGCAGAAAGTCGTTACATCGTACGCATTGAAGGGCGCCTCACCCAACCCAGTCTATAAACGGTACTATGATTTTCTGCAGGAATCGCTGAGGCTGCGCCAGGAACTGGCTCAGCTGGAAGGGCTGCCACCCTGCCCGCAACCGGTCGCCGCTACCCCGATCACGAGCGCCGGACAGTATAATTCGCCGTTCAACGACAGGTCGGGCTATACCGGCTATCGGCCGTTTTACTATACACCGGGCTATACCCCCGCTCCGCCAGCTTACAATACGCCCGGCTACACCAGCTATCCGTCCTACTACAATTCGCCGTTTTACAACGCGCCGGTCGCGCCGCCGCCTCCGGTCATCGGCTATTCGCCGTTTTACAACGCGCCCGTCTACAACGCCCCGTGGGAGGGTGGCGGGTTTTATTTCGGCCCGACGGGCAGCGCCTCGTTCTTGCAGGATTCCGCGGACGACGGACAGCTTGTGGTCGATGCCCCGCTCGATAACCGGCACCTCAACCAACTGGGCCAGCAGCTCCGGTTCTTTGCGGTCCGGCTCCGACAGCTGGCGCGGCCTGAGCGAGGGCGGCAGCAAGACCAGAGTGCTGAGCTCCAGCACTGGCTATAACGTGGGGGCCCGCGCCGGCTATCAATTCGGTAATGTCCGCGTCGAGGGCGAATTCGATTACGCCAACAACAGCGCGGATACGCTCGAGAACCCCCGTCGGGAGATTTCGACCGACTTGTTCCGCAGAGACGACTCGCTCCGCGGCAGCACGACGGGGATGACCTTTCTCGGCAATATGATCTACGATTTCAACGTGCCCGGCTTGAGCGGCTACGGCGTGACGCCGCATGTTCTCGGTGGGATCGGCGTCGGGAGGATCAGCACCGACCTGAAATGGGGCGACCGCACGATCGTCAATTCGAGCGACTGGAACTTCGCCTATCAGCTTGGCGCCGGTGTGCGGTATCAAGTGATGCCGAACTGGTCCCTCGATCTCGATTATCGCTATCGCGGCATCATCGATACAACGCTTCGCAACGACTTCGAGAAGATCACCGTCCCCTATCGCAGCCATAACTTTGTCGCGAGCCTGACGTGGCAGCTGCCCCCTCTCTGGGGCGTGGTAGCGCCCGCCACCCCGTACATGCCGCCGCCTCCGCCGCCGCCCCCACCGTCGCGGCCGGGGCTGCCGGTCATGTAGAGGCATAACGACCGCCGGGCTGCGGCGTGAGGCGGATCGTTGCGATAGCCGCGGGCGCTCTCCTTTTCGCGTCCGGATGCTCCGTCATCCCGGCAAGCCGGTTTCTCGAAAGCTACGGCGAGCCTAATCCCGACCCGCAGCACCTCCGGCTGTGTCATGGCTACGCCTGCCGCTTCGTGACCCCGATCGGCTTATTGCCCGAAGAATGGCAAGCGACGCGCGCGCTGTTCCAGCCGCCCGCGCCGAGCGCGGCGGCGGAGCGACAACAGGTCGGGCGCGCTGTGGCTCAGCTCACGGTGAGCGCCGGCCGGCATGCCGGCATCGCCGTGCGCCAGCGTCGGGATCTGATCAATCGCAACGATCCGAGCCAGCTCGATTGCGTTGACGAGACCGTCAACACCGCGAGCTATCTGACGCTGCTGTCGCGCGCGGGGCTGCTGCGCTGGCATCGGGTCGGCCCGGTGGCCCATCGCGGTACGCTGGTGACGCTGGATGTCGCGAACACGCCCGTGCTGGTGGAGACAGAAAGCGGCCAAGGCTTCGCGGTCGACACCGCCTTCGCCGATCCCGGCCTGCCGCCCTATATCGTGCCGATCGAGACCTGGCTCGCGGCGGTCATTCCCGAGTACCGGCAGAACGCCGCACTTTGAGGCCGGGTCGGTTTCGGTTTAGAGAATTGGCGAGGGCCGCCTGCGCATGGTAATGCGGGTTCGGGAGAGTTCGATGTCACGGTCCCGAGCAGCTGACGATTTCGAGACGATCCGCACCCGGATTGAGGAGTTGCGGCGGGAAAGGCTGCCCGAAAGAGGCGCATCGGCGAAGACCGGAGCGGCCCTCGCGGGTCATCGCGGACCTTGCGCCTGTGGGCTGAGCCTGTTTCCCGACGAGTGCGACGGATCCTGCAAGGCGCTCTGACGGGCGCCGCACCAATGACCGATCGGGCTCGTCTGCCTCGGGCTTTTCGCGCGAGTTCTCCGGAGCGGTCCTAGGACGGCATCAGTGCCAAAAGATCAGGATCAAAATGATGATCGGTATCGGGATACCGAGAAGCCAAAGAAGAATGCCCCTACCCATCGCTGCCTCCTGTTCCAAGTCAGGGGTAAAAACGACAAGCACCGGGTTCGCGTTCCCGTTGATCAGGCATTCGCGAGCAACGCCCCCGGCCACCGCTGAAGATTAGTGCTGGCGAGCCGGAGATTCGGAACACGATCGGGCACGCTGCGCCGGATCTATCGAGCGCAAACCGGATCATCTGGCCGATAGACTCCTCCTCAGACTTAGTCGTGCGAATGGGCCTGCACGCCCGGCGATTTGTTCCTATCCTGGGGCTGCAACAGCAGCACAATGGGCGAAGTCCGCGGTCGGAAAAGAAGGACTGGGGGAATGCGCGACTATATTGGTTACCTCGCTAGTGTGTTGGTTCTCTGCACGTTCTGCGCACGAACGATGATCCCGTTGCGCATCATCGCACTCGCAAGCAACGTCGCGTTCTTGGCCTATGGCGGCCTTCTGCATCTTTACCCCGTCCTGCTGCTTCACACCGTCCTGATGCCGGTCAACGTGTGGCGTTTGGCGGAGATATTCCGGCTGAGAGGACACGTTCGGAAGGGCACGGGTGGCGACGCCGTTTTCACTGCACTGCTGCCGTTTGCAAGCCGGCTTACGGTCCCGCAGGGTGAGGTCGTAATCCGCAAAGGAGAACAATCCGACTGCCTTTATCTGGTCTTCGAGGGCGCGCTTTGGGTCGCTGATGCGCAGGTTGAACTCGGACCCGGCAGCGTCGTCGGTGAAATGGGTGTATTGAGCGACACGCATCTTAGAACCGCGAGTGTCAGCGCTCTAAAGGAAAGTGTACTGGGCCGCATATCGGCCCAGGAATTTGACCGCGTTTATTTCACGAACCCGTCGCTCGGTCTGTCGCTGATTCGCTTGATCATTCAGCGCCTCACCGACGAGATAGAAACTCGACGATTGGAAAGCGTCGGGCTGGCGTAACCAGCACCTAAAGTGCAAGCGATTATGCGGCGCAACGCGCTGCGTTATTTCGGAGTTGCATCAGCCTGAGCCGGGCCGACGCCGTGCGTTTACTTGCCATACGCCCGCGCGATCTGCCCCACGAGCTTGGCCCAGGGCATGTCGATGGCATCGTACACGGCTCCCGCTTCCGGCCGCGCATTGTCCTTGAGGATTTCCACCATCAACGTCGCG
>WNGC01001332.1_pt1 | contig 14967 bp, 10 predicted proteins | sample 5400051 | NCBI WGS metagenome assembly WNGC01 (sample SAMN13153368, study PRJNA577476) | soil metagenome | isolation source: 20 cm soil or saprolite under grassland replicate 2 | place: USA:California | collected 2016-06-15 | reverse complement strand
CCCCTCTTTAATTCTCCCCCATCGACAAGGGAGAAAGGTCCAGGATCTAAATGGGCTTCAGTAGACTGCGCGAGTATCCTTTAAATAATTTGTGAACCATGAAGAAATCAATTTCACTTCGAGTCAATGGCATCGAGCGTAGTGCCGAGATTGAGCCGCGCACGACACTGCTTGAACTTGTGCGCGAGCAGTTTTATCTGACCGGAGCCAAGCTTGGTTGCGACATTCAGGTTTGCGGCGCCTGCACGTTACTTCTCGACGGCAAGCCGGTAAGCGCGTGCTCAGTTTTGGCCGTCGATGCGGATGGCTGTGAGATTCTAACCGTCGAAGGCTTGAGCGATAAAGACGGCCTCCATCCTCTCCAGGAAGCCTTCATGGAGTTTGGCGCGCTGCAGTGCGGGTATTGCACTTCTGGCTTTCTTCTCACGGCCAAAGCACTGCTCGATGAGTGTCCGGAGCCTTCGGAGCAACAGATTAGGGATTATTTGGCCGGGAATTTTTGTCGGTGCGGCTGTTATCAGGAGATCGTTCAGGCGATCAAGAACGTGGTGGGAAGCTGAGTCGATAAACATTGACCGAACCTTGGCGCGAAGAGCGCAAAGTAGAATGCGGAATACTTCAATGGAACTAGCAGATATCGGGAAAACCTTCCGCCGGCTTGATTATGAAACCAAGGTGACCGGCAAAGCGCTTTACCTGGCGGACATGAACGTCCCCGGCATGTGCCACGGGAAAATTTTACGCAGTCCGCTGCCGCATGCGCGCGTTAAAAAAATAGATATCTCCAAAGCTTTAAAAGTAGCCGGCGTGGTGGCGATCATCACCCGCGACGACATCCTCCATGACGAAGGAATTGAGCCGTATTACGGCCCGGTGTTCAAAGACCAAACCATCGTGGCTATGGAAAAAGTACGCCATGTGGGCGATCCGGTCGCGGCGGTGGCGGCGGTAGATGTCGATGCCGCTGAAGAGGCGCTAGGTTTGATCGACGTCGAATACGAAGAGTTGCCAGCGGTTTTGGATGTCCACGAAGCTTTGAAGCCCGGCGTAACTTTGGTGCACGAGTCTGTTCGCATCCCGGAATCCGGCTTCGCCGACCTCGCCGAGATCAAGCCGGTGGAAGGCACCAACGTCTGCACGCATTTCAAGCTCAACCGTGGCGACGTGCCAAAGGGCTTCGCCGAGTCGGACCATGTTTTCGAGGATACTTTCACGCTCCCTGCAACCCAGCATAGTTTTCTCGAAACTCACGCTTGCATCGCTTCGGTGGAACCCGGCGGCCGCATCACGGTCTGGGCGACGACGCAAAATCCTTTTGTCGTGCGCACGCAGCTCGCGAACATCTTCAAAGTTCCGGTCTCAAAAGTCCGCGTCATCGTCCCCTACCTCGGTGGCGGGTACGGCGGGAAGGTTTATCCGAAGATCGAACCGATCACCGTGGCTCTGGCTCTAAAGGCGCAGCGGCCGGTGCGCGTGGTGCTTTCTCGCGAGGAGGTTTTTTATACCATCACCAAGCATGCAGCGGTGATCCGAATGAAGACCGGCGTGAAGAAAGATGGAATACTGGTGGCGCGGGAATGCGAAATCCATCTCGACACCGGCGCCTACGCCGAGATCGGCCCGCGGGTGGCGAAAAAGTCGGGTTACACCGCAGCCGGGCCGTATCGCATTCCGAATCTTAAAATAGACTCCTATTCCGTTTACACCAACAAGCCGCCGGCGGGAGCCTTTCGCGGCTTCGGCGTTTCTCAATCCGCCTGGGCTGTCGAGTCGCAGATGGATATCATCGCCGCGGCGCTGAAGATGGATCCTTTGGAGATTCGCCGCAAGAATGGTTACAACGAAGGGGATGAATTTGTCACCGGTGAGACGCTCCGCAGCGTGGGGCTGAAAGAATGCGTCGATGAGGTAGCGAAGTCGATCGAATGGGAGGCGAGAGGGACAGACAGGCAAAGAGACGAGGAGACCCAAAGACACGGAGATAAGCAGAGAGACAGAGGGACGAGTTTAAAAAAAGGCAAGGGTATTGCCTGTATGATCAAGGCGACGATCACGCCGTCGATTTCCTGCGCGGTTGTGAAACTTAATGAAGACGCCAGCTTGTCTATCTACACTGGCACTGTGGAGATGGGCCAAGGTTCCGAGACGGTCCTGGCGCAGATCGCTGGCAAAGAGTTGGGGGTTCCGCTGGGGAAAATTCAGGTGCTCGGCGTCGACACGGATGTCGTGCCTTACGATCTGACGACTTCATCCAGCCGCTCGACCTTTCACATGGGCAAGGCGGTGCAACTCGCGGCGCTGGATATTATGCGCCAGCTAAAACAAACCGTCGTGAAAGAATACGGCATTCCAGAAGAGCAGGTCAGTTTCGCCGATGGCAAAATCCGCCTGCCGGAAACCGCGTTGGATTATGCTGAAGTCATGTTCAAGCGGTTCGGCATGCAGGGCGGAACCCTGGTCGGTGAAGGGCAGGTAAAAACCTCCGTCAAAGACGAATACGGCGAGAAGAGCACGTCCGCTTTCTGGTTTCTTGCCGCCGGTGCTGCCGAAGTCGAAGTCGACTCGGAAACCGGCAAGATCAAACTCATCAAGTATGTAACCGCCGTCGACGTCGGCAAGGCGATCAATCCGCTGGGGTGCCGGCAACAGCTCTCCGGCGCCGCGATCACCGGAATCGGTCAGGCCATGTTCGAGGAAATCGCTTACGACAACGGCCAGCTGATTAATCCGAACCTGGTCGATTACGTTTTGCCTTCGCTCGGCGATATGCCGAGCGTCATCGATCCGATCTGCGTGGAAGTCCCAAACAGGAACGGTCCGTTCGGCGCGAAAGGCATCGGCGAGAGCGCGCTGATCCCCGTTGCGCCGGCCATCGCCAACGCGATTTTCGACGCCGTGGGTGTGCGCATCAAAGATTTGCCCATCAAAGCGGAGAAGATCTACCTCGCTTTGGAAGAGGCAAGGGCGGGACGTAATAAGAATGGTTTATGAAACGAGCATTTCGGCGACCGAGTCTCGTCCCGGTTTTTTTCCTTGGTGTCATTTTTGTTCTCGCGGCCTGCAACTCTGAAGTCCTCGAGAAGCAGGCGGAACAACTCAAGCAGCAGGAAGCGGAGATCGCGCGCCAGCGGAAGGAGATCGACGAACTGGCGGCGGGACAAAAGATCGAAGCGCAGAAACGGCGTGATTGTAACCGCGCCTTTCGCGACTACTTCGAAAAGGCGCAAGCGGCCGCCGACCGAGAAAAAGGGATCGCGCTTTATCGCGACGGACTGGGACTTTGCCCGGACGATGAAGTGGCCCATTACGAATTGGGTAAGCTTCTCGCGGATCGGGCGCGTTACGCCGAAGCCGAGGCGGAGTTCCGAACCGCGCTCAAGATCAATCCCGACTTCGTCGATGCGAAAAAACAGCTAGAGGATATTCGGAAAAAGCAATAACCACTCCAAGTGCGCTTGGCGCAACTCAACAGACAGGAGGAGGTCCGATGAGAACGTTCATAGCGGTTGGGTCCTTTCTTATCTTTTGCACCCTTGCAGCCTACGGGATCGACGACAGGAAACTCGTCGACATGACCTATCCATTCTCTCACGAGACGCTCCACTGGCCGACGGCCAAGGGCTTTGAGTTGGAGACGGTTAACGAGGAAAGAACCCCGCAGGGCTACTGGTATTCCTCCTATAACTATAGCGCTTCGGAACATGTGGGAACGCATCTCGATGCGCCGTTTCATTTCGCCGAAGGAAAATGGACTACGGAACAGATTCCGCTGGCGCAGACTATCGGCCCGGGCGTTATCATCGATGTGAGAGCTAAGGCCGACGCCAACCGGGATTATTTGCTAGGAGTAGACGACGTCAGTGGTTGGGAGAGAAAATATGGACGGATTCCGAAAGCGGCTATTGTCCTCATGTATACTGGCTGGGGAAAATACTGGGGCGATCGTAAACGCTACTTCGGCTCGGACGAGCCCGGCGACGTCAGTAACCTTCACTTCCCTGGTTTCTCGAAACAAGCGGCAGAGTTTCTCATCAAGCAGCGCGACGTCAAGGCGGTCGGCCTTGACACCCCGAGCATCGACTACGGCCCGTCGAAAGATTTCATCGCGCACCAAGTCTTCTGCGGCGCCAATATACCGATCTTCGAAAACGTTGCGGCCGTCGACCGTCTACCGCCGAAGGGCGCGACGATCTTCGCGCTTCCGATGAAGATCAAAGGTGGTAGCGGCGCGCCGCTCAGGATCTTCGCTATCCTTCCGTAAATAGTTTTGAACGCTGAGAGTGCCCGCGAAAGCTCTCGAGAAATCGGGCTGCCGGGGTCTCATAACGGTCTTCGGCCGAGATTCATCTTTTGCTTTGCGCTGAGAGAAATTATAAGGTGGCGCCGTTTTATTCGCGTTAGGAGGAAACCTATGAAGTATTCGGGCAGGCGTTTGAGACGACAGGCTGGGTTTGCGTTAGCCGTTGTCCTTGCATTCTGTCGTCCGTTAATGGCTCAAGCGGCGGAAAGCCCGGCGCCGGCGACGCAGCCGGACGTCCAGATGACGCTTACGAAGCAAGCGGCGGACGCCAAAGTTCTCACGCTTGATGACGCGCTATTGACGGCCCTTGATAATCATCCGAGCCTTAAGGCCGCGCGGGAAAGAGTCGCAGCGCAGCAGGCGGTCTTGGGACAACAGATGGCAGCTTACTACCCCACGATTACCATGAACAATCAGTACCGGACGAGCACCGAAGTGGGCAACACCACAGGTGTCTCGAACACAGCGTTTGATACTTTTTTCAGTCAAACCGCGATGAACATGACGCTCTACAATTTCGGCAAACGCGAAGGGAACGTACAGGCGGCGCGGGAGACCCTGAGCGCCACGGGTTACAACTACAAAGCCGCTGTGGACGCCGTCGTTGTAGGCGTGAAACAGACATACTATGCCTATCTTCAGGCGAAGGCGATCGTGACAGTAAATGAGGATACCGTAAAAGATCGGCAGTTGCTGGTAAACCAAACCCAAGGCTTTTTCGACGTCGGCACCAGAGCGCGGATCGACGTCGTACGGGCCGAATCCAATTTGTACAGCGCGCAAGCGGACCTTATCGCCTCGCAAAACGCGGCGCAGGTTGCCTGGGTCACGCTCAAGAACGCCATTGGAGTCAGAGAGCTGCCCGAGCGGCCGCTGGTCGAAGATACGACCATGACAGCGATCCCGTACACGCTCGACCAGGCGAGAGAAATTGCATATGTTACCTGTCCGGAGCTGAAGAGCTTCGAGGCGCAAGGAAGAGCCCAAGACCAGACGATCGCGACGGCTAGGCGCGGCCACCTGCCGGACATTATATTTGACGCCAATTACAGACGCAGTAATAACAGCGGCAGCGGAAATACATTTCCACTGCCGAGAGGTTGGCAAGTCCAGTTGAATCTAAATATCCCGATCTTCGACGGCTTTCGGACCACCAATAGGGTAGAGGAAACATTGCATACCTATTACGTCATTAAAGCCCAGGAAGAGCAGCAGCGGCAGCAGGTTGCCCTTGACGTTGAGCAGAGCTATCTTAAGCTGGTTGAATTGGAGCAAAGGATCAAAGCCAATGAGGCGGCGGCCAAGGCGGCCAAGGAGAACCTGGATCTGGCGAACGGAAGATACCAAGTCGGCGTTGGCAACATCATCGAAGTCACCGATGCCGAAGCCCTTTACACGAGCGCGCAAACGACGTATGTTCGCGCGCTATATGATTACAAGATCGCCGACGCCCAGTTCCAAAGAGCCATAGGAAAATAGCCGGAAATGGAACTCGCAACAATGATAAGCGCACCGGGTTAGGAGAAGTTTAATACATGAGGCGTTCTCTCTTGATCATACTCGTTCTGGCGCTAGTTGGGTTCGCCGGCATACAACAATATTCCTCCTGGTCGCTAAGCAAACCACAGGAAAAATCCGCAGGCAACCCCGAAGGCGGTGTTGATGCTGGTTCTAGTGGTGGTCAAGGCCGTTCCGCTGGTCAAGCCCGGGGCGCAGGCTCCCGCGACGCGATTCCCGTTCTTGTCGCGATAGCGGCGCAAAAATCAGTCCCCGTTCAGGTTCGCGCCGTCGGTAACGTTGAAGCCTATTCCACCGTTTCCATCAAAAGTCAGGTCACGGGCGTGCTTATGAAAGCCCACTTCAAAGAAGGGCAAAATGTCAAACAAGGACAGCTTCTCTTCACCATCGATCCCCGTCCGCTCGAGGCGACATTAAAACAGGCAGAGGCAACCTTGGCGCGGGATAGCGCCCAGCTACAGAATGCACGCGAGCAAGCGCGACGCTACGCGGACCTCGTAAAAAAGCAATACGTCTCGCAAGAACAGTATGACAAGATCCGTGCTGATGCCGACGCGGCGGAAGCGGTGGTGCAAGCGGACCACGCCGGCGTGGAGAACGCTAAAGTTCAGCTGAGCTATTGCTACATTTATTCGCCGTTGGACGGTCAGGTCGGAAGTCTCCTGGTGAATGAAGGTAATTTGGTGCGAGTCAATGATGGAACGCCGCTGGTGGTCATTAATCAGCTCACACCGGTTAATGTCACCTTTTCCGTTCCGGAGCAAAACTTGGTGGACATCAAACGACACATGGCTTCGGGCCAGCTCAAGGTAAAAGCTGCATTCCCTTCCGACGAGGGACAGCCCGAAGAGGGTAGCCTGACTTTCGTCGATAATGCCGTCGATCGCTCCACGGGGACGATCAAGCTAAAAGCCGAATTCAGTAACAAAGAGCGGCGTTTGTGGCCGGGCCAGTATATCAACGTCGCGCTGACTCTAAGCACCCAAGCGGATGCCGTGGTCATTCCGTCGGAAGCTGTTCAGGTGGGGCCGGAGGGACAACAGGTGTTCGTGGTAAAAGCGGATAAAAGAGTTGAGGTTCGACCTGTGACCGTGGCGCGAACCAACGAAGGCGAGGCGATTATCGCCAAGGGACTGCAGCCCGGTGAACAGGTGGTTCGAGAGGGGCAGTTTCTGCTCGGCCCTGGGGCGAGAGTGGACATAAAAAAAGATGTTAAAGACGCGACGGATACAACGGAGCGCAAAGGTGAGCCGGCAAGAAGAGGCAAGGGCAAAGGGTCAGAAGGGGGCGATTCATGAATATCTCCGGGATCTTCATTCGCAGACCGGTCGCCACCACCTTGGTGATGCTGGGGATATTGATCTTCGGCATTTTGGGCTACAAATCGCTGCCGGTAAGCGATCTTCCGACCGTTGACTTCCCGACCATCACAGTGAGCGCCAACTTGCCGGGGGCCAGCGCGGAAAACATGGCGTCGTCGGTCGCTACCCCGCTTGAGAAAAATTTCTCTACCATCGCCGGCCTCGACTCTATGAGCTCGACCAGCACTTTGGGCCGCACCCAGATCACCTTGCAGTTTGTGCTGAGCCGAAACATCGATGCCGCGGCGCAAGACGTTCAGTCGATGATCGCGCGCGCTTCTCGCGACCTGCCGCCGAATATGCCGAGCCCGCCTTCTTATCGTAAAGTCAACCCAGCCAACAATTCGATCCTGCTGTTGGCCTTGACCTCCGAAACGCTTCCCTTATCGACCGTGGATGAGTACGCGCAGACGATTTTGGCCCAACGCATTTCCATGGTCAGCGGCGTCGCTCAAGTGGATGTCTTGGGCTCGCAGAAATACGCAGTTCGGATCCAGTTGGATCCCAACCAAATGGCGGTGCGACAAATCGGCATCGATGATGTTGTGAATGCAGTCCAACGAGGCAACGTGGACCTGCCCGTGGGCACCTTGTATGCGCCGAATCGAGCTTACACTCTGGTTTCCAATGGTCAGCTGACGAACGCCGACGCTTATAAGCCGCTGGTGGTGACTTACCGCAACAGCGCGCCGGTGCGGGTTCAAGAAATCGGCAACGCTATCGACAGCGTCGAGAACAATAAGGTAGGCAGTTGGTTCAAGGACAAAAAGGCCGTCATTCTCGGGGTGCAGCGCCAGCCTGGAGCCAACGTCGTCGACGTCGTGGACGCTATCAAGGGGATTCTCCCAGGTCTCCGCGCCCAGATTCCCCAGTCCATCAAGTTGGATGTTTTCTTTGACCGCACGCAAGCGATTCGCGAGTCGGCGCACGACGTCCAGTTAACCCTTATTGGAACCATCGGTCTGGTCATCCTGGTGATTTTTCTCTTCCTCCGCAACGTATCGGCGACGATTATTCCAAGCCTAGCGTTACCCATGTCGATCGTCGGCACTTTTGCCGTGATGTATCTGCTGGATTACAGCCTGGACAACCTGTCGCTCATGGCGTTGACCCTGGCGGTCGGATTCGTGGTCGACGACGCCATCGTGGTCCTGGAAAACATCGTGCGCCACATGGAGCAAGGGGAGCGCCCCTATGAAGCCGCAGTCAAGGGCGCCCAAGAGATCGGCTTCACGATTGTCTCCATGACCATTTCATTGGTGGCCGCCTTCATTCCGATACTTTTCATGAGCGGCATGCTCGGGAGACTCCTGCGCGAATTCGCCGTTACCATCTGCGTCGCCATCCTGGTATCCGGATTTGTCTCTTTAAGTCTGACGCCCATGCTCTGCAGCCGCTATCTCCGCCCGCCCAAAGAGCAGGAGCACGGCTGGCTTTATCGCTTCCTCGGGCGCTGCCTGGATGCGATGACTATGAGCTATGAAGTCAGCCTGCGATGGGTCATGAAGCACCATGTGACCACGATGGTGGCTTCTGTGGTGGTTCTGGCGGCGACTATCTATGTATTCGGATTAGTGCCCAAGGGCTTCATTCCGAGCGAAGATACGGGCCAGGTGCTCATCAACACCGAGGGCGCGCAAGGCGTTTCCTTTGAACAGCTGGTCCAGTACCAACAACAGTTGGCCGCGATTGTCGCCAAGGATCCGAACGTGGAGTCTTTTTTCTCGAGCGTGGGGGTTGGCGGGATTGGACTGACGGGCAATACCGGTCGTATTTTTATGAAACTCAAACCGCGAGCGGAACGATCGCTCAGCGCGGATCAGCTGATTCGGGATTTGCGGCCGAAGTTAATCCGGGTTCCGGGAATTCGTGTGTCGCTGCAGAATCCACCGGTCATCCGCGTGGGAGGACGGCTGACTCGCAGCCTCTACCAATTTACCTTACAAAGTTCGGATGCCCAAGAGCTATACCGCAGCGCCGCTCTCTTCGAGGAAAAGTTAAGAGCGCTGCCCGACTTTAGGGACGTCGGCAGCGACTTGCAGATTAGCAATCCTCAGCTGCAGGTCGTTATTGACCGAGACAAGGCCGCAACCATGGGGGTCACAGCCCAAGGCATTGGGGCCCGGCAGATCGAAGAGGCGTTTTGGAACGCTTACGCAACGCGGCAAGTATCAACCATCAACACGCCAAACAATCAGTACCAGGTGATTGTGGAGATCGATCCGAAATTCCAGAACGACCCATCGGCGCTGGCGATGCTGAACATTCGCTCGACCACGGGGCAGAACGCGGCCGCGCAACCGATGATCCCTTTGGGCTCGTTGGCGAGCCTCAAACACTCCGTAGGTCCTCTGTCGGTGAACCATTCGGGTCAACTCCCCTCGGCCACCATTTCCTTCAATCTCCGTGAAGGAATCGCGCTTGGAGATGCCGTTGCCACCATCAACAACCTGGCTCGTGAGACGTTGCCGGCATCCATCAGCACGAGCTTCCAGGGTACAGCTCAGGAATTTCAATCATCCATCAAAAGCTTGTGGGTGTTGCTCGTCCTGGCGGTGTTCGTGGTTTATCTGGTTCTTGGCATCCTTTATGAGAGCTTCATTCATCCGCTCACGATTCTTTCCGGTCTGCCGTCTGCCGGCCTGGGAGCACTGATCGCCCTTTATTATCTTAAGATGGACTTGAGCATCTACGCGTTCGTCGGGCTCATCATGCTTATCGGCATCGTAAAAAAGAACGCGATCATGATGATCGACTTTGCTCTCGAAGGGCAGCGGAACGAAGCCAAGGCGCCCGCCCAAGCCATTTACGAAGGAGCTTTGGTTCGCTTCCGTCCAATCATGATGACGACCATGGCTGCCATCATGGGAGCTGTACCCATTGCTCTCGGTTGGGGAGCCGGGGCGGAAGCACGGCAGCCGCTTGGCGTCTCCGTCGTCGGCGGGCTTATTATCTCTCAGGTTCTTACACTTTACATCACGCCCGTCGTTTATCTCTATATGGAAAAGGCCCAGTCCCTCGCGGTTGCCCTGCCAGACAGGGTCCGGCGGTTTGTCCGGCGTTCACCTAGGGAAAGCAGAGAACCGGATCTGACGCCAAAGTTGGCGGGGGAAAATCCGGAACTGCGCAAGGTCCGCTAGAAATCATTTCGCAAAGCGGATTCAAGCGCCCAACTATGTGACTCGTGGCGCGGCTTTCGTTTCAAAATAAGAAACGATAGCCCGTGCAAATTCCTGCCTGTCGAACAAATCCAATTTGTTCTCGCCCTGGGGAATGAAACGCTATCGAGTAATTTTTCTGCCGCTGGCCGCGATTGTTTTAGCCATTGGATACAGCGCATTGCGATCGAGCAACAGAGACCGACTCTCCGGCTGGTTTGCACCCGACGTGGAGATTCCAGTTAAAGTTTTGCGCGTCAAGGAAGTACAACTGGCACGCGTGATCGATCTCGATGGCGAGCTTCAGTCACTGAACGAAACAGAAATCATCTCCCAGTTCCCCGGCATCGTCAAAGAAATCCGTTACAAGGCCGGTGATACAGTCAAGGCCGGCGCGGTGGTAGCGACGATTCAATCCAAAGAACTGATGGAGCGACTGCGCGCCAACGAGGCGGCGGTGAAAGAGGCCGAAGACGATTTACGAGAAAAAGAAAAGGGAATCGGGAGCGCTGAAAAAGAGCTTGCCCACGCTCGCGAACTGGTGCAAAGGGATCTGATTGCCCGGCGTGCCGTTGATGATGCTGAAGCGGCGGCCACCCTTGCCCGAGCGGAAAAGGAAGTCGCCGAAGCGCAACTGGCGCAGCGAAAATCAATGTTAGCGCAAGCGCGCTACCTGCTCAATCTAACCCGGCTGGTCGCGCCCTTTGGCGGAGTCGTGACGCGCAGGTGGGTGGAGCCGGGCGGTTCGGTTTCGCCTTCGATGGCGATCTTATCGATCGCTGATTCCGACACGATGCGCGTCGCGGTTCGTCTCACGGCGAAGGATGCCGCGCTCGTGCATCCCGGGATGGCCGTTCGACTCCGTATGGCCGCTTTCCCCGGCCGTGAGTTCGCAGGAAAGCTGGCGCAAATCAGTACTTCTTCCGAAGCAACCGATAAGGTGGCGACGGCAGAGATTCATCTCCCCAACCCCGGCGGATTGCTGAAGCCCGGGATGAAAGCCGTTCTGTCTCTAGCGGTAGATGAGACTCACCCGGCTCTTCTGGTTCCTAAAGAGTCGGTCTCAGACTTTCAAGGCAAGAACTATCTCTATACGGTGTCTGCAGGAAAAGCCGAGCGAAAAGCCGTGACCAAAGGATTGGAACAAGATAACGAGGTCGTTATTATCTCCGGCCTCGAAGAAGGAGAATTTGTGATCGTAGCCGGTTTGGAAAAATTACGGCCGGGCAGTCGAGTGCGTGTGTTGAAATAATGCGAGGCCAACGATTGGATGGGAAATTTCCGCGGCGCGACAATCTCCTCTGGAAAAATGGCCCGAACAAGCTTAGAGGGAGGCGAGCAGAAAAGCCCGTCGCTGTCCAGGAAAACGAATGGATACTTGCGAATTGACTGCCGTCGGCTAGACTACCAGCGAAATGGATTCAAAATCCTGCCGATGGTATCCGCGTCCTCTTTCAACTGATCCAGAACCCCTTTTTCTTCGTCTTCGCCTGCGGTGGTAGATTTCTTTTGCTCGGGACCTTTTGGCGCGGGTGTTACAGGCTGTGGCTGAACGGGTCCCCGAACTAAGGCCCTCGGAATTTCGCGCACGGCGGGCTCTTGAGGCTTGTCCGAATTTTCCCGCTTCTTATCCTCTTTGCTGGAGTCTTGGTCTGATGTCGCGTTATCCTGGACTTCCAGCTCCGACGGTCCGAGGAAAAGGGGGCCTTTTTCGACCGAGACTTTCGGTTCCAACTCCACTTTCTTAACCGGGTCTTTTCTCGGCGCGGTTCCGTTCGCACTCTCTGGAGGCGCCGGCAGCTCAAATTTGGATGGCTCGATTCCTTTGGATTTGAGCTTGTCATCGATGCTGCCCAATAGCCCGCTGTTAGCAATGCTCTCCGGCGGCGGTTCAACTTTCGTCCCGGTAGTTTTCGCCGCGATCGCTTGCGCAGCAGCAGGGTCTTTGAAAACCTCCGCCGCTTCCGGTGTCGGCGGCAGCTCTCCGAGGTCTTTGCCGTCCTTTTTCAAACTGATGTCGATCTTTCCAAGTAGCTCTCCGGCATCTGTCGGCTGTAGAGAAGCGGTCTCTTCGACCTTCGGGAGAGACGCCGCGGGTGGTTTTAAGGCTGCCGTTTGTCTTTTAGAGTCGATGCCTTTGCCCATCAGTGAATCATCGATCTGATCTACGAGTTGAGTGTTTTTGGATTTTTCGACCTTCTGTTTGTCCTCGTCATTCTTATCCCCGAACGGCCATAGAGAAGCCAAAACACCAGGTGATTCGTCCTTTTTCTCCGCTGCCTTTTTCTTGGCAAGCATGTCGAGCGCGCTTTCTGTCTTCTTATCCTCGGTTGGCGCCTTCTTATCGTTATCTGACGATGAGAACGGATTGATCTTGTCCACGACGCGACGGAAGATGCCCTTGTCCTCTCCCGGCTCTTCGTATACCACATCCGTCTTCGCGACGAGGTTATCGACGTCTTTCAACTTCGCGATGGCCGTTGTTTCAGCGCCATTTTGCGCAGGAGGCGCCGAGCCAGGTCTGCGGTCGCGCATCAACAGCATAGCTAGTGGGTCGTGCTTTTCCTTCTCCAACTCAGCCAGCTGTGTCTTTGCGTCATTGACGAATTTGCTCTGCGGATAGTGTTGAATGATCGCCTCGTAGGCGAGGGCCGCTTTCACGCCGTTTTTTTCTTTGCGATAGCTTTCACCGAGATAGAAAAGGCTCTTCACCGCCGTCGGCGTGCCGCGATAGCGCCGCACGATTTCTTCGAATCGGTCTCTGGCCGCGGCATATTTTTCCTGCTGGAAATAGAAAGCTGCCACGTTGAAATCGTGTTCCGCGAGGTACTCGATGCACTTGGCGAGCTTTTGCTTTGCCTCAGCGGCGTAGGGTGACTTCGGGTGGTTGTTGATAACGGTTTCAAAGTGACCCTTCGCGATTTCGGTATTTTTCTGGTCGCGGTCCGTAGAGGTAAATTGGTCGAAGTGCGCGAGTCCCAGTCGGTAAATTACCAAGGGGATGTTCTCGTTGCTTGGGTGCAACGATTGAAACTCTTGAAAGGCAGTAATCGCTTCAGGGTACTGCTGATTAAGATAATAGGATTCAGCAAGCTTCAGCTCGGCGTCGATCGCTTGCGGGGCAAACGGAAATTCCTGCTTGATTCTGGTAAACTGATCCGCCGCCGCGGCATATTTCTTATTGTTGAACAATGCCATCCCGCGGTTGAAAACCGCGTCCGCGTTAGGGTCCGGTTTCGCCGTCGATGACCAGGGCATCGAGATCGAGGGGAGTCCGGGTAGCGGGAGTGACGAGCAACCGGCAACAAACGTTAGCGAGCTTAGGCCGAGAAGAACAATGGTACGTTTCATGGCAAATTTCAGACGTTTCGTTGCGCCCACGGCTTCGATTTCAGATAAAGTTTCATCCTATATAATAGGATCGAAAGGCCGAGTCAAGCAGGATTTTATTCGGCGGTGACTCGGAACGCCACGGAAGCGTCGTTCGAGCGCATTACAAAAGGCCACACGGGCGGAAAAATCAGATAGGCGGTTGTTTCCAGCACAGAATAAAGATTGTCCCCCGGCGGGCCCTTACCATCGTGAACGGTTACTTTGTATTCGCCGGGCGGTAAATCAGGCACTCGAAACTGAAGGATCTTGTCCTCGATCCACACCAGATCCATGTCGGGCACGTCCTTCCTGTCGGGCTGTAAACCGAGAAGTCTCACCTGATAGTAGTCCATCGTCTTCCCACCGATTTCGACCCGCGGCCACCCCACCAGGTACTCCATCGAAAGGCTGACAACGGTTCCTGGCCGCCCTTCAGATGGTTCTATTCGCATCACCCGCGGCGCGCACCCGGAAATCCAGAAAGACGACATCAATAAAATGAAAGCAGCCGAGTGCATTCTTTACGTCCTTTTCCGGCGCGGTAGGTAGAAAGCCGCTTTCGTAATCGGGGCATGCTCTGCGCATTTCCAGCGGGCCTGCAATAGGCGCCACATTACACCCGCGCGGCCAGTGGAGCAATGTCCGGCATCGCACGCGACGTGCGCGACAAAATAGCTCAGCATAGAAAGTGAACTCGGGTTATTAAACTCCAACCGGCGAAAACCGCTGGCATTCGATTAACAGCGAGATCAATGCGGCGAACCACCACGAGATAAATTGCGGCGTCGATTGCATCAGGAGTGTCAATAGCAAAGTAGATGTAAGTCCGTCGTGTAGAGACGGCACGGCCCGTTAATCCGTTTTAAATCTTCTTCGGGTAAGCCGCCATCAGCATGAGCTCTTGTTACTTGTAGTCAGATTGACTCGAAGAACAGTTTATATGGAGATAAATCGCGCCGGAACATTCGTCCGGATACGACTGCAAAATTGCGCGTTGTCGAGAGTGGCTGAGGTCCCGTTGTAAAAACTTGTGATCGGCATCGCCCACGAAAAGATCGTCGCGAGCATTTCAGATCCCTGGAACTCACTCGGTGCGCGCGGGAAAAAATTGGTTCGCAGAGTCCTGCCATTCGTTCCGCGGGATTCTGTCGATAGGGATGAAGCTGGCCGCATGAGCACATCTTTGACGGGGCACTTTGCTTCCCACAATTGCTCTTGATGCCGAATTAGTGCTCAAATGTAAGACTATAGTCGTATG
>WNGC01007101.1_pt1 | contig 14971 bp, 11 predicted proteins | sample 5400051 | NCBI WGS metagenome assembly WNGC01 (sample SAMN13153368, study PRJNA577476) | soil metagenome | isolation source: 20 cm soil or saprolite under grassland replicate 2 | place: USA:California | collected 2016-06-15 | reverse complement strand
TAAAATACAAATGGAAGTTGTCGTAGCCTAGTTTCCCACCGCCGTGCGCGGTGATCGCATACCGTTCGTCAGGAGAGATGCCATTGGCAACCGTGACATATTCATCAGGCCCGTACTCGTAGTTGGATGTGGCGAGCGCAAACATGGTCGGCAGTACTAGTGCCGAGACGAAAAAAGCGACTCGCCATGCAACCATACGCCTAACTAAAACTACACGGCGTTTTGTAATCTATTTCTTCGGCATTGTCAGGCCAAAAAGCGATTGAAAGGAATAGCGGCGAGCATGATCTAAACATAATTCGCGTTTTTAGCTTCACGATGCCGCGCAGATTTCCTCGGGTCGCTCTTGGTCAAAAGATCACCACTCGCAGCGGCGTGTTTATGATTTTTAAGAGAGAAGCCTTGTCATGTTTGCGAGCGGGAGTTCTTTCCACCGCTTATTAAGCGTGGTTCAAGAACTTAGTTAGTTGTCAGGGCTAGGCTGCTCACCGTGGCAGTGCGTGAGTTTCCCGAAAAATACAAGCGGGACTGGATTTCCATGCTCGCCGTCACGTTGCGCCGCGAAACTTATTATACAGGCCAAACGCCCGCTCGGCCACCAGTGTTTCTAAATTCGAGACTGTTAGTTCCTCGCCGAAACTGGATTTTGGGAATACGAAGAATAGAACGTCCTCTTCAATGCTGGCGTTAAGGATACGCTTACAACTCCCGTCAGGCTGACGCAACGAACACGGATCTGGCGCAGGCGGATGCAAGGCCTCATGCAAACGAATGGAGCCCTCGCCAATCTTCTTCGACGGGCCAATATCGCCACAGACCGCTGCAGCGATTTTGTCTTTGAAGATGACCAGTGCCACGTCGCCAATCGCCAATCCGGTATTAGTTCTGAACGTGGCACCAGGCAGGACGATGTAAGGAACCGCCTCGCTTGGCAAGCCCTCATCTGTGTCGCAAAAGTGAAGCGTCGTGTCATTCTGACCCGTGTCTGGATCCAATTGCGATCCGCTGAGTCGTCCGACTCCAGCAGCCGGACCATCTGCATCGATCGCCATCTTCGAACTCCAGAAAATTGTTCCATCAGGGAATGCGAGCAGGGCCTTGCACTGACTGGGATCGTTTTTGCCCTGTGGCGTCTGATCGAAAGCGTCAAACGCTGCCTTATTATCTATTGCTGTATCGGAAGCACTGTCGAAAGGCACGTTCTCACATAACCCGGCCGAAGCTTCCGGAGGTGTAAATGATGCCACAAGTTCCTTTCAGTTCCTGTTATATCTCAGTTGCTAAACAAAAAACGCCAGCTTCCTGAAACTTCCCTGCTATTCTTTTAGCCATCTTCGCGTATAATCTAAAAGTGCAGTTCGTCTTAGAAGCGAGCCGAATGTTCACCAAATCTGGCGAGCTATGCATACACGGCATGGTCATCGAAGCTATCAGATGTCGTTAGTCTGTCCGCCGCGTCCCTCTGCTCACTTTGGTGCTTGTAGATCTGCTTTGTAGTCAATGTTAGTGTGCGCCGTTAATCAGGTATTCACGACGTTTCCTTCGTCCCGATGTCCTTTTCATCGGGCGAACGTCCGTTGCTGCGAACGTTGATAAAACGCTGCAGTGTATCAAACCAGAATGGTGCGCCGAGCGATGCTGCCAATCCTGTTAAGAACCAGCCGAGAACCGCACTAAACAGGTGCCCTGGATCACGAAGATATTGCCATTGCGATTCGCTCCATCCGATTGGCACACCCACATTGGTAAGGTTGTTCATTGCGACGTTCGCTGTGTTCACCAGTCGACTAACGGCTTGCGTTGCGTCTTCCGTAATATTGGGAGCAGGTTCCATTGCCGGTGCCGTACTGGAGCTGGCACTCGCTTGTGGCGTGGCGGCTTTAACAGTATTTACCGCCTGGTTAACCGTGTCCGCCAAAAGCTGCGGGTTACTGGAGAGGACTCGGATAATATGGATTGTGTCCACATTACAAAGAACTGCCAGCCCGAGTGCAAGACCAAGCAGCCACTTCTGGGCGTATCGCTTATACCAGCCGGTTACCCGGTCCATGCTACGCTCATACCAATCGCCGATGCCTTTCTTGAAGCTGGCGAGGTCGTTTTCGGCGGAATCCAAGATCGCCGTCAGGCTCTGCTTGAGTTTGCTGTTCGGTAGAGCAGCGATACTTGTCTGAAAATCGGAAATCTTGCGGATGGTATTAGGGTCAGCGGACTTGATCACGTCCAGTACAGCAGCCGTGAAGGGCTCTACACCAATATACGATGGAATGCCATTGGTTGAGCGGGATAAAGCATCTACCAAACCATGTTCCAGCACTTGCCTTACCTTTTCAGGGTCTTGCAAAAGCTGTTCCAGACCTTGCTTCAAAAAGTCCGCTCGCTTGTCTAGATACGTAAGCCAAAACTCATTTAACGCCGAGACAACGAAACTAAATAGAAGGTAGATGAACGTGATTCCGATCGCCAAGTTCAAAACCGTTAACATGCCGGAAGTATCGAATAGATTCGGAGAAAATGGCAACTGTGCGATGGGCGTGACCGCGAAGTGTCTCGGAATTTTCGCGTTGTGCATCGAACGGGCATAGGTAATTTCCGGTTCTTCATTACCTCGTAAGAAGTATTGGCACCGTTAGCTCAATTGGCAGAGCAAGTGACTCTTAATTGAGGAAAGGCAATTTTGATCATTTGGACTCAATCCGACTCAACTCGACAAAGTCGCCGAATTGAAGGGCTTACGGCGGCGACGTGGCAGAATCGCTCCGACTCAATTCTGCCGAAATATGCTCAATTTGGTCGCTTTGGTAGCAAAAACCGGTAGCAAAATCGACTTGTTAGGCCGCGCGAATTTTTCCTTCGCCGTCGCGCGCTGGGCGTCGCGACACCAAAAACTCAAAGACAGAATCAGCACACGGGCAAACCCGAAAAAGGCAGGAATCCCTGCTGTAGATGAAATCGAACTCCATCTTTTGCAGTTCTCGTGAATTTTGATAATAGGGCAACCGATAATGTTAGTATTACTCTTCGGGCTCAACTGCTCTAAAGACTGACGCTATGATTGAACCTGATGAGTACCAAAACCGGCAAACGACCGCTCGGCATGCGGCGCGGGACCACGGACTTTGCGGCATCATCGTGTGGTCGCGAGGCGGTTCTACTCAGGATCATTATGCCGAAGTTTACTATCTTACAGGCTTCTATACACACTATCCGTTCATCCCTGACGTTTCCGAAGTATGGCGAGCCCGCGGGCATTGCGCACTCGCGCTTCCAGTGGATGGCCCATCTACTTTGATTCTCGACGTTATGCGGCGACAGGCTCCCGAACCGATTGCCGATAATATCGTGTTTACCGAGGACGTGGTTGACGGTCTCGCCTGCGCGGTTGAAGAAACCTTTCCTAGGAGAGGAGACATCGGCTTGCTAGGCGGTGAATCACTTACGTGGCGGTGGGGCGAGGCACTATTGAGCCGCTTGGCGGCGCACAGGATTATCGAAGCCGATGACATCGGTGCAAGCCTTCGCTCAATCAAAACTGAGTCAGAAATTCGACTTATTCGGGAAGCTGGTGCTCTCGGCGCGGCCGCTGTAGATGCAGCGATGGCTGCGGCAGTTCCTGGCGCCCTCGAAGCCGAAGTGGCAGCCGCCGCGGTTAGACTGGTCGTCGCCTCCGGCGGTGCGTTCTACGGCATGGGTCTATCGTCAGGCCCGTGGGCGCACACCTTTAGTCCATCTCAGCCGGCCGCGTACAGTCGTCGTAAAATAGAGGCAGGCGACATGGTCCGTTTAGACATTTATGGGTCGGTCTACGGTTATCTGTTCGACTTCGGTCGGTCTCGCGTAGTTGGCACAAGGCCAACTCAGGAACAGCAACAGTTACTGGCAGCGGTACGCGACAGCGTGAATGCCGGAACTGAGGGGGCCACGCACTGGGTCTTGACTGGGGACCGCCGTGGATTACACGCGATTCTACATTGGAAATCCGCCCTGGTATGTACTTCGCGCTTGAGCGTCGAATTGAGGCACCCGGTTTGGGCGGCGCAAACTACGAGAATAACATTTTGGTCACCGAGGAAGGGCCTGAGGTCGTCACTCCGGCCACGGACGAATATATGGCGTAACTATTAAGAGGGAATTCGCGTCAGATGAGTTCCCCGGAAAATGTCGAATCTCTCCGGCACACGGGGCGACGAGTTCGAACGAAACAAGGTAGCCAACGTCGTTGGTGTTGGAGAGTGTAGTGACACGGGCGGTGATACACAGTCGGGCCGGCGGAGGGTGGTCTCATCAGGCAAAACCCTATTAGTTGATCACAGTCAACCGTCCAAAACGCCTCGCGCTGACGAACGTAGTTGAGAAAGGAGAAGCCATGGGAACCATTCTATTGATCCTTCTGATTTTGCTCTTGATCGGAGCGCTGCCAGCATGGCCGTATAGTTCCGGATGGGGATACTGGCCCAGTGGAGGACTCGGGTTAATCCTGCTAATTGTTATAATCCTCGCCCTCACAGGGCGTCTCTGAGCGGCAGTGCCTTGAAGCAGAAATTTGAACCGTCGCTCAAGCGCGACAGCAATCATCGTGACCCCACTTAAACGTGTAAAATCTCGACGCAAGAGCATTAGTGCTGAGCTGCGTCGGAATGCTCTGCTGGATTGTTTGCTTTTGGTGGATGCATCGCATCTCATCCCGTCAGGACGCCTTTTCAAAGAGCTACATGGAATGACCAAGCGTCAGAGGAGCTGTTGAGCAATGAAAACAACAGCGCCCGGTCGAAACTGTTGAAGAATTCAAACTGCGCATCGCGGCGATCATACGTGCTAAGCCCGAGCAGATCCCTGGGCCACCGCGACCGCTGAAACGGGCGACCAATCGAAAAGCAAAATGTCGAACGACTTCTTGCTAGGTGCGCGTTCTGGCCGTATCGCTGCGGATTTTACACCTCCTCACAGAATAGGTCTGTTCGGTTTCGCAACGCTCAGGACTATTTCGGTATCGGAAAAGTTCCCATACCTTGTTCTCGGGTTTTCCAGGTCTTTGACGGGGTGCTTCGACAGCCCGTACGCCATGGCAGGTTGGTTCAACTGTCGTCGCGATCTAGATGGATTGTACCTCGTATGCTCCACAACAAGAGACAGATTTACGGCGCAAGAATTGATCTTTGAGACACTTACGCTGTGTGTACGCGGTCGCGTGTTGAGCATTCTGTTGTGCATCTCCGCATGGCACCGAAAGGAGCGAATTTTGGGCCCCACCCGAGCGGCCTGTCGTTTGGAGGTCGCCGTTTGGAATTACGTTTACTTCAAACTGGATCTGCGCATGGTCGTTTCGACTTCCATTGTTTTCCCGAGAGACTCCCTAGGCCAAAGGGACCTGACGCGCCCAGGGAATCCTCAGGGACAGGGTTCAGGCATCAGTGGAACGCCGAATTTATGCACTTCACTCGCTTTATTTCGCCGTATTGCGTCACCGATTGGGCAATTTTCAACAATGCTGCCGAGCACTCATGCTTAGCTCCGAAATTGATCTGCTGATGTACAGCACTTTTGCCGTTTAATCGGGCCAAGGCGCTCGGCAGCAACGCCTTGCCCTCGCGTTGCCGTATGTCCTGTTGTGGAGCATAGAGGGGGCGATTCATCTAGACAAATGCAACAGTCATTCGCCGACCATTCTCACACCTGGGAAGGACCCGCGAAAACGTACAGGCAACGCATCTGAGCAAGCGCATTCCTAGCTTCGCGAATTTAGGTGTTAGTGCCGATTGGAGGCCTAGATGAGAAGGCCGCCTCTAAGCGCAAGCCGAAGTCGAAAGCGCAACGTTGGTGTCCATCGTCTTCGCCCTCGCGGGCTTGCCCATCTATGTCGCTCAATTTCCATTGCGCGCCCAGCACGGCATATAAATTTCGTCAATGAAAAGCGCACGCATTTTCTTAAACACCTTGTTGAATTTCGCTGCCGTGACCTTTCCAACTGAGTGAAGATAATGTAGTGTTCAATTGTGAAAGGTCGTTGCGGGCGGCTCGCAATCGGTATTCCTGTTCGTGCATAAAAAGCGCGTTGCAGTAAGATTCCCGTTGTCATGGATCCGGCTATTTTTTTACGGAGCTGAAGCGACGCAAGGTTTACAGCCCAACGCACGCCGGCCGACCGATCACGTCGTAGCCAAGATCAATCGCCGCCGCGCTATCAGTCGGACCCTTCATGATGAGAGTGGTAATATTACCACTCTGCAGTTCGGACAGGAACAATCCTGACCTGCTGCGTTTCACAGCCCACTTTCGGCTCGGTCCACAGCTATCTGTTATGCAGGTGCGCTATGCCTTGGCGTGCGATTGATGCGTTTGGGAGCGACGACTGCACTGAAGGATTAGAACTGCCGATTCTATGCGGTGGATTTAGAACCACGGATGTGACAGTCCGCGACGCCTTTTGTGGCGCGCAGTTGCCGTCCGTCACGATTTCTTTCTTGACAAGCTCGTGGCGGTCTTGGCAAAGGTGTATAGGTAACGAACAGTCCTAACGAATTATGAAAACGATCAAAGCGATTTTTGTTGTCCTAGCAAGCGCCGTGCCCATTCTCACAGCGCAAACGGAGCCGCAAGCAGGAGTCCCCACACGTCTTAATGAAGCGACCATCGCACAACTTCAGGAGCAGATGGCCAGGGGCAGGCTCACCTCCGTAGAACTGACCAATTATTACTTGGCTCGTATCAGGGCGCTAGACCAGGGTGCCGAAGGGGTCAACTCGATCATTGAGCTCAACCCAGACGCGCTTGAGATGGCACAACACGCAGACCGCCTGCGTCACCGCGGAAGACTGCTGGGGCCTCTGCATGGGATCCCGGTGCTGCTCAAAGACAATATCGATACCGGCGATAGGATGCAGACAAGCGCCGGATCGTTTGCGCTCGTTGGCCAGCCTGCTGTTCAGGACTCCACCATCGCTGAAAATTTGCGCGCAGGTGGTGCAGTTATCCTCGGTAAAACGAATCTCTCGGAGTGGGCAAACTTTCGCTCCTTTGAATCCACCAGTGGCTGGTCTGGTCGCGGTGGTCAAACCAACAACCCGTACGCGCTCGATCGCAATCCGTGCGGCTCCAGCGCCGGCTCGGGCGCAGCCGCTTCGGCGAACTTTGCTACTGTGTCGCTGGGGAGCGAAACGGACGGCAGCATCGTTTGTCCGGGTAACGCGAATGGTGTAGTCGCTCTCAAACCCACTGTGGGTCTCGTTAGCCGCGCCGGTGTGGTGCCAATTTCTCATACGCAGGACACGGTCGGACCGCACGCCCGGACAGTGGCAGACGCTGCCGCAACGCTTGGCGTTATCCAGAGCCGGACCTTTGATGGACGCGATCCAGCAACCGACGGCGTTCCGCTCGGCTGGCAGGGTACGGGCAGAAATCGCCCAAGAAACCTTCCCAGTGATTACACCCAGTTCCTCGATCCCCATGGCCTCAGGGGGGCGAGACTTGGACTGACCCGAGCAGGGATAGAGGGATTCGATCCATCGAACCCCACACCGAAGCGGATTATCGACGAATTTAATGACGTGGTGGGAAAGCTCCGGGAAGCCGGTGCCACGGTGATAGATCTCGACCACCATGGGTTCACATTCCCCTCGGCCGACGGCGAATTTCTCGTGCTGTGTTACGAATTCCGCCAAGACGTCAGAGCGTATTTCGCTACTCGTGTCGGTGTTCCCGTAGCAAACGGCACACTTACCAGCGCGATCCAGTTTAATCGCGCGCACGCGGATGTGGAGATGCCGTTTTTCAATCAGGACATCTTCGTTCTTTGTGCCGCGCTGGCCCAAGGGCCCAATACTCCGCAGCCACTGTTCAATGGGGTGACGTACAATGAGGCGCTGCAAATCGACCACGACGCTGGCGTCAACGGCATCGACGAGGCACTTAGACGATTCAGCCTCGATGCGGTTGTTTCCTTTACTGACAATCCAGCGTGGGAGACCGACCTACTTTATAGCGATACCGGCAGATTCTACTTCGCCAGCTCAGGCCTGGCTGCTGCACCTGGCTATCCTATCATTCAAGTGCCGGCCACGATGGTGCTTGGTACCCCTATGGGCATCAGCTTTCTCGGCACTGCTTTCAGTGAGCCCGCGCTGATCAAGCTCGCATCCGGCTTTGAGGCATTCACGCAGGTACGCGCACATAACTTGCCGAAGTTCCTCGATAACACGCCATCGCATCACATCAAAGGGACGACACCGGGGCAGCACACACCGGTGCAGGACACCGACACAGTCGATCCGGCCAAGACTAAGAAAAAGCCACAGCACCTGTAACGGGCGGCGCATCCGAGGTATTGCTTATCTCCACGGCTTCGCGCCGTTCGACAGCCCGGACCGTTTCTCTGGTGACGTGACACCATTTGTAAATTTTGTTTGCTGACCATCCCTCACGGAGTAACCGAACTAGTTGGCGATAGATTTTGGGTCGTTCACGCAACAGACGCTCGCCAGTGTACCGCGGCCGCGCATCCTGCGTTGTTGATGGTGCCTGGCCGTTATTTGGCTGGATTATGTTCAATCGAACAGATAAGCTGGCCTGGAGCAAAATGCAATGGCGTTAACCGGTTCATCGCGTGCGCGTGGAATCGTCTCAGCAGCCCGGTAGCTATCCGTCGCTACCTACGCGCAACTGCACCCATCAACCGCTCCCATTCATCCAAACTCCCGCGAAAGCCCAATTCGCACGCTGTGTTGAAACTCAATCGAGCGTTTATCTCGCGACGCTTTCCGCCTTTTGTATCCTTGGCGTTCCGATAGTGGCGGCGTGAAATGAAGATGTGTGACGCCAGTGGGTCGTGCTCAGCGCGCATGGTTTCGACGACCGCTTCCACTTCACGAATCGCCTTGCTAAGCTTCTCTAGAGCATGGTGAAGCTGCCGTGAGCGCAGCGTGTTCAACTGAACGTATTCACGCCCGGAGGTCAATATTTCCCCGGACAAAAGTTACAGCGCTGTAACTTTTAAGCGGTAGCGGACGGACATCGCAAGCGAAGGCGAAAAAAATTGCGGTCATAAGAACAGCGTATTCGGTGGGCTTCTAGGTTTAGAAATTCGGATACCCGGTGCGGGCCCCCACCACCGAGCTGAGACTGGCTACTGCGTCATTTTTTTGCGCTATCAGCCGAAGTTTTGTTTACGCCGAATGCTTTGGATTTATTGAGGCCTTAAGGACGCAAGTCGCGTCCACGTCCTCTGAATATGATCGCCAGCGCAAGAAGAATTACTGCGATGGGCACGAGCGGCGCAGCGGCGATGTAGGAGATAAGCACGAAGACGATCGCGATAACGGCGAGGATAGTGGTTATATCAAAGTTCATAGTTTGTGATGGGTTTGCCGACATTTAATTACGCAGGATCAATTGAAGCAAGACTTCATGTAACTATTGCATTCTGACGAGCACAGACAATTATTCCCGAGATGACATGTCCATGTGAACATGTGACGATATTTGCGGTTTTGGTGGGCGCGACTAGGCCGGAAAATTACCGGTAAACCTGAAGGAAGAAGGCGAGACAGACAAGAAGCTGACCCCAACTCCATCCGCCTTCGCTGAGATTGTCAGCGATGATTTCCCAGTCCTTCACCGACACCGCAGCTTTGCTGATCGATACAGACTTCGCTCGCGGAGCCACCATCACTTGTCTCACGCAATGTAAAGCGATGCGCGCACGCCCAGATGCTGGCGCGAAATCTATTAGAGAACCAAAGGGGGGGACATGAGGAATAAGAAAATTCGCTATGCCGTTGTCGGATTGGGGCACATCGCGCAAACGGCCGTGCTGCCTGCGTTTAAACATGCTGAAAATTCCGAGTTGGCAGCGGTCGTCACTGGAAATCGTGAAAAGGACCGCAAATTGAGCGAGCGCTATCGCGTAAAGGCTTATAACTACGATGATCTGGAAGCCGCGCTTGAAAGGGAGCAGGTCAATGCCGTTTACATCGCTACGCCCAACATTCTCCACCGCGAACATACCGAGCGCGCCGCCAAAGCGGGCGTGCACGTATTATGCGAGAAACCTATGGCCACTACGCAGGAGGATTGCGAAGCCATGATGCGTGCAGCCGCGGAAAATAACGTGAAACTAATGATCGCTTATCGGCTCCATTTCAATGATGCGAATCTGCATGCCGTGCGAACGGCGAAATCCGGCGACCTCGGCGATCTTCGGTATTTTGCATCGCTATTTGGTCTGCAGGTAAAAGAGGGCAACGTTCGCACCCGAAAAGACCTCGGTGGAGGCACTCTCTTCGACATCGGCATTTATTGCATCAACGCAGCGCGCTACCTATTTCGCGACGAACCAATAGAAGTTGTCGCCTTGACAGCAAACAACGGCGAGAGGCGGTTCGCTGAAATCGAGGAAACGACAGGCGTAGTTATGCGGTTTCCACACGAACGGTTAGCGACGGCTGGAGAATGCTTACGAGTATCAGGGCGAATTGAAATGCGTGACGACGATTGGTGAGAAAAAAACGGAGAAGATCTTCAAACCAGGCGATCAATTTGCGCCAGAACTCATTTATTTCTCCGATTGCATCATTCATGGCCGGGCGCCGGAGCCATCAGGCAGCGAAGGATTGGCAGATGTCCGAGTAATCAACGCAATCTATGAATCGGCCGAAATCGGACGTGCCGTGCGGATCGAGCCGGTCCCGAAAAAGCGCCGCCCAGACGAGACGATGCGAATTAAACGTCCGCCAGTAAAAACACCCAAGCCCGTCGGCGCTTCCGCCCCGCATTAGAAAGCCAGCAAGGCCTGGAGAAGTGGTGGTCCATGATACTGCACGAAACGGCTTATTTTCGCATTTATTTAAATAAGACGAAGCGATTGACGATGGGCCAGCACGGGATTTATCCAAAAACTTCGTTCCGGCATTTCCTTAGAAGGACGTGACAAATGAAAGCACCGCCCAGCTGGGGCGGCAATGTGCCGCGGGGGGTTCTGCAAGAAGCGAGTCAAAAACGAAAGCCGCCGATCAAAACGAAAGGCGCGTGAGCCGTAGCGCTGCGTGAAACAAAAAGCCGCCACGCGCTGAAGCGTGACGGCTGATTGTGAAATGCTGCTGCTTTATTGGAGGGGGTGCTGCTTGAGGGATTTTTGACCACTTGCGGCGCAGGTTTGCTCGTCTCAAGCTGGGCGCTCACCTTTTGGATTTGCGCTGCTTGTTCCTTCACGGTTGCTGCAAGACCCTCAACCGTGGCTTCCAATTTCTCCACTTTGCGATGCTCTTTGAGGAACTCGTTGAGCAACATCGCATTCACGGCTTCGTAGCGGACCGTGTAAATCTCTCCGTTCTCATCGCGCACGACCAGGTCGGGGTTCACATTTGCTACGTCTTCCGCAATCAGTCCAAATTGTGGCGTGCATTCCGCGTCGTTTTTGTAGCGAAAGGTCACAGGTTTAAGTTTCAGGATTCCTTCGCTCGTTTTCTCCATCGCTTTGATCTCTTCCTTGAACTTCCGTGCCGAAGCCGGCGGTTGAGTGCCGAGCCGGCCGGTGCTGTTGATATACACCGGCTTGATCGTTCCGCCCTCGCTCACGTTATAAATACCGGCGATAAAGGTGCCGTTCTGTGTTCCTTGCGTGCCAATGCGGATTTTGGCACTCTCGCCCGCTACTCCGGCATGGCCGATATCGATATTGTTGCTGCCGGTGGTCAGGTTTTGACCGCCTAACGCGCCGACGGCGATGTTGGTGCTGCCAGTGCTGCGAAAAAGCGCGTTAAAACCGGTGGCCGTGTTGTTGGTGCCAATTGTGTTTGAAGTCAGCGCGCCATTCCCGCTGGCGGTGTTGTTGTTGCCGCTCGCATTGTTTACAGCAGCCTGAAACCCGATAGCCGTGTTACTGCTGCCGGTGTTGCGAAAAAGCGCGTTAAAACCGGTGGCCGTGTTGTTGGTGCCAATTGTGTTTGAAGTCAGCGCGCCACTGCCGGTGGCAGTGTTGTTGTTGCCGCTCACATTGCTTACAGCAGCCTGAAACCCGATAGCCGTGTTACTGCTGCCGATGGTGTTGTCTAAAAGCGCGTTAACACCGGTGGCAGTGTTGTCTGTGCCGTGTGTGTTGCTATAGAGCGCCTGGAATCCATTGGCCGTGTTAAAGTCCCCGTCTGTGTTGCTATAGAGCGCATAAATTCCGGTGGCGGTATTGTCCTCGCCGCTTGTGTTGCTAAAAAGCGTATAAAAACCGGTGGCGGTATTTTCGAAACCGGTTGTGTTTCTAAAGAGCGCGCTACCACCGGTTGCGGTATTGTCGAAGCCAGTTGTGTTTGCGTTCAACGCATTATACCCAATAGCAGTGTTGTCGCTGGCACTTGTGTTGCTGAAAAGCGCCTCATCACCGTTCGCCGTGTTGCCGTTGCCGCTGCTGTTGTGGCCGAGCGCATCGATACCAGTCGCGGTATTCCCGGAGCCGCTTGTGTTGAGACCCATCGTGCCAAAGCCGAGGGCCGTGTTCCCGCTACCGTTGTTGTCATGAAGCGCGCCGGTGCCAATGGCCGTGTTCTGGTTGCCCGTTGTGTCCTGAAAGAGCGCAGCCCAGCCGACAGCGGTGTTGGATTGCCCGCTGGTGAGGCTAGACAGTGCAGCGTCACCTTCAGCCGTGTTGAAGTTCGGATATCCTCCATCTGGTGCTGGAGTCACTGCTCGGACTGCGGGCGAAAGCCCGAAGCAGGCGAGCACGAGTGCGAGCGCGCCAAAGCGAAAAACCTGCCGCAGAGGCGACCGGTCGATTGATTCTTTTGGGTGCAGAGTTGTCATATTTTCTATTTTCCTTTTGTTGAGGTTGGATTGTTGAACTGCATTAACTGCGATCCAGTTCCGCACCGAACCGGAAATCATTCTGACGAGGCGCTTTGGACAGCAGGCTCGCTTCGGCTGACTTGGGGCTCCAGTTGGAGCTGGGGGATTGCGCTAAACGGTGTCTCAGCAAACGCCCAGCCCCAGCGGCTTATTCAGCCGTGCCGAAGATAAGTTGAAACGTCGGATGACGTAATCGGGGAGACTTTTACGCGATCCACGAAAATTTGTCGAACTTTTTTGTCTATCACATCTTAGTATAGCGTTCAGATGAACATTAGCCGTCGGGGAGCACGCGTAACAGTTTCTGATTTTTACTGACTGTCGGCATGAACCGCCGCCGCAAGTCAGCTTTCATCTGCGTACACGATGAAGCGTTTTCCGTCGTCACGATGTGCGTCAGCAATCGAGATTGCTCGCCTACGCGACTTGACACCTTGAGGCCGGTCAGCAGGTGCAATGCAGGATGGCGTGCGCCTGACCCTTCTTGACTTCCTCTAGCAGCTGACAGACTTCCGCTGTGGGCGCTGCAATGACCTCGATACTGCGCCGTTTCGCCTCCGCTAAGATTTCGTCCATTACCGCAAGCGCGCCATGGGCGCCCGTTCCGATGAGGAGCCGCTTGCCTCCCCACGGAATTTCTTCCCCGGCCGAAAGCGGCGTGTGGCCAAACCTTTCCCGAAATTCCTTGGAAGGTCCTTTTTTGCGTTTTCGCACTTTGCCGCCGTCGATCACCACATCGTGTGTGTAGTGCTTTCCCTCGACCTCGATCTCGCCAAATTTCACCAGTCGTGCTTTCATATCTCAATGTTCTGCTAGCTTCAAGGAGCTTCAAGGCAAGAGACACGGATTCTAAGAATCGCCTCATGCGCAAATCGCTGATTCGAGTCCAAAAACGCAGTCAGTATTTCATCAACGCGCACGACGAACCGCTTTCCGTCGCCGCGATGCGCGTTAGCGACAAAACGGTTTGCCCAGTTTTGGGAGGTTTATTAGCAGTCCAAAAGGGCAGCGAATATTCTCTGTTCGAATGCCCAATTTATTTGGCGAGTTCCATTTCGCCGGAAAACGCTTTTGGAAGAAATTCGCTTGACGCACCCCGCGGAATTTCAGTGAATCCCAGCTAACCAGGCATGAAGCCTTTGCCATCCACGTCAAAATCTCTCGTTGGCGCATTGTTCGCCGTTGCTCTGGTCGCGTGGAGCCCGCTCCAGACGAGGGCTGACACGATTGCGTTTAGCGTTTCAAGCTCCTCCTCTATCATATTCGGCGACAATACAACTCTCGGCTACGCATTTACTGTCAGCAGCCCGATCTCTGTGACGAGCCTAGGTCTTTTTGATTTCCAAAACGACGGTTTGGCTCAATCTCATGCCGTGACTATCTGGACGAGCACTGGCACGCAGCTGCTACAACTCACAATCTCCGCTGGAACAGGTGCAACCCTTACCGACGGGTTCCGCTATGTCTCTATCGCGCCCTTTCTCCTCGTTCCAGGCACTTATACAATCGGCGGCTTCTATGCCGGCGATAGTGATTCTAGTCTGGACGCGGCTTCGATCACAGGTGCTTCCGGGCTTTCTTACCTTGGTAGTAGAAGCGCATTTGGATTCACGTTTCCATCCGGCGACGCCATTGCTGTCGTGAACAGCTACTTCGGCCCAAATTTCCAGTTTATCACAGGTGTAGGTGTCCCCACACATGACTCAGGCTCGACAGTTTCTCTACTCGGTTTCGCTCTATTCGGGTTAGCTGCCGTACGGCGCGGGTTGCGTTGCTAAGAGCGGTTCGTAAGACGCTGAGTTCCACGCTGACGGAGCAAATCGCCGATTCCAGTTTTACCCACGCCGATTCGTACCGCTTGAGTGAGAGATTCACCTCAAAACGTGTAATTGTACTTGACTTAAATGCGCGCTGTTCTCTACGATTCATCTGACGTCGATGTGTGCGGACTACTGGCTTTCCCAGTGGCGAGTTTGGACCGGCAGTAATCTCTCGCATCGGTTCCAAACCGGAGATTACTATGAAAACACTTATCCTCGCAGCGATTCGCTGCTCTTTGATGTTCACAGCAGTTACAGCGCCACTCTTCTGCGTCCGGACCGCCGAAGGTTACACCGTAACGCTGCAGCAAGTCGGGTCCAACGTT
>WNGC01001599.1_pt1 | contig 14972 bp, 13 predicted proteins | sample 5400051 | NCBI WGS metagenome assembly WNGC01 (sample SAMN13153368, study PRJNA577476) | soil metagenome | isolation source: 20 cm soil or saprolite under grassland replicate 2 | place: USA:California | collected 2016-06-15 | reverse complement strand
AACGCGATCAAGCTGCGCGCATCCGACATCCATATCGAGCACGACGAAGCGTCGACCCTCGTGCGCTTCCGCATTGACGGACTGCTCAAGAACATCATGGTGCTGCCGCGCTTCATTGGTGTTGGCCCGGTTGTCTCCCGCATCAAGATCATGTCGGACCTGGACGTCGCCGAGCGTTTCCGTCCACAGGACGGGCGAGCGAAAGTGAGGGTCGGTGGAGAAGAGGTTGCGCTCCGCGTGTCCATTCTCCCAACGCGCGTCGGCGAGAAAGTCGTCATGCGACTCCTCAACGAGAAGTCGGTGCAGGTGTCGATGGGAACCTTGGGCTTCATGCCCGAAGTGCTCGAAAGGTTCAAGGCGCTTCTCATGCGCGAGCAGGGCATTCTGCTCGTGACCGGCCCCACCGGATCCGGAAAGACGACGACTCTTTACGCCGCGCTCAACACCCGTCGCGGCGAAGCGGTCAACATCGTTACCGTGGAAGACCCGGTCGAGTATCGATTGAGCGGCGTGAACCAGGTGCAAGTGAACGAGAAGCAGGGGCTGACCTTCGCCGGTGTGCTGCGCTCGGTGCTGCTCGTCGGCGAGATCCGCGACCAGGAGACGGCGACGATCGCGTTTCAGGCGGCGATGACCGGACACCTTGTGCTCTCGACGCTGCACACGAACGATGCGATTGGCGCCATCCCGCGTCTCTCCAATATCGGAGTCGAGCCGTTCAGAGTGGCGGCTGGCCTGATTGGAGTCACCGCACAGCGGCTCGTGCGCAAAGTCTGTCCTCACTGCCGTTACGAAGCTCCGGTCGAGGAGCTACACCCGATGGTACGCAGCGCACAGCAGCGCGTGTTCGGCAAGGCGAGACACGTGAAAGCCGCCGGCTGCGCCGAGTGTGGGTTTACTGGCTATACGGGACGACTTCCGATCATCGAGTTCCTCGAGATCACGCCCGAGCTGCGCGGCATGATCACGACCGGGAAGCTGGCCGACGAGATCCGGTCGCACGCGCTGCGCACCGGTGCTCTGCATACGTTCGACAACGATGCGCTCTGGCACATCGCGGAGGGTGACACGACCGCGGAGGAAGTGATTCCGTACACGGAGTTCGAGCGGCGGCGCACGCCACGCACGGCCACGCCGCGCGTCACGGCCGAATACGTGCCCGAGCTCGACGCGGACGGTGTCGTGAAGCCCTCGAGAGTTCTGCTCGCGGTCACGGACAAGGCTGATCGCGTACGCTTCAATGACATCCTCGTCGAGGCGCGCTTCGCCGTCCAGATCGCCAATGACGGGGCCGCGGCGCTGGGCATCCTCGCGCAGGATCCGCCCGACGCGCTGGTGGTGGGCCTCAAGCTTCCGATCCTCGACGGCCGCCAGGTCGTCCACGCCGCCCGCACTGTGGTCGGACTCGTCGATATCCCGATCATCGTCATCGCGCCCGCTGGTTCTGAGAGCGAGACGAACGATCTGCTCTCGCAGGGTGTCGACGACGTGCTGCACGAGCCCATAGACGCGGGGAGATTTCGCGCTCGCGTTACGGCAGTGATGCGGAGCCGCGGACTCTGGTCGGAGACCGAGGAAGTGATGCGTCCGCTCATCCCGCAGGACGAAGCGGAGCGTCTGGTAGAGTTCCGGCTCAGCGCCGCGGTCGATGCCGCACCCGAAGAGCGCTTCGACAAGATCAGCCGTATGGCGCAGCGCGTCTTTGGCGTTCCTTTCGCCGGGATCTCGTTCGTCGAGGGCGACCGCCAATGGTTCAAGTCGAAACAGGGCCTTCCTATCGGCGACAGCGCCCGCGACCTCTCCTTCTGCGGTCACGCGATTACGGGCATCGAGGTGTTCGTCATCGAAGACGCGGCGCTCGATCCGCGCTTCGCGGAGAACCCGCTCGTGCTCGATGAGCCGCATATCCGCTTTTACGCGGCGCAACCGGTGAAGGGACCGGGAGGCCACAACGTCGGCACGCTGTGCGTAATGGACAAGCAGCCGCGCGAATTCGACGATGAGGATCGTGAGACGCTCCGCGATCTTGGCGAGATGGTCGAGAGAGAGCTGAAGGTGGCCACGAAGAGGGTCGAAGCGCCACCGGATTAGGCAGCTATCAGTTCCCGGCCGTCAGTTCCAGTTGTGGGACGGTATAATTAGCTCTGCTAATTTCGGAGTGCCGGTGGCCGACAATGCTGCAGTCTCGCTGTCACGCATCAAGCAGATCGCGATTCCCGTTCACGATGTGAATGAGGCCAAGCGCTTCTACCAGGAAGTCCTCGGTCTCAAACATCTTTTCGACGCGCCGCCCGCACTTTCTTTTTTCGATTGCGGTGGCGTGCAACTCATGCTCGCCGGGCCAGCGGCGCAAGGCAAAGACGGAAACGAGCAACATCCCGTCCTCTTCTACGATGTGCGGGACATCAAAGCGTCGTACGCCGCTATCGTCGCCGCGGGCACGGCGAGCCTCCAGGAACCGCACATCATCGCGCGAATGGGCGGGCGCGAGATCTGGATCGCGGAGCTCAGTGACGGTCAGGGAAATGTCTTGGGATTGATGAGCGAGGTTCCGGAAGCCAAGGCGATGCGGTAAAGTCTCCGGTGAAACGACCCGCGTCGGATCTCGAAGCGTTGCGCGCCGATCTGCATCAGGTGTATGACGGCGATCCGTGGCACGGCTCCTCGATCACCGTGGTGCTCGAGGGAATCGACGCGGACGTAGCATCGCGGCGTAGCGTACCGCGCGCGCACACGATCTGGGAGCTGGTGCTTCACATGACCGCGTGGGCCCGCGAAGTCGCATCACGCGTGCGTGGAGCTCCTCCAAAACCTCCGCATGAGGATTGGCCGACACCTGCCACCGGGGGAGGCGAGAAAGCGTGGCTGGCGGCGAAGAATGACCTGGCGGCGGCGCAGCAGGAACTCGAGCAATCGGTTGCTGCGCTCGTGCCCGACGATCTTCTACGCTGGATTGGCGATCAGCGTGATCCCGCCCTCGGCACTGGCCTCACCGTCGGGACGTTAATCCGCGGAATGCTGCAGCATCACACCTATCACGAAGGTCAGATTGCGATCTTGAAGCGAGCAGCGGAGTCGGAAGGGCAAATCGGCCCGTAAGCGTTAATTGGAGCCGGGCTTCGGACTTAGATTGCTGAGTCAACCATAACGGCCCGTCTATGACGCAATTCAGCGGGATCCCGGAGCTCGCGGGCGTCGCAAACTACGCGCAAGCCGCCCGCGTCGGCTACTCAGTCGAAGAAAATGTCCAGCGACTTCGCAGAATGCATTGGACGGAGCGACGACTCATGGAAGTGATGTGGGCGCACTTGCCATCCACTCCCATCTGGGAAGTAAAGTGCGCGCTCGCGCTGGACCAATGGTATTGCGCGGAACACGCGGACGCCCTTCGCACGCGGATGAAGGAGATGAGACACCCTGCTCCGCCGCTCGACGAGCCTCCCAGCCGTGAGCTCGATGAATTTCTCCAGGAGTTGCTCCGAGCCCGTAACCCAACGGAACTCGTGGCTGGTATTTACTGCGTTGCCCTCCCAGCGCTGCGCGACGCGTACTACAACCATATTCAGCACACCAATCCGCTGGTCGACCACCCGACGCGGCGTTTCATGCGCTTCGCGGTGCTCGAGGTAGCGGAAGCGATTGAGTGGGGTGAAAAAGCGCTCGCTGCATTGACTCCGGACAACGCAGCGGCGGAAATCGCGTGGGCATGGCGCACCCATCTCGAGCTCTACCTCGGAGCGGCGCGAGGAATCGCCGGAGATCCGCGCATCTCTCTCCAGGAAGGTGATGACCGACGTGGGATGAGAATCAGATCGATGGAGCCGCCGCTACCGCCACCGCGCGCCGCCGAGCGGTTCGTCATGGATTTCGAGCCGCGACGCGATGAGCGCTTCCACGGGCTGTACAACTTCGAATTCCCACCGCACGTCGTCTACAGTGCGGCCGATGTGCCGGCCGACGAGCGCAATCTTGCCCTCCTTTGCAAACGCACGCTGGAGATGGATGTCCCCGAGGTGATAGCGTCGTTCCTCTTCGAGAGAAAAGACCAACCCTGGGAATTCTATCTCGACTACTCGCGGCAGCTATGGGACGAAGCTCGTCACGCGATGATGGGGACGGTTGCCCTCGAGACGCGCGGCATCGATTGGAAAACAATTCCGCTCAATGTAGGCTTCTCGCTCCGGCTCAATCTCCACGCAACGCCAGAAGATCGGCAGACACTTCTGTACGCAATCGAACAGACGCTAATGCCGGGAGAGACCGGCAAGAAGTTCGAGTACGAAACGGCCCTCGCCGCGGGTGACGAGCTGTCAGCACATTTTCACGACTACGACTGGGCCGACGAAGTCCTGCATGCGCAAATCGGGCGGAGCGCTCTCAAGCGCGAAGGGATCTCTCGCGACGAAGCGATAAGGCGCGGCCAGGAGATCCACGAGCGTAGCTGGCGGGAACTGGAGAAGTACAAAGCGCGCGACACGCAGACGAACTGGTGGCCCGAGTTCGTTCGGCGCGTACTGGGAAAGGACAGCGCACTCAGCGGCCGCCAGCTCGAGACTCCGAAGATCGTGAGTGGATAGCGCTCGTTGGTCGGCTCATTGCATCTGTTGCCACAATCGCAATGACGATGCGAAAGGCCAGATATTAGCTGAGGTTTGGAGATGCGATCCAAGGCTCACTCATCGAGTCTCATCGCCGTAACGAAGGCGGCTTTCAAGGACTTCGGCGAAGACAAGTGCACGTTGCGCGCGGCGGCACTCAGTTATTACACGATCTTCGCGCTACCACCGCTGCTCATTTTGCTGATCAAGCTGGCGGGACTCATCTGGAGTCCCGACGCTGTGCAACAAGCTCTGGAGACCCAGTTCGCGGGAATCGTTGGCACACAGGGCGCGAGTACCGTTCGCAGCATGATCTCCAGCGGCGAGAACGTCAGCCATGGGTCGCTGGCGTCGGCGCTCAGCCTTGGCGGACTCCTGCTCGGTGCGACAGGCGCATTCCTGTCGGTACAGGCGGCGCTGAATGCCGTCTGGGAGGTGAAACCCGATCCGCAGCAGGGCGGAATCAAGCGCTTCATAATGAAGCGGCTGCTGTCCTTCGGAATGCTGCTCGGAATGGCGTTCCTGCTCGCCGTTTCGCTCGCGCTCACTGCCGCGGTCTCCTCGCTCGGCACGGCGTTGGGCGGCGTCGGCGTCGTCATGGAAGTCGTGAACGTCATTCTTTCCATTGCGATTCTCACCGTGCTATTCGCAGCGATGTTCAAGTTCCTGCCCGATGCGGTAATTCAGTGGCGAAGCGTGTGGGTCGGCGGTTTTGCAACGGCAGTGTTGTTCGAGGTGGGTAAGTTCGCGATCGGACTCTATCTCGGGCGCGCGCACCCGGGAAACGCGTTCGGAGCCGCGAGCGCGCTCGCTGTGATTCTCGTGTGGATTTATTACTCCGGCGTCCTGCTACTCATCGGGGCGGAATTCACGCAGCACTTTGCCGAAGCGAGAGGCCACGGCGTGCGACCCAAATCAGGCGCGGTGCGATTCGAGAGTCAGGAACGGATCGTGCACGAAACCACGGGTGAGAACTCAGCGATCGCAAGGCGAAAAAATTCCGAAACAAGCGCGGGAGAAACCGTGATTCGAGCGAATGAAAACGACGCCGGGCGGATTCAGCTGCAGGAAGGGCGGTCTCGTCTGCCGTCCACCGAGCAGGCGTCCATAGGGGAGCTCTTCAAGAGTCTGACCGCGGATTCGAGCGAGCTGATAAGGCAGGAAATCCAGCTCGTCAAAACGGAGCTACAGGAGAGCGTCGCCAACGCCGGAAAAGCAAGCGCGAAGCTCGGCGCCGCGGCGGTTATCGCCATACCAGGGATGATGTCCATTATCGCGGCGCTCGTGATCGGTTTCGGAATTCTGATTGGTAGCTATTGGGTATCAGCGCTCATCGTAGGCGCGTTGATCCTGCTGGTGGCGGGGATGATGGCAAAAAGCGGAATAGCACAGTTCAAGTCGGGTCTCAAGCCGACTAAAACCATACGCAGTGTGCAGCGCGACGCAGAGTGGGCAAAGCGCGAGGCAACTGAGGCGAAACGGCAGCTCACTGCTTGAGCGGTCAGGTCAACGGAGGAATGATGGAGACAAATGCAAATTCTGGCGTCGTCGGTGATGAAGGCTACGCGACGAGCTCGCCGGGCACGCCAGGCGTGCAATCGATGGGCGCAGCAGCGCCGCAAAGCCAGCAGGGTGCAAAGGCGCAGGCGCGCAATGTGATCGGAGAGGCGAAGGATCGTGCCCAGGATCGCGTACGGTCCGCGGTAACACAGACCAAGACTACCGCGGCGACGACGCTAGGCGGACTGGCACAGTCGCTCCTGCTTTCAAGCCAGACATTGAGCGATCAGCAGAACGCGGCGAGCCGATACGTGGAGCAGGCGGCGGAGCGCATTGAGGACGTTGCGCGGTATCTCGAGACCGCCGACATCAACGACGTGATGAGGCGCACTGAAAATTGGGCGCGGAAAAATCCTCCATTGTTCATTGGAGGGGCACTCGCGCTGGGAATTCTCGGCGCGCGCTTTCTCAAGAGCAGCGCTCCGCCGCTCGGCCAGCAGGGAAGCTCAATGAGCAGTTCATTCAGCGACCGTGAGGTGAGCACGCCGCTTACGGAGGAGCCATGAGTGCGGACAAGCGGGCGGGAGAATCCACTTCCGGAGATTCCGAAGCCATCCGCGCCAACATCGACGCGACACGCCAGCGAATGGGCGACACGCTCGAGGAGCTCGCCTCGCGTCTCAATCCCGGACACCTCAAGCAGCAAGCAAAAGACAAACTTCGCGAAGCAACTATAGGAAGGGTGCAGACCATGGGACGGACAACGGTGGACAAAGCGAGCAGTGCGGGACGCGGTGTCGCGGACCTTGTGAAAGCGAATCCAATCCCCTCGGCGTTGATCGCGCTTGGCGCGGGATGGCTGGTATGGAGCGCGCGTCGCGGCACGTCATCGAGCATCGACGCGAGCGGAGAGATTCAATCGTCGCCCTACTTTGAGAGGGACAACGGAATGCGGTCGTCGCCCTATTCAGAACCAGAATTTGACGAGTCGCGACCCTACGCGTATGACCGGAGCCTCGAGAACAGCGACGAGCCAGGCATAACAGACATCGCCAAGGAAAAAGCTTCGACGGCTGCCGGGGTAGCGCGCGAGACCACGGACCGCGTCGCGGAGAAGGCAACAACGGTCGCGAATACAGTTGCTGAGAAAACGCAAACGCAGTCAGCAAAGGCAGCCAGCTTGTTCCAGGACAGGCCGCTCGTCGTCGGCGCCATCGCCGCGGCGGTCGGGCTTGCTGTAGGCTCGGCGATTCCAACGACGCAAAAAGAAGCCGAGCTCGTGGGTGAGAAGCGTGACGAGCTGATGGACAAAGCGCGAAACCTTGTTTCCGAAAAGAAAGAGCAGGTGAAACGCGTCGGTCAGCGAGTAGCCACGCAAGCGAAGGAGGCGGCCACGCAAGCCGCGCGCGAAGAAGGGCTGACCAACCCGAGTTAAGCGAGAGGGACGAACACAGCATTAACGGTTTCGCGGTCCCACCATCACTATCCTGGAGGCGCTATGGGACTTCTCGACGCAGTACAGGGACAGCTCGACCAGTCCGCCGTCACCCAGATCAGCCAGAAGCTCGGCATCAATCCCGCGCTCGCTCAGACAGCGGTAGCCGCGGCGGTGCCGATGATCGTGGCCGGCATGGCGAAGCACGCTTCAAATCCCGGCGGCGCGCAGTCGATTCAAGAGGCCGCTCAAAAAAACCAGGACGTACCCGATAACATCGATACGGTGCTGGCCGCGGGCCCGCCCGTCGATAATACCGGAATGCTTGGCAACATCCTCGGCCCGCATCACGAGACTGTAAAGAGCGGCGTGCAGCAGGCTACCGGGCTGGATCGCGAGAAGGCCGGAAAACTCCTTCTTATGCTCTCACCGATCGTTCTTGGAGTGCTGGCGCGAAAACAGTTCGGCGGCCAGAACGCGCAAGCTCAGTCGCCGCAAAATCTCCGTTCCACTCTCGAACAGGAGAGCGCAGCGGCCCAGCAGCAGGTGCAGGCTCAGGCGCCCCAGGTTAGCAGTCTGCTAGGAAACTTGTTCACGACCTCGAGCTGACCTGGCTTCCCGCGAGCCGCCAGGCTCAGTCCGTGGTCGCGGGCCATTTCATCAGACTCGCACAGTCGCTGGCGCTTGCTTACGCCTCCGGTATCAGTCCATACGCGACGGTGACATTGGTAGGACTCATGCAGCGCGCCGGGTGGATCGGTCCCCTTCCCGGCGCGCTCGCCGTTCTTGCCAATCCGGTGTTGCTCGCAGTGTGTGGGGCGCTTGCGGTAATTGAATTCGCGGCCACGCTGCTCCCAGGCGTTGCGGCCGCGTGGGATAGTATCCACACCGTGGTTCGCCCGCCGGCCGCAGTTGCGCTCGCGATCGCGACTGCATGGCACGCTGATCCAGTCATCGTTGCTCTCGCTGGCATACTTGGCGGCGGGCTGGCGTTCGCAACACACGCGACAAAGCTCGGACTGCGCATCGCTGTCGATACTTCCCCGGAGCCCGTCACCAACACCGTGATGAACGTCACGGAAGTAAGCATCATCGCAACGGTCAGCTACTTCGTGTGGAACCACCCGATAGCGACGCTGACGCTCGCGCTCCTACTTCTCGTCGTCACGATGCTTCTCGTCCGACTAGCGTGGCGGCTGCTAAAGCAGGTGCTCACTTTTCGTCCTCGCGTTTCACCCTGACTCTCCGGAGTCTTCGGATGGCCCGAGTTTCGCCTACCAGGAGATCCAGGTGATGAGCGGGCCGAGCCACTTCGCGGAGGTCAAATGGTGTCTTGTGTCGTAGGCTCAGATGCAACACTGCGAAGGGCGCTGTGCGTTCTCGCGATCGTCGTCACGGCGTGCAAGGGCCACGACACCGCGAGCGCCGGGAAAATCGAGAATCCGCACACGTGGGCGCCCGACAAGCTCACCTCGGTGAACGGCGTTCCCGCGACCGAGATCGAGTCAATAATCCAGAAGAAGCTCGCCGGGCCGAGGCTCGATCGAATCGACGACCACCAGTGGGCACACACCAGGAGCCTTTACAGGATTTACGGCAACAATCCGCTTTGGCTCACGAGTGACGGCCTGCATAAGACCCGGACGAAAGCGCTGACCGACGCGATTCTCGCTGCCAATACCGATGGAATGCGCCTCGATGATTATCCGATCGGTGCGCTCGCCGAGGCAATCGCCACACTCAAGCAGACCAAATCCCCAACCGCCGCGCAGCTGGCGACTGCCGATGTTGTTCTCACCGCGTCATTCACATCGCTCGGCGAAGATCTTCTAACTGGCCAGGTCGACCCTCGCACCGTCGCGCAATCGTGGCACGTCGATCCCGAAGAAGAGAACATCGACAGCGCACTCGTGAACAACCTTCGTTACGAGCGCCTGGATAAAGCACTGGCAACGATGCGTCCGACCGACGACGATTATTTGGGACTGAGCAAAGAGCTCCAACGTTGGCGCGGCATCGTAGCGCGCGGTGGATGGCAGCAGGTCCCGAGCATTTCGAATACGAAACCAGGCGCGCGGGCGAACCCCGCCACGCTCGCCGCGGTGCGAAACCGACTCGCCGCCGAGGGCATCACGGGCCCGAGCACCACGGACAGCGCGTCGAACGCTTCGTCTGCGGGGACAGGGCAGCAATCATCGAGCGTCTACGATCGGAATCTCGCGGCGGCAGTCGGGGTGTTTCAGCAGCGACACGGCATCAATGTCGACAGCGCGCTCGGCAAGGAGACGATCGACGCGATGAACGTTCCCGCGAATTATCGCCTTGGCGAAATCGCGGCGAACATGGAACGGTATCGCTGGCTGCCACGGAGTTTCGGCAGCCGCTACGTCTTCGTGAACGTGCCGGCGTTCAAGCTCGAGGCGTACGACAGCGGTCAGAAAGTTCTCGAGATGAAAGTCATCGTCGGCCAGGAGTACCAGGACAAAGCCACACCAGTCTTCGCCGATTCCATGGAGACCGTCGTCTTCCGACCATACTGGAACGTGCCGCCATCGATCGCCGCCAAAGAGATTTTTCCGAAGGGCGGGGACTACATGGCGCGCGAGAACATGGAGACCTACCAGGAGCACGGACAGACTATGGTTCGCCAGCGTCCCGGTCCGAAGAACGCGCTCGGGTACGTGAAGTTCCTCTTCCCGAACGATTTCAACATTTATCTTCACGACACTCCGAACCACGCGCTGTTCGAGAAGGACGTCCGCGCCTTCAGTCATGGCTGCATTCGACTCGAGAAACCGACGGAGTTGGCAGAGTGGGCGCTCGGGTGGCCCGCTGACAAAGTCGAGGACGCGATGCGAAATGGAGCGAACAATCACGCGGTGAGAGTGCCGCACAAGATTCCGGTGTTCATTACCTATTTCACAGCGTACATCAACAACGGTCAGCTCTACTTCGGAAACGATCTCTACGGCCGGGACGACAAGCTGGTGCCCGTCGTGATGCCGGGTGCGATGCCCAGCAAGGATGTGATCGACGCGGTAGAGGCTCTGCGGCGAATTGCGAACGCCTGACTAAAAACAAATTTTCTCGGCGAACGGTTCGGCTCACATCGCTTTACTGGCGGCGGAGTTGCGGTGAAAACGCCGCCATATGCCGATCGCTTACAGCATCTCATCCGATGAGCGGCTGATAATGGCAGTCGCCAACGGAATCATCCGCGCGCCAGACCTTCATAGTTTCCTGGACTCTCTTCTCGCCGATCCCGAGCTCGTGCCGGGACTGCGAGGACTTTACGATGCCCGCTACGCGGAGCCCGACATAACGATCCTACAGCTAGCCGAAGTCGCGGGCAGGGTTCGCGGGTTGATCGATCGCGGCCTCGGGCGAATCGCGATCGTCGCGCAATCGTCTGCGACTTATCGAGTGTCGAAGACTTTCTCGGTCCTGGCCCGCGCCATTGGAATCGACGTCGATGTTTTCAAGGAATTTCCGCGGGCGCAGGAGTGGCTGGACGAAACCAACGGACTCGACACCCGGGGTGAGAAGCACTTGCCTCGCTGAGTAACCGAGACCCATGTGCTCGGGCGTATTGCGCGCATAGGCGCGAAGGCACCAGCTTCGCGCGATCTAACGCCCGACGCGGGTGCCGGTTTCGGCGTCGAAAACGTGAATTCCCTCCGGCCGAACGCGGATCGACACGATGTCGCCGGGTTTGATGAGCTCCTGCGGAGGCGCGACAGCAACGAGGCGATCTCCGCCTGAGAGCGTGACGTAAACGATTTGCTCGTTTCCCATCGGCTCGACGACGCCGACTTCTGCTCTCGGCCTGTTCTCCCCGTCGCTGGTTACCTCGATGTGCTGCGGGCGCACGCCGAGGAACACGCGACCACGCGGCTCGGCATCGCAGGGCACATCGATGGTGATATCGATTCCCTTGAACGTGCAGACACCCATTTGACCGGCGGCACCCTCCGCGCGCTGAATGACTCCCTCGATGAAATTCATCGCTGGACTGCCGATGAATCCAGCGACGAACTTGTTCGCCGGGCGTTGGTACAGCTCCATGGGCGTGGCGACTTGCTGGAGCACACCTTCCTTGAGTACGGCGATGCGATCGCCGAGCGTAAGCGCCTCGGACTGGTCGTGGGTGACATAGACCATCGTTGCGCCGAGCTTCCGGTGCAGTCTCGCCAACTCGACGCGCGTCTCGACGCGCAGCTGCGCGTCCAGGTTCGACAGTGGCTCGTCGAAGAGAAAGGCCAGTGGCTCCCGCACGATGGCCCGTCCCAGTGCGACGCGCTGGCGCTGACCGCCGGAGAGCTGCGCCGGCTTTCGATCCAGCAGTGCGTCGAGGCCGAGTGATGTGGCGATAGTGCGCACGCGCTCGTCGATCACAGCGGGCGGCTGTTTTCTGATGCTCAGGCCGAAGCCCAGGTTTTCGCGCACCGTCATATGCGGATACAGCGCGTAATTCTGGAAGACCATCGCGATGTCGCGCCGCTGGGGCGGCAAATCAGTGACATCTCGATCGCCGATCCGAATCACGCCATCCGTCACGCGCTCGAGTCCGGCCATGAGTCGGAGCACTGTCGACTTCCCGCTGCCCGACGGTCCAACGAGTACCAGGAGCTCTCCGTCGACGGCCTCGAGACTGAGATCGCGCGCGGCGACGTACCCGTTCGGGTAGATCTTTTCGACATGCTCCAACGCAATTCGGGCCATGATTGTTGGTGGTGGTTCGAGTTAATGGCGGCTAGTGGGAAGCGGTTCCCTCTTCATCCTTTAACCGCCCCCGCCGTGAGTCCCTGCACGATTCTCCGTTGGAAAAACAAAACCATCGCTGCGACCGGAGCGGTGGCAACGACTGCCGCGGCGAGAATCTCCCCCCACGGAACCTGGTACTGTCCCCGGAATAGCGCGATCGCGACCGGAACCGTCTGACGCTCCGGTCCCAGCGTGAACGACAGCGCGAACAGGAACTCGTTCCAACAGTAGATGAATGTGAGAATGCCTGTCGTCGCGAGGCTGGGAACGGCGAGCGGCAACAATATCCGGGTAAAGCTCTGCAACCTCGTCGCCCCATCGACGTGCGCGGCCTCCTCGAGATCCTTCGGAATCTGTCTGATCGAGCCGGTGAGAACCCATACCGTGAGCGGCATTGCGAACGTCATGTACGGCATGATCAAACCGGGATAGGTGTCGATGAGATGCAGCGACCGCAGCAGCAAATAAAGCGGGCTCACAATGGAGATCTGCGGGAACATCGTCACGGCGAGGATGAATGCCATGATCGCCGCCTTTCCGCGAAACTCGATCCGCGCCAGCGCGTAGGCGGCGAGGGTGCCAACAGTCAGACAGAAGAGCGTCGTCGTTCCGGCAACGACGAGTGAATTTCGTATCGGCGTAATGAAATCACGTTCGGTGAAGAGTGCCCGGTAGTGATCGAAGATCAGATGCTGCGGCCAGAGCGACGGATCGCGAAATAGGGCGGCGTCTGACGTGAGGGATGCGACAATCGTCCAGTAGAACGGAAACAGGGTGAACAGCATCAACAGCACCAGCGCGGCGCCGAATGCCCATCGTCCCGAGCGGATTCCGCCCGTCACGCTTCGTCTCCGCCCAATCGTACGCCGAGTCCGCGCACGTAGAACAACGCCAGTCCAAAGGTGATCGCAAAGATCACGACAGAGAGCGCCGAGCCGTAGCCGAAGCGCAGGTTCTGCAAGAGAGCGTTGAAGGTGTAGAGGGCAACCGGCTCCGTCGATGTGCCGGGACCACCTCCGGTCAGCACGTAAATGAGATCGAAGACGCGGAATCCGTCGAGTGTCCGGAAAATGAGCGTCACCAGAATCGCCGGCTTGAGAAGCGGCAAGGTGATATGACGCAGCTGCCACCAGGCGTTCGCACCGTCGACGGCCGCTGCCTCGTACAGACTCAGATCGATGTTCTGCAGGCCGGCGAGGAGAAGCAACGCGACGAATGGCGTGGTCTTCCAGACATCGGCCAGAATCACAGGCACCCACGCAGTTGAAGTCTGGATGAACCAGACGATCGGGTTCTTGAGAATACCCGCATCCACGAGCAGTGCGTTGGCGATACCGCCCTGCGACTCGAAGATAAAGCGCCACAGGAGCGCCGCGACGACAGTCGGTATCGCCCATGGCACCAGCACCGCCGCCCGCACGAATCCACGGCCGCGAAAGACGCGGTTCATGGCGAGGGCGAGAAAGAGTCCGATCAACAACTCGAGCGAGATCGATACGACAGTGAAGAACGCCGTGTGGCCCAGCGCCGCCCAGAAGCGGGGATCCTTTGCGATCTCGGCATAGTTCGCGAGGCCGATAAATGGCTTGCCGAGCCACGGCATCCTGAGCTCGTGGAGATGGAGTGATTCCCAGAACGTCCAACCGAGTGGAAAGATCGCGATCAGTGCGATGACGCCAAGCGCCGGCGCGACGAGCGCCCAGCCCAGTCGTGCCTCGGATCCGAGACGCGAGATCTTTCTCACGTGATGAGGCCCAGTCTCATTCCGCGTGAGTGCGGCTCCGCTTGCCGCACGAGCGCGCGGTGCAGCTCGATCTGCAGAATCTCGGAGAGCTCGGTGTAAATCGGCGTGACGGGTCGCGGTGTCGCGCTCTCGATGGCGCGACGCGCGTTCTCGAGGGGAATCGCGATCGCGCCTCGCAACCGAGGATCATCGTAGAGCGCTGAACGCGTTGGGTACTGGCCGACCGCCTGGGCCCGCTCGAGCATTTGTTCCGGCGCGGTGAGATATGCGATCAGCTTGTACGCAGCGTCCGGAAACTCCGTGTACGCGTTGATCGCCAGCTGCGCGCCACCGAGGGCTGCCGTGGAGTGGCCGTTCGGCGCCGAGCTCGAAGCAGGCATTGGAGACACCGCAAATTTTCCAGCGACTTTGGATTGCGCCGTGTCACTCATCGCGGCGACGGGATACGGCCAGTTCCGCATGAATGCCGCGTTGCCATTCTGAAACGCGAATCGCGCTTCCTCTTCGTGCCAGGTGAGCACGTCGAGTGGAGCGACGTGCCATGTGTAGAGCTCGTCGCGCATGAACTCGAGTGCGCGCACAGCCTCGGGACGATTCACAACCACCTCACCCTTCTCGTCGATGATCTGGCCGCCGAACGCGCCCAGGTATTCGACGAACCCGGTGATGAGGCCTTCGTACCGCGCGCCTTGTGAGACGATACCATAGCGTGGCCCGCCGCGACGCGACATCGCAGAGCGTGCATCGGTGACGAGTTCCTCCAGCGACTGTGGCTCACGGGCGATGAGATCCGTGCGCCGGTAAAGAAGCCCGACATCCGCGAACCATGGAAGCGCATAAAGCTTCCCCGCCCAGGTGTTGGCGCTGATTGTCGCGGGGAAGAACTCAGCGCGAGCCGGTGCGTACCGATCCAGCGGCAGCACCCATCCCG
>WNGC01001548.1_pt1 | contig 14977 bp, 19 predicted proteins | sample 5400051 | NCBI WGS metagenome assembly WNGC01 (sample SAMN13153368, study PRJNA577476) | soil metagenome | isolation source: 20 cm soil or saprolite under grassland replicate 2 | place: USA:California | collected 2016-06-15 | reverse complement strand
AAGGGAGTTAACGTCCGGACCGCTCCCTATCCGGCGTTCCCGACCGACATGCAGGCGCAGTTGATGGCGCTGGACGCGATAGCGGAAGGCACCGCGGTCATCACCGAGACCATTTTCGAGAACCGGTTCATGCACGCTCTGGAAATGCAGCGTCTCGGCGCTGACATCGAGATCTCGGGCAACACGGCGATCGTGCGTGGCGTTCCGAAGCTGCAGGGCGCGACCGTCATGGCGACCGATCTGCGTGCCTCGGCGAGCCTCGTCATCGCGGGTCTCGTCGCCGAAGGCGAGACCCGGGTCGATCGTATCTATCACCTCGACCGCGGCTACGAGTGCATCGAGGAGAAGCTCGCGCAGCTGGGCGCGCGCATCAAGCGGGTGCATTGAACCGCGATCAGCGCCCCAGGGCGCGGAACCGTTCCGGAATTTTCGGAACATCATGAAAAATAAGGTTTTCCTTCGCGGCCTTCGCGCTCTTTGCGGTAAAATCTTTTTTTGGCCGATTCAACCGTGATCACCCTCGCGCTTTCCAAAGGCCGGATTTTCGATGAAACGCTCCCGCTGCTTGCTAGAGCGGACATCCGGGCGCTCGACAATCCCGAGACCTCGCGCAAACTCATTGTGCGCACGAGCCGGCGCGACCTGCGCCTGCTTATCGTGCGCGCAGCCGACGTTCCGACTTACGTCCAGTACGGCGCGTCGGAACTCGGCATCGCAGGCAAGGACGTGCTGCTCGAGCACGGCGGCGAGGGCTTGTACCAGCCGCTCGACCTCGGCGTCGCATCGTGCCGAATGATGGTCGCCGTCCCCGAAGGTTTCGACTACGCGGGGGCCGTGCGCCAGGGCGCGCGTTTGCGCGTCGCGACCAAATACATGAAGACGGCGCGCGAGCACTTTGCGGCCAAGGGCGTGCACGTCGATCTGATCAGGCTCTACGGCTCGATGGAGCTCGCGCCGCTCGTAGGTCTCGCCGACGCGATCGTCGATCTGGTTTCCAGCGGCGATACGCTGCGCGCGAACCGATCGAGGGCAAGGTCGCGGAGATCTGCAAAGACGTGCGCAACCGTGGCGACGCCGCGGTGCTCGAATTCACCGAACGTTTCGACCGCGTGAAGGCGATGCGGGTCGCCGAGCTCGAGTTGCCTCGCTCGGCGCTCGAAAACGCCCAGGCAGGGCTCGCGCGCACGCAGCGCGAGGCGCTCGCTCAGGCCGCAGCGCGCATCCGCAAGTATCACGAGCGGCAACGCGCGAAGTCGTGGCAATTCACCGAAACCGACGGCACGACGCTGGGTCAGCAGGTGACGCCGCTCGACCGGGTCGGGCTATACGTACCCGGGGGGCTGGCGGCTTATCCCTCGTCGGTATTGATGAATGCCATTCCGGCCAAGATCGCCGGCGTCAGCGAGCTCATCATGTGCGTGCCCACGCCGGGCGGCGAGCGCAACCCGCTCGTTCTCGCCGCCGCCGCGGTCGCCGGGGTGGACAGGGTGTTCACCGTCGGCGGTGCGCAAGCGATCGCGGCGCTGGCCTATGGCACGCAGACCATTCCGCAGGTAGACAAGATCGTGGGGCCGGGCAACGCCTGGGTCGTGGCGGCAAAACGCCGCGTATTCGGGACCGTCGGCATCGACATGATTTCCGGCCCGACCGAGATCCTGGTCATCTGCGACGGCGCGACCGAGCCGGATTGGATCGCGATGGATCTTTTTTCGCAGGCCGAGCACCATGAGACGTCGCAAGCCATCCTCATTTCGCCCGACGGGGCATTCATCGAGCGCGTGGAGCAAAGCATCGGACGATTGCTTGCGGACATGTCGCGCGCGGGAATCATCGAGAAGTCGCTGCGGCGGCGTGGGGCGCTGATCAAGGCGAGAAGCCTCGACGAAGCGTGCGAGATCGCCAACCGGATCGCTCCGGAACACCTGGAGCTGTCGGTTGCGAATCCGGCAAGGTGGTTGAAAAAAATCCGCCACGCCGGCGCGATTTTCCTGGGGCGCTACTCCTCCGAGGCGTTGGGCGACTACTGCGCCGGCCCGAACCACGTGCTGCCGACCTCACGCACCGCGAGGTTTTCGTCGCCGCTCGGCGTATACGACTTCCAGAAGCGCTCGAGCATCATCTCGGTCTCGCGCAAAGGCGCGCAAAAACTCGGGCAACTCGCCATGACGCTCGCGAACGGCGAGGGATTTCACGCTCACGCGCGCTCGGCCGAGCTCAGATTGGGAAAGACGCCAAAGGGCAAGCCGTGAGTGCCGGACCGGAAAGGGTCATACGCGGCGAAATTCGGGCGCTCGCCGCGTATCACGTCCAATCGGCGGAGGGGCTGGTCAAGCTCGACGCGATGGAAAACCCGTATCGGCTGCCGGAGGCGCTGCGGCGCGAGATCGGCGAAGCCGTCGCAAACGCCGAGATCAACCGCTATCCCGATCCAGCTGCGCCGGCCCTGGTGCAGAGCCTGCGCAAAGTGATGGGGATCGCCCCCGAGTACGACATTCTTCTCGGCAACGGCTCCGACGAGATCATTCACGTCATCGTCCAGAGCGTGGCGCGCCCCGGAGCCGTCGTGCTCGCGCCTCGGCCCTGCTTCTTCATGTTCAGCCAGTATGCGCAGTTTGCGGGGTTGCCCTACATCGGCGTGCTCCTCAAGCCCGACTTCACACTCGATACCGCCTTTTTTTTGCGCGCTTTGGCCGAGCACCGGCCCGCGGTCGTGTTCATCGACTATCCCAACAATCCATCAGGAAAGCTGTTTTCGGAGCAGGCCGTTGCACAGATCGTCGCCGCAGCGCCGGGGCTGGTGGTGATCGACGAGGCTTACCACGCCTTCGCGCGCAAGACCTTCATGACCCGGCTCTCGGAATTTCCGAATCTGGTGGTCATGCGCACTCTCTCGAAGCTCGGGCTCGCGGGCATTCGGCTCGGCTATGCCGTCGGACGGCCGGAGTGGATCCGCGAATTCGACAAGGTGCGCCCCCCCTACAACGTCAGCACGCTGACCCATGTGGTCGCCGAGCGCGTTCTGGCGCACCACGACGTGCTCGACGCGCAGGTGCGCAGCATCGTCGCGGAGCGCGAACGGCTCGACGGAGAGCTGCGTAAATTCCCCCGCGTAACGGTATTCCCGAGCGACGCGAATTTCATCCTGGTCCGCGTTCCGGACGCCGCCACCGTATTCGAAGGCATGCGCCACCGCGGCGTGCTCGTCAAGAACCTGCATACCGGCGTGCCGCTCCTCGACGGTTGCGTTCGCCTCACCATCGGCACGCCGGAGGAGAATCGACGCTGTCTCGCCGCGTTTGCGGAGGCTCTCGCCGAGTGCTGATTTCGTGTAGGCTATCCTCCTGAAGCGAGAGCTGCAAATGTCCACCCGCGCCGCAACCGCCGACCGCAAGACCACCGAGACGCAGATCGCCCTTTCGGTCAACGTCGACGGCAGCGGACGGGCTACCCTTGCGACCGGCATTCCGTTTCTCGATCACATGCTCGACCAGGTCGCGCGGCACGGGATGCTCGATCTCGATATCCGTGCAAAGGGCGACCTGGACGTCGACGCCCACCATACGGTCGAGGACATCGGGATCACGCTCGGCCAGGCGGTGGCGCGCGCCGTCGGCGACAAGAAAGGCATTCGGCGCTACGGACATGCCTACGTACCGCTCGACGAGGCCTTGTCGCGCGTGGTGATCGATTTCTCGGGGCGGCCCGGCCTCGAGTATCACGTCCAGTTCAAGCGCGCGCTGATCGGCGAATTCGACGTGGATCTGGTGCACGAGTTCTTCCAGGGCTTCGCCAACCACGCGCAGGTGACGCTGCACGTCGACAACCTGCGCGGGGACAACGCGCACCATCAGTGTGAAACGATGTTCAAGGCGTTCGCGCGGGCTTTGCGTATGGCGCTGGAGCCGGACCCGCGCGCCGCAGGTACCGTCCCCTCCACGAAGGGCTCGCTCTAGGTTCTTTTCCGACTGACCTGCAATGCGCGTCGCGGTTGTCGATTACGGCATGGGCAATCTACGCTCGGTCTCCAAGGCCATCGAGCACGTTGCCCCGCAAGCGAAAACCGAGGTGACTTCGGACCCGGCTGGCGTCGCGGCTGCCGACCGTGTGGTGTTCCCGGGGCAGGGCGCGATGCCCGAGTGCATGCGCGAGATGGAGGCGCGGGGGCTGCACGCGGCGATCCTGGAGGCCGCCCGGACCCGGCCGTTTCTCGGGATCTGCATTGGGCTGCAAATGCTCTTCGAGCGCAGCGACGAAGGCGGAGTCGCCGGACTCGCCGTGCTCCCGGGGACCGTGCGCCGTTTTCCCGGTCCGGCCATGGTCGATGCGGAGGGACGCAAGCTCAAAGTCCCCCACATGGGCTGGAATCAGGTAAACCAGGCCCGGGCGCACCCTGTGTGGTCGGGGATCTCGGATGGCAGCCGTTTCTATTTCGTCCACAGCTACTTTCCCGAGACCGGGGAGGCCGGTCTGGTGCAGGGCATGACGGACTATGGCATCCCCTTTACCTGCGCGGTGGCGCAGGATAATATTTTCGCGGTACAGTTCCATCCCGAAAAGAGCCATACTGCGGGCCTGCGGCTCCTCGCCAATTTCCTCAACTGGAATCCCTGAAACTTCCTATCCGCGGTCTCCGTGCGTGTCCGGAGCCCCAAGCTTTTCCCTGACTCGATGCTGATCATTCCTGCGCTTGACATCAAGGACGGACACTGCGTCCGCCTGAAACAGGGAAAGATGAGCGAGGCCACGGTGTTCTCCGAGGATCCCATCGGCATGGCCAAGCATTGGAAGGCCCAAGGCGCGCGCCGGCTGCATCTCGTCGATCTGAACGGGGCGGCGGCCGGCAAGCCCAAGAACGAGAGCGTCATTCGCGCCATCCTCCAGGCGCTCGGCGATTCTCTGCCCGTGCAACTGGGCGGCGGCATCCGCGACCTGGATACGATCGAGCACTACCTCGATCTCGGGGTCGGCTACATCATCATCGGGACGGCGGCAGTGAAAAATCCCGGCTTCCTGCAGGACGCGTGCACGGCTTTTTCCGGGCACATCATCGTGGCGCTCGACGCCAAGGACGGCAAGGTCGCCGTCGAGGGCTGGTCCAAGATGACCGGTCACGACGTGGTGGACCTCGCGAAGAAATTCCAGGACTACGGCGTCGAGGCGATCATTTACACCGACATCGGCCGCGACGGCATGCTCACTGGGGTGAACATCGACGCGACGCTGAAGCTCGCGAGGGAGTTGCGCGTTCCGGTTATCGCGAGCGGCGGCCTGACCAGCGTCGAGGACATCAGGGCGCTGTGCAAAATCGAATCCGAAGGCATCAACGGCGTGATCACCGGTCGCGCGATCTATCAGGGCACACTCGATTTCAAGAAGGCCCAGGCCGAAGCGGACAAGCTGGGGAAGGGCAAGGATTTGAAGACGCAGGATTGAGGATCGAGGGAAACTTTCCCTCGGCTTGCGACTGATCTTTCCAGATCCTCGATCCTCAAACCATGCTCGCCAAGCGCATCATTCCCTGCCTCGACGTCGACCGCGGGCGCGTCGTCAAAGGCGTCAACTTCGTCGGGCTGCGCGACGCGGGCGATCCGGTCGAGATCGCGCGGCGCTACGACGAGCAGGGCGCCGACGAGCTGACGTTCCTCGACATCACAGCGAGCTCCGACGAGCGCGATTTGATCCTGCACGTCGTCGAAGAGGTCGCGGCGCAGGTGTTCATTCCCCTCACCGTCGGCGGCGGCGTGCGCAAGGTGGAGGACGTGAGGCGCCTGCTCAACGCGGGGGCCGACAAGGTCTCCGTGAACACCGCCGCGGTCCAGCACCCGCAGCTGGTCTGCGACGCCGCCGGTCGCTACGGCGCCCAGTGCATCGTGGTCGCGATCGACGCCAAACAGACCGGGCCCGCAGCGAGTCCGGGGATTCGCTGGGAAGTTTTTACGCATGGGGGACGCCGGCCGGCCGGATTGGACGCCGTCGAATGGGCGCGTAAAATGCAAAAGCTCGGAGCGGGCGAGATCCTGCTGACGAGCATGGACCGCGACGGCACCCGCGAAGGCTTCGATCTCGTGCTCACGCGCGCCGTCGCCGAGGCGGTGGATGTCCCGGTGATCGCGAGCGGTGGCGTCGGCAAGCTCGATCATCTCGCCGAGGGCGTGCTCGAAGGCCGCGCCGACGCGGTTCTCGCCGCAAGCATTTTTCATTTCGGCGAATTCACCGTGCGCGAGGCAAAGGAATACATGGCAAAGCGCGGAATCGAAGTCAGGCTCTGAATCGGTGGAGACGATGGCAGAGGACTGGCTTGAGAGAGTGAAGTGGGACGAGCACGGTCTTGTGCCAGCGATCGCCCAGGAGATGTCCACGAACACGGTGTTGACGCTCGCGTGGATGAACCGCGAGTCGCTCGCCAAGACGGTGGCGACCGGTGAAGCGCACTACTGGTCGCGCTCGCGAATGCGCCTGTGGAAAAAGGGCGAGCAGTCCGGGAACGTTCAGACGGTGCACGAGATCCGGCTCGACTGCGACGAGGACGTGGTGCTGCTCAGGGTGGAACAGGGCGGGGGAATCGCCTGCCACACGGGAAGGCACAGCTGCTTTTTCCAGAAGCTCGACAACGGGCGCTGGGTGACGGTGGAGCCGGTCATCAAGGACCCGAAGGAAATATACGGACGATGAGCGACATACTCGAACGGCTGGCCGATGTGGTGGAGAGCCGCAAAACGGGCGACCCGGACAAGTCCTACGTGTCGCGGCTTTTCGCGCGCGGACCCGACGCGATCCTGAAGAAAGTCGGCGAGGAGGCTACCGAGGCGGTGATGGCCGCCAAGGACGGCGACCGCCTTCGCATCGTCGGCGAAACGGCCGATCTGTGGTTTCATTGCCTGATCATGCTCGCGCAGTACGGCTTGCGGCCCGCAGACGTGCTCGCCGAGCTGCGTCGCCGCGAGGGCATTTCCGGGATCGACGAGAAAGCCGCGCGGGCGAATGCGCGGCGCGCAAAAGCGGAGCGTAAATAGGGATGGCTGAGGAGAATTGCCTCTTCTGCAGGATCGTCCGGGGCGAAATTCCCGCCAAAAAGGTCTACGAGGACGCCGAGCTCTTCGCCTTCCACGACATTCATCCGCTCGCCCCGGTGCATTTCATGATCATCCCCAAGAAACATGTCGATTCGCTCGCGGATTGCGACATGAGCCACCAGGCGCTGCTCGGCAAGATCCTCGCCACGGCGCCGCGCCTGGCGCGCGAGCAGGGGTCGACCGACGGTTTTCGCGTCATCATCAACACCGGACGTGTGGGCCGGCAGGAGGTGTATCATTTGCACGTCCATATCATCGGCGGCCCGGAAGCCTTGGGCCCGATGCTGAAACGCACGAAAGGGTAAGATCATGGGTACCTGGAGCATCTGGCATTGGCTGGTGGTGCTGTTGATCGTATTGCTGGTGTTCGGCACGAAAAAGCTCCGCAATATCGGCGCCGACCTGGGCGGGGCGGTACGCGGATTCAAGGACGGGATGAAGGAATCCTCGGCCGACAAGCATTCCGAGAGCGCATCCTCGCCCCAATCCCAGCTGGGCGGGCGCACCATCGAGGGCGAGGTCAAGGACAAGGCCAAGACCTGAAGGGTCTTCGGCCGGGTCCGGATGCCGGGAGCGGTCCCGGTTTCTCTTTGAACGATTCGTTCACACCCCGTGTTTGACGTCGGATTCTCCGAGCTGATGGTGATCGCCGTCGTGGCGCTCATCGTCATCGGCCCGGAGCGCCTGCCTCGCGTGGCGCGGACCATGGGCCACTTGTTCGGGCGGCTGCAACGCTACGTCAACGACGTCAAGGCCGACATCAACCGCGAGATCGAGCTGGACGAACTGCGCAAGTTCAAAAACACTTTCGAGGACGCCGCGCGCGGGTTCGAAGGCACGGTCAATACGACTGTCGACTCGGTTCAAAACGAGGTGTCGAGAACCGAGGCGGAGCTCAGTGGCTTGACGAAAATCGAGGATTCCGCTGCGGCGCCGTCGTCTGCCCCGCAGCCGAATGAAGTCGGTCACGAGCCGCAAGGCGGCGCGCCCCCGCCATCGGAAAAAACTGCCATCTGATCGGCTGCGATTGAGCACGCAGGACACCTTCATCTCCCATCTGGTCGAGCTGCGCGACCGGCTCTTGCGTGCGATTCTCGCGGTGATCGTCGTGTTCCTGTGCCTGTTTGCCTGGGCGAGGGAGCTTTACGCGCTGCTCGCCAAGCCCTTGATTGCGGCGCTCCCCGCGGGCGGCCAAATGATCGCCACCGACGTGGTCGGCGTGTTTCTCGTTCCGGTCAAAGTGGCGTTTCTCGTGGCGTTCGTGATCGCGCTCCCCTATGTCCTCTACCAGGTGTGGGCGTTCGTCGCGCCGGGTTTGTATGTGAACGAGAAGCGCCTGGTGCTGCCTCTGGTGGTCGCGAGCTCGCTTTTGTTTCTGCTTGGAATGTCTTTTGCGTATTTCCTCGTATTCCCGGTGGTTTTCAAGTTCATGGCATCCATCGCCCCAGAAGGCGTCGCGTGGATGACCGACATCGACAAATATCTTTCTTTCGTGCTGACCACCTTCATGGCGTTCGGGGTGACCTTCGAGGTTCCGGTGGTAGTCATCGTCCTGGTGCGGGTGGGCGTGGTCTCGATAGACAAGCTGAAGGAAATCCGCCCCTACGTGATCGTCGGGGCATTCGTGGTCGGCGCGGTTTTCACGCCTCCCGATGTCATCTCGCAAGTGATGCTCGCGGTGCCTTTGTGGTTTCTTTACGAGCTTGGCATCGTGTGCGCGCGCGTCGTCGGACGCGCTCCCGCAGCCTCGGAAGCACCCGGGAGCGGCGACTAGCGCCGCCGACGTTGCTGGGTCGGGCGCTTGCCGACTGCGACCTGAACGTCAACGTCCTTGTTGTCCCGGCGCAGCTTTATCGAAGCAGGCTTCCCGGGGACGAGAGCCGCAACCAGGTTCAGCATCGAGTTCGGATCCTTGACCTGGTTGTTTTCGATTGCGATCAGGATGTCGCCTGGCTTCAGGCCGGCCCGGTCCGCGGGCCCGCCGCGCAGCACCCCGGCGATCAGCACGCCGTTCGTCGAGGAAAGACGAAACGATTCGGCGATTTCGGGGGTGATCTCCTGCGCTTCCACCCCGATCCAGCCGCGGATCACGGTGCCCGTCTGGATGATCTGCTCCATGACGTGCTTGGCGCTCGATGCCGGGATCGCAAAACCGATGCCGAGCGACCCCCCCGAGCGCGAGTAGATCGCCGTGTTGATGCCGACCAGATTTCCCGCCGTGTCGATCAGCGCCCCGCCCGAATTGCCCGGATTGATCGCGGCGTCGGTCTGGATGAAATTCTCGAAAGTGTTGATGCCGAGCTGGCTGCGGCCCAGGGCCGAGACGATGCCCATCGTCACCGTCTGTCCCACGCCGAACGGGTTACCGATCGCAAGCACGACATCGCCGACGCGCAGCGCATCGGCGTCGCCGAAAGTGATCGCCGGAACCGGCCCGCCTTCCACCTGCAGGACTGCGATATCGGTTTCCGGATCGGAACCGACGGCCTTGGCTTTCAATTTCTTGCCGTCGATGAGGGCCACCTCGATCTCGTCTGCCGCCTCGACCACGTGGTGATTGGTGAGGATGTATCCCTTGGGGCTCACGATCACGCCCGAGCCCAGGCTTGCCGCGCGCTGCGGCTCCTCCTCGAGACGGTCCCCAAAAAAATGCCGGAACAGGGGATCATCGAGGAACGGATGACGCGGCGTCTTGATTTCCTTGGTGGTGAAAATGTTCACGACTGCAGGCACGGCTTTTCTCACCGCGTCGCTGTAGGAGGCCGCGCGCACCGGAAGGATGGCTGACGACGCGGCCTGGCGCAGTTCGACCACCTGGGGTCCGGAACCGGGACGAGCGAGCCACTCCGGCTTCAGGGTCGTGACGACGAAGAGCACACCGACTGCAACGGTGGCCGTTTGCGCAAAGATGAGCCAGAGATTGCGCATGGATTGAGCGGGCGCTGTTTCGGCGGAGATCTTGGATGCTTGTCCGCGGCGGTTCGCCCGCGCGATATGCGAGGCGCGATTCCCTTGTAACGCGATTATTGCGCAAAACGGCTGGCCGCGCCGGTTTCCTAAAGCGCGTCGTCGCGAGCGCCTGCCTTCGCTCAGCCGAACCCGGGTGCGATGCGAGCAATTCTCGAATTTGCCATCCGAATCAATGAATTGGGCTAAAAAATTTGGTCCCGCGCGAGGCTTTCTGTATAATTTCTCATCCCGAGAATGTCTTTCTCAATCAGGGTTTTTCCATGAACGAGCAATCCACGGTCAACCGCGGCCGCCGCAGCTTGGTCATCGCAAGCGCCTGTGCCGGCGGTGCAGCCGCAGTCGCCACGACCGTCCCCTTCGTCGCTTCGATGCTGCCCTCGGAGCGCGCCGAAGCGCTCGGCGCGCCCGTCGAGGCCGACATCAGCCAGCTCAATCCCGGGGAAAAAATGACCGTCGAATGGCGCGGACAACCGGTCTGGATCCTTCATCGCACCAAGGAAATGCTCGAAGAAATCAAGCAGACCGACGGCAAAGTCGCCGACCCCAAAAGCGAGCGCAAAAAAGGCGAGCTGACGCCCGAGTACGCCCGGAACGAATACCGCTCGATCAAGCCGGAGTACTTGGTTGTCGTCGGAATTTGCTCGCACCTCGGCTGCTCTCCGCAGGACCGGCTCAAAGCGGGTCCGGAGGCGTTCGAGAGCCAGTGGACCGGAGGGTTCTATTGTCCCTGCCACGGATCGCTTTTCGACCTCGCGGGCCGGGTCTACAAGAACAAGCCCGCCCCGGACAATCTCAAAGTCCCGCCCTACACCTATCTCTCGGACACCCGCGTCCTGATCGGCGAGGACAAGAAAGGGGCATAGAGGGATGGCTGCAGCCGAAAAGCAAGCGGTGACCGGCGCAGGACCCTTCAACGGCCTGCTCAATTGGATCGATCAGCGCTTCCCGCTGATGGAGACCTGGCGCAAGCACCTGACCGAGTATTACGCGCCGAAAAATTTCAATTTCTGGTATTACTTCGGATCGCTCGCGCTCTTCGTGCTGGTGATCCAGATCGTCACCGGCATCTTCCTCACCATGAATTACAAGCCGGACGCCGCTCAGGCGTTCGCCTCGGTCGAATACATCATGCGCGAGGTGCCCTGGGGCTGGTGGATCCGCTACATGCACTCGACCGGCGCCTCGTTCTTCTTCATCTGCATTTATCTGCACATGTTTCGCGCGATGCTCTACGGCTCGTACCGCAACCCGCGCGAGCTTCTTTGGATCTTCGGCATGTTGATTTTCCTGAGCCTCATGGCCGAGGCCTTCTTCGGCTATCTCCTTCCCTGGGGCCAGATGTCCTACTGGGGCGCGCAGGTGATCGTGAACCTCTTCGACGCGATTCCCGTGATCGGACCGGATCTGGCGATCTGGATCCGCGGCGATTTCGTGGTGTCGGATGCGACGCTCAACCGCTTTTTCGCCTACCACGTGATCGCGGTGCCGCTCGCGCTCCTCGCGCTCGTCGTGGCGCACCTGCTCGCGCTGCACGAGGTCGGTTCGAGCAACCCCGACGGCGTCGAGATCAAGAACGTAAAGGATCCCGAGACCGGCAGGCCGCTCGACGGTATTCCTTTTCACCCCTATTACACCGTGAAGGACAGCTTCGGCGTGGTGGTCTTCCTCATCGTTTTCTCGATCGTCGTGTTCTTCGCGCCGGATGCCGGCGGCTATTTCCTCGAGCACAACAATTTCATTCCGGCTGATCCGCTGAAGACCCCGGCGCACATCGCGCCGGTGTGGTACTTCACGCCTTACTACTCGATCTTGCGCGCTACCACCGACGAGTTCGTATCGTGGGTGCTCGCCCCAGGCGTCGTCGCATTCGCGCTCCTTCTCATTTGGAGCCTGAAGAGGAGCGCAGCGAGAATAGCCGTCGGCGTGATCGCGATTGCCTTGCTCGCCGGGCTCCTGACGCTGGACGCGAAGGTCTGGGGCGTGGTGTTGATGGGCATGTCGGTGGTGATCTTCTTTTTCCTGCCCTGGCTCGATCGGAGCCCGGTCAGGTCGATCCGATACAAGGGGCCGATCACCAAGACGGCGCTCACCCTCTTCGTGATCGTGTTCTTCGTGCTCGGCTACCTCGGCACCGAATCCGTGACCGAGGGGCGCACGCTCGCCGCGCAAATCGGTACGACCGTGTATTTCCTGTTCTTCTTCCTCATGCCATGGTATTCGAAGATGGACAAATGCCTGCCTGAGCCCGAGAGGGTCACCTCAAAATGAAAGCGCTCGTCGTTCTCCTCGCGCTCGCCACGCAGCTTGCAATGGCTGCGGAGGAAACGGTCAGGCTGGATTCGGCACCGATCGACCCGCGCGATGTCGCGAGCCTGCAATCGGGCGCCCGCAGCTTCGTCAACTACTGCCTGAACTGCCACTCGGCGGGGATGATGCGCTTCCACAAGCTGCTCGATTTGGGCTTGACCGAGCAGCAGGTGAGGGACAACTTGCTCTTCACCGCCGACAAGATCGGCGAGCTGATGAACGTCGCCATGACGAGGAAGGACGCAAAGGAATGGCTGGGGACGGCACCGCCCGATCTGTCGGTGATCGCCCGCGCTCGCGGCCCGGACTGGCTGTATACATACATGCGCAGCTTCTACCGGGACCCCGAGTCGGCGACCGGATGGAACAACATGGTGTTCGAGCGCGTCGCCATGCCGCACGTGTTGTGGACGCTCTCCGGGCAACAGGTGCAAGTGGAGCGGAAGTTCAGGAACATGGAGCAAGCCGAAGCGGTCGGCAGGCAGCAGAAGAACGCCTGGAAAATCGATGTGCTGACTCCCGATCAGGCCGGCAAGGACGGGGAGCGTTTCATACTCAAGACGATCAGGACCGAAACGGCGGGATCGCTCTCCCAAATCGACTACGACATTATGGTTCGCGATCTGGTCAACTTCATGACCTGGATGTCCGAGCCCAATCAGGTCACGCGCAAGCAGGTGGGGTACGTGGTGATGCTCGTCCTCCTCGTGCTGCTCGTGCTCTCGTACCTCCTTTACAAGGAGTTCTGGAAAGACGTGCACTGAGGGAAACCCTGAGAGGCGCGGGGCGTTCGGTGCCCGCGCCTTTTTCATCTGCACATCGATTCTGAATTCTGGAACAAGGTAAGCAAACATGATGAATCTCTACTCCGGAACCACATGTCCGTTCTCGCAGCGCTGCCGCATCGTGTTGTACGAAAAGGGCATGGACTTTCAAATCATCGACGTGGACATGTACAACAAGCCCGAAGACATCGCGGTGATGAACCCCTACAACCGGCTGCCGGTGCTGGTCGAGCGCGACCTGATCCTCTACGAGGCGAACATCATCAACGAGTACATCGACGAGCGCTTTCCCCATCCGCAGCTGATGCCTGCGGATCCGGTGATGCGCGCGCGCGCGCGGCTGTTTCTGTTCCAGTTTGAGGTGGAGCTTTTTTCCCACATCGAAGCGCTCGAGAACGGCAACCAGAAGCAACAGGACCGCGCTCGCCAGCACGTTGCCGACCAGCTCACGCAGATGGCGCCGGTGTTCACCAAGCAAAAGTACATGCTGGGAGACGAGTTCTCCATGCTCGATGTGGCGATCAGCCCGCTCTTGTGGCGGCTCGACTACTACGGCGTGACCTTGCCCAAGGCGGCCGCGCCGCTCATGAAGTACGCAGAGCGCCTGTTCTCGCGCCCCGCGTTTATCGAGGCGCTCACGCCTTCGGAAAAGGTGATGCGCAAATGACAGCCGCGCCCTGATGGCCGAGCTCAAGTCCACCAAGCCGTATCTGCTGCGCGCGGTGTACGAGTGGTGCGTGGACAACGGTTATACGCCCCACGTTTCGGTGGTGGTCGACTCCCGGACCCGCGTGCCGATGGAGCACGTGCGCAACGGCGAGATCGTCCTCAACATCGGACCGGTTGCGGCAAGCCGCCTGCAGATGGGGAATGAAGTCATCGAATGCACCGCGCGTTTTTCCGGGGTCGCCATGGAACTCTTCATCCCCGTCGCAAACGTTGTGGCGATCTACGCGCGCGAAAACGGACACGGCATGAGGTTCGAGCCGGAGAAAACGGCAGGGGAGGGAACGAGCGAAGAGGCCGCGACTTCGCCCGGCCCGAAAAAACCCGCAAAAACCGGCGGCAAACCCACGTTGAGGCGGATCAAGTAAGGGTTGAAGCGGGCGAACGTATAATGGGCCCGATGCCGGGTTAGCTCAGCTGGTAGAGCAGCTGATTTGTAATCAGTTGGTCGGGGGTTCGACTCCTCTACCCGGCACCAGATCGCAGCGTGCGTAGTGCGCTTGGACACCCGGTCGTTTGTTGTTCTTGTAATGTAGCGGTACTAAACTAGTCTGGCTAAAGACATTCGGGGGCAGAGATGCGTCGCCCGCCAAGAGTCGCAGTTTTGATTGCATTGCTCGCCGCGTCGGCGGCTTGGGTCGCGATCGACCTTCGCGGCCCGGCCGCGCCGACGGCGACAAAGGCTCCGGGCGCGTCGCAGAATCCCGGCTCCGCCGCACTCGCACCGGAGGCAAAGCAGCCTGGAATTCCTTCCCGTTTCTCTCTGGGCAAGTTCGCCGCCGATCCGTTTTCCGCGCATTCGTGGATGCCGCGGTCCAGACCCGCCCCCCCCGTTACCGCAGCGCCCGATCCCGTCGCGCCGCCCCTGCCGTTCCGCTTCGCGGGGCAGCTTCAGCGCGATTCCGGGATCGAAGTATATGTTGCGCGCGGCGAGGAAATTTTTACGGCCAGGGAAGGCGATACTCTCGACGGCCAGTACAAGGTCGACTCGGTGAGCGCCTCCGAGGTGAGCTTCCTTCACCTTCCTTCAGGCACGCGCCAGACGATGCAGTTCAGCGCTCTGAAGGAACAGGAGCTCACCGCGCAGGGCGGACCGAAGGCGCCGGCCTCAGCGTC
>WNGC01001330.1_pt1 | contig 14980 bp, 8 predicted proteins | sample 5400051 | NCBI WGS metagenome assembly WNGC01 (sample SAMN13153368, study PRJNA577476) | soil metagenome | isolation source: 20 cm soil or saprolite under grassland replicate 2 | place: USA:California | collected 2016-06-15 | reverse complement strand
CCATGCCGCCTTTGCCGAGCAGCCGCTCGACCTTGTACTTCCCCTCCACGAGACGTTGCAGCCGCTGCATCAACGCTTCGGTGGCGCTGGCGTTCGTACCCAGCGTGCCGCCGCCCGTGACGTCGGCGCCGCACGCGTAGCAGAACTTGCTGCCGTCAGGCAGCGGCGTGTGACACTTGAGGCATTCCATCGTCGACCCGGCGGCGCGGCTCATCGGCGGGGTCGTGGACCGAATAAGGAGTTACGCGGAACGGCGCCGGCAGCAGCTGAGGGACTCAAGTGCGGCTTCGCACGTGCCATTGCGGGCGGTGCAGGGACAGGCACGATGAACTGGCATGAGCGGTTTAGGGCGGCGAGCGTGACCTGACGAATGCACATCGCGTAGCGCATCGCGACACCTGCATAGTCCACCACGGCGACGTAGTACGACCCTGCGGCAAGATCCATCCGCAAGTCTTCGGTCGATCCCGCATTGACTGACGATGTCACCTCCGACACGTCGGGACCGGTGGACCCGGGCACGGTCAGCACATAGACGTCGATATCGGACGTGTCGCGAGCGGCAGTAATAAAGGGCCGGCCCTGGAGGCGGATCAAGACAGAGTCGCCGAGGTTATGGGCCGGCACCTCGATCCGGTACCAGTCGAGCTCGAACGGATTGTCGATGTTCATCGTGTCGCTGAAACCCGGCGTCGTCACGTGGATTCGCGCGAGCGGGTTCGGCCGGCCCGGGATACTGTCGGCGTAGTGGCAGAAGTCGTTTTCCTCATAGCGATCCGCAAGAATCCGCGGATCCGCGGTGAAGTAGCCGCGCGCGACCGTTAGCCCGTACCGCTGCGGGCGTGAGAAGAACGTCAAGATGTGCAGGGCATGGCTCGGCAGGCTCTTGAGAGCGACGGTTGTCGATTCACGAGAGACCTGCGCCGGATCGAACTCATCACCTTTGCACCTATAGAAATCCGAGCCGATAAAATCCGGCTGCGGGTGCGTGGAGAACTTCTCCACCGGGTCGCCCGGTCCCCCCGCGAGATAGTAGAGTGAATCAAGGAGGAACGTCCTCGTTCCGGACGTGTCGCCGAAACCGGACGGATAATTGATGAAGAACGTCAGGGCCTGCGTCGTATCGTTGGTGGCGAAGCGAAACCAATCCTCGCCAAGCCCGATGGCACGGTCCACCGGCTCGAAGGCCAGCGCGGGATTGGTGAAGAGAATTGGGGCGAGCACCGTGCCGGGCCAGGGCCCACCCAGGTCCAGATTGATATTCGAGGCAACCGTATCATTCGGCTCAAAGACGTCGTCCTTCGAGACGTTGGTGGTCGCCGTATCGCTGCCGAATACGCCGGCGCCCAGATAGAACAGGTGATCCGAACGGGCCGGCGGCGGCACCCAGAACGAGATCCGACCCAGCCCCGCCGTGTCGCGCTGCCGGGAAAAGGGATATTCGATCAAGGCCGTGCCTGCGAGACTCGCAATGAACAAGTCATCCACGCCCACGCCGTAGATCGTGACGACTTCGCCGTAATGCGCGGCGAACGGTCGAATACTGTCAACCTCGAGCGGGTTGGCGACTCGCAGGGTGATGTAGGCGGTCTGGGACTTCTCGAACGAGGGCGCTCGCGCGCTCACGGTGACGGTGCCGGAGACCACGCCCGTCACCTCGGCGCTGCCGTAGCCCTGATCCTTTACGGTTGCGATCGAGTCGTTGTCGGTCGACCAGCGGAAGACGACGTTCTTGATTTCCGCGGAATCAGCACCGCTGCGCTGCCAGAGGTGGGCGCTGATACCCAGCCTTTGCCCTCGTAACACGATCTGCTTGGTCAGGTCAACCGTTACGAAGACGGAGCTGCTTTTGTCGGTTGGGAAGGCGCAGGTGACGCCGGCGAGCGCCGCTGCCAGAATGACGATGGGGGTAGCTCGGTCGCGTCTGCGCATCCAGTGACCAATCCGTGAGCTTGGGTTCCGAACATACTATACGGGGGATTGTCGGGCCAGACAGTGACCTAAAGCGTGCCGCGCCGCTTCAGGTCGAGGTAACGCGCGACGACCGCCTGCGCTGCGCGCTGCGGTGTGACGTCGATCACGAGCACGCCCGCGCGGCGCATGTGCGCCAGCGCATCCTCCCGCGCGTGCAGCAGCTCCTCCGCCGCGGCCTTGCGGAAGGCATCGCGCGACGTCGCCGCTCGCAGCGTGGCGACCGCATCGAGCTCAGGATTGCGCAGCGTGACGGCGAGGGGAAGGTGCCGCGGCCGAAGCGTCGCGACGTTGGCGACGAGCGCGTCCGACGCGAAGCGGTCGACGACGTCCGTAAAGAACACCGTCAGCGCGCGTTTGCGGTTGCGCGCGGCGAGATAGCGAAATGCGCCGGGGTAATCGGGTTCGACGAGCGTCGGCTGCACGACGGCCAGCACATCGAGCACGCGACGCACTCCCGCCCGGCCGCGCTCGGGCGCGACGAAGTGCTGCACGCCATCGGCGAAGGTCATGATGCCGACGTTGTCATCGTGCTGCGCCGCGGCGTAGGCCAACTCGAGCACCGCCTGCACCGCATAGTCGAACCGCGTGGTGCCGGCCGCGACGTCGGCCGTCATCAGGCGACCGGTGTCGAGGACGAGCAGCACCTGCTGGCGTCGTTCCGCCTCGTACTGGCGGGTGATGGTCTTGCGCCGCCGCGCCGTCGCTTTCCAATCGATGTGGCGCAAGTCATCCCCGGGGCGCCACTCTCTGAGCGATTCGAATAACCGTCCTTCGCCAAGTTGGCGGATCGCCTTCGATCCAGCCTGGCGCCGCCGCATTGCTTCAGCAACCGACGCACGCAGTCGCATCGACACGAGCGGCGGGTACACCACGACTTCCCACGGCAACGGCAGCTGCTGCCGGCGCCGGCCCAGACCCAGCGGGCCCACGCTGTCGAGCACGAATCCGCCGCCAGTCTCCCGCCCTCGAGCGCGCGGCATGACGACGATTTCTTCGCGCAGGGAGCCGCGCGCGGCGACCGTCAGCGCGCGCGCGGGCTGGGTCCCGCCGAGGATTTCGGGGCGGATCTCGCGCACGCGCAGCCGCGCCCGGCGGCGCGACGCGTTGGCCCAGCGATACGTCACCATTCCGGTGTGGCCCACGGATAGAGCAGGCAGCGGCTCACGAGTGACGCTGGTCTCCGGCGCCAACGTCGCGTCGAGCCAAATCAGGAGAATGAGAACGACATCGGCGATCAGCATCACGTCGAGCGCCGTGGGCAGCCAGAATCCGAGTGCGCCGAGCAGCGCAAAGCCGGCGGCGACATACAGCGCGCGCGGGGTCCACAACATTCCCGCCCGGTTGCCGAGCTGGTACCACAGCGTAAGAAACCCGGCAATGACGGCCCCGACTTCCAGAAACGCCAGGAAGCTCAAGCGGTCGGCGCCTCAGTCTTGTCGAGGATCACCTTGAGCGCCTGATCGGCGGTGACGCCCTCGAGCTCGAGCTCGGGCGCCACATTGATGCGGTGCCGGAGCACGGTGGGAGCGAGAAGCTTCACGTCATCGGGGATGACGTAGTCGCGCCCTTCCAGCAACGCCGCGGCGCGTGCGGCTTTGAAGAGCGCGACGCCGGCGCGCGGGCTGGCGCCCAGGGTGAGCGAGGCGGCCTCGCGCGTCGCCCGAACGATCGCGGTGATGTAGCCGGTGATGCGCGGCTCCACGCGGACGGCGTCAACGGCGCGCCGCAGCTGCTCCAGCGCGTCGGCGTTGACGACGGGATTGACACCGTACGTCTCGGTGCGATCGGCCTCGAAGCCTTCGACATAGCGCGTGAGAATTCCCTGTTCCACGGGCGCCGCCGGATAGCCGACTTGCACCTTCGCCATGAACCGGTCGAGCTCGGCCTCGGGTAACGGATAGGTTCCTTCGAATTCGATCGGGTTTTGCGTGGCAAAGACGGTGAAGGTCGCCGAGAGGGGATGGCTCGTGCCGTCGACCGTGACGGTGCGCTCTTGCATTGCCTCGAGCAACGCGGCCTGGGTCTTCGCGGGCGCGCGATTGATCTCATCGGCGAGCACCAGGTCGGCGAACACCGGCCCCGGCCGGAATACGAATTCCTGCATGCCGGTGAGCAGCGTGATCCCGGTGATGTCCGCGGGCATCAAATCCGGAGTGAATTGGATTCGCACGAAGCGCACGTCGAGCGCGAGCGCCAGCGTGCGAACGAGCAGCGTCTTGGCGGTGCCCGGGACCCCCTCGAGCAGGACGTGCCCGCGCGCGAGGAGACATACCAGCACCTCGCGCGTAGCCGCTTCCTGCCCCAGCACGACGCGACGCAGCGCGTCTAAAATGCTTCCCGCGTCTGACGCGGGCGAAGTTCCTCCCACACTTCCTCCACGGCTTGGGCGGCAGCAAGCACTCGTTCCCCGCTCGCTTCTCGTTCGCTGATCAAATACCGCAGCCGGCTCAGCGCCGACCGGCCACGCGGCCCGCGCATCGCCAGGTCCAAACTCGCGAGCCAGGGCTGCACGTCCCCTGCGGCCAACTGTCCGGCGCGATTCAAGCGGCGCCGCAGGCCCAGCGCGAGCCGTTGCACCGCGGTGTCGGCGGCGTTCGCGCTCTCCAGGCCCGCAGCCAATGCCTCGAGATGCTCGAGCGGCGAGCGGCGGCGGCGCTCGATGACGGAGCGAGCGGGTCCGAATCGCACCGCCGTGACGGCCAACCACACCAAGGCGACGGCAATGAGCTGCAGAATCGCCCATCCCGCCGGCGATTCGCGCAGCCAGCTCCACGTGCGGCCGGCGAGGGTGGCTTCTCCCCGCTGGCCGAAGCCCTGGTGGTACTCGTCCCACGCGACGCGGCCGGGCCGCTCCGCGCGCGGCGTCAGGAGCGGCACCAGCACCAGCGGTACGTCGGTGTTGCGCCAGATCCGGTTGGTGAACCAGCCGTGATCCGCCGCAAGGACAATACTCCCTTCCCCGTGGTACTGCAGTCGCACGATGACGGGGCGGCCATTCTGCGCGACGATGATCGTATCGATTCGCACCGGCGCGAGGGTACGGCAGATGTCTTCCCTCGCGTCCTCCTCCGATTCGCCCTTGACGAGGCTTTCTAGTCGCTGCCGGTTCTGATGCTCCACATCGCGCATCAGCATGCGCGCGACAAGCGGCAATCGCAGTCCAGCCGGCGCGCGAACCGCGACGCTGTCGTCGCGAATGAAATCAGGATACAACTTCCATCCGGCGCATCGCGTGATTCCCCCGGCGTTGCCGGCCGCCACGACTGCGCCGCCGCCGCGTACGAATCCCACAACCTGCGTGATCTCGTCGTCCTCGAGGGCAATGGGCGGATTCACGACCGCGAGGATCGCGGGACGGTGCGAGTCGTTCAGGAGATTGCGAAGCGGCGTGCGGCGACGCTCCGAGGGACGCTTGAGTCGAACCAGCACCTCATGCAATCCCTTGCTGCCCTGCGGCCCGCTCAAGAAGGTCGAGGACCGTGGATCGATGGGGATTGGCTTGGGCCTGCGATTGGCCGCCCACACCGCGATCCCCATTGCGATCGCGAGCAACAATGCCAGCGTGATCTCAAGCCGGTACGACATGCTGGCCAGTCGAGAGCTCCTGAGCCGCGCTGCCGAATGCGTCGTACTCCGCTTCATCACAGGGAATCGCGCCGAACAGATGGCGGTACAACTGGGCGACTAGTGACGTGAACGAAGCGCGCCCGAGATCATCGAGACGGGCTTCGCCGATATACTCCGCGGGAGTCTTGGAAGGGTGGAAGCGCAACGCTTTCAGTCGATCGAGATCGAGCACCACAGCCAGGAAGCGATGCCCCAGCGCCTCGGCGTAACGGCCGGCGCGCGCCAGCTCCGCCGCACGCGCAAGATGTGAAGCCGCATCGACGATCACGTGCTCCGCACCGGCGGGGGCGTCCCCGGCGCGCGCCGACGGCCGCACGATGCGCCACACCACGTATCCGACGTGCACGAGCAGGAAGACGAGGGCCACGACCACCAAGCCGATGAAGACTTCGTAGCCGAGCGGATGCTGGTCCGCCATTCGATTGAGCCAATCGATCAAGCGGTACCAGAGGTTCGCGAGCCACCCCAGGACGCGACGGCGCTCCGTCCACTGGAATTCGGGCCGCGCGAAAACCGCTCCCACAACGCGCCGCAGTGAATCGGCCGGAACGGGGGGGGGAACGATCACCGGAGCCCCAGCTGCTCGCTCAAGATCTGCAGGTCGAACGCCTCCCGCCGGACGCGCAGGTCATAATAGAGGAGGGTGAGCGCGCAGGGCAGCAGCGGCGCGAGGATGATGGCCGCCACTGATGCCACGACCGCAAGCACCGGTTGCAGCGTATCGCCGCCACCCATCGCCACGTTGAATCCGGCAACTACCATCTGGGGCACCAACTTGGCAATGAGCCACATGACGGCCGCTGTGCCGAAGACCTTGAGCTTTCCCCCCCGAGTCAGATCCCAGGAGCGGCCAAATGCCTCGAACGAGCTCGGGAGATCCTCGAGAACCACGACGGGCGTCGTCACGCCGTACGCGCACAGAACGTAGATCACGACCCAGACGAGCGCGATGAACGCGGCGGCGGCCACGAGCACCGCGAACCCTTCGCCGAGGAATCGGCCGACAAAAAATGCGGCGACGACGACTACCCCGCCGAAGATACTGATCAGCAACGTGAGCAACCATTTGCTGAGGGCAACGAGCATCAACGGGATGATTTTCGCTGTGCCAAAGCGGAGCGCCGCTCCGAGCTTCGGCTCCTGGCCGAGGTAGGAGTCGGAGATCACGCGGATCGTACCGGCGAGGAGCAGCAGGCTGGAGGTGGCCACCACCACGAACCACACCAGGCCAATCAGAAGTGCGCTGACGATGTGCTCCTCGAACAATGCCATGATCTCGGTCGGGTTCCCGCCGATGCTCATCTGGAGGTACACAGTGAAGGCGGTTGGAATGCAGACGAGAATGACGGCGAGGCGGAGGAACAGACCGAAGTGCCGGCGGAAGATGTTGAAGCTCGCGTCCAGAATCTCGCCAAGCTGCATCGGCCGCAGATTGGAAGTGCTGAGGTTTGTGGTAATGGGCCGCTCCATGCGAGGGTGACGATCCAGCGGTAAAATGAGGACGTGCAGCCTTCCGCGCGAGACCTCGATCTTCGACAACACCACGGCGTCGAAACGCCGGAGCATGTCGACGTCCGGTTCGAGCTGGCGGGCGTCGGGTCACGCATGGCGGCGGCGTTGCTCGATCTGTTCTTGATCTGGCTCGGCCTGCTGCTGCTGGTGTTTCTATACGGCAGCATCCTCGGTGGCTCGCCCGAGCGGCTGCGGGGCTGGCTGGCAGCGGTCGTAATTCTTCTCGTCTTCGTGTTGTTCTGGGGCTACTTCACGCTGCTCGAGGCGCTCAACGGCGGCCGCACATTAGGGAAGCAGGCGCTCGGCATTCGGGTGGTGATGGACACGGGCCGCTCGATCACGCCGAGCGCCGCGGTGATTCGCAATCTGGTGCGGCTCCTGGACTGTTACTTCCCCGCCCTGCCGTTCGCCCCTGCGCTCGTCACGATGTTCTTTCATCCGAGCAACAAGCGTCCCGGTGACATGGTTGCGGGCACAATCGTGGTGCGCGACCGCCCCACCGACTGGATGCTCGGTGCGCAGGCATTGGCCGCCGAGCCGGTGCCCGAGTCAATCGAGACCGGTCCGCCCGAGCTCTCCGAGGATGAGTTCCGGTTGCTCGATCGGTTTCTGGCGCGCCTGAGCGATCTCGCGCCGGATGTGCAGGGCCGCATCACCGCGGATCTGGTGCGGCGGTTCGAGGGGCGCATCCCGCGCCGCAGCATGGATCCGCAAGCCTATCTCGTCACGGTCTTCGCGGAGGAGCAGCGCAAGCGCAGTAGCCGATTCGCGACCCGGCCGCAGAAGGCGGGGGTCGGTCGGACGACGGTCACCGCGGAGCGTTTTCTCGCGAAAAAACGGGAGGCGTGGGAGGCGTTCCGCGACATCGCCGTGCGCATGGAACGCTCGGGTGTCGGTGCGCTGGCGGCGGGGGAGATCCCGACGTTCGCGGCCCGGTATCGCGAGGTCGCGGCAGACCTGGCGCGTGCGCGCACCTACCAGCTCGACAGCCGCGTGATCGAATACCTGGAGCGCGTGGTGAGCGCGGGACACAACGCGTTGTATCGGGCACGGGGGAAGGAGCGCACGCCCATCATGCATCATGTGCTGCGCGATTTTCCGGCGGCCGTGATGGAATCGTGGCAATACGTGTTGCTCGCGTTCCTGCTGTTCGCCGTGCCGGCAGTGGTGGGCTACGTGATGATCCGGGAGCGACCTGCGCTCGCCGAAGAGATCGTGTCACCGGTGATGGTAAGCCGCGCCGAGCAGGCCGCGGCGCGCCAGGCCGACGGACGCGGCTACGCCGAAACCGGCGCGGAAGCGCGGCCGGTGATCGCGGCTGCCATCATCACCAACAACATCCAGGTGTCGTTCGGCGTCTTCGTGGGCGGTCTTACGGGCGGGCTTTTCACGGCCTGGCTGCTGTTCGCCAACGGCATGATGCTCGGTCTCGGCATGGGACTATTCCAGAATTTTCACGCGCTCGGCTATCTGATGACGTTCATCGCGGGGCACGGCGTGCTCGAGCTGACGGCGATCTTCATCTCGGCGGGGGCCGGCTTTCGGCTGGCGAAGGCTTTGATCGCACCAGGCGATCGGACGCGACGAGATGCGCTGGTGGTGGAAGGCAAGATCGCGGTGCGAATGATCGGCGCCGTAGTGACCTTGCTGGCGATCGCGGGGACAATCGAAGGCCTCCTCTCGGCCTCCGATGCCCCCGCGGTCTGGAAGTTCGGCGTCAGCGCGGCGACGACCGTGCTGCTCGTCTTGTATTTGCTGAGCGGCTGGCGTCAGCTCAAACGCGCTTAGTTGTTCAGCGCCCCCTGCAGGATCCAGTTCCGAATCGCATTGATGACGTTCTTCGGAAGGCTCGCGCCCCCTAGCGGCATGCGGCTGCCCAAGCCGTTCGACGGCGGCTGCAGATAAGTCCCCTGAATCTTGTGGACGAGATAGGATGAGTCCGGGACCGACGCAAGAACGCGCTTCAGCGCCGATTGTATGGAAGTGACGCCGACAGTATTTGCAAAAGTATTCGTGGCCGTCAGGTTCAGGACACCCGGCAACGCGCCTCCAACTCCATCGTGACAACTCGCGCACTGACTGGTGAAGATCGGTTGCACAACGGCACTCAATGTGATGGCCGTCGTCATGATCTCCACGTACGCGCTGTCCTCGACGGTATCGTTCACGGCCTTGATGTACGTTGATCCTGCAGTGGCCCCTGCGGTGACCAGGCCGTTGGCGTCCACCGTCGCGGAGGTCGTGCTCGAGGACCAGGTGAGCGTGGGCGCGGCGGCGCGCAGCAGCGAATCGTTGGCGTCGTATACGGAGTGGATGAATCGCATCGTCCCCAGGGTCAGGATGCGCGACGTGTCGACGGTCATCGGATGCAGCTTGATGCGCGCGGGCGCCTGTCGCACCTGCACGAAATTCGGCGCGAACAGGCTGGGAAACGCGGTCGCACGGATGCTGGCATCGCCGTTCTTACGGGCGGTGATCTGCGTGCTGGCGCCGGTCGTCGGGCTGAATGTCACGACGCCGCTGTCGGTCGGCTGCACCGACCAGCCGCACGGATGCACCGGAATCGTGTCGCCTCCCGAGTCCAGCACCGCGCACGCGGCAATGACCTTCTGTCCCAGCGCGGTCAGGGTGGAAAACGAATTCGGCACGAGGGCGACGGTCTTCGGTATTTGCCGCACCAGAATGGTGACGCTCGAATCGGTGACGCCATCCGCCGCCGCGCGCACGCGCACGGTGATGCCACCCTGGTTGGTGCGTGCCGCCGCCGTCGCCACGCCGGTCGACCCGGCACCCGGCACGATGCCTAATACGGCGTCGTTTGTGGACCACGTGATCGTCAATCCCGGCACCGCCGCCCCTGTGGCATCGCGTGGTTCGGCGCTGAAGGTTTGCGTTTCGCCCACGTAGTTCAACGAGGCGGGCGTGGTGGGCGTGACCGCGATGCTCGCGATCCGCACGCGGACGGTGTGGGCCGGGCTCGTCACGCCGGTCGCGGTGCCGTTCAACACCGCCTGGGCCGTGATGTCCGCCGTGCCGCGCTGCATGCCACTTACGACACCGGTGCTCGAAACGGTGGCTTTGTTCTGATCCGATGACGACCACTGGAACGTCACACCGTTGTTGATCGTCTGGCCGCCCGCTTGGGCCGTGGCCGTGAGCTGGAGTGTTCCGGCGAGCGACACGGTGGAGTCACCGGAAATAGTAACGGCGGTGATTGTGGGAGGACTGCCGCCTCCACCGCCATCACCGCCGCCGCATCCAACCATCGTCGTCACACCGATCAGCAGCACACTAAAACGCTTCATGACGGACGCTCCAGCAATCGAGTGTCATGAAACTTACATCGCTATGAACAGACGATCTGCACCGAGGTGGCGTTATAGATCGGCTGGCCGCAATTCGGGGGCAAGGGGTTAACAATCGCGAACCGGCCCGTGCTGGCCTTGAAGGTCATTATCGTAAACGTGCCGGCGGAACTTCCAGCCAGGGACGTTACGGCAAGCGTGCCATCGAGTGTCGCGTTTCCCGTTCCAGCCACATCAAGCCGGTCTGATGGATCAGTGGGCTTCTGGCCAAGCTCAACCGTGACGGTGCTCGTCAGTGATAACGTTGGATCGCCGGCCACCGTGAGGATTCCAGGGGACTTTCCTGGAGAGAGCTCGCCATCGTTCGTGAATCGAGCCGGCGTGCGGACGTCCAGCACCCCCGACCCAACGATCTTCCCGTTCAATGCGTTGGATACCGTGCCCAACGTGATGTGCAGAACGTTTCCCGGCCCCAGATCAATGACCCCGCCTGCAAGGTTCGTGAAGAGACCGTTGTCGGCTTGGTTGATGGTCCAATCACCACCGCCGAGCGTGATTATTCCGCCGTTGACGTGCGCGGCAGTAGGATTGTGGGTCGTGGTGGTAGCTGCGGCGATATTCACGGACCCCATGTTATTCAGCTCGAAGTCCAACTGTCTCGCGCCACCAGCTCCCGGGAGCACGTTGATAACAGCTCCTGGACCGTTTATCACCGTCCCGGTTGGCACGGCGAGTCCCGCTGCCTGCCCCCCTTTGACCGAAGTCAGCTCGACGGTGCCGTTGTTCGTGAAGCCGTTGGCGACAGTGGCGTACGAGCCGTAATCGTCACCCTGTACGCGCAGCGTCGATCCTGAGGTCGTGGTCACGGGTCCGGTGAGGCTGCTCGAACCGAGTAACGTCAGGTCTCCTTGATTCACGAGCGGCATGTTGATGGTGCTGTAGTACGCGGTCAACGCTTTGGTCACCGCATTGGTGAGCGTGCCCGTTCCATTCACAGTCGACTGGTTGAACGTGAACAGCGTGCCGGCCGTGGACTGATCGGTCGCAAACGTCGCGGTGGAGCTGACCAGTGTGATCGCAGCCAGGGTCTGCGCTGTATTGAAGTCGGCCACGGGGACCGATGTCAGGACCATCGCGCCGGCGCCATCCAATGTGGCTCCGACGTTATCGACGAACGATCCATTCGTGACGTTCAATCGCTGGCCGGCGCCGACTTTGATGGTGCCGTTATTGGTGAGGCTCCCATACGTCGGCGAGGCATACTGATTTACCGTGAGATCGCCACCACTGACGTCGATCGTGCCGCTGTTGACGTGATTCGTGAGCTTGCCGCGGTTGATCGTCGTAGGCGCTGCGATGCTCACCACGCCTTGATTGTTCAGTTCGACATCGAACTCACGGGTCCCGCCGCTGCCACCCAATACGTTGACGCTCCCGCCCGAGGCATTCACCACCGTCCCGCCGGTATCAGCGAAACTCACATAGCTCGGCCCATTGACCGTCGTCGTCAGCTCAAGCGTGCCGTTGTTGGTGAACCCGCTCGCAACAATGACGTAGGCGGGGCTCGCATTGTAGTCACCTTCCGCGCGCAAGATCGAGCTGGTGCTCGTTGTTATCGCCCCGTTCAGATTGTTGTAGTAGCCATGGAGGACGAGAGTCCCCTGGTTGTCGAGCGGCGCATTGATCGTGCTGGCGGAAACGGCCTGCGTCGTCCCGGCGGCGTTGGTGAAGATGCCTGGCCCGTTCACGGTCGCGCCGTTGAGCGTGAAGGCAGTGGTTGCCGTCGATTGGTCCGTCGCGAAGGTTGCCGTGCTGTTGGTCAGTCTCCCCGCGCCAAGCGTGTGCGCGAGCGCAAAGCTCGCCGCGGGCACATTGCTCAGATCGAGCGCGCCCGCACCGCCAAACGTGCCGGCACCATATGTGAACGAGCCGTAATTGATCCTCACCGTGTCCGATGAGCCGATCGTAACGGCCCCGCTGTTCGTGAACGAGCCCGCGGACGGAGACGCGTATTGATTGATCGTCAGGTTGCCGCTGACGTCGAGCGTGCCACTGTTCGTGTGATTCGCGACCTTGCTCCGACTCATCGTCGTCGGGGCGGCCACGCTCACCGAGCCCTGATTGTCCAGCTCGACATCGAACTCCCGAGTGCCACCGGTTCCACCGAGCACATTGATCGAACCGCTGTTCGAGTTGACCAGGGTTCCCCCCGTGTCGGCAAAGCTCACATAGCTCGCCCCCTTGATCGTCGTCAGCTCGAGCGTCCCGTTGTTGATGAAACCGTTCGCGACGGTCACGTACGCAGGACTGACGCTGTAATCACCCTCGACTCTCATCAGGGAACTCGGCGCTGTCGTAACGGCGCCGTTCAGGCTGTTGTAATAGCCGTGCAGGATGAGCGCACCGCGGTTATCGAGTGCAGCGTTGATCGTGCTGGCGGTTATCACGAGGCTTTTGCCGCTGGCATTGATCAATTGCCCCGGGCCATTGACCGTGGCACCGCTCAACATGTAAGCCGTCGTCGCTGTCGATTGATCGGTCGCGAAACTCGCCGTCGAGTTGTTCAGCCGCAGCCCGCCGAGGGCCTGCGGATTGTTGAAGTTGCCGGCAGATACGTTCGTCAGGTCGAGGGCACCGGCACCGCCCAAGGTCCCAGGAGCGCTGTGCGTGAAAGCGCCGTACGTGATCTTCCAGACGTGCGACGCAGCGACCGTAATGGTGCCGGTATTCGTGAAGCTGCCCATCGCCGGATACCCGTACTGATTGATCGTCAGGTCGTCGCTCACGTTCAGCGTTCCGCTGTTCACGTGATTCGGCACTTTGATCCGAGTCATCGTCGTCGGCGCCGCAACGCTGACCGTACCTTGATTGTTCAGCTCGACGTCGAATTGGCGGCTACCACCTGATCCCGCGAGGATGTTGACGGTAGCGCCGGTCGCGTTGACTACCGTTCCGCCCGTGTCGGCGAAGCTGGCAAAGCTCGCGCCATTGATCGTCGTCACCTCGATGGTGCCGTTGTTCGTAAAGCCATTCGCGACCGTCGTGTAGGACGGGCCGCTCCCCGTATAGTCCCCCTCCACACGCAGCGTCGAACCGGCCGCCGTCGTGAGCGCGCCATTCAGGTAGTTGTAATAGCTGTGCAGGAGCAGCAGGCCCTGATTGAGGAGCGGAGCGTTGATCGTACTCGCCGACGCGATAAGCGTCTTGCCCGCCGAATTCGTCAGGGTGCCGGGACCATTCACCGTCGCACCATTCAAGACCAACGCCACGACGGACGTGCTGAAGCTTTGACCGAGATACAGTGTGTCGCTCGCCAGCGCGACGGCGCCCGCACCAGACAGGACACCACCGTCATAATGAATGGCTCCATACGTCGCCTTCAGCGTATCGCCAGCAGCGATGGTGATCGTCCCGGTGTTCGTCAACGTGCCGGTCGCCGGATATGAATAGAGATCGAGCGCCAGGTTTGCGCCGATGTCGAGCGTGCCGCCGTTGCGATGGAGCGCGCCTGAGGCGCTGCGTCGCAGTGAGGTCGCCGCGCCAATCGTCATCGAACCTTGGTTATCTATCTCGAGATCGAGCTGCCGCGTCCCTCCTGATCCGGCGATGACGTTGAGGGCCCCCCCCGCCGCGTTCACCAATGCACCGGCCGTTACCGTCAGCGATGTCGATCCCGGCCCATTCACCGACGTCAGCTCGATCAGACCGTTGTTCGTGAAGCCGTTGGCGACCGTCGCGGAGCTGTAGTAGTAGTTCGAGTAGTCAGCCTCCATCCGCAGCACCGAGCCGGCAACCGTTGCGATCGAGCCATTCAAGTAGCTGTAGCCACGAACCGTCAGTTGACCCTGATTGTCGATCGGCGCGTTGATCGTGCTGGCGTTCACGGCCAGCGCCTTCCCGGTCGCGTTGGTCAACGTTCCCGGACCCTGCACGGTGGCATTATCGAGCAGCAGCGTGACGACGGAATTGCTGAGTCCCTGACCCAGATACAGCGTGTCATAGCTCAGCGCGACTGTTCCTGCTCCACTCAACGTTCCGGCATCGTAATGGAATGCCCCGTACGAAACTTTCATCGTATCGCCTGCGCCAACCGAGATCGCACCGGTGTTCGTGATCGTGGCGCTGAGCGGATAGCTGTAGGCGTTCACCAGCAGGTTGGCGCTGACGTCGATTGTGCCGCTGTTCTTGTGCGCGGTTCCGGACGCGGTGTGCTGCAATGTGGTCGCTGTGCCGATCGTCACTGTGCCCCGGTTATCGAGCACCGCATCGAGTTGCCGTGAGCCGCCTGTGCCCGCCATGACATTGATCGTTGCTCCGGGCCCGTTCGACAGCGTGCCCGTCGTCACGGTCAACGACGCTGAGCCCGGCCCGTTGATGGAATTGAGGTCGATGGTTCCGTTGTTCGTAAACCCGGAGGCAACGATCGCGTAGCTGTAGTAGTAGTTGCTGTAATCCGCCTCGAGCCGCAGGGCGGATCCCGCCACGGTGGTGAGCGGACCATTGACGTAGCTGTAGCCGCGCATCAGCAGCACGGCTTCGTTCCGAACCGCCAGCGGTGCTTC
>WNGC01004492.1_pt1 | contig 14983 bp, 12 predicted proteins | sample 5400051 | NCBI WGS metagenome assembly WNGC01 (sample SAMN13153368, study PRJNA577476) | soil metagenome | isolation source: 20 cm soil or saprolite under grassland replicate 2 | place: USA:California | collected 2016-06-15 | reverse complement strand
ACGCTCGCTCCTTGCCCGGTTCGTTAAACTTTACCCGGAACTGGAAAGCGTGATTACAGGCGCGCAGCCGCAGGAAAAAGACGCGCCTTTGATTGTTTCATGGAGCAGCCTCGAAAGACGCAAAACCGAATACGAAGAACTCGTCAAAAAGAAAATTCCCGAGAATACCAAAGAAATCGGGATTGCACGGTCCTATGGTGATTTGAGAGAGAATTTTGAATTCAAAGCAGCCAAACAAATGCAGAGCGTCCTGATGCGACGCAAAACCGAGCTGGAACAAATGCTGCATAACGCCCGGGGGACGTCATTTGAAAACGTCGATACGTCGCGTGTTTCCATCGGCACAATCGTCACGCTGCGCAACGTGGAGACGCACGAAGAAGAAACGTACACCATTCTCGGCGCGTGGGACGGCGACCCCGACCGCCACATCATCTCCTACCAAACCGCGATTGGTCAGGCCCTGCTCGGTCATAGAATCGGCGAAACGATTTCTCTAAACGCAGAGCAAGGCGTCGCTCAATTCACGATTGTTTCAATTCAGTCCGCACCGCCAGACCAAGCCGCGCCTGAACCTACTCTTCCCGAGGAATCCACAGTCGAAGCCACGGTGGCCGATTGACCGAGCGCGTGGAGGGTGGAGCTCTGCGACGCTTAACAGGCGCAGCGTATTTTGGATAGGGGCTCGTGGGAGCTCGCCCCTCCATTTGTCGAAAATGGTTATCGGCAGTTATGGAATTCTCGCTAGCCGCGCCTCGGGCTTACTTATCTCAACCTGATCACTCACTCTTTGAATCTTTGCGCCCTGGTCTTTGAGGCGCGCGACGACGGTTTCCATTTGCTTTTTTAACTCCGCGATCGTGCTCTCGAAATCCTTCCGTTGTTGGGTCATAGTCGCCTCCTGCTGTTGGATCCTGCAGTCCTGTTCCTCCACTTTGCGATGCTCCTTTAGAAATTCATTGAGCAACATCGCGTTCACCGCGTCATAGCGCACGGTGTAAATCTCGCCATTTTCGTCACGCACTACCAAGTCTTGGTTCACCTCGGCTACTTCTTCGGCAATGAGGCCAAACTGCGGCGCGGCGTCCTTGTGGCTTTTGTAGTGAAACGTCACTGGCTTAAGCGCCAGAATTGATTCGCTGGCGCTGTCCATCGGTTTAATATCCGTTTTGAAGCGGCGTGCGCGAATGGCGGCGATAAATGTTCTAAACTGCTGGACACCGCCGATACGGGTCGTGCGCGACTCGCCAGCCACGCCAGCGTTGGCGATATCGATATTGTGATCGCCTGTGATGTTGCTGCCTGCGGAAACACCCAATGCGATGTTGTCGCTGCCAGAGGTGTTAGTAAACAAAGAAGAGGGACCGACCGCGGTATTGAGGGTGCCCGTGGTGTTAGCTGAAAGAGCGCTGGTACCGATCGCTATGTTGCCGGCCCCCATGTCGTTGCTGGAAAGCGCGCCATGCCCGACAGCGGTGTTCTCGGCACCGGCCGTGTTGCTCAAAAGTGCCCCAGCGCCAATAGCCGTATTGTTGTCTCCGGTGTTGGCAAAAAGCGCCTCGTCACCCATAGCCGTATTGCCGTCGCCCGTGGCGTTGGCAAAGAGTGCAGAAGCACCGATGGCCGTGTTGCTGCTACCCTCTGTGTTGAGAAAGAGCGCTTGAGATCCAACGGCCGCGTTGTTGCTGCCCATGGTGTTGTTCTGGAGCGCAAAAGCTCCGTTTGCAGTGTTCTCGACACTGGTATTGCTCATAAGCGCTTGAAAACCGGTAGCCGTGTTATCTTCGCCCGTGTTGTTGCTAAAGAGCGCGAATTTTCCAATGGCCGTATTTTCGCTTCCGGTCGTATTGTTTAAAAGGGCGTTAGAGCCAATAGCCGTATTGTTGCTGGCAGTGTTGCTGTTGAGCGCAAAGGCACCCACCGCCGTATTGTCTTCGCCAGTGGAATTATTGACCAGCGCAGCTGTTCCATCGGCCGTGTTTCGTTGCCCGATGGTATTCAGCAACAGCGCCGCTGTGCCAATCGCCGTATTTGAATCACCGGTGTTGAGTAGAAGCGTCCCGGCGCCAACGCCGGTATTGAAACTGCCTGTAGTAACACTCTCGAGAGAAAACCAACCAACAGCCGTGTTGGCCGCCCCGCTAGTAAGGCTGGAAAGGGCGTTCTGTCCTTCCGCTGTGGTAAAGTTGGGATAGCCCCCATCCGGCGCGGGACTGATCGCCTTGGCCAAGGGTGAAAGCGCTAAGGGGACAAGAGCGAACAGTATTGTGGAGAGTCTGTGGCATCGATATTTCATAAGCTAAATACGGATCGAGATCGCGTGTTGTTTCAAAGAATTGAAAAAATCTTTCGTGAAAGCGGAGGCTTGCCCGGGAATCACCCACCCTTCGGCAAGGCTTCCGCCTACGCGCGATGCGGCGCGGCAGACGCGGATGGAACGGATAAGAATTGCCCACGAAACACCCGAAACAATGGGCGTCGTCGAGCTCCGCCCTCCAAAAAGGAGTGGCGCCTTGCAAGGCACCACTCCGTGGTTAAAGCTGCGCCGCTTTACAGATTGTTGAGCACGACTCGCGTTGCAGGCCTATTCACCTCAAGTTGCGCGCTCACTTTTTGGATTTGTGCGGCCTGCTCTTTCAGTTGAGCGGTGAGAACTTCCATCCCCTTCTGTTGCTGAGCGACGTTTGACTTCAGCTCCGCAATGGTTGCTTGCTGTTCCTCGACTCTCTTGTGTTCCTTTAGGAACTCATTCAGCAACATTGCGTTCACCTGGTCGTAGCGGACGCTCAAGATTTCGCCATTCTCGTCGCGCAAGGCGAGGTCCGAGTTCACCTCTGCCACTTCCTCGGCGATCAAACCAAAGCATGGCGTGTTTTTGGCGTCGCTTTTATAGTGGAAGGTCACCGGCTTGAGCCGCAGGATGGCTTCACTGGCGTTGTCCATCGGTTTGATGTCGTGCTTGAAGCGTTGCGACGAGGCAACGGTGCCCAATTTTCCTGTGGCATCGATCCCCACTATTGCTGCGGTGGCCGGGTCAATCGTTTGCCCGAAAATGCCGTCGATGAATGTGCTCTGTGTCGTCTTCGCAATGCCGATCCGGGTCGTATTCGAGTCACTGTTAGCGCCCACGTTACCGATGTAGATGTTGTTATTGCCCGCGGCAAGATTGACACCGGCGCCGATCCCAATTGCGATGTTGCCGCCACCCGTGGTCTTATTATGGAGCGCAAAATAACCGAGTGCTGTGTTACCGGCGCCGTCCGTGTCAGCTCGCAGCGCCTCCTCTCCAATGGCTGTGTTAAAGAAACCGGTGGTATTACTGTCGAGTGCCTTATATCCAAACGCAGTGTTGTCGCCGGCGGTGTTGAGGAAGAGCGCCTGAACACCAGCCGCGGTGTTGCGGCTGCCAAGCGTATTATCAAGGAGTGCGCCAACACCGATGGCGGTGTTGTTCTCGCCTTGCGTGTTGGATTCGAGTGCAGCAGAGCCGATCGCCGTATTGAAGTCGCCGGTGATGTTGGCCGACAGCGCTCTGTCACCCACCGCTGTCTCCCCGACGCCTTCCGTGTTGCCGGAAAGTGCCGCAGCTCCAGTGGCTGTGTTCCCCTGGCCGGTCGTGTTATTCAAAAGCGCCGCCGCGCCAATGGCCGTGTTTTCGGTTCCATCACCGGTAGCCTGGTTTCCGATGTTGAAAAGGAGCGTCCCCGCGCCGACTGCGGTGTTGAAGCTGCCGTTGGTGTCGCTAAAGAGCGAAAACCAGCCAACTGCCGTGTTCCCGACGCCAGTCGTGAGACTTTTTAGCGCGTTTTGCCCTTCCGCCGTGGTAAAGTTGGGATAGCCTCCATCGGGCGCTGGGCTGACTGCTTGCACGATAGGGCAAAGCGCAAAGTAGCCAAGGGCCAGGAGAATCGGTGTGAGTATTATGTATCGATTTTTCATAAGCTAAATACGGGTCGAGATACCGCAGTGTTTCAAAGAATCGAAAAAATCTTTCGTTAAAGCGGAGACTGCCCGGCAATCACGGGAATAGACGGAAATCGAATCAGACGGAAAATCTTGAAAGGCGGCGGGGCGCAGGCTCGCGAAGCTCGCCCCTCCAGAAACTTTTGGCTGGTCAGGTTTTGTCATCTTCATTCGTCAATTAGCGTTACTCGCGGGCCTCCTTGTATGACTTTATTTCCGTGATCTTGACTCGGACGGTATAATCGAGGCGAGGCATGAATCTGGAAGCGCAGCGCGTTCAATCGTCTATGGCGACACGGCGGAGCCTGCTTAGTCGCCTCAAGCAATCGAACGCTCAAGAAAGCTGGCGGGAGTTCTTCGACACCTACTGGCGGCTGATTTACACCGCGGCCCTAAATGCTGGATTGACCGATTCGGAAGCGCAAGAGGTGGTCCAGGAAACTGTCCTCACCGTACTTAAGAAGGTTAAGTCCTTCCGCTACGATCCTGCTATCGGTTCATTCAAGGGCTGGCTGTTAACCATCGTTCGCTGGCGCATCGCCGATCAGTTCCGCAAACGCCCGCAGCAAATCCGGCCACCAAGCTCGCGTCGCACAGCAGAGACATCGGGGACGGCAACGCTCGAACGCATTGCCGATCCGTCGGCAATCAACCTCGAGGCGGTGTGGGAGGAGGAATGGCAGCGCACGCTGTTCGCTGCCGCCTTGTCGCGCGTGAAACGTCAGGCTAACGCGCGGCATTACCAGATGTTTGATCTGCATGCCGTGAAACATTGGTCTGTCGATAAGGTGGCCCAGAGCCTCGGCGTGAGCGCAGGTCAGGTGCGTCTCGCCAAACACAGAATTACCGCGTTAATGCGTCGAGAAGTTGCTCGCCTTGAAAAGGAAGAGGAGAAGCGATGGGGCTTGGCCAAAGCAATGGCACACTAGATCGGGTAAACGAGATGATCGCCCGCCTTCGCAAGGCTACCACGGCGTGGACGACGCGCCTTCATCAAAGCGACTCCGAAAGTCTTCGCGAGCAGCCGGCGGGGCAGTTGAGCAGGAGAGAGGGGGCAAACGACACTCCTGACATTCCGGACTTTGAGCTACTGCGCTGTATTGGCCGTGGCAGCTATGGCGAGGTATGGCTGGCCCGAAACATCCTGGGCACTTGCCGCGCGGTTAAGATCGTTGAGAGGAAAGCGTTTCGAGACGACGAGGCCTTTGAGAGGGAATTTTCCGGTTTGCAACGATTCGAACCTGTATCACGAGAGCACGATGGTTTCGTTGCGATTCTCCATGTAAGTCGCAATCGCACCGCCGGTTTCTTCTACTATGTCATGGAACTAGCCGACGATGACACAAAGCGCGATCGCATTGAGCCTGATACTTATGTGCCAAAAACATTGAGTAATGAGCTGGCCAGATGCAGACACTTGTCAGTCAGCCAGTCAGTGCAATTAGGCTTGTCGTTGAGCGAGGCACTGGCAGAACTGCATCGGCGCGGATTAGTCCATCGCGATGTAAAACCATCGAATATTATTTTCGTCAAAGGCCAGGCGAAACTAGCGGATATTGGATTAGTAGCGCTGACCGGGGAGAAAAACCGTCTAGGCACCGAGGGCTACATTCCTCCGGAAGGTCCCGGGAAGCCTCAAGCCGACCTTTATAGTCTGGGCATGGTGCTTTACGAAGCTAGCACTGGCACAGATCGACTGGACTATCCGGATTTGCCGGCAGACTTCGACGCGATGGCCGAGCGCGAAACGTTCCTTAAGCTGAATGCGATTATCCTCAAGGCCTGCGACAACGATGTTCGTAAACGCTATCAGACCGCGGCCGAGATTACCAACGACCTAACGGAACTGGGTTTTGGCATGTCTTCGCGAAAGGGGCAACGAAATTTTCGCCGGCCGGTTACCGTCTTTTTAGCTGTGTTACTTGGCACTTTGATTCTTGCTTTGACCTTTTACTGGCTCAGAAGTCCTAGAACGAGTTCAGTTCCCGAAAAGAGTATCGCTGTTCTGCCATTTGAGAACTTGAGCACCAACCCAGACGATGCCTATTTCGCCGAAGGAATTCAGGAGGAGATCCTGACGCGCCTGGCTAAGATCACCGACTTAAGAGTGATTTCACGCACTTCCACCCGGCGGTACCAGAGTAGGCCCGACAATCTTTCGCAGATCGCCAGGCAGCTTGGCGTGGCGAACATCGTCGAGGGTAGCGTCCAAAAGGCCGGCAATCAGGTGCGAGTCAGTGCGCAGTTGATTAACGCGGGAACCGATTCCCATCTCTGGGCCGAGAGCTATGATCGGGAGTTGACCAACGTTTTTGGCGTCGAGAGCGAGATCGCCAAAGGAATCGCCGAGTCGTTGCAAGCAAAGCTAAGCGGTCGCGAGGCGCAAGCGTTGACGGCTAAACCCACAACGAACGCGGAGGCTTACGATGCGTATTTGCGCGGCGTGGCGTTGCAAGGACGAGTCGGCCAGTCAAACCATCTCGCATTGAAAGCCATCGGTTGTTGCGGGATTACCGTGTGGCCAAAGCTACATTCCACCTCGTCGGAAAACTGTTACCGGGCAGCACCGAGGTTGCATGGGCCCTAAGCGCAGTTAACCGGCGCGATGGCAACTGGAATGAAAGCCTTGCTTCTGCCGAGCAAGGGCTTGCCCTCGACCCGCGCAACGGCGAGTTGATAACGACCAAAGCATGGACTTACGGTATGCTTCGACAATTCCCAAAGGCGCTCCAGCTCTACGATCGAGCCCTGGATATTATCCCGAACGATCCAGATCTGATGTCGGTACTCGCCGGCACTTATCAAGCTCAGGGTGACTTGAAGCAAGCCGCCAAATTTTTATCAGAGATAACCGCAGAGACTCCATTTGAGAATGCCTTCCTGGTGAAGGTGACTCAATTAAGACTTGAGCGGAATCACGCTGAGGCCATTCGCCTGCTGCAAGCCCGACTGGCCCAATTCCACTTTACCTCTGAGATTCACAGAGGCACTGCTCAGGTATTCCTGGCTTTTGCCCAGCAGCTTGCTGGCGACACAAAGGGCGCGAAAGTTACCGCTGAACAGGCGCGCAACACACTGGAGCCGCTCCGCAAAGATCAGCCAGATAACTCCTCCTTTGCAGCAGCGCTGGGTCTAGCTTATGCCGCCCTCGGGGAGAAGGAAGCCGCCCTAAAGGAAGCGGAACGCGCAGTAGTGCTTCTGCCGAGTCCTAAAGATCGCGTGGACGGACCTGGCTTGGAAGAGAACCTGGCTTTAATTCAGACGATCTTCGGCGAGAATGACCGCGCGATTTCAACTCTCAGGCAGCTGTTACAAACGGCTTTTGAAAGCTCACTTTACAATACGGTGACTCTTACGCCGGCCTTTCTTAGGCTCGATCCTCTCTGGGACTCATTGCGCGCTGATCCCGCCTTCCAAAAGCTCTGCCAAGAGAAGCAGCTGTAGGATCCCGGGAATCTTGGGGAGTGGTCGCCGCGGCGACCTGGCGAAAGTCTGTCCTGAGCAAAGCCGAAGGCGCGCTCCGCGATCGCGAACTTTTTCTTTTCACTAGAGCTGGCCCTGCGGTTCGCACCAAAAGAAAGCGTGTTTCGAAGCGCTTTTGCAGCTATTATACCTGGCGTTAAATCGGCGGGCTACAATTTTCTGTCGCTAACGCGACACGGCTCTTCTCTTGGCCTATCCTAACGCCTAACTACCCTTCCTGAATCACGGGCTCCGGTTCTTCTCCTTTTCGAAAAATCATCCACACACCGGCGAGCACCAGGCACGCGCCGAGAAGCGCCCAAAGGGAAAATGTCTCGCCGCCGACTGCCCAACCCAACGCTACTGCGCCAGGTGGAGTGATGAGCGAGATTGCCTGTAGCCTCGCCACAGTCATCCGTGGCAATAACCAGTAAAGAAGCAAAAAGGTCAGCGCCGAGCCAATTACCGCGAGGTAAAGCAGACAAAAAATCGAGACCGCACTCCAATGAAACTTCAAAGGATTTCCATCTACCATAAATCCAACCAAGAGCAATGGGGCGATGCCGAAAATCATTTGCCAGGCAGCGAGCATGGCTGGCGCAAGTTGGATCGACCGCGCTTTGACTAACACATTGGCATAAGCCGCGCTGCCAGCTCCGAATACAACACCCATGCCGCCCCAGAAAGCGAGTGGACCGTTAAAGCCGAGCAGCCGGCTGCAAATCACAGTCACCCCGCCCAGCGCGACGATAGCGCCGGCAAGCTTCTGCAAACGGAGGGGTTCATCCGGCAGCATCCAGTGCGCGAAGAACATTCCGAAAATTGGAATTGTCGCTTGCAGGACAGCGGCCAATCCGGAGGAGACATAAAGCTCAGCCCAGAACAGCAACGTGTAATTCACAGCGAACATGAGAACTCCCGTTATCGCGAGGACCACATAATCGTTACGCCGCAGCGGGAGCAATCGCTGATGGCCAATGGAGACAGCTACCAGCACGGTGATCGCGATCAAAAAACGAATCGCTACGAACGAAATCGGCGGCAGATCGCGTAATCCGATCTTGATGGCGAGCCACGTCGAGCTCCAAACAACACAAAGCGTCAGCCATGCCACTGGCACACCCCAACGAGCCTTGGGCTTCCAATTGAGCTTCGACGCGTTCTTGGTTTTCATCTGCGCGCGACCATCGCGTGTCGGCTGCACTTCGTAAAGCCACGAGGTCAGCCAGCTTGGCGGACATCCGATCCTCGCCTGCCGGGAAACTGATTATCCGCATTCACTAGCGCGAATTCACCATTAGTGATTGACACTCCTTCTCCGCCTGATCAGGCTGGCCGCCGCTATGAAACGACTCGTTAGTCTCTCCCTCTGCCTTTCGCTCAGTCTCTTTGCCGTGGCCCGCGTGATGAAACCGAGCCAATCGCTCGCTGCCATTGCGAAAGCTGATCAGAAAGAGGCCACCGGACAGAAAGCCGATGCCAGGACTTTGCTGGACGACGCAAACAAAGCGCTGGCTGCGATGATTAAAGCTGCGCGCGCCGATAAAGGTCTCGATCCCAAAACGCCGAAAAACAAGCCGTTCTGGAAATCGACCCAATTGATCGCCAAAAACGTGAAAATGGCGAAGACGGGACTGGCTGCAAAGAACAACGACTTTTTCAAAGCCATCACGGAGGCACGCCAGGCTGAAGAGCAAATGAAAGTGGATTGGGAGCTTACTGATTCGAAGAACAACCAGGTGATTGAGAACGGGAAGAAACTGGGCCACGCAATCGCCATGTTACAAACCGATTTCTCGAAGGAGGCCGCACGAAAAAAGAAAGGCGGCGAATTGACCGCGAAGGAAAAGGCAGAGTTCGACAAGATTAAAGCCCAACAGAAAGAGTTGCTCGCCAAGATCGCGAAACTGAAAGAGGCCGCTAAAAAAGACAAGGCGCTTGAGAAAGGTCTGCGTGAAATGGAGAAGCAGGCCAACCACATCATCAAGGAACCGATTACGCTGGATTCCTATATCGCAACGCGTTACCTGCTCGATGATCAGATCGGCCTCATTCGCGGTTACGAATACTACGTCGATAAGTCGTGGCGCGCCGATTATCTCGTCCTCGTAGATTGGATTCATACCTACGACACCAGTTACTACGAATGGGAGACCTCAGTCTCGTACGACTGGGCGCTGGTAGATACAAGCGTCGATATCCACGAGGACGTGAATGTCTCAGAATCGGTCTCCACCGAAGAAATCAATTCGGAAGAATCTTACGTCGAGAGCGAATCGTTCGACATGTCTGACGCAGAGGAAGAAGAGGTAGCTGTTGAGGAAGACACCGGTAAAGAAGTGGCGTCAAACGACGGCGATAGCATGGAGGATGCGTCAGACGATGAAGGTGAAGATGTGAGTGACGACGATAGCGACAGCGATGAAGGTGGCGACGATGACGCTGGTGGAGACGACGATGGCGGAGGAGACGATAGTGGCGACGACGGTGGCGACTAGGCGTATTCGTTAGCTCCGAATCTCTTCGAATCTCCTGGCGAAATTCGCATAAGACAAGATTCAAAGATTTTTGCTTGCCTATCAAGACGCAGCCCGTTAGACCTGCGCCTTTAACGCCTCAACCCAAATGATATCACTTATGCAAAATCTCCTCACCAATACCCTGTCACTACTCGCACAAGTCGAGTATTCAACCTCATACTCATCGCAAGGCCAAGCCCCTAGCCCGGTTTCGATGATTGTCGGACTACTCATCGCCCTGTTCCTGATCGTGGCGATGTGGAAAGTGTTTACGAAAGCCGGCCAGCCTGGCTGGGCTAGCATCATCCCGATCTATAACCTCTACGTCTGGTGCAAGATCGTAGGCCGACCGGGCTGGTGGATCATTTTGATGCTTATCCCGTTCGTTAATTTCATCATAGGAATTATTCTCTGCATCGATATGGCAAAGAGCTTCGGTAAAGGAGTAGGCTTCGGAATCGGCCTCCTCCTTTTGGGAATCATTTTCTGGCCGATCCTTGGTTTCGGTAGCGCGCAGTATCAAGGTCCTTCGGCTTCGCCAGGGGTAGCGGTTGTTCCGCCGCCACAGCCTGCTTAGTCGTCGAGGCTTTCGAAATCCCCTGCTCGATCCGCCAATTTCGGTTTGTTTTGGTTCGGCAACTCGATAGAATTTGCCGCGCGGCTCTGATTTTGCGGCCCCTTAACCTAGACTCGAGCCGGATTAGGTCCAAAAACTGCGTCTTTAATGGCGCAAAATTTGGACCTAATTCCCGTTAGATGGCAGCGCGCATCTCGTGAAAGTCCCGCTTGAGTTGCACTACATCGCAGCGTGGATCGTGTTCTTCGTGCTGAACACATTCGCCATCCGTTATCTGTTCATCGCCGGCACGATTGCGAGTAGTCACTTTCCTCACTCGCCGTGGATGGGGCATCTCTGTATTTTATCAGGCATCGCGCTGAGCGTCGCTGTCTCCTATCTTCTGTTTCGCACGATTGTGAAGTCCCTCGTGCGAAAGTCTTGAGATCAAGCAACCCGAACCATCGAACCAGCCGATGAAGACTACCCAAGACTTTGCCATGAGTGCTCGATTGATGCGCGCGTTGGCGTTCAATTTGCCGGGTGGCTATCTGTTCTCCTTCTCAAGCGTGAGGGCGTTAGTTTCTCGTGGGGCACAAGGGAAATAGCAGACTGACGATGGGAACCAGGACTATCGCGGTGCTTGTGACGATTGCCTTCAGCGTGATCGGTGTTCTGGGCGATTACTTCCTCAAGCTCGCCAGCGGGCGCGAGCAGTCGCTGCGAACGGGTTGGTTTTACCTTGGCTTCGCTCTCTACGCTTCGAGCGCGTTCGGGTGGGTATTCGTCATGAAGCATCTGAAGCTGGCAACCATCAGCGTCCTCTACTCTGTCTCCCTGGTGCTGCTCCTCACCGCCATCGGAGTCGTCCTGTTTCGGGAGTCACTGAACTATTTTGAGGTGATCGGGATCGTGTTGGCCGTGATCTCATTAGTGCTATTAATGCGCTTCGCTTAGCGACGCCAGGGCAATAGACCCAGCACTTTGTTGATGCGGACCGACGTTATGAATGCTATTGACCTCAAAGTGCCGGGTGGCTTATCTCGATCTGATGGCTGCTCAAACAATAAGGCAAGATATTGATCCTACCCCGGGTTCAGACCAGGATGGGCCGATCTGGGGCTATCATTTTGTCCCCAACCAACCAGCACAGTCAATCACTTCGGAGGCGGCGGTTGAATTTTTAACGGCGCCGGGCCCCGCCCAACCGGGTGAATTCCTCTGGTTGCATTTTTCCCTTTCCAATGCGGCTTCTGAGTCTTGGCTACGGCGGTATCTTACCTTGCCAGATACGTTTTACGAATCGTTGCGCAGTGATGTGGACGCTACTCATTTGGAGCAGGACGCTGACGCACTGGTGGCGCGTGTCCATGATGTGCTTTTTGATTTTACATTTGATGCCCCGGTTGCGACGACCACCCTTTGCATAAAGCCGCGCGCGGTAGTAAGCGCACACGCCCGGCCCTGGCGCTCGATAGACCAACTCCGGGCAGAGGTGCAAGCGGGCCAGGTCTTTCGCTCGCCGATTGAAATTCTGGCGCGCTTGTTTCGAGATCAGGCCAGTGTGTTGGTTGACATTGTGTGGAAGTCCAAAAAGCGGGTGGGACCAATGGAAGAGCAACTGCTGGCCAAGCGCGTTTCTGTCAGTCGCAGCGAATTGGGTTCTCTGCGGCGGATGTTGGTTCGACTCCAACGGCTTTTGGCCCCGGAACCGGCTGCTTTCTTTCGCCTTCTTAGTCGGCCTCCTGATTGGATTTCGCAAGACGAGCTTCAGAACCTGCAACAAGCTGCAGAGAAGTTCTCCACGGCCATCAGCGACACAGCGGCCATGGTTGAGCGCGTCAAACAGCTTCAGGAAGAATTGGCCGCCCTTGTCAGTGAACAAACCAATCGAACGCTGTTTGTGTTGACAATAGTAACTGTGCTGGCCTTGCCGATCAACCTGGTGGCGGGCTTGTTTGGCATGAACGTAGGTGGCATTCCTCTGGCCCAACACCCGTACGGTTTCTTTTTGGTCGTGTGCCCCTTGGCAGCCTTGACGGCGTTTTTGGCGTATTGGGGATTGGGCAGACGTCGTGGATAGAAGGCTTTTCATAGGCGACGTCCAAGCCCTGCTTCAGCCGGCACCGGCACAGACGCATAATGTGCGCCTGGACCGGTGTGATTTTACAGGTTGTGCGCGGGATGTTTCCTTCTGTTTTGTTGGTCTACAGCAAATCGCACCCAGTCCTTATGCCTGGCTTTAGTGTTATCGAAGCTCATTCGTAACTCATGCGGCTGCTGATCTTGTGTCTCGTTAGATGACGACAGCTTCTTTGACCTTCACCGAACATCCGCGTTTGCTCGCACGCATTGCGGCGTGTTCTACCTGATCGTCACCGCGTCCGCCCTATTCGCCTACTTGTATGTTCGCGGCCAGGTGATCGTCGTTATCTGCTTTCTGGCATTGCCGATCCCTTATATTCAGTGGGTCACCCTGGTCGCTGAATTGACCCTGGCTCTGTGGCTCCTTGTTGTCGGTGTGAACGAGGCGAAATGGCGTGCGCACATCCGGGCACTGCAAAACGGCAGTTCAGTGCGCTAGGTGTGAATTCTAGACGGTCATAATTCTTCTTTTAGCCGCTTACGATGGCAGCCTGCCAGGCTGTCTCGGCAGACTGGTAGTCTGCCAGCCGGGTCAGGTTCGCCACGTCGAATCCGTCCTGTGGCGGACAAGGTTACCTGACTTCCTTTATGTTCCGCTCACCCAGTTTGGCTTCCGCTTTTCGTTAAAAGCGGCAATGCCTTCGCGAGCTTCATTCGATTCGCGCGCTTGCATGTGATACTTCAGCGCAAGATCGACATCTTCTTTCACCGAGCTGGACCAAAGTTCTTCGATCAATCTTTTCGTTTGCGACAGTGCAGACGGGGCACCTTGCAAAACCGATTGAGCAAACGTTTGCGCTTCGTTCATCAAATCATCTTTCGCGACAACGCGATTCACAAGGCCGATTTCCTTTGCGCGGTCCGCGTCGATTAACTCGGAGCCTAACAACAGCTCACGCATGTTTCGTTCGCCTACCTGACGGCGCAGGAAAGTCATAACCAGACCGGCGACCAGTCCACGACGCACTTCGGGATATCCGATTTTCGTGCCTTGTGCGGCAACTACAAAGTCGCATGCCGACATTATCCCCGCACCGCCTGCAACTGCCGCGCCGTGCACGGCAGCGATCGTGATAAGACGTGTTTGACTGATGGCTATCAAAGTGTTCGCAACCATCTCAGCGGTCGCATGCGCCTTCGTCTGATCGGCCGCTGCCTTCAAATCCAGCCCTGTGCAAAACGCTGCGCCCGCACCGCGCAAGATGAGCACTCGCTCCTCCGGTTCATCCGAAGCGATCTTGATCGCTGCGTTTAGTTCAGTGAGTAACTCAATCGTGAGCGCGTTACGGCGTTCGGGTCGATTGAGAGTAAGAATAGTTACTTTCGGCGTTTGCTTTTCGATAAGAACGACAGGCATGACGTGAATGACGAATGACGAATTAAACTTGAATAACGCCAGTGTGGAAATGCGCTTGGGGCATCGGTCGCGTGACATATTGCAACAGACGAATTAGAACATCGCGGGTTTCGTGCGGTTGAATAATGGCATCGACCCAGCCACGTGCCGCGCCGTAACGGATGTCGGTTTGCTCTTCATAACTCTGTTTCACTTTGATGCGGAGTTCTTCCAGGTCTTCGTGTGTCGCCTTTTTGTCACCTCGTTCGCGCGCGCGAGCTAAAATCGAAAACACAGTATCTGATGCCTGGGCCGCGCCCATTACGGCGTAGCGCGCAGTGGGCCAGGCAACGATAAACCGCGGATCATACGCTTTGCCGCACATCGCGTAGTTCCCAGCGCCGAATGATCCACCCACAACAACCGTGATTTTTGGAACGATGGAATTGCTGACCGCATTGACCAACTTCGCGCCGCTGCGAATGATGCCGCTCTGTTCCGCATCGCGGCCTACCATGAACCCGGTAACATCCTGGAAAAAGATGATCGGCAAGCTTGTTTGATTGCAGTCCATGATAAAACGCGCTGCCTTATCTGCGCTATCGGAATAAATGACGCCACCCATCTGAATTCCCTCTTTCTTAGTCCTAACCTGCAAACGTTGGTTAGCAACAATTCCTATTGGGCGCCCATTGATGCGCGCGTATGCCGTTACGATTGTCTTGCCATAGTCAGCTTTATATTCATCAAGAGACCCTTCGTCTACGACTGTGGCCATCAGGTCGCGGGTGTCGTATTGCTTTTGACCATCGAAACTGATTAGATCATAAACAGTATCCGGATCTTTCGCCGGTTTGTATGTTTTTGGTAGAGCGCGACCGCCGGACGCGCCGCTTGAGCGTGCCTCAGGCAATAGTGCGACGAGGGAACGAAGGCGCTTGAGGCAGGAAGTATCGTCTTTTTCAAAGAAATCCACTGTCCCGCTAACTTCAGCATGCATCT
>WNGC01003594.1_pt1 | contig 14992 bp, 8 predicted proteins | sample 5400051 | NCBI WGS metagenome assembly WNGC01 (sample SAMN13153368, study PRJNA577476) | soil metagenome | isolation source: 20 cm soil or saprolite under grassland replicate 2 | place: USA:California | collected 2016-06-15 | reverse complement strand
CCAAGATAATTGTGCGGTTGGGCCAGTTTCGGGTTGATTTCGGACGCCTTCTCAAAATGCTCTCGGGCTTCCGTCAGCTCGCCTTTTTCCAAAAGCAAACTACCCAAATCGATGTGAGCATCGACGTGGGCAGGATCCAACTGCAGAGTCTGTCGATATTTCGCTATTGCCTCGTCTGGCCGTCCGTGTTTTTCCAGGAACGCGCCATAGCCATAGTGCGCTTGCGGCGACTTTGGCGCCAGACGAATTGCCATTTCACATTCAGAAGCCGCTTGGTCCTTGCGACCCAGTTGGTCCAAAAGATAGGCGTAGCCGGAATGATATTCAGCGTTCTTCGGCTCGATGCGTAACGCTTGCTCCAAATGACTTTCTGCCTGGTCGAGCTCTCCCTTCGTCGTCAACAGTGATCCAAGGTTGACGTGCGCCTTCGCCGAGCCGGGATTTAAACGTATCGCCTCAGCGAATTCCTTCGCTGCTTCATCGTCTCGTCCTGCCCCCTGCAGCTCGGTAGCGTAGTTAACATGGGCCCGAGCGCTCGTCGGAAGGTCCGCAACAATTGAGCCCAAACGTTCGAGTTTGCCCCGGTCACTTCGTATTTCGGCAAACCAGAGTACCGCGAGAGGAATCACAAAAATAGCGACCCATTTTACGCCGTGCAAAGCCCATCCGGGCAAAAAACCACCCAACGAAACATCTGTTGTGCCACCGGCGATACCCAAAGATTGCCGCGTCGACTTCTCGCGAACTTTCCAAATGAATCCGTCGTAGTAGAAATGGAGGAGTGCCGATGCAGTCACGACGCCGGTAAGAATATTTTTAACGGCGTCGATGCCGACATACGATTTGGACAAACTCAGCCCACCGTAGGCGAGCACCAAGCCTATGTATACTCCCACAAGTGCACCACTGCGCCGGAACACAAAGCGCATGAACCCACCGATAGAGCTGTCGCTCTCGACTCGTTTCCGATTATAAATCCAGACGAGCGAAAGGTACTGCACATCATGAAATACCTCGAACAACGCAACGCCAACCAGAACGCTCGCCACGATCTTATTGCAGTACCACCAGAACGAAATGCTTGTGATGAGCAGCACCAGTTTCACCGGACTCGGCCGCTTACCGCTGCTCCACATCCAAAGAAAATTCGCGAGAAACAACGCTGAAATTAGAAGTGCCAGCGCAAGCAAACCCTGTTGTCCCGCTCGAAGGACGGCTGGCGGAATAAAAGGTCCGCCTGCGGAATAGTACGTTTCCAGCGTGTCGGTCATCCGTTGCGGCGAAAGAAGAACAGCTGTTGCAAACCAAATCCCGCACAAGGCGAAATCTAGGCGACGCGTTACCTCGGCAAAGGATCCGACTTTTGCATCATAAATCCGGCAGAATCCGTACGTTTGCATCATTCCATGCCAGACGCCCCAGATAAAGGCCACGAGCACAATTCCCGTCAGGTTCCACACGGAAAAAGCCGCGCAGACGACGACCAAAAAAATCGGCGCACAAATGAAACGCCATCGGAAACGCTGAAAGAGCGCACGGTCGCCGTACGCTCGAATCATTCCCGGCAAGTGGTGGCCCATTGCGCCAAACGCGGCGACGAAAAGATAAATATCCTCTGCGGCCCAGAGACCCTGCGCCGCGACAAAGATCGGCACCAGTAACAACGGGGTGCAGACGTAAAGAATCAGGTCGCGCCAACTGTCGAGAATCCACAAGCCAGGCTTGCGTCCAGCCCCTGTCGGCGCCGGTGCAGCGGGCATCGTTTGCACAGATGAAATCCCTGGAACGAACTGCATGCCTTTCTCCTAGCGAAGCCAAGTCTCTATCAAAGCACCGGGAAAATCAATCTTCAGATCATTGAGACACTAATTACACAAATTTACACTAAATTGATCCAGTTTTCGCTCACGCTCTGCGTCTTTAGTCGACCCCCCTTCGCGAAATTCGTTTCGCTTGCCTGACAGGATCACCCTCTTCCATTCCAAGGAATCGCCTCCAAAATTGACTAACAGACCGAGGCGAAGTTTCGAGGCGGCGAGAAAGTCTAGAACTTGTTGATATGCGAGTCGGTCAGCTTTTCGACGGCTTTGGCTTCAAAGCGAAGTCGGCGTAATAAGAATGCGGCAGGATGACTCCCTTGTAGTTGATTTCATAACTCTGCTCGCGCGAGAATGGAATTCCAGCGCGACTAAGTGCAACGGCAAAGGCGTCTTTGTAGATGATTTCGTCGTAGCCGTTTCCCAACTCACGATGAATCTCCATGCAAAAACCGATCAGTTGAAAAACTTCTTCCTCGTAAAGCAGTTCGTTCATCTAAAACACCGATTGCACGGATCATTCCAAATCGTGAATCACAAAAAGAATTCGTGGCATTCGTGAAATTCGTGTTCCGTCTTCTTCCAAAACAAAACGGCCGGGCTCGTTTTGAGCCCGGCCGCTGTGAATTAATCTCGGTTCGGCTTAGAATCGCTTCTTTAGCCCAACGTACCAGAACCGGCCTTTGATCGTGGCCAACGATTCGTCGTAGCCATTCTCAAAGCTGCCGGCTACGAATGGTGGATCTTGATCGAACACGTTCTGCATTCCAAGCGTGACTGTGGTGTTGTTAAGCCACCACTTCCAGTTGCTGCAGCCGTACTCGGCCGTGGAGACTGGCACGACATTTTTCTCCTTGCCGTCTTTCGACACCACGTTTTTCCCGCCGTCTTTGGCGAAGCCAGGCACTTCAGCCGGCGCAGGTGGCGGCAGGTTAAACGTGTAGTTTAAGATGAGATCGAGCGTGGTCCACGCATCCACTTTCCGCGCTCGCCAAGGAAACTGGGCGGCAGTTCCGGTGGTCGGGCCGAAGAAGCCGCCGCTTTGCCCAGGTCCGCCAGTTCTAGGCATGTTAGGCTTCGGCGATCCTGTCAGAGCTTGGTTGTCATCCTCGTACTGGCCAGTCCAGTGAACTACGGCGCCCACATCCAAGCCCTGCATCCAAGTGTCAGCCGGACCATCATAGAACATACTGAAGTTCGCGCGATTCCAGGGTAACGAACTGGTTAGCGGGAATGAGGTAGACACAAACTGACCAGCGATACCGAACGGTTTCGTGCCAGCGGCGACCTGCAGCCGAGCCCGCGACAGCCAAGTTCCGTTAACAGTGGTCGTTAACCTTCCGAAATCGCCGTGGCCGAATATCGATGAATCCAAAATATAGATCGCCTCATAGTCGAGACCTTCGAAGACTACGCCGGAAAGGTTCTGGTTAGGATCGATCACCAGGTCGACTGGCCCCGGCTCCGTATCCGGGTTGCTACCAGCAGAACGGAATACCGACCCGAAGGGGGTTATAACGGTTGACGCGCCGTTTGTTGGCGGATGAAGTAAGTTGATAATGGTTGAGGCACCGAGAGTCGCTACAATGTCGCGCATGTCGATATGCCACCAATCGGCGCTCAGTGTCAGGCCCTTGATCCATTTCGGGCTGTAAACAGCTCCGTAAGTCCATTCATAAGCAACTTCCGGGTGCAGAGTGGGATTTCCCAAAATACGTTCCTCAACCTGAGGCTCCGTTTGACTGGAAAACGGATCTGCTACGACCGGGAAGTTTTGCGAACTCGCAGGTGTAAGTTCCGACAAGGTCGGCGCATGGAACGCTTCGGTATAGCTGCCACGCAGAGTCAACGCTCCAATATACTTGGGGTCGATGGGCTGCCAGCGTACTGATACCTTCGGCTTCTGCGCGTTATACCTGGTGTGCTCCGCCGGGGTCGCCGCGAACAATCCGGACGGTAGCACTGCCGAGGTGTTGTTGCTGTACCACTCCTCGCGCTCAGCGAAGTCCACCTCGAAGCTGTAGAACCCAGGGAAATTCCAAGTTGGGCTGGTAAATGGCACTCGCACTTCCTCGTAGACTCCCCAGATATCCCGGTTGACACGGAAGCTTTGGCCATCCGTTGAGCCGATGGTGTTGAAGGTGGTATTGAGGGCATCGCGGTCGCGTGAGAATCGCGGCGCGTCGTACTCACCGCCGATTGCAAAGGACACGGGTCCAGCGGGAAGATTGAACAGGTCGCCGTTAAAGGTGGCGTAATAAATAGGCAGCTCATATTCGCCTGAGTTATGCAGAGTAACATAAACTGCTGACCTGGCCGCCGGCGTGTTCTGGCCGCGGATATTCAGGAACGGATCAAACGCCGTGGCAGGATTTGTATCCAAGAGTGCGGCGCGCAAGCCAGGTTGGCTGACTTCGCCAACGGACAGGTCCTGCCCCTCGTTTCTCGAATACCGGAAACCTGCTTCCCAGTTCCACGTCTTAAAGTAATCGCCAATCAATCCCAGCTCACCCCGCAGACCGACGTCGAAGAGCTGATCCCAGTAAGTGAATTTTTCGTGGCGTGGCCCGGTGTCACTGATGCCGCGATAGCGAACGCCGGTCGTGACTGGGAGACCAGATCCGTCAGGAAAGAAGTTCGGAATCACCGCGTCTGCAACGGTGAACGGATTGAACGGATTGGTAATTGGTACACTGATACCCTGAGGACTGAAGAAAGTCCCCGTGGTCCCGTTGTGGAACGGATCAGGTGTAAACGGCACAGCCGCGAGAGACGCATCGAAATATGAGCGCGCGTATTTAAAATCGCCAAATACCGTCAGGTATTTGTCGCAGATGTCTCGTGTAAACGAACCGTAGTACACCTGGCGATCTCCCGGCGGCAGAGCCGGCGTGAAAGCTGCGAAGTTAAAGAAGAAGTAGTCGCCACCACCCTTATAGTCAGTGCCGAACTGGGGAGCGCCGTTTACGCCCGCGAAAGAATTGGGGCCGATGATGCCGGGCGCGCCTGGATATGCATTCGGATTAATCGCATACGGGTTCTTGTAAAACGGCGATGTCTTGCGGTTTGGCGCTGAATGCGGCAGCGGGGTGTTCACACCAGGTATCGGATTACCTCCAGGCCCGAAGAACAGGCTCGGAAGCAAACGAGCGCTTTGAACGCGGCCAGGGAAATTGCCGCTGCGATTATCGAACCCACCAAAAGGTATTTGAAACCCATTGCTGGAAATATCCCTATCCCGGCTGAAGACACCACCGAGCCGCTCCCAGAAATCGGCAATGACCACGATATCGGTCTTGTCATCGCCCGTGCCGGCTTTGATCCATGCTTCCCACTCGCCCATCTCGTTGGAAGCTCCCAGGTTTGTATTTCCGTAAGTGGCCCCAATCTCCAAGCCACGGAATTTGTGGATCAAGAAAAAGTTCACTACACCAGAGATCGCGTCCGAACCGTACACGGCCGACGCGCCATCCTTTAGGATGTCGATGTGATCAACCATCGAGAACGGAATCAGGTTAATATCCGGGCCTCCGCTACCTGCGGCGGCACCCAACGAACCGTAGGCGACGCGCTTGCCATCAATCAGGACTAACGTCTCCTTTGGCAAAATACCGCGCAGGTTAAACTGGATGGTACCATCACCGCCGTTGCCGATGTTCAGGTTGACGCTGCCGCCCGCCGCCTGCGGAATAAATTCCTGGAGGTCGGTGGCGCTGCGGATGCCCAGTTTCTCAATGTCTTGCGGCCGGTAGGTGTCCACCGGGTTTGGCCCGGTCTCTTCCGCAGTTGGGATGTTTGAACCGGTCACGACGACGCGTTCGACCTCAGCCGTGGACGGCGGAGGAGCTCCAGGCTCGGCAGGCACGGCCGGAACCGGCAATTGCGCGAATGCGTTCGATGCAAGGATTAATGGAAATCCGACGCCCGCCATCAAAGCGAGACGAACGAATCTAAGCGTTTTTAGTGCGTGTTGTGTCATTAGTTTCTCCATTGGTTTGGTTAGGTTTCAGCAGGCTTATTGAATTTCTAAGGCCCTGACAAGCTTTTTTTTCACTTTTTTGAATTTTTTTTGAACGACGAAATGAGGGCATTTGTCGCTCGAACTCCCCTCTAGCGGAAGCCCCGAGGTCCTGACAAGCTTTTTTTCACCTTTTTTAAAACTTTTTTTGCGGGTTGGAGCCACGAATTGCGCGGATATCATCTCCGACCGGCAGTAAGGCGGCTGGCTTATGCCGGCACAGAAAATGAAGTTGCTAAGATCCAAAAGTCCGCTGCCATTGGTTCTCGCGTTGATGATCGGCGTTGCCGGCATTTGGCTTTTTGCCTATTTCCGGGCCAAACAAACAAATGCGCGTCGACCGATTCTTTCATTCGCCACAGCCGGGCCGGTGCTCGAGGCGCTCGCTAGCGAGCGCCCGCCGCAGTTGAAGGAACCCAACGAAGGCAACTGGAAGGCTTGGGCTCAGGAAGAAGATAATGTGGTTCGTGCGCGTCTGGAGCAAGGCGCCCTTGATTCCATGATCAACCTGCTCTTATTCGGTACGTCGTTCACGACTCAACCGCGGGTCATCACCATGCGCGATTTCGAGGATCCGGTCGTGCAGGCGCGAGTGGCTGATCTTGTGAAGGCACTGCGCGATGCGAAAAATAACGAGCGGCTCATTTTTCTGCGAAACGTTCTCCAAAGCCGGGGGATCCATCCGGAACGATTCGCCGGACGTGAGAGAACAAAAACTTTCGTCCTGGAAAATCTTCGCCGCGTTGTGCAGGAGCAGAACACTATTCGCGAACGGTTTGACCAAGCAGGCGGCGAGAGCGACCAAGAGGCAGGGCTTTCGAAGCGTTCACTCGTGTTTCGCGATCGCGGCATCTCGGTTGATACGACCATTCTGTCGAGCTTCGGCATTGAGGGCGCGCTGCGCGACATGAAGGACCGAGCAGTGCTTGCAAAGAGATCGATAACTCGCGTGGCGGTAATCGGGCCTGGTCTGGATTTCACCGACAAAGGATTCGGTTACGATTTTTATCCGCTCCAGACGCTGCAACCGTTCGCGATTTACGATTCGCTTGTTCGATTGGGACTCGCCGAACCTGGAAAGATTGAAGTCATCGCATTCGACATTAGTCAGGAGGTTCTCGAGCATTTGCGCCGCGCGCGGGACCGCGCCGAAAAAGGAGAGAACTACGTCGTGCAATTGCCGCGCGAGTCCTGGCCATGGGCCGCCGAAGCAGTTGACTACTGGCGTTCATTCGGCAGCGAGATCGGCACGCCCGTCGCTCCGATTCAACCCCCGCCAGCTCTCAATGGTCTTGAGACCCGTGCGGTTGCGATTCGTCCGGAAGTCGTTCTTTCGTGCAAACCTGTCGATTTGAACATTGTTTTCGAACAGTTCGCTGGATCGGCCACAAAACCATTCGATCTGATCATCGCCACAAATGTGTTCCTCTATTACGACACGTTCGAGCAGGCGCTAGCGCTTCGGAATATCTCGACCTTGCTCAAGCCGGGCGGATTTTTTCTGACAAACGACTGGCTGCCGCATGTGTCTCAAACCACAATGCGCTCAACGGAATACACACCCGTGCGATACGGAGAGAGCGCTGACTGGGGAGACAACGTTTTTTGGTGGCAGCGGCAATGACGCAAAATGAAAGAAATTGTGACGGCGCGAGACTGCTGGCCAACTCAGACTGAATTCCAGATGAATTCGCCACGCCAAAAACTGGCGATCGAGAAGCAAGGGTCTGACAACCTTTTTTTCAGCTTTTTTGAAAGTTTTTTTTGGCGCCCTTTCAGCTCCGAATCGAGAGATCAGAGTTCAGCGATTCGTGATTACAGTGAGTTTGCCGTATTCGCGGACCAATGGCGGTGAGCCGAAGACCTGCTCGCAACGCGTTTCCACGAGGGATCGAAGAGGGACATTGGTTTCAACGACGAATGCCGCCTCCCGATCTCGTTTGGGCTCGCGCCACAGCGTGTCCTCCGGATAGGCATGATATGGCGTTTCGAATATCTCGTTTGAGACGGCCAGCGTTTCGCCGCTCTCGAACAGCAATGGATAAACAAAAGAGATCGTGGTCCAGACTGAGGTCACGTTGCGTTGCTTCAAATCGCGATGAACCCCGTCGATGTCCGCTGAGGCAATTCGTGTCATGCAGTACGTTTTCCTGTCCTCGCACAGAGAGAGTGTTTCGATCTGGTTTGTTTGTCCGACGCGTATGAGAACAAAAATTCCCGTTACCAAGATCGCGGCGAGCGCAGCGGCCGCGCCGAGGCGTGGCAACGGCATCGAAGACGAAAAGCCACGTTCCAACATTCGCCCCGTAAGCATGGACACGAAAAAACACGCCCCAAAGAAATAGCTGGGCACACCGGGAGCCTGACTCACATAAGGGACGAAAGAAGCTGCCGTAAGCACCACAATGTCAAAATCCGATTTTTGCCGGGCATCTGCTAAATCACCGCGCATCGCGCGCAGAATTTTTCGAGGTGATTTGACGAAAGGCCAGATCCCCACACCGAGAGCGAACAAGGCGATTGCGTAGAAAACGTAGCCGACTGCGGGTTTCTCGCCGTAGTACCAAAGAACCGTGTCCGGTCCGAAGAACTTCGGCATTTCGTCCAGAAAAATTCGACGCCAATTGGACAGCTGAAGGAGAGCCGAAAATCCACCCCCTGGTCTTTCAATGACAACATATCGCCAGTTGCTGAACCGATAGTTGAGGTTGAACACAATCACCGGCGCATAGCCCACAAGGAACCCGATCAAAACGGCTGGTGCGCTCCTGAGCGAAATCCTGCGGCGCAAGATCAGCAGCAGCCACAACGCGGCGACCAACGGGACAGCCAACTCCAGGCACCAGATGCTCAGGCCAGAGGCAAGACCAAAGAGCAGCAATGTTCTTCGCTTGGGAACCGAGCTCGATTCGATCGATGCAAAGAGCATCGTTAGGACAGGGATCGAAAGAAAATACCAAGAATAGCCTCTGACTTGGAAATGCCATTTGAGGAGCGATGGCGTTAGGGCAAAGACGACCGTTGCGAAAACGGCCGTGCGCCGATCATACAGAGCGCAACCCATCCGATAAAACAGAAACAGACACAGCAGCGATAAGACTACGATGCAGCCTTTTAACGGAACGACGCCGACGCCGAACAACGCGAACGCAACCGAGGCCAGATAAGCTTCCCATGCCGCGCCGGCATTGTACGGCTGACCATACATGTAGAAAGGGAAGTGGCGCCCTTCCAAAATGTGTTTACCCATGAGGCCAATGATGGCTTCATCACTATGGACATGGGTTTGCGATGCGAACAGAATCGCGACACGCGCCGCCGCTACGAACACGAATAATCCAATAAAAAACGCGTGGCGACGCATCAAAATTGATTCTCATCCAAGCTAATCACGGACATTGTGATCGACTGGCAATTCGAGAATATTGTGCGCCACATCAATTGGCAGGCGGATGAAATCCGAAATCGGCCCGCAATTTTTCCCAAAGCCAATCGGCAAATGAATCCTTCTTTACCGCAGCAGGGTCATTGGCGCCGAGGGCGCCGCCATCTTTCTCGTTCTCGAACAATTGGATCGCTCTGTCGATCTTCCGCTGCGCCAGCGCTCCTGCCATTAGGTCGGGCATGACTTCCAGCGGCGGCGTTGTGGAACTCTTCGCAATCCGCTCGGCAATCGACACCCGCAATCCATCGCTTCCCAAAACCTCCAGCACCGGTATCCGAAGCCGCGAATGCCGCAGATAAAGATCGAGCTCGGCGAGTTTGTTGCTACCAACAGTTTCAGAGAGGTAGCGCGTCTGCCGGACGGTGAAGAATGATTCCATCTCAGTAGCTGCCGGATTCAATGTCTCAGGCCAGATTTGGTTCATCAGCGACGAGTAAACAAAACGTTGAAACGCCGCAGGCGCGGTCAGATAGTTTAGCGCAAACCGATGGTTTGCTTCATCGTCCCACGGCCGATCCGTTAACCGCTTGGGATAAACGTCGGTAAGTGGCGCGACATTATGCGTGATCCGATCGATTTCGTCGCCGTCCATCAAAAACAGCGCGCCCAATTGCTGCGGCACCTCAATTCCAATCGTTCGCAAATCTGCGCCTGTTGTTGGATCATTCCACAGTTGCCGAAGCTCATTTTCAGTCGCTCTGCGGCCGGGGCCATTGATCCCCATCATGATCCAGTCCTGATCGGCACCGCCCCACACCAATGCATTTGGAAACGCATTGTGAAACGCTCGCAGGATCGCCTTGGTTTCCTCCACTTTTAATTGATTGATCGGAAGCCAAAACGTCGCGATTCCGTTTTCCTTTAGCCGGCTTCGCATCAGCGAGAAGAATTCCTGCGTGTAAAGATTAACTGCGCCAGCCATCTTCGGCGGAGGCGGTTCTCCCGAAATGACGTCGTACTGCCGCGGGCTGGCTTGCAGAAAAAATCGCCCGTCCTGAACGATCGCATGCACGCGCGGATCACGCAGCGGGTTGGAGTAATTGATTCCGGAATAAGAATCGGCCAGCGCGAATACTTCTTTTGAGATATCCACCACATCGATCCGCTCCACAGTCGACTTGCGAGTGAACGCATCCGCCGTGACGCCGCATCCATAACAAAGCAGCAGCACATCTTTGGCCGCGGGATGGAACGCCAACGGAAGGTACGCAAACAATCGCATGTAGCGCTGATTACGCGGGTTTGTGGCCGACATCGAGAACGCGTCACTCAGCAACCGGTAGTAGTACGGCTCGCCAAACAAATCGCGTCGCAGCAACTGCCAGGTGTCCGATGTGCCCTCAATCCGTTTCACAACGCGCGCCAGCATTTGGCCCTGGTCGCCGACTTCGTAGGGGCGGCTCGCTTGTGCGAAATGCGCTTCGGCGCGTCCGTATGGAAAAAATACCAGACCAAGAATGAGTATGGCCCAAAGCGCGACGACGATGATCCCGACAGGTCGTCGAAATGACCAGGCTGCGCGTTCGGTTACTGATAAGCTAAGCAAAGCATACCCGGCAGCGCAGCAAATGAGGCTGGTTTGGTAGCCGAGGGCCGGCAACAGGACAAAACTCGCAACCAGCGGACCGATCGCCGCTCCAGTGGTATTAAGCAGCGCCGTAACTCCCGTGCTGTTCATCCGGTCACCCACACTAGCCTGGACCTCAGCTGCAATAACCGGGAACAGGATGCCGGAAAGCAACGCGACGGGGAACATCAGCGCGACACACAGAACCGCGATCTGCCACCAGCGAAGGTCAAACACACCGGTCGGCGCCCGAATCAATTCACCCGGAAAAAGCAAATATGAGATAAGCAGCACCCCGTCCCGAAGCTGCCGAAAAGCAAATCCCGTGGCGGCCGATAACTCACGTCGAAGCTCAACGGAAATTTGGAGTGCGCGGCCGGGTCGGTGCTTTTGAAACCTGCGTGTCGCGCCGCTCCAAACCTTGCAACTGACAAAGCAATCGCCGCAGCAATACAAAGCGTTGCGCCCGCCGTCACACTCGTGCCGTAAAGTCCAAACGCGCCGATCAAATAAGCTTCGCCGAGTACGGCGCCAAGCATCGCCCCCAATGTGTTTGACCCATAAAGAAAACCGATCGCGCGGCCAAACTCCGTTCCCCGCGGCAGCGGGTCCTCAATGATCACCGGCAGTGTCAAACCCATGGCTGTCGTTGGCACAAGCAAAATCAGGAACGAAACCACGAAGCGCAGCCCCAGCAGCGTTGGCTGATAATTCCACAGCATTTGCCACATGGGCCGCATCAAGTCGCCAACGATCGGAAGGGCAAAAACAATCGCGCAGCCAAAAAATGCAACGAGGATCTCCAGCACAGCGTAGAAATACAGCGGCCGCCATCGCCGGATTCTCGATGATGCGGCCAGCGCATTTCCCAACGCCAGGCCCGCCATGAAACTGGAGAGAATCAGCGCCGCAGCCCAGATCGAATTGCCAAACGTCAAACCACTCAGTCGCAACCAGAGCGTTTCGAAAATAAGGGCGCCCGTACCGGAGAGAAAAAGGACCCCGCAGAGAACGGCAACGCGCCCGCTTTGCGATCCCACCACATGGGATGCGTGTCTTGCACGGAACACGTGGGACTTTTGCGAACTACTTAGCATCGCGCAAAGCTCGGCCCACCCGCAGCATCACAGCCCCGGCAACTCCGGCAAGAAGGGAACCAGCGATAATGCCTCGTTTAGCTGCGTCAACCAAAGCCGTATCGTCAAACGCCAGCATGGCAACGAATAGTGACATGGTGAAACCGATACCGGCGAGAAACCCATATCCGACAAAGGATCTCCAGTTTACAGCCTGAGGAAGCCTCGCAACTCCCGTCTTCACAGCGATCAACGCAGCCATCATAATTCCAAGTGGTTTGCCGAACAATAGCCCCGCCAATATTCCGAACCCAATCTCTGCATGCTGCAGCGATAGATCAATTTTGACTCCAGCATTCGCAAACGCGAACAGCGGCATCACCACGAACGCCGAAAAATTGTGCAACGCGTGCTCGAGTCTGAGGCCCGGTGCAGTTAGGCCTCCGCTCGCCCGCTCAAGCGCAAACACCGTTTCCTGTTGTCCTTTGCTGGTCAAAACCACAAAGTCCCCAGTTTCCGTGCGATCGAATTGATCCAGCAGCGACCGAGCTTCTCTGGAGAATTCCCGCGCGTTGATGCGCGAATGTGTAGGAATGGTGAAGGCGAGGGCAACCCCCGCGATCGTGGCATGCACGCCGGAGGCATGAACAAAACACCATAGGACGACCCCGACCAACAGATACGGCCACAGACGACGAATACCGATTAGATTGAATCCAATCAACACGAGCAGCGCCACCGCTGCGCAGCCCAGCGCACTCCAGACGATCGCCTGCGAATAAAAAAGTGAGATAACAAGCACCGCCCCCATGTCGTCGACGATGGCCAGGGCAGTCAGCAGCACTTTTGCCCCGATTGGCGCCCGCGGGGCAATCAAATTGAGTGCGCCCAAGGCAAATGCTATGTCGGTTGCCATGGGAATGCCCCAACCGTGCGCACCCAGCCCGCGCAAATTGAAAATCAAATAGATCAGTGCGGGCACAACCATTCCTCCGATTGCGCACGCGATTGGAAGCGCTGCCTGCTGGGCAGAGCACAATTCACCAGCCAGCAATTCACGTTTGATTTCGAGCCCTACCAGAAGAAAAAACACAGCCATCAGACCGTCATTGATCCAATCGTGCAGGCTCAGCGAAAGCTCGTGAGGAGCGATCCCGAGTGTCAGCGGTATCTCCCAAACATGGTTGTAAGCTTCGGACAACGGCGAATTGGCAATCGCGAGCGCAGCAACACCGAATCCCAACAGAACCAGACCGCCAAGTGTCTCTGTGCGGAAAAAGCGCTGAAAGATCGTCAGCGGGATTTTTTTCAACCGTGCCGGCATGTCAGTTCGTTAGGGTTAGCAATAGTAAATGACCTGCTCATCCAAACCATTCGGGCAAGCGTTGTCTGGGGCCGCACGGAGCGGACATACGTGCAAGGCTAATTAGCCTCGCAACGCTAAATCGTCGAATCGTAAATCCGATGTAACGGTGTAACTATTTAGCTGATCCTGCCGCAAGATTATGTTCACGGGATTAATCGAAGAAGTTGGCACAGTTGTGGCCGTGCGCGCACGCGATCACGGGACGGAGCTGCAAATCGCCGCGCCGGGAACCGCCAAACACGTCAACCCCGGGGAGAGCATCGCCGTGAATGGTTGCTGTTTGACGCTAACTTCGTGCCGCAGCGATTGCATTAGTTTCGATCTGCTCGAGGAGACAATCGCTCGCACAAACCTCAAGGATTTGCGGCAGAATAACCCCGTAAATCTGGAGCGCGCGTTACGCGCTGACGGCCGCCTCGGCGGACATTTCGTTCAAGGCCACGTCGATTGCGTCGCGCCCATTATTGCCTTCGACATGAAAGACGCAGACTTCCGACTGGAAATCGAATTGCCGGAAAACTCCAGGCATTATGTGGCTTCCAAGGGTTCGATCGCTGTCAATGGAATCAGTCTGACCGTTGCGGAAGTTCTTCCGAGAAGCTTCGCGGTGTGGATCATTCCCTACACCAAGCGTCATACCAACCTTGATCGTGCAACCATCGGCGATCTCGTAAATCTTGAATTCGACATTCTCGCCAAGTACGTCGAGAGAATGGTTGCGCCATCGGTGTCGAAAGAATGATGGCGCGTCGCTCGATCAAGCGGCGTCCGCAGGTTGTCGGCGTGATCGCGTCGCGCGCCGATCTGGATCATGCCCCGCGGATGCGCAGGCCGCCGGATTTATTCGAGCTCCGCCTCGATCGTCTCGCAGGTTTCGCCGATCACGTGGAAAACGTGTTACCGAAGCTGCGCACGCCGCTCATCATCACAGCGCGAGATCCGCACGAAGGCGGCGCTAGCAAACTTCGACTGCGACTCCGGCGAGATCTGCTCGTTCGATTCTTGAATCATGCCGATTATATCGACGTCGAGTTACGCTCAGCCTCCGCGCTGCGACCCTTATTTGATTTGGCGGAAAAGAAAAACATCCGGCGAATCATTTCATTCCACAATTTCAAATCGACACCGACTGCGCGAATCTTAACCGCGAAAGCGCGCGAGGCCAGATCGCATGGCGCAGATATTTTCAAAGTCGCCACGCGCACTGACACGCCGCTGGAGCTCGGACGTTTGGTCGAGTTCATGACAAGCAGCCGTTTGGATCTCGCAGTTGCCGTCATGGGTATCGGCAAACTCGGCGCGATTTCACGTGTCCTGCTGGCGCGCGCCGGCTCGGTGCTGATTTACGCATCGGTCGGTGCGGTGACCGACGTCGAAGGCCAACTGTCGCTGGAACAACTCCGCGCGTTAGGGTTCGGTCCCTGAGCCTGGTGAACCGCTTCAGTCTATTCACCCTCGACACTTGCCCTTTGCTCGACGCGTATAAGGTACAGATGTCACTACATCATGTCGTCATCCGTCACTCTACCCAATGAATTGCCGGTTATGCCGCTTCCGGGAGCGGTGCTGTTTCCACATGCCCTGCTGCCGCTTTACATTTTCGAGCCGCGGTATCGCAAGATGCTGGAGCACGCGCTCCAACAGCATCGCATATTTTGTGTGACACTGGTCAAGCCGAGCTGCCCGGATTGGCATGCCCCCGA
>WNGC01004688.1_pt1 | contig 14995 bp, 10 predicted proteins | sample 5400051 | NCBI WGS metagenome assembly WNGC01 (sample SAMN13153368, study PRJNA577476) | soil metagenome | isolation source: 20 cm soil or saprolite under grassland replicate 2 | place: USA:California | collected 2016-06-15 | reverse complement strand
GCCGTCAAACTGCGGGACGATATTTTCCGGGATGCTGAGAAAGCCAGGGCCCGTGCCGCCAAACCACGGAATGCCTATATCAACGATGCCGTCTGCCTCTACAACGCGCTGTGGCGGCGACGGGAACTCAGGCGCCGATTGCGCACCGAGTCCGCGCTCGTAGCCGCCGAGTCGCGCGGAGTCCTTGAGGAATTCGAGCGGCTCGAGGATAGGCTCTCATAGCCTCCCGTGCAGGTGCGAAAGGGAGAAGTGTATCTCGCGGACCTGAACCCGCGTCTCGGTACAGAGCCGGGTAACGTACGACCGGTGGTGATTGTTCAAACCGATCTCCTCAACAACGTTCACCCGTCTACCAGCTGAGCCGCATCGCGCCGCCCGGCCGCATCGGAGGGTATACAATCTAGCAAAGGTTCCCCAGGCTTGAGGCTCACACGGACGACCGCGTCGATGAAGCGGTATCTGCGAACCGCGCCGTTTCACCCGGCCCTCGAGAACGCCTTCTGCGAGGTCGTCGGGGCTCTCCGCGCCGGCGACTCCCTCAACCCCATCCACGTGCTGGTGCCGACCCATGTGCTGGGACGCCACCTGATGCGGACGGTGGCCCGCAGGTCTGGGGTGTGCTTCAACGTGCGGTTCCTCACGTTCCCCGATCTGGCCGAACTGGTGGCGTGTGAGCGGCTCGCGGCGTCCGGGCGCGTGGCGCTGCCGCCCCTGGGCGACTTCCTGATCGCGCGCAAGGCGATCAAGGCCAGGGTCCCCGCCAACGGCTACCTGGCTCCCATCCGGGAGTCCCCTGGGACCCCTCGGGCGGTGCTGTCCAGCGTGACCGACCTCAAGAAGGCCGGCGTCACAGCCGATCAGCTCGAAGCATTTGCGGCGGACCACGGCTCGAAGAAGCTCGAGGAACTCGCGCAGATCTACCGGGAGATCGAGTTCCTGCAAGTGGAGGCGGGCTGCTTCGATTGGAGCGAGCGGCTCGCCATGGCCTCCCTGGCCGCGCGGTCGAGCGCCGCGCTGGCCGGGTCGCTGGCCATCTGCCTCTACGGGTTCGCCGAGCTCAACACGCTGGAACAGCGGTTTCTCGAGGCGTGCGTGGAAGGACGCTCCGGGTACGTGTTCATGCCCGACGATGTCGCGGGGCACACGCTCCCCCTGACGGCCTGGCTCGCGGCGCAGGGGTTTGCGCCGGAGCCGGACACCGGCGGGGGCGCCGTCTCGGGTCCGGCCGCCCTCGCCCGCGAGGTCTTCCACGAGCCCTCCGGGCCCGATGAGGCCGTGGGGCGCCGGCCGGTGACCTGTGAGGTGAAGATCATCTCGGCCCCGGGGGTGGCTCAGGAGATCCAGGAGGTGGCCCGGCAGATCCTCGTGTACGCGGCGCGTCCGGGCGCCTCGTTCTCCGACGTGGGCGTTCTGTTGCGGCAGCCTGCCGCGTACGAGCGGACCATCCGCGACGTCTTTGAGTCGGCCGGCATCCCGTACGTGTTCCTGGACGGCCGGCTCCTGCGGGACACGCTGGCCGGGCGGCTGCTCCGGCTGCTGGTCCGCATCCGTCGATCGCAGTATCCCCGGGCCGAGGTGATGGAATTCCTGGGCCTGGCCCCGCTGCGCAGCTCGATGCTCAGGGCGGACCCCGACGCTTCACCCGCCGACTGGGACCGCTACAGCCGGGAGGCCGGAATCGTCACGGGGCGCGAGCATTGGCGGCGAATCCCCGCCCTCCGCCGGCGGCTGGAATGGCGGAAGAAGCGCCTCGTCGATGAGGCGGCGGGCGCCCAGGACCCTGCGCGGCGCCGGCAGGTCGAGCGGGACCTCCGGTCCGTCCAAGCGTTTGAGTACGTGATGAACGTGCTGCTGAAGCGGTGCGAGGCGATCCCGGACCGCGGGACGATCGGCGCGTTGATGGCCGGGCTGCTGCACGCGCTCCAGACGGTGGCGTCGCTGGACGCCGGCGACCAGAACGCCGTGCAGGCGCTGGCCTCGGTGGCGCGCACCAGGATGGCGGATGAGGAGGTCACCTTCGAGACCTTCGCCGGCCTGTTGGAGGATATGCTCGACGAGCGCAGCCCGCCGGCCGATGTGTACCGGACCGGCCGGGTCATCGTGTCATCGCTCGGCGGCGCCCTCGGCCTGCCGTTCCAGCTGGTGCTCATCCCGGGACTGGTCGAGCGCTCCTTTCCTGCGCCGGCCCGGCAGGATCCCATCCTGCTCGACGCCGAGCGGGATGCGCTGAACGCGCGATTCGGTACCGCCCTGGCGCAGCGGGTGCACCGGGCCGCCGAGGAGCGGTTCACGTTCAGCCACGCGCTGGGGGCGGCCGCGGCCCGGCTGATCTTCTCCTTCCCGCGGCTCGATGCCGCCACCGGCCAGGTGCGGGTCGCGTCGCATTATCTGCTGCGCGTCGCCGAGGCGCTGACCGGCCGGCCCGCGCGGTACGAGACGCTGGGGACGCTGACCGACCGGATCTCCCTCGGCCGCGTAGCCGGGGACGGCGAGGCCCTCAGGCCGGCGGACTGGGACCTCGCCCGCGTCTCGCGCGCCGTGGCCTCGCGCGATCCGCAGGTGCTCCGGGGGCTGCCCGGACTGCCTGCGCTCGTGCGCGGCACGCTGGCCGAGGACCGGCGCTGGGGCCGGCGGACATTCACCGAGTACGATGGGGTCCTGGGCGCGGCCGTGCCGCCGCCGCCCACGCTGGCGGCGACGCAGCTGGAGACCTACGGGCTGTGTCCCTTCAAGTTCTTCGGCGAGCGGATCCTCGGAGTTCGGGAGATCGAGGAGCCGGAAGCGGTGGAGACCATCACGCCCCTCGACCGCGGCGCGCTCCTCCACGACATCCTCGACCGTTTCTTCTCCCAACTCGTGCAGGACGGCCTGGTGCCGGTGCGCGCGGAGGCTCTGGACGAGTGCCGGCGCCGGCTGCGGACGATCGCGGATGAGGTGTGTACGGGGTTCGAGAAGAGCGGGGCGGTCGGCTATCGGTTCATGTGGGAGGTGGAGAAGGCGCGCATCCTCACCGACCTCGAAGGGGTCCTGTCGTTCGAGCTCGCCGAGCCCCCCGGATTTGTGCCCGCCTACTTCGAAGCGAGGTTCGGTCCCACGCCGGCCTGGGTGACTCCACCGCCCGGGTCCATGCCCCGCCCGCTGGAGCTGCCCGTCGATGGCCGGCCCATGCGGTTTACCGGATACATCGATCGGATCGACCTCAATCAGCGCGGCGGCGCCCGGGTGATCGACTACAAGACCGGGATGATCTACGGGGAGAAAAGCGACCAGTTTCGCGGCGGGCAGAGCCTGCAGCTCCCGTTGTACATTCGGGCGGCCGACGCGATGCTCGCCCACCACGGCATCGCCGCCCGAACGTCCGAAGCCTTCTATTATTATGCCACCGGAAAGGGCGGCTACAAGCGCGTCGGCTTCAGCCGCCAAACCTTGGAGACGCGGTCCGGCGAGTTCACGCTCATTCTCAAGACGATCGCGGATGGGATCGCGGCGGGCGTGTTCCCGCAGCGCCCCGGGAAGAACGGGGACCACTGCACCTACTGTTCCTTCCAGCCGGTGTGCGGCCACGGGCGCGTGCGGCTGGTCGAGCGAAAGCAGCGGGATCCCGCCATCGCCGCCCTGACCGCGATGTGGGAGATCGAATGATGGCGGCGCCGCTGCGCGACGAAGCCGCCCGCCTGCGCATCCGCACCGAGCTCGACCGCAATTTCGTCGTCGAGGCCGGCGCCGGGACCGGCAAGACGCAATTGCTCGTGGACCGGGTCGAATCCCTGGTGGCCTCCGGCCGCGCGCGCCTGGCCGCCGTTGTCGCGATCACGTTCACCGAGAAAGCCGCCGCCGAGCTGCGCGTCAAGATCCGGGAGCGGATCGAGTCGCGCCTCCACGACGTCGGCGCCGCGCGCGAGCGGTTCCGGACGGCGCTCGAGGATCTCGAGATCGCCCCCATCTCGACGATCCACGCGTTTGCGGCCGATCTCCTGAGGGAGCGGCCGGTGGAGGCGGGGGTGGACCCCGCGTTCACGGTCGCCGACGAGTTGAGCGCGTCGCTGTTCCGCACGGAGGCGTGGGACCGCTGGCTGGAAGGGCAGAAAGACGCCGGCGGGGGCGCGCTCCGGGAATTGATCGAGTGCGGGGTGCCGCTGGGGCACCTGCGCAGCGTGGGAGACGCGCTGCTGCGGTACCGGGACGTCGTGGTCGAGCCCTGGGATGGCGGGCCGGCTTCGCGGGATCCCCTCGACTGGCTCAAGGCGGCCGAGCCCCAGATGCGCGCCTGCATCGCCCGGATCGGAACCGGCTGCCTCGTGCCCTCCGACGCGGCCGTGGACGCCCTGCGCGAGTTGGAACGGACGCTCGATCTCTTCGCCCGGCTGGGCGACGCGGAGGTGCGCCGCGGGATCCTCAGCGGGTTGAAGCTCAAGGTGCGGGGGAGTCAGCGCAACTGGACCCCCGGTGTGCTCACCTGGATCAGGGATCGCCTCGGCGACCTCGAGGACGACCTCGAAACGCTCCGGGCCGCGCACGCCCACCGGCTGACCGCGGGCGCGGTGAACTGGCTGCGCGGCTACGCCGGCGTCTACCAGGCCCTGAAGGCGCGGGAGGGGGTCCTCGACTTCGACGACCTCCTGCTCAAGGCGCGCGACCTCCTCCGCGACAACCGCGAGGTCCGCGCCTACTTCCAGCGCCGCTTCGATGCGATCCTGGTGGACGAATTCCAGGATACGGACCCGCTGCAGGCCGAGGTCGTCTTTTTCCTGGCCGAGGACGGCGCCCGCGCCAGGACGTGGGACGAGGTGCACCTCCGGCCGGGGAAGCTGTTCATCGTGGGCGATCCCAAGCAGTCGATCTATGCCTTCCGGCGGGCGGACATCGAGACGTACGAGCGAGCCAAGGAGGTGCTGCTGCGCTCGGGAGCCGTGGAGGACATCACGGCCAATTTCCGCTCGGCCGCGCCGGTCCTCACCGCCGTCAACGAGATCTTCCAGGGCCGGATGCGGCGGCCGCCCGACGGCCGGTATCAGCCCGACTACGTGGCGCTGAACCCCTCTCCCGGAACCCAGGCGTCGGACGATTCCCCGGCCCTGATGCTGCTCTACCCGGGGGCGAAGGATCCCGGAGAGACGGACGTCGCCACCCGCCGCCGGCGCGAGGCGGAGGTGCTCGCCGCGTTCCTCCGGCACCACATCGATCGCGGGACCTGGAAGATCGGAGCGGACAGGCGGCCGGCCCGGTTCGGCGATGTGGCGCTGCTCTTCCGCGGGATGAGTGATGTGGGGATCTATGAAGAAGCGCTTACCCGCTGCCAGATCCCGTACCGGGTGACGAGCAGCCGGACCTTCTACCGGCGCGAAGAGATTGGGTGGTTGCTCAACGTGCTCCACGCGGTCGAACATCCGACCGACCCGGTCGCCGTCTGGGGAGCGCTGCGGTCCCCACTGTTTGGCTGCTCGGACCGCGACGTCTACGAGTTCGTCGCCGCGGGCGGCGGGTCGCTGGATTATCGCGCCGCGGCCGCGCCCCCCGCGCCTGAGACGTCGGCCGGGACGGCCGCGCCGGAGAGCATCGCGGAGGCGTACGCGGTGCTGCGCGACCTCCATCGGGCCCGCCTCCAGTTGAGCGTCCCCCGGATGGTTGAGGAGGTCCTGACGCGCACCCATGTGCTGGAGACGTTCCTGCTCCTGCCGCAGGGAGAGCAGCGGGTCGCGAATTTAAGGAAGGTGGTGACCCTGGCGCGGGCCCTCGAAGAGAGCGGGATCCTGACCTTTCGGGCGTTCGTCCACTGGCTGCGCGACATGGAAGAGGAGGCCGTGGACGAGGCCGAGTCGCCCACGGTCGAAGAGGGCGACGATGTCGTGCGGATCATGTCCATTCACGCCGCCAAGGGGCTGGAGTTCCCGATCGTGGTCATCCCCGATCTCGGCCGCGGCCCCGGCGGGCGGGTCGACCATCTGCTGATCCAGCGGGCCGGCGCGCGGGCCGCCGCGCATGTGGGGAAGGTTCGCGACTGGCCGATCCAGTCGCAGGACTACGGAGCGCTGAAGGATGACCAGGACCGGCGCAGCGGCGCCGAACGTCTGCGCGTGCTGTACGTGGCCATGACCCGGGCGAAGGACGCCCTGATCCTGCCTGTGTTCCCCCGTCCCGCGAAGGGCAGCCCGAAGGGCAGCATCCAGGAGGACCTGGACAGTTTCCTCCCGGACCGTCCGGAATGGGGCAAGGCACACCGGGGCTGGCTGGTCGTCGACGGGGAGGGAATCCCGAGGGCCGCGGACGACGCGCCCTCCGTCCGGATGCGGCTCCCCGACGGCCCGGCGTCTGAGACGGACCCCGCGGCCCGGGAACGCGACGCGTGGGTGAGGGCGCGCGAGGCGGCGTCGCTCTCGGCGGGCGCGCCCGATCCCGTGCAAAACCCGTCTGCGCTCGTCGACCATGAGGCGCTGCGAGCGCTGGAGTCCCTGAGGGGCGCTCTCGAATTCGAGCCGGGCGGCCGCGCGCTCGGCGCGCTGGTGCACGAGGTCCTGGCGGCGATCCCCCTCGACCGGCCCGACCTCGCCGAGGTGTATGCCGCGTACTTCGCAACGCAGGCAGGGTTGGGCGATGCGGTCGAGCACCGTGCGGTCGTCCTCGTCCGGGCGGCGCTGGCCGCCGCCGGCAGCGGGCTCGCGCCGTCTACTCCGCCCAACTCGAACAGTACCTCGCGGTGATGCGGCGCGCGGCTCCCGGGAAGGTGACCGGAGAGGTGGTCTTCGTGCATGTCGACGAAGATGGTCCGCCCGCGCCGGATCGCGGGGGAGGCTGACTCAGGAGGCCGCGCGGTCGCAGGCGGCGGGTGGAGCCGGGGCCGGCCCCGCCGCGGGGGCCGGCCTCGCGTTAGCCAGGTTACTTCTGCAGCTTTCTCAGTTCTTTGATCGCCTCGAGCAGCTGCCGGTTCGTCTCCACGAGGTCTTGGATCGCGGTGGCCATCTGCTGCATCTGCTGCGTCATGGCCTTCTCGTTCGCGCTCATGGGCATCTTCATCATCGAGTCCATGTGCATCGTCATGTCGTTGTGGGCCTTGGTCGCCTTGTCGAGGGCCGCCTGCGCGGCGCTCATCGCCCTGTCGTACCCCTCCCCCATTTGAGCGGCCGCATGCGGAGGCGCAATCGGGCCCGCGGCGAGCAGGCCCACCAGCATGAGCATAGCCATCTTCTTCCAATGTGCCGTCATCGTTCACCCCCAATATATGGATGTGTTCAACATCAACCTTACCGGGGCTCTGTTGCGTGGAGACAAAGATTGCATGAAGGTTGTGCAAAGGCGCCCGCCGAAGACGCGGAGGCATCATGACGCGGATCCGGACTCTCGCTTGGGGACTGCGGTGACGGCCGGGACGCCGCGGTCGGTCGGCATCGGCGTCATCGGCTACGATGGCGTTGCCCGGGCCCATCTGCAGGCCATCCTCCGTCTCGCCTCGGTCTTCTGGCCGCCCCCCGCCCGTCCGGTGCTGGCGGCGCTCTCCGGCCGGTCCGCCGATCGGGTGCAGGAGGCAGCCCAGCGCTACGGCGCCCCGGCGGTGTACACGGACTGGCGCCGCCTGATCGAGGATCGCCGGGTCGAGCTCCTCATCAACTGCGGCCCGAACGACCTGCACGCCGACCCCTGCCTCGCGGCGGCGGCCCGGGGCCTGCACATGCTCTGTGAAAAACCCCTGGCCCGATCCTCGGCCGAGGCCGCGAAGATGCGGGATGCCGCCGTGCGCGCCGGGACCGTCCACATGACCGGCTACAACTACCGGTTTGTGCCGGCCGTGCTGCTCGCCAGAGAGATGATCGTGGAGGGGAGGCTCGGGCAGATCCGGCACTTCCGCGCGCGGTACTGCGACGACTCGATGATCGATCCGGACGTCCCGTACACCTGGCGGCACAACCGGGCGCAGGCCGGCAGCGGCGTCATCGGCGACCTCGCCGCCCACGCCGTCGATCTCGCGCGCTTTCTCGTGGGCGAGATCAGCGCCGTCAGCGCCGCCGCGCGCATCTTCGTGGACCGGCGGCCGCGCCCGCAGGGCGGGGACGGGACCGTCGACGTCGAGGACGCGATCGAAGCGGTGGTCGAATTCGCCGGCGGAGCGGTGGGGACGCTCGAGGCCAGCAGCATGTGTCCCGGCCGGAAGAACTTCCTGACGTTCGAAGTCAACGGCACCCTCGGCACGCTCATCTTCAACCTGGAGCGGCTGAACGAGCTGGAGGTGTGCCTCCAGGGAGACGCGGTGGGCGGGTTCCGCACCGTGCTGGTCACCGAGCGCCACCATCCGTACGGCGGGCGCTGGTGGCCCCCGGGCCACCTCCTTGGGTGGGAGCAGACCTTCGTCCACCAACTGCACCGGCTGCTCACCGCGGTGGCGGGCCAGGGTCAGGCCGGACCGGAAGGCGCCACGTTCGAGGACGGGTATCAGTGCGCCGTCGTGTGCGACCTCCTGGATCGGGCGGCGCACGAAGGGCGCCGTGTCGCCGCCGCGGGGGTCGCCCCCTCGCGGGCCTCCGGGGAGTGACCGGGTCTGTGGGCATGAAGGTCGGGCTGATCGGCGCGGGCACCATGGGGCGCCGGCATCTCGACGCGCTCCGCAGGGATCCCCGAGTCGAGATCGCCGGGGTGGCCGACGTCGTGGCCGCCTCCGCCAAAACCGCGGCGGAAACGGTGGGCGCGCGGCCGTGCGGGAGCCTGGCGGACTTGGTCGATCTCGGCGTCCAGGCCGTGTTCGTGACCCTGCCCAACGCCTTCCATGGGGCCGTGGTGTTGGAGGCCCTGGACCGTGGCCTGCACGTGTTCGAGGAGAAGCCGATGGCCACGACGCTCGACGACGGCCGCCGGATCCTGCGGCGGGTGCGGACCGGCAACCGCGTCTATCAGATGGGATTCAACCGCCGCTGGGCGCCCGCGTACCGGTTCCTCCGGCGGCACGTCGACGCCGGCTTCACCCCGTTCTCGGCGAACGTGAAGATCAACGACGGCGACATGCTCACCCCCACCTGGTACACGAACGTCGCAATCTCCGGCGGCTTCATGTACGACACGGCCGTCCACCTCTTCGATATGGTCGCCTGGCTCGTCGGGCCGATCGAGACGGTGGCGGCGCTGGGGCGCCGGAGCTGTTATCCCATCTACGACGACATCGCGATGCTCCTCCGCTGCCGGGGGGACCGGCCCGTGGCGTTCACGACGTGCGGCCACGCTTCGTGGGCGGCGCCGCAGGAGCGGGTCGAGCTGTACGGCGACCACGCGCTGCTGGTGAGCGAGGATCTCGACCGCGCGCGGTTCACGACCCGGGAGGAGCCGCAGGCCGAGTGGCAGCGCTTCCCCTCGCCGGACCAGGTGACCCTGTGGGGCTACGTGGACGAGGACCGCGCGTTCATCGACGCGGTCCTCGGGCTGGCGCCGCCGCCGGTGACGGTCGACGACGCCTTCCACAGCCTGGCCGTGCTCGATGCCGCCTACGCCAGCATCGAGGCCGGGGGCGCCGCCGTCCCGGTGCCTACGCAGTAGAGACGAGGAAGCGCGTCGATCAGGCGCGCCGGGGCCCCAAATCTTGGCGGATAATCCGCCAACAGGCTTGCCACATATCTGTGAACAGCTCGTTCTTGGTCTTCCGCTCCTCCCTGGCCGTCTGCTCGATCTGTCGTGCGATGGCCGAAGGGACCGAAAAGGTGAGGACTTTGGTTGCCCGTCGCATAAGGTGCCGCCTCCCAGATCCCCTCCGTTCGTAGGGGACCCCTTCAGAATGAGGCCACTCTCATTGCATGAGTAGCGGCAGCGCCCGCATGAATGCTGTCGGCGCAATGATCCTGATCCCGCGCCACGGGCTCGCCGGATAGTGTCGCGTGTTGCCGGTGATCACCACAGCCGCCTGCCCCTCGATCGCTGCTTCGAGAAACATGTCATCATCGGGATCTGAGCACACGCTGAGCCGGCCCGCCGGATCGACCTGGACGACGTGGCTGCCCGGGATCTTGAGATACGCCATCACGGCATTAACCTCCGCCACGGCCAGGCCAAGGTCGGGGCGGAGGAGGACGTGCTCGTACTCACGCACGATCGCGGGACTCACCACCGGCGTAAGCGTTCCGGCGAGGGACAAGTCGACAACCCGGGCGGGTGGACCCGCGCGAGAGAGTAGGCCCGCAACCCAAACGTTCGTATCGATGACGGCTCGGATCACCGTCTGGCGGCCGGAGCCCGTTCGCGGGTTCGCAGTTCGCGCCGCGTCTTTCGGATAGCCTCGGCGATTCGCTTGGGGGCGATGGCCGAGGCGCGGAGGTGCTCAGCGGCCCGCTGCGCCCGGGCGCGGTGGAAGGCAACCCGGTATGCGTCCAAATCCGACGCGCCGGCTGCGACAAGAAACCCAACCGGGCGGCCGTTCTTGAGCACCACCACTTCACCATGCTGCTCCAGCCGATCGAAGACCGCCGAGGCGTTTTGCCGAAACTCCGCAATATTTACGAACTCCATGTTGCCACCCCTGCTCAGGTAGGATAAATATCCTTTTATTATCCTACCACCTTTCCAGACGCAGCGTCAAGCCTTCTGCGTTCCGAACGGCGGCCAGAACGGTGCGGGTGTCACCCGGCGCCGATGTCTACCGGGCTCCCCGCCGCTTCTCCTCCGAGATTAGGCGGGCCACCGCGGAGACGAGCGCCTCCACGTCCGCCCGCGTGTTGTACCCCTGGATCGATACACGGACGAGACGGCGGCCGGCCCACTCCGTCACGGGGGCCTCGATGCCAAACTCCGTCCACAGGCGCGTGCGCGCGCGTTCGGCGTCGGGGAGCGGGACCGGGACGCTCACCATCTGCGCGTACCACGCGGGTGAGTCCGCCGACAGCGGCGGAAGTCCGCTTTCGGCCTCCAGGGCCCCCCGGGCGATCCGCACGAGCGCGTGGCAGGCCTGCCGCACCGCCGGCCAGTTGTGCTCGCGGAGGAAGTCGATCGCCGCCGGCACGGACAGAAACGCGGCGATGTCGCGGGTTCCCTGCCACTGCTGCTCTTCGATGAAGCCGGTCCTCCATCCCCAGCTCACCACGGGCGGTATGACGAGGGACTGCAGCTCCCTGCGGACGTAGAGGAACCCCGCTCCCTTGGGTGCGCACATCCACTTGTGACAGTTCCCGGCGTAGAAATCCGCCCCGACGGCATCGAGATCCAGCGGAATCTGCCCGGGGGCATGGGCGCCGTCGATCACCGTGATGATCCCCGCAGTGCGGGCCCGGCGCAGGAGCGGCTCGATGGGCAGAATGAGCGCGGTCGGCGACGTGACGTGGCTCAGGTACAACACGCGGGTTCGCTCGGTGCGCTGTCCCCAGACCGCCTCGACCACCTCCTCGGGGGACTCCAGCGGGAGGGGGAGGCGCGCCTGCACGTAGCGAGCGCCGCGCTGCTCGCAGACGAACTGCCAGGTCCGGTCGAGCGCGCCGTACTCGTGGTCCGTGGTCAGGACCTCGTCCCCCGGCTGGAGGGTCAGGGACCGGGCCACCATGTTCACGCCGGTGGTGGCGTTGGTCACATAGACGACGTCGTCCGCGGCTGCGCCGAGGAACGCCGCGAGCGACTCGCGCGCCTGCCGCATCAGATCGCGGAACCGGTAGTGGAGGAACTCGACGGGCTGCCGTTCGAGTTCCAGCTGCCAGCGCTGGTAGGCGTCGAACACCGGCCGCGGGCAGGCCCCGAACGCGCCGTGGTTGAGGTAGACGACGTCGGGGCGCAGAAGAAAGAGCTGCCGGAGGCCGGCGGGGTCGGGAGCGTGCTCCACGTCGGTTACGTGCCCTCGGCGCTGCCTTCCACGGGTAGGGTCTCCCGGACGGCGGCGAGGGGGTTGGTCCTTCCGACGTTCAGCCCCGCGATCCCTCCCAGGATCACGATGAAGAGTCCGGCGGCCGCCAGGGCCGCTTCGAGCGACGTCCACCGCAGGGCGAGCCCAATCGTGGTCGGCAGGATCAGGAGCGCGAGATTCCCGAACACCCCGACGGAAGCCATCGTCGCGCCGCGGGAATGCCAGGCGCTGTGCCGCAGCACGGCCAGCTGATAGACGAGGCTGCATCCGCCCGAGCAGAACCCGGCCACGAGCAGCAGGGCGGCCAGCGGCAGCCAGTTGTGGAATATGGGGACGGCGGCGAGCCCCAGTCCCCCGCTGATGATGAACGTCACTCCGAGCCGCCCCAACGGGATCGCCCTGTCGATGAGGCTGCGCGCCACGAAGCTGATCCCCAGCATACCGGCGGCAAGCAGCGTGACGAGGAGACCGATGCTCCGGGCACCGTAGCCCACCTGCGCCAGGTACACCGGGTAGAAGGACCCGGCCAGCGCAAACGTCCCGCCCGACACAAACGAGCAGCTGGCCGCCAGCCACAGCGGCCCCAGGCTGAGCGTGGGGGTGGCCCATCCCCCGGCGGCTCGGCCGGCGGGCGCCGGGCGCGCCGGCGCCGGGAGCGGCGGCAGGGAGTAGGTGAGGGCGGAGTAGAGGAGCGTGAGCAGGAAGACCGTGGCAAACGCGCCCGGATAGCCGAGTGAGACCACCAGCAGCCCCGCTCCGCTCATGCCCAGGAGCATGCCGAGGTTGGTGGCGCCGTTGAACAGGCTCAGGTGCTGCCCGCGCTCGAGGGGGAGCTTCGTGACGTACGCCTGCCCCACGGTCCAGAAGACCGAGCGCCCCACACCCTGGAGGATCTGCGCGCAGACGAACGGCGCGAGCCCGGCGGCCGTCGAGAGCAGGAATCCCAGCGTCGCGGTGAGGTAGAAGAGTCCGCCGGCCTGCAAGACCCTGGTCTCACCGTGGCGGTCGGACAGGCGTCCGGCCACCACCCGCAGGCTGATGTTGGCGACGGAGGGGAGCGCGGCCAGGATACCGATGGTCAGGCCGGGATACCCGAGATGGAGCGCGTAGAGGGGGACGAGCAGCTGGACCGCGGAGTTGACAGAGGAAAACACCAGCGCCGTCCAGTGGATGCGCAATGCCGCTCCTGTCTTCGTGCGAGCTCCGTACCCAACTGTGGACTTATCTCCGCGGGCGGCGAACTCCTGTGGCGGGGGCCGGCGCCTACGGCTCTCCCCCCGTTTGCCCGTAGGTGGCTGCCACATGTGGACCTTGCACCGTAATCTTGCCGGCAGAGTACCCTCCGTCCACGCACAGCACCTGCCCGGTGACGAACCGGGCGCGATCCGAGGCGAAGAAGAGCACGGCGTCGGCGATCTCATCCGGCGTGCCGAGGCGGCCGAGCGGCACCTGCGCGATGAAGGCGCGCTGGTATTCCGCCGTCTGCACTGAGCGCGAGATGCCGGCGATGTCGGTCAGGCCCGGCGAGACGACGTTCACGGTGATGCCGTGGCGGCCCATCTCGAGGGCCATCACGCGGGCGAGCTGGATCTCGCCGGCCTTTGACGCGGCATGCGGCCCCGCCTTCACGCGCGCGTTGTTGCCGGAGGTCGAGCCGATGAGGATGATCCGCCCGCCCTGTCCCTGCGCGATCAGCCGCCGGCCGACCGCCCGGCTCAAGAGGAAAGCGCCCCGAAGCTGCACGTCGATCTGCAGATCCCATTCCTCGTCCGTGAGGTCCACCACATCTTTGTGCACGTCAACGCCGGCGCCGTGCACGAGGATGTCAACCCGGCCCAATTGCTCGACCGTCGTTTCGACCATCGCCTCCACCTGCGCGCCGTCTCGCACGTCGGTGCGGACGAACCGGACCTCGCGGTCCTGCGCGGTGAGCTGCCGCACGGCGGCAGCGGCTCGCTCCTCATCCAGGTCGGCGATCACCGCGCGCGCCCCGGCCTCGGCAAGCCGCCGCAGGATCACGCTGCTGATTCCACCCGCGGCGCCGGAAACGATCGCCACTTTCCCCGCAAACTCTCCGGTCATCCCTGCCCGCCTCCCTCTCCACCGATCGTGGTCCTCAACGTGATCGACCGTCGCCGCAGGCACCATCAGATCACACGACGCCGGCTCCACCGCCCCGGTAGACGCGCGGCACCGTCTCGCGAATGGCAAGCGCCACCAACCCCGGGGAGAGGAGGCCCTGGCACGCCGCGACCTCCTCCGGCGAGATCACGCTGTCCCCCTGGCGTCCGATCACGACCACTTCGTCGCCCACGCGGGCCTCCGGGACATCGGTCACATCGACGCGGGTATGCTCGATCGACGGTGTGGCGAGGATCGGCACGCGGACGCCTCGGACCAGCACATGGCCGCAGCACAGCGACACCATCCCATCGAACCGGCCGATGGGCAGGACGCCGATCCGCATCCCCGGACGCAGCGTGAACGGCGCTCGGTCGTGAAACGCGTCGCGGTGGACGTGCTTGACCTGCACCAGCGCGGTCTTGAGCGCGACAAACGCCGGCCGAAGATCTAACGTCTCCAGACCCGGCCCTCCCCTGTCCAAGCCGAACCAGACCCGCCCCGGGTCAATCGCGTTCAGGTTCATGCGGATCGAAGCGGCTTCCAAAACGGCCGTGCTGGCCGTCATGCGTACCGGAATGTGGATTCCCGCCGTCTCGAGCTGCTCCAGCACGGCCGTGAATCTGCCAAACTGCCAGTCGAGATAGGCCACCGGCACGTTGTCGCGCACGTGCATGTGCGCGTAGACGCCGTGGACGGCAAGGCGCGGGAGCCGTGCCAGGGCCTGGATGAACGGTGCCGCGTCCGCCGGGTCGATGCCGAGGCGCTCGAGTCCGACGTCGATCTTGACAAACACCCGCAGCGTCCGGCGGGCCTGAGCGGACAGGGCGCGTCCGGCGTCCAGGTCCAGCACGGTGGGCATCAGGGCATGTTCGTCGATCGCCGCGATCCCCGCGGCCGACAGCGGCACGCCCGGGTACAGCAGGATCGGCGCCTCGAGGCCGCGCTGCCGGAGCGAGACCGCGTCTGCGACACTCACGAGAGAGATGCCGTCGACACCCGCCGCCGCGACGGCCGGCGCCACCGCGGCGATGCCGTATCCGTACGCGTCTGCTTTGAGTGCGGCAAAGATCTTGCAGG
>WNGC01005681.1_pt1 | contig 15015 bp, 13 predicted proteins | sample 5400051 | NCBI WGS metagenome assembly WNGC01 (sample SAMN13153368, study PRJNA577476) | soil metagenome | isolation source: 20 cm soil or saprolite under grassland replicate 2 | place: USA:California | collected 2016-06-15 | reverse complement strand
CAAGTTGCGGCGGTTCCGCCGGAACGAATACCGGCTGAAGTGATTTCTCCGGATACGGCTTGAACAAGTTAGTGAGTTGTTGGTGCACCTTTTCCGCATCGACATCGCCGACTATGATGAAGGTGAGATTGTTCGGGACATAGCGGGTTTTGTAATACTGCATCACCTGCTCCTGGGTGAGCTGGTTATAGATTTCGATTTCGCCGATGACCGGGAAGCGATAGGGATGCACCTGATATGCGGTTGAAAAAAGGAGCAGCCCGGCCATGCGATCAGGATCATCCATTCCCATGGCGAACTCGCGCCGGATCACTTCCTGTTCTTTCTGGTATTCCTCCGACGGCAAAGTCGAATTCATCGTTGCATCGGACAAGATGTCGAGCGCTGTCGCAACGCCGTCCTTCGGTACGTCGATCCAAAAAACCGTGCGATCGAAGGATGTGTAAGCATTGATGTAACCACCGACGTCCTGGATTTTTTGCGCGATCTCATTTTTACCGCGTGTCTTCGTTCCCTTGAAGAGCATGTGCTCGAGAATGTGGGACAAACCCGCTCCAAGATGCTGGTCCTCGTCGATACTTCCCGTGGCACACCATGCCTGCACGCTGGCTACGGGAGCGCTGTGATCTTCCTGCACAATGATCGTCAGCCCGTTAGGCAAAATCCATTTGTGCGCCGAGCTCGGCGGAAACGTGATTACGGCCGAAGGCTCAGCCGACGTCGCTTTCAGATTAACCATCATAAATAATAGAACTGATGAGCAAAACTTTGCCAGTGGTATGCGAGCCATTGAAGTGACGGCGGCTGCGTCGGTGATCAGTGACTGCCGATCACTTTCTCGACGCAGTATGCTTGGGCGCCGGCAATTGTGCCCGTGACCTCGTCGCCGTTGGTTTTTCCGGGGCGAACGGCTTCACGAAAACCTCTTCGAAGTCATACACGTTTCTGAAATCTTCGATCGAATCTTCCTCGGTTTTTCCGAATATCCCGGCGCCGATCAGGTTAAAAACCATGTTTCCAACGTCCTCCGATGTGTGAATGCCCCAGCTATCGAAAACGGTCATGACCATCGGTCCGAACTCCTTTAGCGCGTAGTGCCGCACTCCCTCCAGTAGCTCGGGCCCGCTCACATGCCGGATGGTGGTAGCTTTCACTTTCTTTTGCTGTTTGGTCGTGAAATCGAGCGCGTCACGCAGAAAAACGTACGCATCCCGCTGGTACCGCGGGTCACTTCTTACAATGGAATCAAGCGCTTCGGCAAATCCAATTTTTTGCATGGGATGAAAAGGCGCATCTGAAACGCGCTTCCAAGCATAACCGCCAAACTCGGAACGGCAACTGCGGCGCAATCAGTGGAATATTGAAGCGTTGATAATTGCATTTCTCCTCACTCCACTAGTTCATCACTCCGTCACTCCACTGCGGAAGTCTCGACCTGGTCTTCCAACGCATCGAGATATACTGAAAGCGGATCGCGTCGCCTCGGCGCGGAGACCTGCGATTGATTTGCCGCCTTGAGATAAGCGTTAAAGGCGCCGCTCTGGCTGTCCATCTGTGTGGCTTCGAACCAGTTCATGTAATCATCGATCTCGCCCATTCGAGTGGCAAGATCCCTGCGAGTAAAATTCAGGCGCGCCAGCCGCTTTGCGATCCCTCTTCGCTTCCCGCGCGCGAGCCGCGCCGCAATTTGCTGATACTCACGCGCCACCGGGCGCAAGACTGGATGCGCGCTTGCGATGAGCAACAATAAATCCTGGCTCCTTTGGTTGGCCGCGCTCTTTTCGTCTGTGGACAGTTTGCGGCGGGCAAGCTCGTTAAGATCTACCGGATTTGACGGCTCCCGATTGCGTGAACCACCTGAAACCTTAATCTGCAACAATTCATCAAGACGTCGTTCGCTTTCGGCAAACGTCAGGAACTGGTAAGTTTGATGCTCGCTCAGTCGAGCCACCATCGATTGCCATTTCCTTTCCATTTCCTCGCGCAACGGCGGAAACGAGACCTTCAAATCGGCGATGGGATCGTTCGACGCATGCGAAAGATTGGATACGTACTGCGCCAGGCGCGCGTGACCACCACCCTCATCCAGGAGCAATTGCACAAACGCGACGGAATAGGCTCGGTAAAGCATGCGTCCGGCGGAATCGAGGAGATCGAATCGCTGGCCGAGAAATTCCTCCAGCGACTTTCTCTTGTCGGTTATTGAAAGCGCCCGGATTAAAGTCTCCCGGTTTCGTCCGGGCGTCAGCGCCAGCGCACCTTGCACCAGCCAATCTGGCGGCCCAACGAGGATCGTTCCGGGTGCGAGGTTGCCCTCGTGTCGATAAATCATCTCAAGCAGAATAGCGCGAAGCAACTGGCGCTCGATTAATGAACCGTCCAGATTTTGGCCAACGGTCAAATCGAGTTGCAGCTTCACGCCAAAGCCTGTCTGGCTCACTCTCAAGTCGGCTGGCGGAATTTCGGGGAGATTTGCCTGTTGCGGTTGCAAGTTGATTATGATGGCCGTCTTCCACCCGTCGCGCTGGCGCAAAAGCGCGAGAAGATTAGCTTTGGTCTGCTCCGCCAGTTCTGAAATTGTCCCGCGCAGCGCCGCATCCGCCCCGTAAATGACGAATTGCCGCGACGGACTCACACTGTGTGCCGGCAAAGCGGCGCAAAGTGTTTGCCAGGCGCATATCGGCAATAGAAGGAGTGCAACATGTCGCATTATCTTCATTAGCCGGGGGCAATGATAATCACTGTGGCCGAGTGCTGGCGAGCGAGAATCAGCGCAAAACTCTGCTCTCGTCCCGTTCAAGAGCGCTCAGGTCAATGCGATTTATTCTTGTGCCCCCGTAAAAAAACGAGACTTTTCGGCGCCTGCGGTGTCTAATGATTAGAAACCCCACCTACTATGAATCATTCGAAACTTCTTCTTTCCTTGAGTTGCTTTCTTGCCGTAACACTGGCTCCCCGGTTAGTCACAGCTGCACCGCACGGCGGCAGTAGTGGTCATTTTAGTGGCGGTGGCCATTTTAGTGGGGGTCGTAATTTCGCCTCGCCTGGACGCCCCGGGATGGGCGCTTGGGGCGGCCGGACTTGGAACGGCCAAAATTGGAATGGACGGACTTGGAACGGAAGGACTTGGAGCGGCCAAAATTGGAATGGACGCAATTGGAGCGGTCGCAACTGGAATGGCCACAATTGGAACAACTGGAATGGCAATTGGCATCATCACAACGATGTTATTTTTATCGGTAGTTTCGGCTTTCCCGGATGGTGGGGCTGGGGATGGGGTCCTTCCTGGGGATGGGGGTACCCATATGGATATTATGGATACGGGTACCCGTACGGATATGGCTACGGCTATCCGTATGGGTATGAAGGCTACGGATACGGTAATTACGGGTACGGTAACGGCTATGGATATGGTTACGGCAATAACAGCCAATACAGCACTCCTACTCATTCGAAAGTAACCGAGCTTCAGCGTCGACTCGCCCGTGCCGGCTATTATCATGGATCAATTGATGGAGTTTTAGGGCCTCAGACACGCCGAGCAATTCGGGCTTACGAGCAAGACCACGGCTACGCAGACGCAGGCTGATCCAAACCTACTCCCGCTGATTCACAGCCGGGGTTGTTATGCTCTTTCGGTTGGTTGACCGGCGGAATTCGCAAGGGCGCAAAGGGCGAACCGCCGGTCGCCACTTTTTTACATCTCCACATCCGGGCCTGCCGACTTTTAGTCATACTAAATTCGGGCTCCGCTAATTTTTTTCTTTTCATCCACGGAGTTTTTGGCATACGACACGATGCCGGAGGGAAGTTATCTGTCCGGTTAGTCATCGAATTCTGCTCGGTATCGCTGTTTTCGCCTGGGTCGTTCCATCAGCAATAGGCGATCTTTTTCCAAACTCTGGACCTGTTGTGTCTGGAAATACTGCGCGTCTTCGCTTCGGCAAAGCAGCTGCGCCAAAGGCCGCGCCACTCGCAGTAAAACGCGCGATCTGGGCAGCAAATCAACTTCGTCACAAGCGATACCGGTACGGTGGCGGTCACAAATCGTTCGACGACCGCGGCTACGATTGTTCCGGAACGATCTCTTATGCGCTCGGCGCGGCCGGCTTGATCAGCTCGCCGATGAGCTCAACTGAGTTTCGCAGCTACGGGGATCGCGGCCCAGTACAACGCCGTTCGACCGTTACGCAGGCAAATGGGCGCCGCGCTGGCAAACGATTTATCGTCCGCCACGCGGATTCGACGCGAGGCATCCTGTCGGTCTGTAGCTCGGAAACGCCGAATCTCCAATTCCAACTCCGAAAAGATTCGCGAGCAAGCCTCCAAAGAATTTCAAATCACCAAACTGCAAGGAACGACGGGCTGGGCAGCTGTCACTTTTTGAGGCATAAGGAGATTCGTATGCGGATCAATCGTTCAATCTTTTCAGCTCAAACATTAGCGCTGATTCTGGTGGCGCCGTTTTGCATGAACGCGCAGGAAAAATCTCACGTCACTTCCGAGCAAGTGACGCACGCGGTCCAGGAACTCGAAAAACTTGCGGAAAAGCAAATCAACGAAAATGCACTGCCAGGGCTTGCGATCGCGGTAGTGTTTCAAGACAACGTTGTGTACGCGAAAGGCTTCGGCGTTCGCGATGTGAATAGCAAGGCGCCTGTTGATGCGGACACGGTGTTTCAGCTGGCGTCGCTGTCCAAATCGATTGGCTCGACAGTGGTTGCTGAGCTCGTCGGTGAAGGAAAAATCACCTGGGACTCAAAACTGAGTGTTCTCGATCCCACATTCGAGATGTTCGATCCATGGGTTACACGCGAAATTGCCATCCGCGACATGTATGCGCACCGCAGCGGCTTGCCCGCGCACGCAGGCGATTTGCTCGAAGATCTGGAGTTTACACGCGCGGAAATTTTATATCGCCTGCGCTATCAACATCCCGATAGCAGTTTTCGTTCACACTACGCCTACACGAATTTTGGTATGACCGAGGGCGGCATCGCAGCTGCTAAGGCGTATGGGTTGGACTGGGAAACCGCAGCCGAGCAGAAATTGTATAAACCGCTCGGCATGACTTCTAGCAGCTCGCGTTATGCGGATTTCGTCGCGCGCAGGAACAAAGCCCTGGGGCATGTGCTGGTAGATGGCAAATGGGTGCAAAAATTCAAACGCGATCCGGACACGGAATCGCCTGCCGGCGGCGTGAGCTCTTCGGTGAATGATTTAACGAAATGGATGCGTCTGCAGCTCGCGAACGGAAAATTTGACGGCAAACAAATCGTTGATGAAAAAGCGTTGGCCGAAACACATCACCCCCAAATCCTGATCGGTTTCAATCCCGCGACAAGACTGCCGAGTTTTTACGGATTGGGATGGAATGTCAGCTATGATCAGGAAGGGCGGCTCCGATTGAATCATTCAGGCGCGTTCGCCTTGGGCGCAGCGACTCACGTAAATCTCGTGCCCGATGAGCAATTGGGCATCGTCGTTCTTACCAACGCGTACCCCATTGGTATGGCGGAAGCCCTGGGGACAACGTTCTTGGACATGGCGCTGTATGGCAAACCGAGCCAAGACTGGATCGCGTTATTTAAGAAAGTTTTTTCCGATCCTGCTGCCGTCGGTACGATACTAGGCTTCGATTATTCCAAACCAGCCGCATCGCCCGCGCCCGCACTGAAAAATAGCGCCTATCTTGGATGGTTTACGAACGATTATTTTGGCGATATCTCCATCGTGGAAAAGGCGGGCGGCCTCGCAATTGAACAAGGTCCAATGAAAATGACCTTCGCCATGCAACACTACGATCGCGACACGTTCACCTACGAGACGCAGGGTGAGAACGCCGTTGGCAGAAGCGGCATTACCTTTACCATAGGCCCGGATGGCAAGGCTATGCAGGTGGTCGTGGAAAATCTAAACGTGCGCGGCGAAGGGACTTTCAAGCGCGCCGCAAATCGAAAATAACGGTGAAAAATATCCAAATCCCAAACTGCAAGCTCCAGAGAAACTCGCCCATTAAGTTCCAAAAAATGCGCGTTTAATCTAGATTGAAATCGTGATTCTTCTTTGGAGGTTGGATGTTGAAATTTGGCAGTTCATCTGATTTCGGTTTCACACGATCGGAGTTACGCCAGTTGCGTGCTCTGAAGACGCCAGCGGGCGTTCAGAAGTTTCTCGACGAGCTGCCTTATAACCTCAGTTATACCGCCCGGTCACCAAAGAAAGTCCTCGACGATCGTACCGCGTCATGTCTTGAAGGAGGAATTTTTGCGGCGGCCGCCTTGCGAATCCTCGGATTCCCGGCGTTGATCTTCGATTTGGAAGCAGAACAGGACACCGATCATGTCGTTGCGATTTTCAAGCTACGCGGACACTGGGGCGCGGTAGCGAAATCTAATTTCACCAGCTGCCGTTACCGTGAGCCGGTTTATCGCAGCCTCCGCGAGCTGGCCATGAGCTATTTTAATATTTATTTCAACCTGCGCAGCGAACGCACACTGCGGCGCTATTCGCGTCCGGTAAATCTGGCGCGATTCGACCGTCTAAACTGGATGACCACGGAAAAACCGATTTGGTTCATCGCTGAATATCTGTGTGAAATCCCGCATATTTCACTGCTGACACCTGCGATGGAAAAGCACCTCACCCGCGTTGACCGCCGCACGATGCGCGGCGAAATGGTCGACCACAGAAAAAGATAATTCATCCTGTAGCGGCAGCCGTGTCGCCTGCAAAATCCGCGAACCTGATCGAGCGATTTGGGCTTGTTTTGGTTGAAAGCGCCGTTAAACAAAAGGCGTGGTTTCTTTTCACGGGAGTCTCACCGGAAAACAGCCGAAATAGGTAAACAACGTTTCGTCGAATGTATTTAGGCGTGGCGGCAACGCCATTTTGTCGCATCACATAAGGAGAGAGAAATGAAATGCACGCAGAAGCTGTTTTTGCTGGTTGGCGCGTTCTTCGGAGGTGCCCTGCTCACGAGTTACATCTGTCCGCCGAGCAGTAAAGCCGAGGCTACAAGGGCCGAAGCGCAGGCCGCGCAGGCGGTAACACAAAACCGGATCACCGTTCTCTACGACGCATTCGGCAAGCCTTCCTCAATGAAGAAAGATTGGGGCTTCTCCGCGCTGGTGGAAGTGAGTGGCAAGCGCATCTTGTTCGACACCGGCAACAACTCCGAAATCTTCGCCCATAACGTGAAAGCCAAAGGGGTTGATCTCACTAAGCTGGACTTCGTGGTCATGTCTCATCGACATGGCGATCACATTGGTGGCTTGAATCATTTGCTCAGTGTGAACCCCAACGTGCCGATCTATGCACCGAAGGAGAACTTTGGCGTCTTTGGTTCATCCTTCCCCAGCAGCTTCTACCGGCGCAACCAATCCCTGCCTCCGGAGATGCGCTACTTTGACGGCAAACCGCCTGAGACGCTGCGCTTTGGCACCGCATGGCCACAAGGCAAATTCACCTGGGTGGCCAAGACAACCGAGGTAGCGCCCGGCTTTCATCTAATCCTGTTGAAGGGGCCGTGGGGGGTTGACCTGGACGTGATGGAAATCTCACTGGCCATCGATACCCCTCAGGGCATCGTGATAGTGGTGGGGTGTAGCCATCCCACGATCGAAAAGATCGTCGAGGCTGCGAAGGCGGCGATCAATAAACCGATCCATCTCGTCGTTGGGGGACTGCACTTACTGCCAGCGACAGACCAGGAGACTCAGCGCATCGCCACCGCGCTGCATGACACTTGGAAGGTCGAGTGGATTGCGCCGGGTCACTGCACCGGCGAGCCCGCTTTTTCGACTCTGAAGGAGACCTTCGGCGATCACTATCTGTACGCGGGCCTTGGCACCACGGTTGCGCTCGGTGCAAAGCCGGTTGCCGTGGCAGACGGCGAGGTCTCCCTCACGTGCTTCGACAACGATGATTTGCAAACCTATCGCGAACTCGCGCGCTTGAGCCCGGACGCCGCAGCGTCAAGCTTGTCCACGCAGGCTGTGGCCATGCGGAGTACTAATCCAGATCGCGCCGGCGAAGGTGTCGCCGTCCACCCCGGCGCCTCAAGCGACGTTGGCAAAAATCGCGCGTCGCCCGAGCTGATGCATTAGGAAAAAACGTTTGAGATGACCACCGATCAGTTTCGACAGATCGCGCTGGAAGTTCCGGCTGCCATGGAGCGGTCCCTCGATGCAGCGGCAAAGAACTTCGGCTCAAAGAAGAAGAAAACACCCAACTCCGATAAATCGTGAGCGGGCGTCCAACATCGCACGTACAACGCACAATGATTCGACGCTACAGGGCGTTTTGGAAAAACGCGTTCTCGAAAGTTGGTTGAAACGCGCCTGGCTCGGTTTCGCCAATCCGAAACTGCGGAGTAATTTCGAATTGCGTGGCGCAGTGGATTTCCACATTGAGGTTACCGTGTTTTGCCAGTGATGCGCGCACTGTTTCCAGCGCTAGTTCTGGCGTATTGCAATCCCTACTGAGATGTCCAAGCACAACGCGCTCGATTTTTCCCGGTAGCAGTTCCTCAATCACGCCTGCCGCGGCCGTGTTCGACAGATGGCCATGGCGTGATTGGATCCTCTGTTTCACCGGCCACGGTCGATGTGTGTCCTTCTGCAAGAGCTTTTCGTCGTGATTCGTCTCGATCACCAACGTTTGCACATGCCGCAATCGTTCGACGATCATCTTTGTTACGTAACCGAGATCGGTAATGAATCCGAGGCTGCCTGAGCCGGCGTAAAATGCGAACCCCAGCGGATCAACCGCGTCGTGGGCACCGGAAAGGTCTGCACCGTGATGTCGCAGATCGAAAATCCGGAACCCGTTGGGAAGATTCGCCAGTTTCGGTGCCGCTCAAACGAGGTGTCACAACGCACTGCTTCTGCCGTTAGCGCGTTGCAATAAATCGGCACATCAAATTTGCGACAAAGAACTTCAAGGCCGCAGATGTGATCGCCATGCTCGTGCGTGAGAAGGACGCCATCGAGTTGCTCCGGCATGACGCCACATTGCTCCAGACGCAAAACCAATTGCCGCGCGCTCAGTCCGCCATCGACAAGAATCTTGCAGTGATCCGTCGCGATCAGCGCGCTGTTTCCCGCGCTCCCGCTGCCGAGCATGGTCAAGCTGAACACGGAACTTACGTTAGCTGCGTTGGTTCAGCTTGCGCAAACGGAAACGAATAAATTTATCGTTTCGGCGAACACTCGCCCCCGTCGTACGGCGGCTGTACCCAGGATGCTCTGTCCAACAGCGGCGAGGTACCCACTGAGATTGGTACCGGTATTTTTGCTGCATTGTCCGCACCTGCCTGGCCGTACACTTGCACTTTTATTTTTCCGCAAGTCACGCTGGCAGGGAACGGCGCCGCCGGGGCGAATCGATTGTCCAGCTGAATCTTGCCCGGGCTGAGATCCGGATTATCCGGGCCATAGAGGCCCGACTCCATGCCGTTACATGCGCCAAAGTTCGAACTGTCACTGTAACACCCGAAGTAGTAGGGGGTCATCTTATTTTGTAACATCACAAAGCTGTTGCCGTGTACCGATGGCAGCGTGTACACCTCAATTCTGTCGGGATCCGTATTGTTGGAATCAAAAAAGTATTCGACTCTGACGTGAGTATTTGCACGGATGTTCGGATCTTGCTGCCATCCGATGTGAAGTGCCGGGTCGGTGTACACCGTCATCTGGGTGAAAGGCTTCGAACCAACAACGTTGCCCTTGAAAGTGCCGGTCCATTCGGCATAGGCTTCGTTGCTGTTCGTGCAGTTTGGGCCTCCAGGTAAATCGATGTCCGAGCAGTTACCGGTAGCTACCGGCACGATGCTGAGCGAAGGCATGATCTTGCTGATATCAGTTGACAACCTCGGGAACGGAAAGGTCCCATTGGGTGGCAGCCAGGTGCCCGGCGCGCTGCTGAGTTGGCCGGTCATTGGCAGAGGCGTTGGACCGGTCGTAGGGCCCAGATAAAGCCTGCCCGCGGGGGTAGTGATTTGGCTGGGTTTGAATGTCGAGGTACGGCCCGAGGATTTGCTCGTAATGGACTGCGCCGCGACGCTCAGTGTAGCAACAACAGCGTTCGTTACTCGGTTTTTAAAATTGACTGTGATGGCTTGGTCGGTTGGATTGTACGCTACAAAGGAGCTGCTTCCTCCAGCATCCTTGAATGCGCCATAGGCAGGGGTGTCAGCAACGATCGATGCATCCACTTGCCCGAGCAGGGAGTTGGTGTACGCCCAGTACTTGGCCATCGTGTTGGGTCCGAAGAACTGGAAAGTATGCTCTCGCGCAATACGCGTCAGCGCTGCGGTAAGCCCCGTCCCGTTAATACCCTGGCCGCTCGTCGGCATCCGTGCCTGCCAGCTTGCGATGAAAGTTTCAAACGGGCTCTGGAAATTGGGATTTCCCCCCGCGCCCGTATCGAGCAGATATTGCTTCCATGTTGCTTGGAGCCAATCTTGGTTCCTCCCCACATAGAGCGTGTTGGCGCTCATCGGGATGAGGTGTATGAAATAGGTCGCATCGATGCCGCCGAAGAAGGTCTCGCGTTTGACAAACCTCTGATCCAAGATCCCGGCCAGCGTTGTATGCCAGACGCCGCCGTCAGGTCCTCTATAGGTCACGAACTCCTCAGGCCAGTTGCCGTTGTATCGGATATCATTAGGATCGATTGGGGGCCGCGGTACAATATTGGGTAGCGTTGCGTCCTGATTGAACCAGTACTGTTCCGCTGCCAGTATCTCCTGCTCGTACATGTACATGCCCATATCGCGCCACTCGTTGTGGCCCAGCAGAAACCCCAGCTCGATGAGACCAGTGGAAAAGTTGATCGCTTCGCTCGTGGACTCCTGATCGGCGCCGTTTTGACTCGTGCCATTAGCCCAATTATGTCCATAGAACGGGCTGAAGTTACGCAAGAATGGGTAATTAGTATCGGCACGATCATAGTTCGCCACGTCCTTGCGCAGCTCGTCAAAGAACCCCTCATAGCCCTCGAGCCATGTTCGGTCGTAACGACCAATAGCCGCGGCAGCTCGCAGAAAATATCCAAAATGAAAATGATGGTCGTTCAGATTCTGAACCGACCCGAAACCAGCTGGAAATCCGTACGTGGTCTTAAAGGTTGGGTTGTACTGCATGAATTGCGCTGTATAAACGTCAGCCCATTGTCCGACCAATTCCTTGAGCGCCTGTAAAATGTAATCGCGCATCTCTGCCGCTACCTGAGTCTTCGGTTTGCACAGGCAAGCGTGCAGGCTGTTAGTGGAGGCGTCGTTGCCTGTTAGCTTGCTGGAGTGCGCCAACTGATCCGCGATCATCAGCGACTCAATCAAAGTGGAAAGGCCTTGCTCGTAGGTGTTGAACTGTTGATTATCGTAGGTACCGATGTTGCGCAGAAACGAATCGATATGGTTTCCACCGGTCTGAAACTCTTCCTTATAAAACCAGTTGCGCATCGTTTCGTAAACGTCGTCCACCGCCAACTGCCTCGCCTGAAGTGGATTTTGCAAATTGGAATCGGCTACCAGATCCGGGAACCGGGGTGCAACGACTTGAAATGATGGGGAAACAGCAACTGGATAGGGTCGGACGCCGTGCAGTTCGGTAAAAACGGCTGCGTGTCCAGCCGGAGCTGCAAAGCCACACGGTGATCCGTTGGCGAGTAGCCCAAATTGACGGTCTCACCATTTATGTTGACGGAAGTTTGAGAACCGGGGATGGGCGGATAGTCGATCTGGGTGCCGACAATCTTCCTACACGCAAACGGCATCAGATAGCTGGCCGCTCGCTCGAGTACCGCAGTACTGAAACCGATGTTATGGGGCATCGCAAGGACCACCACGCGTGTTGCCGTGGTATTCCTGAACATCGACTGCTTGCCGCTGGTGGCATCGGTCCGCACCCAGGTGCCTTGATCGGCGATCACCACGTACGCAGCCTTGGATGTAGTGGTGGGAATGCCGTTGTCCGGATTGAATGGGGTTTCCATTGTGAATCCGAGCACACCGTTCTGGTTTTGCCACACGGTAGGCGCACTGCCTCCGGCCGAAGAGCCTCCGGCCCACACCAGAAAATTTGCCTGTCCCTGCGTCCGCTCGAGCCATGTGAACGGCGACCCATTGGCCATCGTGATCTCCATTTCGTTGGAGCCATCCTTGTAGGCAAGTACGCTTCCCCAGTCCGAGTACTTTCGTACCCGCACGTTCGTCCACGGCGAGTTTGTTGGTTTAGTTGTGCCGATCGGATGTGCGCCTTCCAAACCAACGGTCACGACTGCCTGGACCTCAGGCGCGAGCAGAGCGCGATCAACAATGTTGTTCGCGGCGTTGAACGGGTCAGTTGGCTTAACCTTGCCGTCGGTCTTAACCGCAATGGCGTTCTGGTTCCATAGCCGCAGGCCGTGTAGCGGTAGAAGCGGCGGTTCTACGCCGCCGTTAGCCCCGGTGAAATCAACGAACTGATAATAGAACGGTTCGCTGATGAATCCCTGTGACCGAATAACGCCGTCATTATAGGCACCAGCCCAGCCCGCGTCGATTGAAGCGACATACCACTGAAGCCCGACGCCGGTCCACCAGTCATTCGATTGCACCGGTCCGGCTGTCGGCTCGTAGGCGATAAAGAATGGTTGGTCTGGAAGTTGATGCTGGTGCGAACGGCCTGCCTGCGGTGACTCGCCTTCCCCAGGCTGCACATAGAACAACGAGTTGAACTCTCCTCCGCCGCCTTGCGTACCAGGGCGGGGATTGATTGCGTCGCTGCCCTGAAGAATGCTAACCGGACCGTTCGAAATAATATCGGCACAGCGTGCGATCGGCGCTGCAACCAGAAGAAGTGCAGATATGAACACTAGAGCGAAATGGAGTGCGATCTGAAGCGCAGACGTACATGCCGATGTATTGTGGTTCTTTTTCATTTTCTTTGTCGGGGGTTGGGACGTGATTTGTCAGGTCGCGAGGCGCGAAGAGTAACTGCACACCGGGTTACTGTCTAGCGGGGGAAAGCACTGAATTTTGACCTAAGGCAACCCCTGATTGACGTCTCAGGGATTGTGCGGTGGGATGTCCTAAGGCAGAAAGATCCTTGTCTTCTTCCCCCTCTGTTTGATTGCTTTGTCTCAGTTTTGTTCGCCGCAGCAACCCGTGAGGTGGCTACAGCGTCATCACCGATTCTCCAGTGAACCTGCAACTGTGCCTAACAACTCACGCGCGCCGCGCTTGAGTTCTTCGGCATCGCGATAACCGAGCTTCTCTTTGATGTGTTTGCAGTGACTCTCGACCGTTTTGCGGCTAATACCGAGTTTTGTCGCAATCTCGCCAACACCATGCTTGGCAGCGATCAGGCCAAACACTGCTATTTCGCGATCGCTTAGAATATCAAGGCCGGGTGGAAGATTCCGACCACCGGCAAACTTACGCATGACAACGGAAGTAATTGCTCGACTGGCGTAAATCTCGCCCGCCAGCACAGTCTCAATCGCGTGCATCAATTCTTTGACGGAACTGTTCTTCATCCAGTAACCAGATGCTCCGGCACGCAAGGCGCGCTCCGCATAGGTCAGTTCCGATTGCCGCGTCACGACAAGGATGCGAATACGCGGAAATTCCGTCGCGAGATCTTTGATCCAGCGGATGGCATCGCGACTTTCCAGAAACGGTTCGATGAGCAGCACATCTGGGCGATGGTGTTGAACGAGCTTGTTCGCCTCCTCAAAAGTATGTGCGGCACCGCACATACGGTACAACGGGTCGCGGCCAATGATCGCGACCAAGCCTTGCTCGCTAATAATCGTATCGCCGACCGCCACAACCCGGTATGGTTGCGTGCCAGTCCGAGTTGCTGCGCTTTTCTTCACGGGTCGCGACTCTAAAATCGGCCGTGACTGTTGCAAGCGTTTACTTGCGTCTTTTACAAAAATACTTCGAGAAATTGCAGAGCGACGTTTCCGAAAATCGCCGTGTTCTTTATTGTGTTTTAGTTGTTGTTGCGAAGTCGGGCGGAAACGTGTCAGGCGCATACATGCACTTAGTTATGCATGACGCTCCGACGTAGGCGCTTTGCCGCGGGTAGTCAGCTTGTTTCCGTCCAACCTGAAACTGCCGTCTGCGTTTTCAGGACCGCACAGACTCATACCCTCGCCAAATGACGCCAAACCAAAGGCCGAAGTCTGAGTTCTTCAACTTTAGTCCTCCTGTTGGCGTACTTAACGGATTATTTCCTCGCCCCAAAAATCTTCTCGACAGGCGATCTTATCTAGATGGAAGGCTTTATCCGTTGCTCGACATGACCCGCGCCCGGCTTACATTCGCGACGCTTGAAACTACAGCTTCTCATTTTCATCACAGCAGCCTGCGCGCTGTTTGGAGAAATCGGTTTTGGCGCAATCGATGCGTCGACTGCTGATACTGGCGCTCTGGATTTTAAGCAGTGGGGATTGCTCGCGATTCAGGACGGCGGTCGGCGCAAGCCAGTCGACACATTTGCCAAAGAAACGTTGATTCGGATTACCGGAAGATCGACATACACAGATAAGGGAGGAAGAACATGGCGGCCGAATGATTTCGTCTTGTCGGCTTTGATCGAGACGCACGATTGGAAAAATGAGCCAATGGTCTTGATCTCGTCGGGTCAGTTGATTGAGCAACTTGGGCTCGATAAGACGCAGCGGCGATTTTCCTTTGCACAATTAACCGGATCGGCCGAACTGCAGCGGCTTGCGACTGAGGCGCAGGCGCTCAAGCGCGCAGAGAAACCGTTAAACCGGGTCCAACAGGAAGCACTCAGTGTAAGCGATCGGCTCACGCTTCTTGCTCACGTAATGGATGGGAGCGCATTACTCATCATCCCCGCGCCGACAAGCGAAACGGATCCGTGGGTCGATCCATCGGGATGGTCGAAGTATTACCCCGAAGCGCAGGTCAAACCTTTCCAGACTCAATTGCAAACGGTTGCCAACTCGTATGTGCAAGGCGATGGATTTAACTTCAGTCGCGCCTCAAATCAGCTT
>WNGC01001911.1_pt1 | contig 15033 bp, 18 predicted proteins | sample 5400051 | NCBI WGS metagenome assembly WNGC01 (sample SAMN13153368, study PRJNA577476) | soil metagenome | isolation source: 20 cm soil or saprolite under grassland replicate 2 | place: USA:California | collected 2016-06-15 | reverse complement strand
CGGCACCGTCACGATCGTTTGGAAGCCCTCTGGATACATGCCCAGGGCTGTGGGTTCAAAACAGACGTCCACCCCTTCCTCGCGGCACAAGGCACGATCGCGGGAAATTGGACGGGGATACGCGGCTAAGTCTTCGGTCGGGCTGAACTGTGTCGGGTTGACGAAGATGCTCACGACGAGCGCATCACATCGTAATCGGGCGGCTCGAATGAGGGAGCGATGGCCGTCATGCAGCGCACCCATCGTGGGAACGAACCCGATGGTCACACCTTCCCGGCGTAATCGTTCGCTCCATGCAGCCATGGATCGTGCGGTGCGGATAATCTTCATGAGCCTGGGGGCGGGCTGCAAGCCTGGCGTGAGCCATAGCGGGTCGAGGGTTGGGGAAACAGGAGGCGGACCTCAGACTGCATCCCGACCTCGGCGAGCAACTGGCTGCTTGTGCGATGGAGTATTGGATGCACGAAGAGTGGATCGAGTTCGCTCAATGGCATGAGGACGAACCGGCGTTGGTGCATGCGAGGATGCGGCACCACGAGGTCCGGTTCGTTGATCACCCGTTGGCCATAGCACAAGATGTCCAGATCGATGGTCCTGGGGCCTGATCGGTCCTCCTCATCCCGGCCGAGCGAGCGCTCGATCTCCCGGAGTATGGACAAGAGGCTCTTCGGCGTGACATCCGTCTCAAGCTGCACGACGCCGTTCAAGAACCAGCCATCGCCAGGTTGGGCATGATCGTTCACTGGCTCTGATTCATAGAGCAGCGACACTCCCACCACTTGCGAGTGGGGCAGGAGGCTAAGTAACGTCACCGCACGGTCGCAGAAATCGATTCGATCGCCGACGTTCGAACCAAACCCGATGAAGACGGTCTCGCGGTGCATAGGGCTCGCTAATTTTGAATTTTGAATGGTGAATTTTGAATTGGATAGGTCACAAAACAATTCAACATTCAGCGTTCATCATTCAACAATCGCGCTAAAACCCAGCGCGTTTGATTCGCTCCACCGCTTCAGCCAATCGCTCTTTCGATGTACATACGGTCATTCTGATATACCCTTCGCCCGGGGCGCCGAAGCCGTTCCCCGGTGTCGTCACGATCCCGGCCTTTTCCAGCAAGTGAGCCGTGAAGGATGCCGAGGTGTATCCCTTCGGCACCGTGACCCAGACGTAGAACGCAGCCGGTGGAGGATCCACTTCCAGCCCAAGCTGCTTGAGGCCTGGGACGAGGGTGTCGCGTCGTTCCTGATAGATCTTGCGCAAGCCATCCGTCACGGAATCATTCAGGCTGAGCGCGGTAATGCCGGCTTCCTGAATCGCCTGGAAACAGCCGGAGTCCAGGTTGCTCTTCACCTTGCCGAGTCCCGCCAAGACCTGTTTGTGCCCGACGGCAAACCCGATGCGCCAGCCGGTCATGTTGTAGGTCTTCGACAGCGAGTGGAATTCAATTCCCACGTCCTTTGCCCCATCGACTTCCATGAAGCTCGCAGGAGGCTTGCCGTCGTAGAAAATCTCCGAATAGGCTGCGTCGTGGCAGACGATGACGTGGTTCTCCTGGGCAAAGTCCACCACTCGCTTAAAATAGTCCTTGCTCATGATGACCGACGTCGGGTTGTTCGGCGAATTCAGGAACATCAGTTTCGCGTTCTTCGCCACGTCCTTGGGAATCGCCTTCAGGTCTGGCAAGAAGCCGTTCTGTTTCGTGAGTGGCATGAGGTGCGAAACACCTCCGGCGAAGCCGGTTCCCACGGGATAGACAGGATAGCCCGGGCTCGGAACGAGCACGATATCGCCCGGATCGACGAATGCGAGCGGAATGTGTCCGATGCCTTCCTTCGAGCCGATCAGCGTGAGGACTTCGTGTGCCGGATCGAGCGTGACATGAAAGCGGCGCCTGTACCAGTCTGCCACCGCTTTGCGGAACGACAGCATACCCTCATACGAAGGATACTGGTGGTGCTTGGGGTCTTTGGCGGCCTTGCCGAGGCTTTCGACGATCGGCGTTGGCGTCGGCAGATCGGGATCCCCGATGCCAAGATTGATGATATCAACTCCCTTGGCAATCGCCGCCTGCTTCATCTTATCGATGGCGGCGAACAGATAGGGGGGCAGCGTCTTAATTCGAGTTGCGACCTCGATGGGGAAACCAGACATGCGAACAGGCTCCTTTCGTGGATCAATCGGGCGTAAAGTCTTCAGGTCTTCCAGTCATAAAGTCATCAAGTCTTGAAGTCGTGCGAATTCCGGCGACTTTCGACTTGATGACGTTCGGACTTTTCGACAAGGGGTCTAAGAGTACAGCAGGAATGAGGCGGCAATCAACGCTGAGGAGAGAGAAGATGACCAATGAGCCGATCGGCGATCTGATGGAGCTGTGGTAGAGGGGGGAGGGCTGCCGCTTTCACCTGCTGCGCGGTCAATCGTGCTTTTGTGAGATCCGGCGCACATTCTCGGCACAAGGACTCGATACCGTTCTCTTCCACCTCCAAATGAAACAGCAGCCCGTAGGCACGATCGGCATAACGGAAGGCTTGCAGGGGGGCAATGTCGGAGCCAGCTAAGGGGACACAGTCTTTGGGGAGGTCGAACACTTCGCCATGCCATTCGAAGACTTCGAACGAATCAGGCAGCGTACTGAAAACAGGGTCGTGTTTCGCCTCAGTCGTCAGCCTGACCTGTGTCATGCCGATTTCCAGCGCCTTGCCAGGACGGATGGTGGCACCCAACGCCTTCGCCATAAACTGACTCCCAAGACAGACTCCAATGACGGGCTTGCCCGCCAGGATCACGGATCGAATGAATTCCGTCTCTTCGGCAATCCAGGAATCAGGATCATTCACCGACATCGGCCCACCCATCACGATCAACATATCGCCCGCACCCTTCGGCAACCCGTCTTGTGGGACGAGATAACGTTCCAAGCTCACGCCGCGCTCAGTCAGCGCCGTCGCGAAGGCTCCGGGCCCTTCAAAGGGAACGTGTTTCAGGCAGACTGCACGCATTGACACCTCGGGGGGATCGCTTGGCTTTGGCAGGTTTGAAACATAGCGTGATTATGCTGGTCGTTTCAAGTGACTACTAGGAAAACTGAGAACGGAATCAATTCCGCCAAGGTTTGAGGAGTTCAACGAGACGGATGTGCGGGAGGAGATTATCGATCCGCTCTTCAATCAGGACGAAAATAGGGTTTCAGGCTCCGATTCTTTCTGTCTCTTCAAAACATATTGTCGAAGGTCGTGATGGACGCCTGTCTGTTCTGCATTTATACTAGCTGCAGAATTTTCTTCTTGCTGGGTAGGTGGAAGACTCATGTCATTCCCGATTGACGAACGGCAACAGGTCCAGCTTGAGCTGGAAGGGTTGAAACGAACGTTGGAGTGGACGGAGATTCAGCGGGAGCAGCTTTTGGATCGCTTGGACCTGCTTCGGCTCGACAACGTCCGTCTTCAGGATCGAGTGGAGGAGTTGGTGCGTCAGGTCGAAGGGCTTAAGCAGCAACAGCCATTATTCTAGCAGGATGCTAGCAGGACGTTGAAAAAGTCCGGCAGCATCGTTCTCGGCTCATCGAAATCCTCAACGTACCCAGAGGGTACGCCTCCGGTTTCGACTCGCCTGCGGCCTTGCTGAACGGCCTTTTTGAACATCCTGCGGGGAGTTTTTCTCTTGTTCCAATGGTGTAGTCCATTAAAGTTTTGCTGAGTTGAAACGGTTTTTCCGAAGTCTGCTAAGATCGTTCGGAGTGCGCGAGCATTTATGCCATGAAATATCATGTTGTGAATATCGAAGATCTGCGTTGGCTGTTGGGCCATACTGGCGGCTTTTGCGGCGGCTATGTGACGGATGTGCAGGTGTCGAAGCGACGACTGTTGGACGAAGCGTCGGGACGCGAGGTGCTGGCGGGGACTACGGTCACGGTCGTGATCCGCTATCGTATCCGCCAGATGGCTCGCGTCGCGAAACTCACGATGATCGGCGTGACGGACTTCTCGATGTTTGAACAGGAAGGGGCCGATTGCTCGACGCTATCGGTTATCCAAGCGGAGTTGACCGACGGGAAACTCCGCTTCTGGTTCGATCCGCAGGGCGAACTCTATGTGGTGTGTGAGGAGGCACAGCTGGAGGAAGTAGCGGCGCCGAGTCTCGAACCCTTGTCTCTGAAGCAGGTGGCTCAATGGATCTTTCAAAGTGGGATGCCGGACTGGCCGACTATAACCTGGCTGTTGGCGGAACTGGATGTGGCGGGTGTCCCCTGTACTTGGCGGGCCACTACTCCGACATCCGAGCGTCATCCATCCATTCAGTGGGAAGGGGATCTGCTTCCTGCGTCGATGCAGGGAGCAGTGGATGTCACAGGGGTTCACTGTATGTTATACGGGCCGCTCGATGGACCTGGGTTCGGCGTGGTGCTGCGGGTCCGCGGGGTGCAGGATCGCCGTACTGCACAAGTGCTTTCGCTCCTGGCGGATCTGATTGCTCAGCGGTTCTCCGGCCAGTGCTTGGTGGGCAATACAATCATTCCAGGCGTGGAATGGAAGAATTGGAAGTCATTCGAACAGCAACGAGGGGCTGATGTCTAGCATACGGCGGCTAGGAGGAAGCAGGAGGGCTAGCGGACTGTGGAAAAACTAAGTCGGCACAGGCCAGAACCTCGATGATCCGCGCGTGCGCGCAAGTGGGAGAAAACTCCAGGATCATCGGGCGAGACGAGGTGGGAATCCAATCGGTCCAGGTCGCGCCTTTCTCGCCCCGTGGTCTGTGGCGCTGGCGAACATATTCCGCACCTTGCTAGCCCAGCGCTTGTCCGTTGGCGTGTTCCGACAGATGCGTGCCATTGATATGTGCATAGGCCGGGGCGATGTTCCCGTTTTTCACGCCGTTGATGTGTGTCTTGCCGTTCACGTTCTTCTCGTTCACACATTCCACCAAGGCCCAGAGCTGCAACGGATTCACATTCTGCTTCCGGGCGACGTGCAGCGGCGTCCCTTCCAGCACAGTTTTGAGTGCCAGGTCTGTCCGCCACCCTAAGTGCTTCGTGAAAGGGGAGATTACTTTCTCGATGGCTGCGATGACTTTATTGTCGTTACTGAAGTGATTCAGCATGATGATCCGTCCGCCGGGTCGGCAGACGCGGATCATTTCGCTGACTACCTTGCGGTAGTCGGGAACAGCGGTGACGACGTAGGCCGCGACGACTGTGTCGAAACTGTCGTCCCTGAACTCCATCACGGCAGCATCCATCCGGTGCAATTCCACGTGGTCCATCCGGTGTTCTGCCGCTCGCTGCTTCGCTTTGTCCAACATGCCTTCCGAAAAATCGATACCGACAATTTGGCAATGGCGGGGGTACATCGGCAGAGCTAACCCGGTCCCGATTCCCACTTCGAGGATTTTTTCATCCGGCTGGACGTTCAAGTTTCGGATCGCTGACTCACGCCCTTCGTTAAACACCTTCCCGAAAATCTGATCGTAGATCCTGGCGTAGGACGTATAGACACGCTCGACCTTCGCTAAATCCATATCACCTCCAACTCCACATTAGATGCAACGTGCACTCCTCGGCCCGGTAGGGATGAGCCGACTGTCACCGCTACAGTACAGAGGGGGGAACATTTGTGCGGCGGAGCACCTGAATGGAGCGAGGGGACCCGCCCGAACAGCATTCGGGACTACTCTAGCCAACTCGCTATGACGAGTCAACAGATTATCTCGGTTCCGTCACTTGATTCACCCGCGGCTCATGGGATAGGTACAGGCATGATCTTCGCTGGCTTCTTCGCCGGGTTGTTGTTTCTCGGCCTCATTCTTGGTGACTGGCTCTACTTTGTGCGCCTCACGCCGGATGCGAGTCGGTACGGGTGTGGAGTTGCGCGCACGCAGGATCGATTCACGCATATGACCCTGAAGCATTTGGCCGACCAGTTTGATGCCGGGGGTTTCTTGACGTTGCCGCATGGAACGGCGCGGTTTTACCAGGATCTGAACCAGATTGTGATTCGCCAGAAATACCGGCTTTTTGCCATAGGCTTCCGAACATTGTGGCCCTTAAAAGGGGTGATTTCCCTGTCTCCGGAAGGCGACTCACTCGGGGTGCTCTGCAGAAAGCTCACTCCTTGGTCCTCGGCTCTTCTCACAGGCATCTGGTTTGCCCTGGTGGCAGTGGGTACGGTGGGGGCCCTGATCTCTTTGTTCATCGAGGGAGAAATGGTGGCACTTGGTGGAATCGTGTTGGCGTTCGGGATTGTAGGGTTGGGACTTGTTTTTTTATTGTCCGGAGCCATTACGGTGGTGTTCGCTTATCGGCTAGAAAACGCTCGGCTTACGACGGTCTATCAAGAACTCCGGGAGGTACTCGAAGGGGCTCGCGCGCGAGAAGCGTGAGGAGCGCGACTTGCGCGACGTGGGGGCGGTCTGAAGACTGAAGTGTTCGAAACTTCGATTCGCGCTTTTCCCGCCAGTCTCGCTGTCTCGCTTGAGTCAGGGATCGGCAATTGCCTTAGAAGCGCTCGCGAATAATGCGAATTATAAAAGAAATAGACTCAGAAACCGATCGTATTCGGCTGGGAGATTCAGGCTGGACCGGTTGCGGGCGAGACCAGCAATAATGCCGCGATGTTTCTTGCTGAGCCCGGACGATTCAAAGGCCTGAGAAAAGTGCTGCCACCGCGCGGTGGGGTCGGTGGCCAGACGCGCTCGCTCCAACGGCGGCAACGCCTGGACCGAGGTTGTGAGGGAACGAATCGCCTTCTCGACACTCTCATAGGGCGGCGCCAGCTTGAGCTGGGCGTAGAACGTTTCGAGGTGATGACGGAACTCCTCTCGAAGTGCCAGGGTATGATCGGTTGCGGGAGGAATCGGTTCAGACATGGTGGTCGTGAAGGAGATAATACGGGATGGATTGTCGTCGTGACAACAGGCTAGCAGGATGCTGAAAAAGTCGCTCCTGGGAACCGTGAAACGTTAGACGTGAAACGTAAGATTGCTGATTGCTCATCTTCCGAATCCTTTCACGTTTTACGTTTCACCTTTCACGAACGACAAGGCTGGCCTTTTTGTGCAGCCCTTCGAACTATTGAGGCTAACTTCGAGTCGGCGCGGCCGTGAGCGGGATCGGCGTCCAGGTTGCGCCCCCGTCGGTCGAACGGTAGAGTCCACTTCCATTCGTACCGGCATAGAGTAGGCGCGAATCGCGCGGGCTCATCGCGAGAGCGCGAATATTCAACGAAGCCAGCCCGCGGTTGCTCGCGGTCCAGGTCTGTCCGCTGTCCCTGCTTTTCCAGACTCCCCCTGGACCGCCGATATAGAGGCTCTTCGGCTGGGTCTGGTCGAGGAGGATACTGCTCACGAACAGATCTGGGAGCGATTGCCCGATTCGCTCCCATTGCTCCCCCTGCGTCGCGGTGCGGAAGAGGCCCTTCGTTGTTCCGGCATAGACGATATCTGGGTTGACCACATCGAAGACAACGGCATTGACTCCCAGCGCCATCGCCCCCATCAGCTCCTGTTCGGGAATCAGCCCGTTGTTGATTTTCTTCCATCTCATCCCGGCGCTGTCGGACCGATAGATTCCTCCCGTAGTTCCCGCGTAGAGAATCCGAGGATTGCGAGGATGAATGGCGATGGAGACCACGATGTGCACTTCCTTCATTCCCGCCATGCGTTCCTCCCATTCACGCCCGCCGTCTTTGGTATAAAAGACGCCGACGGTCGTGGCGGCGTAGATCTGATCGTGGTCAGTCGGATGAAAGACAAATTGATTGATAAAGGATACATGTTCTTTGAGTCCGACGTTGTGGGGGAGCCAATGTTGTCCGCCGTCCGGACTTTTGTAGACGGCGTCGGCCATCGTGCCGGCATAGATCGTTGCCGGGAACTGAGGATCGATTGCGAGAGTTGTCACACGTCTTGCGCTGAAACTCGGGAACCGTTCCCACAACTGACCCTCGTCGCGCGACTTATAGACGGCATCGTTCGTGGCGACATAGAGAATGTTCGCATTGACCGGATGCAGGGCAATCGAGACGATCGCCTGGCTCTCCCTCTCGCAGCCTGTGAACACCGGGCAGAGGAGTGTGGCGACGACGCAGGCAATCGACAGTGGATGGCTCTGATAATCCCGGCTTGTCGTCATTATTGCGAAGCGCCCGTCGTGAGAAGATCGGCGGGTGACCTAACCATAGCAGTCCGAAGGGAGTCAAGGTCGTATGTGGAGTGAAGGAATCGTCGGGAGATAGGTGTGGGGCGCGTGAGTGAGGCTAAATTACGTGGCACGGGAGATGGAGTCGCGGGTGTTTCGAACTCGAGCCAGCAAGCGACCGCGCGCGGAAGAGTCGAATACTCCTCCGCGCGCCGCTCACTCTTTCCGCTAAGGCTTTCTGGTATAGGTGATCTCCAACATCTTCATTTCCTTGCTGTGCTTGTGTGTACCGTACATGTCAAATGTCTGGGTATTACCGTCCACAATCTTCCAGACCGCACGATGTGTCATCTTCCCTCCACCCGGTTCATCATGCTGACCTTTCAGCGTGATGGTCTTGCCGTCACCACTCGCGGTGCCTTCCATCGTAAAGAACCCGGTGCCCATGGTATCCATCCATGTCGTCACGTATTTCTTGCGCAGGTTGTCGTATCCGTCGATTCCAATTCCGGAGAAGGGTTGTCCCATCATCTGGCTGGTGAATTCTTGGTAGAGGAAGCGCCCGTCCAGCAGCATCTTCATGTCCGCGGTGCCGGTTGATTCCGTGGGAGGCTTGCCTGGTTCCATCCACTCCTTCGTGGTTGTCGTCCAACTACCGGCCAAGGTTGCGAACAGCTTGTGAGGTTCGCCGGGGGTAGCCAGTTTCTGGTACACCTCCATCATCGCCTGCGGGTCCATTTGTTTCTCCGGCTTCTTGTCCTTCGCCATCGCGACCGAGACGGTCAGAACAATACAGAGCCCAGCCAGTGTGAAGTGTGTAAGACGCATGGTTTCCTCCTTATAAAATGACAATCGTGTGTGATGCTTAATGACTCATTCTTGCAGCGCCACTTCTCAACCTAATCGGAGCAGTCAACATGCGTACCGTGCTCGGTGCCGAAGGAGCCCGGGGCTAGGCTTCGACCAGGACCTTGAATCTGCCGTAGACTATGTGTTTGAGGTTGAAGGGCATGGTCTTCCCATTACACATTTCCGTGATGCGCGGATCCTTCATCACCTTGGCATTGACGCGGTTGCGATGCGCACGCGACTTGTAGACGATCCAGGAGAATATCACCGTCTCGCCAGGCTTTGCCTTGGCCAAGCGAGGGAACGGAACTCCGAACGTGACCTTGAGATCGTCGCCGGCGCACTCTCGGTATTCGAGCGTGCCATGGTCGCGCCAGATATTACCCGCCCCTTCTCGGCCATGCGGCGGTAAGCCTGCAGATTCTTCTTGGGGACGGGCAAGACAAATCCATCGACATATCGCATGTGTGAACCCTGCCTTGTGGTTGCATCTTCAATCAATCATAGTTGGGGATTGTACAAACGTCATACGAGCCGCGGGTGAGGATGAGGCGATCAGTAACGTAGAATGTCTCCATTTAACTACTTCTTCTTGCCCATCTCGGCGCGCAGGTGCTCCTCTTGCTCCCTGAGCTCTGGCGTGAACTCGGCTCCGAAGTCTTCCGCCTCGAACACTTGACGAATCTCGATCTCGGACTCCCCCTTCATCGGATTCGGGCATCGCTTGACCCATTCGATCGCCTCTTCTTTCGATTTGACCTGCCACAGCCAGAAACCGGCGATCAGCTCCTTTGTCTCCGCGAAGGGTCCGTCAATCACGGTCCGCTTGCTTCCAGAGAACTTGACGCGCGCGCCTTTCGAGCTTGGCTGGAGGCCTTCGCCCGCGAGCATCACGCCGGCTTTCACTAGTTCTTCATTGAACTTCCCCATTTCGGTCAGGAGCTTCTCGTCTGGAAGAACGCCCGCTTCTGAGTTTTTGTCGGCTTTGACTAGAATCATGAATCGCATTGTCGTGTCTCCTTTCTGGTTTCGGTTTCAGAGCTGGGCTTCCAAGCGGTCTCGAACTTCTCATCCCGGGCTCTACGTATTTGTCGGACAAGAGGCCGCAAAATCGACGTGGCAATGAGTTTTTTGGCGCGCTACTCCGTGCCCGAGATGCCGAGCCGCCGCAACTACCCTCCTGCCATGGCACCCACAATGAGAAAAGGCTCGGCACCCGTTGCGACCGCATCGGGTAGCAGGGCATCCGGTGATTCATGGGAGAGATCCTGCTCGCAGGCGAAGAACCTCACGAAGGCTCGGCGCTTGAGTGTGCCGTGATCTCGGATCGTCCCCTGCAGCATCGGATAGCGGGCTTCGAGGGCGTCGAGCACCGAACGCTGCGTTACCGGACCCGCGACGTCCAACGTCACCTCACTATCCACGCGAGCCAAGGTCCGCAGATGTGCCGGGAGTACGACCCTAATCATGTCAGAGTTTGAACCTCCACAGCTAATACCGCAGGAAGATCCCGTACGATCGGAGTCCAGCTGTCACCGGCATTCGCCGAGCCATACACTTGTCCTCCGGATGTCCCGAAATAGATGCCGCACGGATCAAGCGAGTCGACGGCCATCGAATCGCGCAACACATTCACATAGCAATCGCGCTGCGGCAGACCCTTCGTGAGCGCCTCCCACTCGTTCCCGCCCGTCCGGCTGCGGTACACGCGCAACTTTCCGTCGGGAGGAAAATGCTCGGAGTCGCTTTTGATCGGTACGACGTAGACCGTCTCCGGCTCGTGGGCGTGCACATCGATCGGAAACCCGAAGTCCGTCGGCAGGTTCCCGCTGATTTCGTGCCACGACTCGCCGGCATCGTCGCTGCGCATCACGTCCCAGTGCTTTTGCATGAACAGCACGTTCGGGCGCGTCGGGTGCATCGCGATGCGATGAACACAGTGGCCGACTTCCGCATCCGAGTCCGGAAGCTCATACTGGGACTTCAATCCGCGGTTGATCGCGCGCCAGGTCATGCCGCCATCATCGGTCCGGAATGTCCCTGCAGCCGAGATGGCTATATAGATGCGCTGGGGGTTCCTTCGGTCAAGCATGATGGTATGCAAACACATCCCGCCGGCGCCCGGTTGCCACAGATTACCTTTCACGGCGCGCAGCCCGGCAAGTTCCTGCCAGGTCTGCCCGCCGTTGCCTGATCGGAACAAGGCCGCATCTTCGATTCCCGCATACACTGTGTCCGGGTCGGTCAGTGACGGTTCGAGGTGCCAGACCCGCTTGAATTCCCAAGGACGTTGCGTGCCGTCATACCACTGGTGGGTCGTCAGCGGTTTTCCGGTCTCCGAGGATGTGTCGTATACGAACTTGTTGCTCTCTCCCTTCGGCATGCCATCCGGAGTGGTGGTCGGTTCGCCTGGAGGTGTTCCGGGTTGGTGCCACGTTTTACCGCCGTCATCCGATCGTTGGATAATTTGCCCAAACCAGCTGCTGGTTTGCGAGGCATAGATGCGGCTCGGCTCAACGGGCGAGCCTTTGAGATGATACATCTCCCATCCGGCAAAGTGCGGACCGCTGACATCCCACTGCTTGCGCTTGCCATCCGCGGTCAGGATGAATGCGCCCTTTCGTGTCCCAACCAGTAGCCGTATCTTGCTCATCCCTTACTCCTCTCTGACAGCATGTTGAAAAAGTCCGCCACTGACGCGTCCCATTTGACGTGGCTATGGCTCATGCACAATCTGCCATCGGCTGTGCCGGATTATGGTTGCTCATATGCCTGTTTGAGTGTCTTGATGTCGGGCTTGGTCATTTGAAGAATCGCCTTCATGACTCTTTCGGATTTCGCGACATCCTTGTCTCGCAACATCTCGTCCCACACAGGAGAGACGATTTGCCACGACAGACCATATTTATCCTTCAGCCAGCCACATTGACCTTTTTCTCCGCCTTGCGAGAGCTTCTCCCACATCTCGTCAATTTCCTTCTGCGTCTCGCACCTCACCATAAGCGAGATAGCCTCAGAAAATGTGAAATGCGGCCCGCCGTTTAAGGCAACGAATTCCTGCCCCTCGATCTCAAACGTCACGGTCATGACAGACCCCTTCGGTCTCCCGGAGACCTCTGCGCCTGCTGCTCCATAGCGAGTCATGTCTCCGATCTTAGAATTCTTAAAAATCGACGCATAAAACTTCGCCGCTTCTTCGGCTTGATTATTGAACCACAAGCATGGGGTGACCTTTTGCATATCGTGTTGCTCCCTTGTACTGAATCGACTACAAATACTTGTGTGCCAGGCTCTACCACTTTATCGAACGAGACGACTCGAAATCGACATGTCCGACAGTCGATCTTGTGCAACGCTACCGAAGATCGCGGTGCATCGGGTTTCTTCTATATACCTACTTTGCGCTGGCGCTCATTTCCCAAAGGGCGAACATGTTGTTCTCCGTGTCCTGGCAGATGGCGAAATAACCCATCTGCGGTACCGCTGTCTTGGACATGCAGACTTTGCCGCCGAGTTTCTCGACCTTTGCCATGGGATCATCCCGCCATCGGGCGTGTCGTCACTGCCGCCTGTGTCGATGTGCCAGTACTCCTTCATCCCGGGAAACAGCTTTATGTTCCATCCGAACAACGAGCCGTAAAACTTCTTTGCGCGTTCGGGATTATCCGCTGGAATTTCAAACCAGACGATGCTTGAGGCGGCGCCGTTTTTCTTTACGGCCTTAGGTTTTGCTTTCGCTTTCTGGCTCATCATGTCCTCCTTGTTGTTGTTCGCTTGTCTATAGGAAACGAAACTCTTACCCTCATAATTATTATTTATTCGATAGGCCGGTGATTTCAATGAGAGGTCTGACTTCAACGGTTCCGATGTGTGCACCAGGCACCCGGGTGGCGATGCGGACTGCCTCGCCAAGATCTTTGACGTTGACCAAGAAGTAGCCTGCAAGTTGCTCACGCGTCTCCACGAACGGCCCGTCGGTCACGAGCGATTGGCCCTCGCGCACCCGCACGATGGTTGCCGTCGACGCCGGATGCAGCGGCGATGCGCTCAGATATTGCCCATCGTCGTGGAGCTGGTGTGTGAGCTGGACTGATTCCGCGAGCATCTCCTTCCGTTTTGTCTCGCTCATCCTGCCGAAGGCCTCCTCATCATGATGAACCAACAATAGATATTTCATGAGGCTCCTTCCATTGACATCGGATAGGCGTTCGACAGCGCAAAAATCGACAACGGCTAGACTGGGTTCAAAATGCTGTCTCTACCGGCTCGCTCCAACAGCTTGGCCAGAGCTGTTCTCCTGGTGGACACTAGCATCGCAGGAGTTCAAAATGGACGTCCAGCGCGGCCGCAGACGAAGGAAGCGCCGGAGGCGTACCCTCTCGGATACGTTGAGGATGCTTCCAAGTCGAGAACAAAGCTGGCGGCCGTTTTCAACATCCTGCTAAGTCGGCAGCCCTGGGATTTCTATGACCGGCCTGACCTCAACAGTTCCTTTGCGTGCCATGGGGATCTGTGCAGCGATGGCGATCGCCTCGTCTAGATTCTTGGCGTCGATGAGGAAATAGCCGCCCAGCTGTTCCCGCGTTTCAGCAAACGGACCATCGGTCACGAGCCGTTTGCCTTCACGCACCCGAACGCTGGTCGCCAGGGAGGTCGGATGCAACGGGTTGGCTGCCAGATACTGACCGCTCGAGTGAAGCTGATGTGCAAGCTGCGTGGACTCCGTATAACAGTCCTTCCGCTCGGTCTCGCTCAACGCCTGTTCGGCCCCATAAATCAGCAACATGTATTTCATATGGTCCCCTCCATCAGTCCGTCCATAAAGTCGAACCATGATTATCCGGATCGAGACTCTGTCGTGACTGCTTTATATTAGTGCATGCCTCTGAACGCCTATGCAACGATTGGAGCGTGGCTACTGCGATGTTGCTCCATGATCGGCCGCACCTCCATGCTTCCGAGATGCACCGAGGGAAACTTCGAAGCCACCTGGATGGCCTCGTTCAGGTCCCTGGCGTTGATGAGGAAAAACCAGCCAATCTGTTCCTTCGTTTCGGCAAAGGGCCCGTCCGAGACGGACACCTTGCCCTCCCCACCCCGCACGGTCACGGCCTTCTGAACGGATTCCGGAGGCTCCGCCGCAATCATGTGGCAGTCCCTCTGGAGTTGGTCACAGTGGGCCGCGAGGGCATCCATGAACGCGCCACATTCTTCCTGGGACATTGCCTCGAACTTCTGTTCCCCGATACAACACAAGAGCAGATATTTCATGGTTCTCTCCCTCCCACGACGTTCTGAACGTCTGGTGACATCAGATAGTCGTCGGGCGAGATCAAAATCGACATCGGTTTCCTGCCAGGCAGAAATAGGCTGCGGGCCAATAGAGAGATAGATTGCCAGGGAGGCAGGATTCCCAAGAATGTGATGCTTGACAAGTCTTCGTAAGCGGGTGACATTCCTGGCAGAATGAGATTTCCGTGAATAGGGGGAGCCACCATGAAGAGACCGTTTGGAACGCGGTCTTTGTCGCAGCTCACGTAACTGGTTGGGCAGCAACAGGGAGAAGGAGGGTCGCGTGAAGCTATCGGATGAAGATCAAGACGCTCTGCGGTACGCGAAGGCTCTCCTTGAGAATCCTGGCCTCGCAGCGAAGATCACGGGATTGATCGGCATGCCGATTGAGAAGGCGCTCAAGCTACTTCCGGAGAAATGGACAAAGGTCGTCAACGAGGCAACAAAGAAGTCGCTGGAGACTGCACTACAGGCCGCGCTGCTGACGCTTGATGACAAGCCGCAGCCGAACTCTTGGGAGTTTCTTCACAAGCTCGCGGTAGCGGCGACCGGCGCGGGGGGAGGTGCCTTCGGATTGCTCGGTCTTCCACTTGAACTCCCCTTATCCACCACCATCATGCTGCGCTCCATTGCAGATATCGCACGAAGTGAGGGCGAACGTCTCAGGACGCCGGGCGCCAAACTGGCCTGCCTTGAAGTCTTCGCTTTTGGCGGGCGGAGCAAGAGCGACGATTCGAGTGAGTCCGCCTACTTCCTGA
>WNGC01006394.1_pt1 | contig 15045 bp, 11 predicted proteins | sample 5400051 | NCBI WGS metagenome assembly WNGC01 (sample SAMN13153368, study PRJNA577476) | soil metagenome | isolation source: 20 cm soil or saprolite under grassland replicate 2 | place: USA:California | collected 2016-06-15 | reverse complement strand
AAGGCCATTCCGTCTCTGGAGGTAAATAATGTTGTGCGCGGCCAGTTTCGTGGCTACCGAAACGAAAAGGGTGTGGCGCCGGATTCGAAAATCGAAACCTTCGTCGCTTTGCAGCTGAACGTGGATTCGTGGCGCTGGCAAGGCGTTCCATTCTATATCCGAGCAGGGAAGTCGTTGCCAGTCACGTGCACTGAGATCGTCGTTCGGTTGCGGGAGCCACCCATCACCTTTCCAACGTCCTGTCGTGTTCCCAACTATTTTCGATTCCGCGTCAGTCCTGACGTCACAGCTGCTTTTGGCCTGACGGTCATGGATCAACAAGAGAAGATGATTGGCGAACAAACGGAGTTGCTGGCGAGCCGTTATCCCGGGGCAGAAGAGACGGTTGCATATGAACGCATGCTCGGTGACGCCATGGCGGGAGACGCTACGTTGTTTGCCCGGGAGGACTATGTGGAAGAGGCATGGCGCATCGTCGATCCGGTCCTGAAAGCCGGCACTCCGGTGTACGAATATGAGCCGGGTAGCTGGGGCCCGAGTGAAGTTGATCAGAAGGTGTTGCCATCTCGCGGCTGGGAGAACCCGGTCGTGAATACCACGACCAAATGAGGGAATTTTTCAATCCATGGAAGGAGAAGGAATGCGCATTGGCATTGCCACCGATCACGGTGGATTTGATTTGAAGAAAGAGTTGGTCACACAACTCCGCGGAGCCGGACATGAGGTCGTCGACTTCGGGGCACATCATCTGAGCGAAGGCGATGACTATCCCGACTACGTTGTGCCGCTGGCACAAGCAGTAGCCACCCATGAAGTAGAACGGGGTGTGGCGATTTGCGGAAGCGGCGTCGGCGCGTCGGTGTGTGCAAATAAGATTTCTGGCATCCGAGCGGCGTTAATTCATGACCATTTTTCTGCAAGGCAGGGCGTAGAGGACGATCACATGAACATTCTTTGTATGGGCGGCAGGACCGTCGGACCGGCCGTCGCCTGGGATCTCGTTCAGACATTTCTGGCAGCCGACTTCAGTCAAGCCCCGCGACATCTGCGCCGCCTGGGCAAAGTAGCCTTGCTGGAGACAGAGAACGAAACAGACAAAACCTGCGGACCAGGTGGTCGCGGTCGGAAAAGACTTGCTCGCTAGAAATCAGGGTAGTCGCACCTTCTCAGCAGCGTGACCTTTGAAGCATCTTAATCGCTCGTTCCTCCAGTGTCAGCACAAGTCAAAGAAGGACGAAGTTCGCCGCTAGGAGCAACCGTTTCTGCCGATGGGACAAATTTTAGCGTTTACTCGAAGCACGCTAAACGAATCGAACTCCTCCTATTTGATTGTGTCGACGATGCCCGGCCAGAGCGTGCGATCTCGACCGAGTGGGAGGCGGCGGAGCCGGTTCCCGTCGACATCTATCACGCCGAGTCGCGCTCCATGGTTATGCTCTTTACCGGAATTTGATATGCATGGAATTGCGAAACCTAAATCTGGCAGTGCGCTGGTTAAGCAGGCTGGATCAGTTGCTGTAGTCGAGATTCGGCGCCAGGCGCTTTTCCGCCTCCGCGACCGATTCGCCACGCCGCGTCGCGTAGTCAACCAGTTGGTCACGCCCGATCTGTCCGATTCCAAAATATTTGGCGTCAGGATGCGAAAAATAAAGGCCGCTCACGCTCGCGCCGGGGTGCATCGCAAACGATTCGGTCAATTTAATCTCCGCGTTCTTCTGTGCATCGAGCAAATCGAACAACGTTTGTTTCTCCGCATGATCAGGACAGGCTGGATAACCGGCTGCCGGCCGGACGCCGCGATATTTTTCGCGGATCAGATCGACATATGACAATTGTTCGTCGCGTCCGAATCCCCAGGCTATCCGCGTCTGCTTGTGCAAATATTCGGCAAACGCTTCCGCTAGTCGATCTGCCAACGCCTTGGTCATGATCGCGCTGTAATCATCGTGCTGATGTTTGAACTCTTCGGCGAGTTCATCCGCACCGTGAATCGAGACGGCAAATCCTCCAAGATAATCTGCCGATTGGGGATTGCCCGCGGTGGTGGGTGAACTTCTTGCCGATTGCGGAGAGATGAAATCAGCCAGGCAGTGATTGAACTGTCCTGCCGGCTTTTGCATTTGCTGACGGAGAAAATAAAACGTCGCTAGCTTCTCTGTGCGACCATCGTCGGCATAAATGTCCACATCATCGCCAACTGAGTTTGCTCGCCAAAAAGCGTGCACACCGCGTGCGGTCAACAGATTCCTGGCGACGATCTGCCCGAGAAGTTTCTGTGCATCGTCGAAAAGTTCGCGCGCTTGTTTCCCAATCTTGGAGTCCTCGAAAATCGCGGGGTAGCGGCCGCGCAATTCCCAGGCATGAAAAAATGGCGACCAATCGATGAATGGAACCAGGTCGCCGAGTCCGATCGTGTTTTTCTCGGGAACATAAGTACGCACGCCGAGGAACTCCGGTTTCGGCGGGATATAGCTACTCCAATCAATCGGCGTCCGATTTGCGCGCGCTTCTTCGAGCGTTAGGAAACTTTTTTTCCGTGTCTTTGCAGCATGCTCTTGACGCAACCGTTCGTAATCTTCGCGTGTTTTCTTATCGAATGCGGATTTGAGTTCTTCGTTGAGCAGGGAATTTACCACGCCCACAGCGCGCGACGCATCCAGCACGTGCACGGTGCTGGCCTGATAATGCGGCGCGATTTTCACGGCAGTGTGTGCCCGGCTCGTGGTCGCCCCGCCAATCAGGAGTGGCAGACGAAATCCTTCGCGCTCCATTTCCTGCGCCACATGGACCATCTCATCGAGTGATGGCGTAATCAGTCCGCTTAAGCCGATCGCGTCCGCCTTCTTTTCCCGCGCCGTTTCAAGGATCTTCGCCGCGGGCACCATCACGCCAAGATCGACCACGTCGTAGTTGTTACATTGCAGCACTACTCCGACGATGTTCTTGCCGATGTCGTGCACGTCGCCTTTCACGGTCGCCATAACGATCCGGCCCTGCGGCTTTGCGCCCGCGGATTTTTCCGCCTCCATAAACGGCAGTAGGTAAGCGACAGCTTTTTTCATCACACGCGCGCTCTTCACGACCTGTGGCAGGAACATTTTGCCTGCGCCGAACAGGTCACCCACCACGCTCATCCCGGCCATGAGCGGACCTTCGATGACATCGAGGGGTCGCTTGCATTTTTGGCGCGCTTCCTCCGTGTCGGTATCTATGTAATCAACGATCCCCTTGATCAAAGCGTGTTTCAGGCGCTCTTCGACGCTCTCTTTGCGCCACGCCTTATCGCTGACAGGTGTCTTATCTTTCGCTTTAACGTTTTCCGCGAACTCGACCAGGCGTTCGGTTGCATCGTCGCGCCGGTTCAACAACACGTCCTCGACGCGCTCTCGCAGCTCGGGCTCAATTTCTTCGTACACTGCGAGCTGTCCCGCGTTCACGATTCCCATGTCCAGACCGGCGCGAATGGCGTGGAATAGGAAAGCCGCGTGCATCGCTTCGCGCACGGCGTTGTTCCCGCGAAAGGAAAAAGAAATGTTACTTACTCCTCCGCTAACGCGTGCCCCGGGCAGATTCTTTTTGATCCAGCGCGTCGCTTCAAGGAAATCGACCGCGTAATTGCGATGTTCTTCCAGGCCGGTGGCAATCGTCAGAATGTTTGGATCAAAAATAATATCGTTCGCTGGGAAATCGGCGTGTTTGGTCAACACATCGTAAGCGCGCGAACAGACGTCGATTTTTCGCTGGCGATTGTCGGCTTGCCCTTGCTCATCGAATGCCATCACGATGGTGGCCGCGCCGTAACGTCTGATCAATCGCGCCTGCCGGACAAACTCCTCTTCGCCGTTTTTTAAGCTGATGGAGTTCACCACCGCTTTTCCCTGCACGCACTTGAGTCCCGCTTCGATGACGCTCCACTTTGAGCTGTCGATCACGATGGGGATGCGCGTGATTTCGGGTTCGCTCCCGATCAAGTTCAGGAAGCGAACCATGGCCGCTTCCGAATCGATCATCCCTTCATCCATATTAACGTCGAGAAGGTTCGCGCCACCCTGTACCTGTTGGCGCGCCACGGCGATTGCCCCGTCGAAATCGCCTCCCAAAATCAGCTTCGAAAACCTGGGGGACCCCGTGATGTTGGTGCGCTCGCCAATGACAGCGAACCCAAATTCCGGCGTAATGTTCAACGGCTCGAGGCCAGAAAGTCGCAGAATCATGTAGAGCTGACTGTCCTTTCCACGACGCGCGGCGAAAATTGACGCACCAGTTTCGTCAGCGCACGGATGTGATCCGGCGTCGTCCCACAGCAACCGCCGACCACGTTGAGCCAGCCGTTCTCTACCCACTTGGCAACCTTGGGTGCAAAGGTTTCGGCCGTTTCTGGAAAACCTGTCGGCGAGAGCGCATCTGGCAGACCGGCGTTGGGATACGCGCTCATGTAGTACGGCGAAATGCGCGCCAGCTCTTCTATGAACGCTTCCATTTCGTCGGGACCCAGCGAACAATTCAAACCGAGGATGAGCGGTTGCGCGTGCGCAATCGATATGAGCAACGCTTCAACCGTTTGCCCGCTTAAGTTCCGCCCGGATTTGTCGATCACAGTGCCCGAGATCATCAACGGCACGCTGCGTCCGGTTTTTTCAAATGCATCGGGGATTGCGAACAACGCAGCTTTTCCGTTGAGAGTGTCGAAAATAGTTTCGACAATGAGAAGATCGACACCTCCCTCAAGCAGGGCTTTCGCTTGGTCGAAATAAGTTTGTCGAAGTTGATCGAACGACACCGCGCGAAACGCCGGATCGTTTACGTCAGGTGAAATGGAACCGGCAACTGGAAGAGGTCCCATCGATCCGCCAACGAATCGCTGCTGCCCGGTTTCATTCGCGACGCGATCCGCCGCGCGGCGCGCGATCCTGGCCGCTTCAAAATTAATTTCCTGAACGAGTGTGCGAAGATCGACGTCGTCCACCACGCGCTGAAAGAATTCCTGATCCTTGCGACCAGCTTTGGGTTCGCCTTGAAACAGGAAATCGTTCAACCCGATGGTCGTTCCGCTGAAGGTATTCGTTTCGATGACGTCAGCGCCCGCATCCAGATAATCAGCGTGAATTTCCTCGACCACTTGCGGCCGTGTTAAATTGAGTAGTTCGAGGCTTCCCTTGAGGTCTTTGCCTCTCCAATCGTGAAATCGTTTCCCTCGGTAATCCGCTTCGGACAACTTGTAGCGCTGGATCATTGTGCCCATGGCGCCATCGAGCACGACGATCCGTTCGCGCAACAACGCTTCGAGAGGGTGAAGACCGTTTGTTGTCATAATTGTCCGGGAACTAAACGGCGTTTGTCTCGGGATTCAAGAAACAAATTGACGCATCATGATACGTAGATGTGTCGATGCTGGCTCGGCAATCGTGCTCGTGCAGGAATGTTTCCCGAACGTTTCATCGTTGATTACGCGAACCCGATCGCCTCCCTTGCCAGGTTTCACCCGGGGCTCTCACGAGATAACACATACGTGAGATAGCAATAGCCACTGGCCTGCGCTTCGCCAGGGCGCGGCAACTTACATCGGCGTTTCACAGAAACGCACTACAAGTGGTATTGAGTCTTACGGCGCGATGCGGTCGGTCAACGTGTCGGTATGAAAATCGGTGTGATCTCGCAAACGCGACCATGGGCTGTCCTTCTTCGTTGTGTCTGCGACGCTGTTTTTCTCCCCTTTGGCAAAATCGTCCCACGAGTTGTATCGAGCAATGGTGAGGAAGGTCCAATCAGCGCCTTCCAGGTGCTGCATCAATACATTTCCAGCAGTGGTGTCGGTTGCCGCGCTTGGCAATTCACCAAGCATTTTTTCCAATTGCTCCCGATGACCTGGAGCAGGGCGATAGTAGGAGACGGCATAAACTGAGCCGGACGTTTTGGACGCTGAGTCCTTGTCGATGCCCATGGCGCGCGTGAACGCCTCCCATGAAGGACCATTCACAAACGTATCAGTATGCCACGCACCCAAGTCGCGTTTGTCCGGAGGCACAGCCGTTCCCGCAGCTTCGACGGTCGCGTTTGGGCCGAGATGCGTAACGACGACATAATCCCAGGCGTCGCCATCCTGGTGGCGAAGGACAACAAAATGATCGGGCATTGGGTTGTGAGAATCGGGCGTTTTGAGCCAATCGCCCAGTTGGGTTGCCTTGCCGAGCGCCGCTTTTGCGAAATGAACGTGATAAACATCGGTACGTTTGCCGGCACCCGCTGTTGGGGCACTCTTTTCACTTCCAGCAGCCTTTGGTGTTCCTTGTGCCGGAACCAATGTGACAGGCAACAAGCTGTACAGTCCGATAGCAAGAATAGTCGTGATGAGCTTCATGATTTTTTGCTTTCTGATTTTCAGGTTGAACGAGAGCTCGTTCGAGATCCGTGCAGCCAGCTTCGGCGAGCCACATTAGAACGCGGGGGCTTCGTTATTTGTTTGTTGTGCGGAGGCTTATGCGGGCAGCCGTCGGTAATGTCAATCTTTAACTCCTTCGAATGGGGATCGTCACATACCTAGCTCATCAACCGCACTGCAAATTCGCATCCCTGGTGATCTGGGCGAACCGGGTTCAGGTCGCATGAATTCCTTTTCGGTGGTTCGCCCCTACGAAATTTCTCCACCTAGGAAACGCGTTCTTCAGGCGATGCGCCGAGTGCTTTGGCCAATTCACATAGTTCCCTAGGGAAATTCGTAGTCGACAAATCAGGAACCTTTCCCTATCCCTAAAGAGGCAATTTTTCTTTACAACCGGGTGCGGCCGACGAGAATGCGGCCCAATTGAAAGCAAAGTTCGTGGATCATTCCTGTCGCTGTTTGGCGTACGACCTAGGTGTTATGGAGCATCGCTTCGACTTGGCTGAAGGTTCGGAATAGCATTTTCCCCCCGAACAAATTAGCGCCGAGAGGTGAAAGTCCTCTCTCGCGCTGTATTGTGCTGGATTGGTGGTTGATTCGCGGTTGCGGAAATTAGTTGAATCACGCTGTGGAAGCGATCCGGCTTTTCAAATCGCTTAATCACGATCAGCGCAACACATTCGTTGCCTGTTTTCTAGGCTGGGGGCTGGACGCGCTCGACTTCTTCCTGCTCACATTCGTGCTCGTGCCAATCTCGCATGAGTTCGGCCGCAGCATTCCGGATGTGGCGTTCGCCATCACGCTCACATTGATGGCCCGACCACTCGGCGCGCTCATCTTTGGTTTGTTAGGCGACAAATTCGGCCGGCGTGTTCCGCTCATGATCGACATCGTTTTCTACTCGGTCATGGAACTGCTGACCGCATTCGCGCCGAATTTCACCGTATTCCTGATTTTGCGCTTACTATTCGGCATCGGGATGGGTGGCGAGTGGGGACTGGGCGCGTCGCTGGCAATGGAATCGCTACCGACTCAAACACGCGGGCTGTTCTCCGGAATTCTGCAGCAGGGTTACGCGGTTGGTTATCTTCTCGCAGCCTTGGTTTACTGGGTGGTGTTTCCGCATTTCGGATGGCGCGGATTGTTCGTGGCCGGTGCGTTGCCGGCACTGCTCGTGATTTATATTCGCGCGCACGTTCCGGAATCTCCGGTTTGGCAGCGCGACCGCGCCCAACGCAAACATTCGCGATTACGCTTATCCACTTTAATTAAACAACACGGCTTTTTGTTCATTTACGCCGCACTGCTGATGACGGCGTTCAATTACATGTCCCATGGCACACAGGATTTGTATCCGACATATCTCGAAGAGCAGCGCGGCTTCGGCGTTAACGCCAAATCGATTATCAGCATGGTGTATGCAACCGGCGCAATCTGCGGCGGCACGGCACTTGGTTCTTTCTCACAAAAATGGGGACGGCGTCGTGTCATCATTTTATCAGCGTTGTGCGGCATGCTGCTGATTCCGCTCTGGATATTCGCGCCGAGCACGGCGCTGCTGATTGCCGGTGGCTTTCTCATTCAATTCATGGTGCAAGGCGCGTGGGGCGTGGTGCCGGTGCATTTGAATGAACTGTCGCCGCCACAATTTCGCGGAACGTTTCCCGGGCTGGTGTATCAGCTGGGCAATTTCGCTGCGGCTTATGCAGCGCAACAACAGGCCTGGTTGGCGCAACGGTTCCGGACGGCCAACGGCGAGCCGAACTACGCGCTGACCATGGCGATGGTCGAAGCGGTGGTATTCATCGCGATTATCGTTCTCGCCGCAATTGGGCCCGAACAGCGGGGCAAAGAATTTTAGCGATGGACCGCGGCTGGCGTCGACTCGGTGCCGCCACTGGGCGATTCTGTCGATTGCTGGACTTGTGCAGCCAACTGAGGCGAACTGCGATAGACTCCCGCTCCGTAACGCTGCTCGACAATCGCTTCGGCAATTCTGTCCGCGAGTAGTTCCCGATATTCCCATGGATCCGGTTCGCCAGATCAATTGAGGGGCCGGAATGATAATACGTCTCGAAACCGTGAATGCCGCGTCGGCTCGAATCGTTAAAATGTATACTGACGAAGATTGCGTTCTTCTGAGAATTCTCAATCGAGACGCGGTCATCCAACGGAATGAAGACATCCGAGGAGCGAGTCATGACTGTTTTTAGTTGCGACTCGCGCAATTTGCGGTCGAGACGCTCGGCAACATCAAGTGTAACCAACTTCTCCGGCGGGCCGGAGCGGCGATATGCGCCGCTGTCTTTGCCGCCGTGTCCCGCGTCGACCACCACGGTCTTAAAGGTCTTGGTCGTATCTTTGACCTTCGCAGTCCGCATGCTTGCGCACGCCGGCAGCAGCGCGAGAAACGCAACTATAACGATACGATTTACCAGGCGCGGCATTCTGATCCTAATAGTAAAAAACACGCGATCTACAAAAGAGTTTCTCCCAAGCTCGAATCAGACCGTGGGATTGCAACAGGCGTTCATTTCTTTCTCCCAATTGCATATAAAATCACTTGTGTTTTGGGCCGGTGCGCTTAAAGCCTTACCACTTTTATGATGTTCCGATTTGCAATCGTTCCATTGCTGCTGGCACTCAACTTTTCGATGTGCAAAAAGCACGAGACTGTTTCCCAAAACCCTCAGCCGGCCGGCGCCTCATCGCCAGCGCCGGGTGCCGCATCCGCAGGCGGAAGTCAGGGTGTCGCGCCGGTGGCGTCTCCCAAGATCAAAAAACCTGTGGTCGATCAAACGGCCCAGGTGATTATTTTTTGTTATCATCGTTTGGTCGACAAGATCCGGTTCCCGGGAACTGAGATCACGCCCGCCGCGTTCGAAGCGCAAATGAAGGCATTGAAGGACCGCGGCATCACGGTTATCCCAATGCAGGATCTGCTCGCATGGAAGCGCGGCGAAAAGAGCATACCGCCGCGATGCGCGGTCGTTACGTTCGATGATGGCTGGAAATCGCAATACGAAGTGGCGTGGCCGATCATGAAGAAATACGGGTATCCGTTCACCATGTTCATTTACACCGAAGGCGTGCGCGGCGGTGCACTAGGCGGCGGTGAAGCGATCACATGGGAACAGCTCGCGGACATGCGCGATAACGGCGTCGATATCGAGGCGCACACCGCGACGCACCAGGACTTGCGCGAAGGGCATAACATCATGCTGATTGCCTCCGGCGGAAAGAGAACGAAGACGAAACTCACCGGGCCGCAGTACGAGCAATGGATGCAAAACGAAGTGGTTGGGCCCAAGCAACTGCTCGAACAGCGGCTGGGCGTCAAGGTCAATTGCTTTGCCGTGCCATTCGGGAATTACAACGAGCATGTAAAGGAGATTGCGCGAGGCGCCGGCTACGAGGCGATGTTTACTGTTTACGGTCAGCCGATCACATTTACGTCGCCGCTTGATTCGATTGGTCGATATGCAATTGAAGCGAACAAACCGAAGGTTTTCGAGGACGCTCTGAAGATGATTGGCACGTCAAGCGGAGGCGCAGCAGCCGTCGCTGAAGTTGGCGCCAAAGATCTCGCGACTCAGCCCGCAGACGGAGAGACAGTGCGCACAGCGCTTCCTCTTATCAAAGCGAACCTTAGCGGCGTCGGGCAGATCGAACCCGGCAGTGTTCAAATGAGGGTGAGCGGCCTTGGCGTTGTTCCGGCCAACTTCGATCCCAAAACAGGTACTGTATCGTATCAAGTTACACAGAAGCTGCGCGACAAATCCTGCACCGTGATTGTCAGCGCGAAGTCTGAGGGGAAAAAGGTCGAAGCGCACTGGACATTTGGAATTGAGGAAGGCGCGACCGGAGGGGCAACGGCGCCAAAGGCTGTAGCAGCACCAAAGCCCGTAGTAACGCCAAAACGATAAGCGTTTCTTCCAGAATCGGCGGCTTTCGAGCTGCCATGCGCTTGGAACAGCGCCGCTTGGCGCAACGCCTTTAGCATCATGTTTCAGCAACTCAGCGACAAGCTTCAGGAAATTTTCAAAGACCTGCGTGGACACGGCGTTATCAGCGAAGCCAACGTCGACGCTGCATTACGTCAGGTGCGTCTGGCGCTGCTTGAAGCGGATGTAGACTTTCAGGTCGCCAGAAGATTCGTGGCGCGGGTCAAAGAAAAAGCGCTCGGGGAAACTGTTCTCCGTAGCATCACGCCGGGTCAGCAGATTGTAAAAATTTTCCATGAGGAACTGACTGCGTTGCTCGGAGGCGATTCCGCGCCACTTCGACTCCAGGATAAGTGCCGTATCTTGATTGTTGGCCTGAACGGGTCCGGCAAAACGACGTCCTCGGCAAAGCTGGCGCGTTTTCTAAAAAAACAGGGGCATTTCCCAACCCTGGTCCCATGCGACCTGCAACGTCCCGCAGCAATCGAGCAACTCGTAACGCTCGGCAAACAAATTGACGTTCCGGTTCTTGCGCCTGAACCGAACGAGAAGCAGGTTCAGCGCGCAGTAGCTGCCGCAGTCCGCGGCGCGGACACCCCAGGCGGGCCAAACATTCACATTTTCGACACGGCAGGCCGCCAGGAAATTAATGAACCGCTTATTCAGGAACTGAAAGAGTTGAAAGAATTTTTGGATCCGCAGGAAATATTGCTGGTGGTTGATGCTGCCACGGGTCAGCAGGCGGTCAGCGTCGCAACGCATTTCAACGATGCGTTAGCAATCACGGGTATCATTTTGACAAAGCTCGATGGCGACGCGCGCGGCGGCGCAGCATTATCAATGCGTGAAGTGACGCGCCAGCCGATCAAATTTGCTGGCACGGGAGAAAAGCTCGATCAGTTCGAAGTTTTTATTCCCGAGCGGCTCGCCGGACGGATTCTTGGAATGGGGGATGTGGTTGGTCTCGTCGAGAAAGCCGCCGAAGCAGTGGAAGCGGAAGACGCTGCCCTGCTCGAACGCAAATTGCGAACGGCTTCATTCGATTTCAATGATTTCCTGACACAGTTCAAGATGATGCGGCGAATGGGACCTTTGGAGAATATTCTTGGCATGTTGCCCGGCATGAGTAATGTGCAAGGCCTCTCGGTTGACGAGAAGCAGCTTAAGCGCACGGAAGCGATCGTGCTTTCGATGACGAAGGAAGAGCGGACGCGCCCCGACATTCTGAATGCGCGGCGTCGTCAGCGCATCGCGCGCGGCAGCGGCTGCACGGTCACGGAGGTAAATGAATTGCTGCGGCGCTTCGACCAGATGCGCAAAATGATGAAAAACGCGGGCAAAATGAAAAAGATGATGAAACAGTTACAAGGATTAAGTCGATAAGCGGGAGCGCCGTCTTACCTTTGTAACCTTTTAACGTTGTAACTTTCCTAACTATGTCAGTTTCAATCAGATTGCGCAGAGAAGGTGCGAAAAATCGCCCCTATTACAAGGTAGTAGTCGCCGACAGCCGGAGTCCACGCGACGGGAAATTTATCGAGATCATCGGCAGGTACGATCCAAAAATGCCAGGTCATAATAGCTCGTTGAACGTTGAACGGGTTGAGTACTGGATCAGCAAGGGTGCGCAACCGTCTGACACAGTGCGTAGCTTGATCAAGAAAAACAAAAAGCAAGCTGCGACTGCAGAGGCTCCATCCCAACCAGAACAGGCGACGTCGGAACCGATCCAGCAAGAATCTTCGCCTGCTTCGCCTTCGGTTGAGACGGCCAGCTAATTGCTGGCGTCGTTGTCACTCATCTGCTGTGCGGACGCGCTGCCCTCCGGGCAGTATTGTGTGAAGGCGGATTGTGGTTAGTTTTCTGACGCATGAGAGAATTTCTCGAGTTCGTCATCCGGCAGCTGATTGAGTTTCCTGACGATATGGTACTGACCGAAATTCCAAGCGGCCGAACAACTATCTTCAAATTGCAACTTCGGCGCGGCGATGTCGGCCGTGTGATTGGCCGAGGAGGCCAGACTATCCATGCCATTCGCGCGTTGCTCGCGAGCTCGGCTGCGCGCCACGGCCAAAGAGCTCTTCTCGAGATCGTGGAATAATTTGTAGGGCGTCTGTGTCAGTCCCGAAAGCATTCGGGATTCACAGCATGGAGCCAGCGGCGCTGAGCGACATAGAGGTCAGGCCGAAGGCCGAACGAGTGGGAGCGAGGGAGTGAAAGGCCCTACAGTTCGGCAGTGGACGTTGAGCTTTGTGCGTTCGAGGTTTCGTTCTTAAATGAGAATCGACATCATCACACTATTCCCGGAAATCTGCCGTGCGCCATTGAATGAGAGCATCATGAAACGCGCACAGGAAAAAGGAATTATTGATGTTCGCGTTTGTAATCTGCGCGATTGGACCACTGACAAACACCATGTGGTTGATGACGCCCCGTTTGGCGGAGGGCAGGGGATGGTGATAAAACCGGAGCCGATTTTTGCTGCCGTGGAAGATCTCAAACATCGAACGCCGAACGTCGAACATCGAACATCAAAAGTTGTGCTCATGTCGCCAGCAGGGCGGCGTTTTGATCAGCAACGGGCGGCCCAGTTATCCAAGGAATCGCATCTTATCGTGATTTGTGGTCACTACGAAGGAGTCGATCACCGCGTAGTCGAACATCTTGTGGATCTGGAGATTTCCATTGGCGATTACGTGCTGACGAATGGCGCGATCGCCGCAGTAGTTCTAGTTGATGCAATCGTGCGTTTGCTGCCGGGTGCTTTAGGTCATGAGCAATCCGCCGCTGACGAGAGTTTCACCGGTGGTTTGCTTGAAGCGCCGCAATACACGCGACCTGCCGAGTTTCGCGGCTGGAAAGTCCCCGACGTCTTGCTTTCCGGAAATCACGCTGAGATCGCAAATTGGCGGAAGCAACAAGCGCTTAAGAGAACGAAAAAGAATCGACCGGATTTACTGAGATAAACGATGAAAAGAATTATCTTAACCTGGCTGTTATTGATTTTTATCTTGCTCCTGGTCATAGGGCTGACGTCGCGACTCGGTTGGTGGCCGGTTAGCGCTACGGCAGTTCCGCCGCGGTGGGAATCCAAGTTAGCTCAAGCTGCACTGCAAGCGTCTCTGTCCCGCCAGGCAGCGGGTCTCACGAATCCACTCAGCCCTTCGAATGAAATTCTTATGGCGGGTCTGAAGAGTTTTAAGATGAATTGCGCAGGTTGCCACGGCGTGCCCGGCCAACCAAGCCAATGGGGGACGCGAAATTTCTATCCGCGTGTTCCGCAATTCGCCGATAATCCGCCGCATTTGTCAGCGCCGCAGATGTTCGTGGCGATTAAGCACGGGATTCGCTACAGCGGAATGGGTGGGTGGGACGGAATGATGACTGACGAAGAGATTTGGAAAGTGGCGACGTTTCTCGAGCGCATCGGATCTCTTCCAGCTGAAGTTAAGACAAATTGGAAAGCTGCTCAGTGAACTTTTCCAAGCACCACGCACGCATTGATTCCGCCGAAACCGAACGAATTGCTCATGACATAATTTAACTCTGCGTCACGTCCGTGATTCGGCACAATGTCGAGATCACAGGCCGGATCGGGATTCTGATAGTTGATGGTGGGCGGGATCCATTGATTATCCAGCGCCAACGCGCAGAGCGCCGCCTCGATGGCGCCGGTCGCTCCCAGCGGATGCGCGTAATAACCTTTCGTCCCGCTAACTGGGATTCGCCGCGCATGTTCGCCAAACACTTGTTTAATCGACGCTGTTTCAGCGCTGTCATTGAGCTGAGTCGAACTGGCGTGTGCGTTAATGTAATCGATCTGCTCTGGCGCCAGTTGCGCGTCCGTGAGCGCTTCGCGCATGGCGCGAATAGACGATTCGCCGTTCGGCAGGGGTGAGGTCATGTGGAAAGCGTCATTGTTCAGGCTGTAGCCAAGCACTTCTGCGTAGATGCGGGCGCCTCGCGCTCGCGCATGTTCAAGTTCCTCGATAACAAGTGAAGCGCCGCCTTCACCCATGACGAATCCATCGCGCAAGAGATCGAATGGGCGGCAAGCGACGGCCGGATCGCCCGCCCATCTGCTCATCGTCTTGATAATATCGAATGCGCCGATCGTAATGCCTGTCAGCGGCGCTTCGGCCCCACCGGCGACAATGACGTCCGCGAAATCGTCGCGAATGTACCGGAGCGCCTCGCCAACTGAGACCGTGCCGCTGGCGCAACTGTTTGAATTCGTCGTGCCCACGCCGCGAAAGCCGAACTCGATCGCGATGTTTGAATGAGCCGAGCCGCCAAACACCTGAACAGCGAGCGTCGGTTGAACTCCGCGCGCGCCCTTTTTCAAATATCTGATGTACTGTTCCTCGGCTTTGCAGACGCCGCCCAGAGCGGTGCCGAAGCTAACCCCGATGCGATCGTGCGGTTTTTCACGGGAATATTCTAGGTGCGCATCATCGAGGGCCAGCTGCGCAGATTGGACTGCGAATTGCGCGTAACGATCCAGCCGCTTCAGACGCTGCGGCGAAAAAAACTCTTCCGGATTCCAATCGGCTATCTCGCCGGCACATTGCACTCGGAACAATGTCGGATCGAAAGTCGTGATGCTCTTGATGCCGCTCTTTTCCGCCAGAATGCCGTCCCAAAATTTCTCTCGTCCATGCCCGATGCAGGTGACGGGACCGATACCGGTGACGACGGCGCGTCTCCGATTCATGCAGCTAC